>PVBE011951519.1_pt1 | contig 26201 bp, 17 predicted proteins | sample 1631181 | NCBI WGS metagenome assembly PVBE01 (sample SAMN08397723, study PRJNA350692) | Marine metagenome, whole genome shotgun sequencing project. | isolation source: water | place: Pacific Ocean | collected 2012-04 | reverse complement strand
GCCACTCAGGATGTCGTCGCCCTCGCCTCCGTGCTGTTCGTCTGAGTTCGAATCGCCGATCATCGTGTCGTTGCCTTCGTCCCCCCACATGTAGTTGATACCCGCCCCTCCTTCGAGCTGATCGTCACCAGCGCCACCGTAGATGTAGTCGTTGCCGTCCCCACCCTTGAGAACCTCGGAGTAGTTGGCATCCGAGCACTCCGAACCATGGATTTCGTCGTCTCCGTCCAGACCATCGGCAACCGCGCTGAGGGTGTGTGTGTCGCTTGACTGTAGATTGTTGCTTCCGCTGTCATAGGTGAAGTTGATGGTGGTGTCCCAGTCGGTCGCGGTGGTCTGCCAAGCCTTGATCAGCGTGATGGGACCGCCTCCGACAGCCTCGCTGTCATCCACCTCGCAGCAGAACTCCACGCCGTCTATCTCGCCCCAGGCTTCGTAGTCCTTGTCGCCGGAGTAGTCCTGCACCACCGTGACGAACGAGTCGGCGGCGTCGAGGTAGCAGGCCCAGGCGGTGCCATCGATGTGGCATACGTCGCTGCCGGGGTCATCGCAGTCGTCGTCATGGTAGGGACTGGGACAGGCCGCCTCTGCCTCCCATGTAGACAGGCCGAAGCCGAGGGTGACGGCGAAGATCGCCAGCGCGCTGAGGGGACGGGAATCGAAAACGGACATGGTATGGCTCCAGGTGGGGTGGTTGGCACTGCAGTCATGGGTCGGCCTCCCACGCCGGGAGCCTCCCCTTCGGTCCCATGCACGTTCGTGCCGTTGGCGGGGGGCGCTCAAGGGGAGCATCTACGACTTGCAGGGATGAAAATTGGTATTTCGCGTCACCGACGTGCTCAGGAGGATCTGGCCCAGGCGAAAAAACCGATTTCGCCACCGAGATCGTTTCGAACCTGGGAATTGCAGCGGGTACGAGCGGGGTCTGGATCGCCAGCCACTCAGGGAGAGGAATGGGAGCCCACCTCCACCTCCGAGCAGGAAAACAGCCACCATCGAATTTCCCCGGGGAAATTCCTCGGGGCGTCCGCCGATCCCCGTCAGCTCACGCACACTCCCCTTGGTGCCAGGCGATCAAGTCAAGGACCCGTTCGCGGTGGCTGGCGAGGTCTTTGGCCAGTCTCTCGAGGTCCTCGACGCAGAGGTAGCGGTCGACCTCGTGCGGGTCGATCTCTGCGTCTCGCAGGGCGATGGCAGCCTTGTTCAGGGTGCGGAGTCGTTTGATCCCCAAGGGGATGGTCTTGCGGCCGCGACGAGACGCGCTGACGGGGTGCTTCACGTGGTGCTTGGCGATCTCCAGCTCGAGCCTGTCGCGGGTCCAGCCCTGCCGTGCGGCCATCTTGGCCAGCTTCGAGCGCGCGCTCCACGGCTTGGCGCCCAGCAGGAGCTTGTGGTTGGCCAGGGTCAGGGCGTCGGCGACTTCCTGCGGCAGGCGCTGGTACTGCTCGTACACGGCCATGGCGAAGTGCAGGTAGTTGCGTGACAGGCATAGGTCCTTGCGCACCGCCAGGTCTTTGAAGGTCTTGTGCCGAGCCCCACGCTGGCGATAGCGCTCCAGGCTGGCCCCGAAGAACTTCCGCAGGATGTAGCGGGCGACCTCGAGGGCTGCGGCGAGCGCCTGGCTGTCTCGCACGCCGTTGAGGTGGTGCACGACCTCTTTCAGCAGCAGCTTGTCGGTCTGCCTCTCACCAGGAAGCCGTCCGTCCGTGTTGATTCTCTTGCTCCTGGCCTCCCTCGCTGAAGTCCGCCGGTGCACCGCACCACCCCACCTCTTCTTTCCCCTAAGGCTATACAGAGCCAGTCGACCACTCCCCAGGCAGCTCGATCATGCTCCGCACCTCGCTCCTCTCCGCCTTCCTGCTCCTCGCCTCCTCCACGGTGGCTTGGGCCCACGTGCCCCACGATCCCGCGTATTGGGTGGCGTTCCCTCCGGGTGAAGACCCCGGGTGGGTGGTCACCTGCCTGCCGGTGCACGTGCGGGACAGCCTGCTGCTGGTGCGCTCCGACAACGGGCAGGACGTGGACCTGCGCTACCTGATCGACAGCGACGAAGGGGTGAACGCTGCCGCCATGCTCGCTGCCGACCGCTTGGTGTTGGGCACGGCGGGCGAGGGTTTGTGGGTCAGCGACGACGTGGGCGACAGCTTCCAGGTCCATGCGGACATCGCCGCCGACGCCACCATCCACCAGGTGATCGCCTCGCCCGACATCCTCACGGACAACCTGGCGTTCGCCATCGGCATGGCGCCCCTTGACGAAAAGACCCAGCTGGGTCTCGTCTGGCGCAGCGAGGACGCCGGAGAGAGCTGGCAGCAAGTGGCCAGCCTGCCCGGGATCATCCCCTGGGACATCAAGCTCTCCCCCACCTTCGGGGTGGACAGCCGGGCTTTCATGCTCACCCGCGATGGCGAGGTCTACCGCTCGGTCAACTCCGGCGCGACCTGGATGCAGACGGGCGGAGTGACCGGTGGGGTGTACGAGGTGGCGGTGGGGCCCGAAGGCCGCGTATGGCTGGGTACCGCCACCCAGGGCCTGTTCCGCTCTGCCGACGACGGCGAGACCTTCGAGTCGATGGGCTACGACGACAAGCCCGTGGTCACGGTGGCTGAGTTCGAGGGCGACCTGGTGATGTTCACCTACTCGGACGAGGCGGTCTACGTCTCCAACGACGGCGGTGCGAAGTTCCTGCGGGTGGCGAACCACATCGAGGACGCCGCACCGGGCCAGCCTTCGGACGGCATCCACTACTTCGAGCTGCGGCAGGACGGGGACGGCACCATCTGGCTGGCGGCATGGGAAGGGCTCATCAAGTCCACCGACCGCGGTCAGAGCTGGCAGCACGTCGAGACCTACCTGCCGGAGGTCGTGCGCGACCTGGCCACGACCATCAACGCCGAGGGCAACCCCGCGGTGATGGCCTCGACCTTTGGTGGCGGCTCCTACCTGTCCGATCCCGTCGAACGCGAGGCCACCCCGTTGGGCTTCGACCTGGCCGAGCCTTTCTTCAAGCGCGTGGCCACCAGCCACGACTACGGCCGCGACCAGCTGTCCCTCATCTACCTGCTCACCTGGCTCATGGTGTCCGACGACTCCGACCAGAGCTGGACCCGCTACGCGGAAGAGGAGATGGGGGACTTCTGGGATCTGTCCGTGTCACCGAACTACACCGAGCGTCCCTTCATCCTGGCGGCGGGGAACATCGACGTGGGCGGTGGCTGGTGCACCAGCGACGACGAGGGGAGCAGCTGGGCGTGCCACGCTCCCGAGGCCGAGGTCAACTTCTGCTCCGCGTCCCACGTCTCCGATGGCTTCATCGACGACGGGCTGGCCTGGGTGGCCTGCGGTGACGTGGGTGAGGTCCAGACCACCTCGGACCACGGCGCCAGCTGGAGCCAGGTGACCGATCTGGGAGTCCCGATCTGGGGCCTGGGTGGCTCCCCTGGCGGCGCGAAGCTGTTCATGGCCAGCCACCAGGGCTTGTACGTCTCGACCGACGGTGGCGCCCCGGAGCTTTCGGCCTTCGGCGGCCAGAGCGTCTGGGACGTGGCGGTGTCCCCCACCTGGGACGACGCGAACGTGGTCTTCGCCCTGGTCGCCGACAGCGGCTGGTACCGCAGCACCGACGGAGGCGTCAGCTGGGACCTGCTGACCATGCCCAGCGACGATCCCATGATGACCGTGTCGCTTTCCCCCGACTACTCCTCGGACCGCACCCTGGCCGTGGGTGGCTTCGACGGCGCCTGGTACAGCGCCGACGGGGGCGAGAGCTGGGAACAAGCCCATGCCTTGGAGCTGCTCACCGACTTCGATCCCCTCTGGAGCTTCGACGCGAGCTGGAACCAGGAGGACGACGAGAGCGCCATCAACGCCACCCGCCAGATCTCCGTGGTGCCTGGTGCTACGGCCGAGCTCTCCTTCCGGGGCGTGGGCGTCGATCTGTACGCGGCGACGATGGCCGCTGGCGGCACGATGCAGATCGCCCTGGACGGCGTGGACACCGACACGGTGGACCTGTCGGGCGATACCGAGGGCCGCGTGGTGGTGTTCTCCGACCACGAGCTGAGCGACGGCTGGCACACCCTGGAGGTCACCTTGCTGGATGGCCTGGGGGTCGTGGACTCTGCGGTGGTCTGGCGGCTCGACTACCGAGAGGGTGGCGAGCAGGCCGACACGGGGCCCTTTGGCTCGGAACAAGAGACCGACCCCCCGATCGACGACACGGGCGACACCGACAACGCCGACGACACGGGCGACACCGGCAATGGCTCCGGACGCTGCCCCGGCTATGGCTGCACCGCTGGCGGTGCGGTCCGCGACCTGGCGCTCGTCTGTTTCGCTCTGGGCCTGGTCGCCTGGCGCCGCCGGTCCCGCGGTATGTTGCGGCCGAGATGACCGTGTTCAGCCGTCTGCCGCTGCTGGTTCTCGCCCTCGCGCTCCCCGCGGGAGCCCACGAGCCCCACGACCCTACCTACTGGGTGGCGTACCCGCCTGGGGACGACCCGTCGTGGCTGGTGGTCATGCTGGTGGAAGAACCCAAGCAGGCCGCCCTGCTCGTCCGCTCCCAGGACCGCCTCGAGATGGAGACGCTCTACATCATCGGCGGTACCAGGGAAGCGCCCACTGCCGCCATGACGAGCGACGAGCGGTTGTTGGTGGGCACCGAGGGCCACGGGCTCTGGGTCAGTGACGACGTGGGCGAGACCTATGTCGTCCACTCCGACATCCCGGCCGACGCCATGGTGCAGCACGTCGTGGTGGCCCCGGACGTGCTCGACAGCGGTGTGGCGGTGGCCGTGGGCTCCATGCCCGTCGGTGACGGGACCTTCGACGGTATCGTCTGGCGCACCGACGATGCCGGCGACAGCTGGCGGACGGTCGCTTCCTTCGCAGACACCACGCTGCTGGACGTCTCCTTCTCTCCCGACTGGGACCTGTCGGGGCGGATCGTCGCCGGCTCCGACGATGGCAACGTCTTCATGAGCGTGGATCGGGGCTTCAACTGGGGGCTGGCCGGCAGCGCCGGGCGACCTGTCTCCCAGACCGCCGCCGGAGACGAAGCCACGATCTGGCTGGCCACCGCCGATGCGGGGCTGATGCGGTCGCTCGATGACGGCGCGAACTTCGAGACCGTGGCCTTCCCGGGTGAGGCGGTCAGCGTGGTAGCCGACTTTGGTGACGGCTTGGTCATGGCCGCTCTGCCAGAACAGCGCGTGTTCGTATCCCACGATGGCGGCGGGAACTTCGACCTCTCGGACGCTGGGCTGGACAACGTCGAGACCGGCCAGCCCATGGACGGTGTCCACAACTACAGGCTGCAGCAGGGCGGCGATGGCACCATCTACCTTGCGGCGTGGGAAGGCGTCGCCTGGAGTGAAAACGAGGGAAAAAGCTGGGAAACGATGGAATCGTGCCCTCCGCGGGTCCAGCGCGGCGTGGCCACCACCTGGGACGAAGACGGCGATCTCGCCTTCCTCGGGGGTACCTACGGCGGTGGGCTCGAGCTGGTGACCCCTTCCAAGCAGCTGGCCCGCCCGATGGGCGCTGGGCTGTGGGGCGGCTTCATCAAACGCCTGGCGGTCTCCCACCACTGGGGCGAGGAGGGCATCGCCCACGTAAACCTGCTGCGCATTCTGCAGGACACGCAGGACATGGACGCGACCTGGTCCTTCTGGGGCGAGGAGAACATCGGGGATGTCTGGGACGTGATCACGACCCCCTCGGCCGTCGATCCCGGCTACCTGCTCGAGGCCGGCAACGTGCCAGATGGTGCGGGCTGGTGCTGGTCCGTCGAAAATGGCGAGGTGGACTGCCGCGAGCCCGAAGAGTTCACCGCGGTCTGCACCGCCGTGGGGCTCTCTCCCACCTTCGAGGACGACGGGCTGGCCTGGGTGGGCTGCGGCGACACCGGCCAGGTCATGGTCACCGATGGAACCCCGGACGAATGGGTGCTCACCGCCTACGTGGACAACACCATCTTCGACCTGGCCCCCACCGCAGGCGGCGAGCAGCTCTGGGTGGCCACCCACGGGGGCCTCTACCTGATCGAGCCCGATGCCGAGCCCCAGCTCGTGGCGTTCGACGGTAGCTCGGTCTGGGCCACCGTGGCCTCCGCCCAGGCCGATGGCAGCATCGAGCTCATCTCGTTGGTGGCCGAGGACGGCTGGTTCCGCAGCCCCGACGGGGGCCAGAGCTGGGAAACCCTGCCGCGCCCCACGCCGAGCCTGGGCTTCGAGATAGCACTGTCGCCCAGCTATTCGGACGACGGCACCTTCGCGGTGGGCAGCTTCGATGGCACCTGGTGGACCGAGGATCGGGGCCAGACCTGGACCCAGGTGCACGCGCTGGAGACCCTGGACGACGACAACCCCTTCTGGGATTTCTCCCCGTCGTGGAGCATCTCCTACGATGACGTGTCGTGGTACCATCAGGTCCGCACCTCCGAGGAGCAGAAGGCGGGCGCGAGCCTGAGGTTCCGAGGGATTGGGCTCGATCTCATCGCGCCCACGAGCGGTGAGGGCGGGCGTTTCTTCGTGAGCATCGACGGCGAGGATCTGGGGGAGATCTCCCTCGAGGGCGCCGAGGCCCACCAACAATCGGTCCTCGAGCTGAGGGATCTCGAAGACAGCTGGCACGAGCTGTCCCTCACCGTGTCCCAGGCCCCGGTCTCCATCGATGCCGCGCGGGTCTGGCGGCAGCCATGGTACCCCGACGACGGCGAGGACGACACGGGCGACAGCGGCGATGGCGATCCCGATGGCCGCTGCGGGCGTTGTGCCACGGGGGGGCCCGCGGGCGGTCTGTGGCTCGTCCCAGCCCTGCTCATGGGCCTGGCCCGGCGCCGCCGCGACGGTGGCCCGGTTTCCCGGTAGACCCCACCGCCATCCACTGCCAGACTGGCTCGATGCCCTCCGGGTGGCTAACCGCCCCCTGTCCTGTCTCCCCCAGGTGAGCCGTGATCCCGCTCCTCGCCCTCCTCGTTGCGCCCGCCTTGGCGCACATCCCGCACCACACGATCGACGCCTTGGCGGTGCCCGCGGACCTCTCGGCCAGCCAGCCGTGGTACGCCGTGCACACTCCGTACGGCGTCAGCAACCTCATGACCTCCCTCGGCGGTGTCTACCAAGGTTGGGAAGCGCTGGGTGGCGAGCCGATGGCCGACGTGCTCATCGGAGCGGCCATGCTCGACGACGGTACGGTGGTGCTGTTGTCCGAGGAGCACCTCTGGTGGTCCACCGATGCCAGCACCTGGCAGAGCGCACCCGCTCCCGAGGGCGCCGTCCAGCTGGTGGGTGGTGAAGAGGTGTGGGTTGGCACGGCGGGTGGCGTCTGGCGCGGCCTGCCCGACCAAGGGCTCGAGCTGTCCCTCGAGGACGTGGACGTCGCCTACCTGCGGTCCGGTCCGGCGGGGCTGTTGGCGGTGGCGGCCGGCGGCGCGGACTTGTACCAGCACGACGGTACCGAGTGGCGCGAGATCGCAGGGCCCGGCACCGACGTCATCTCGGGCGTGTCCGACCTGGGCTCCGTCTACGCCGGGGACACCCTGGGCGATGTCTGGCGTTTCGACGGCACGGAATGGACCCAGTGTGGCGACCTGCCCGAGGACACCTCCGGGGAGGAGTCCTACCCCCACGTCACCCAGATGGCCGCCGACGGGCTGCGGGTGTTGGCCGCGCCCGCGTGGAAAGGCCCCTTCGTCTCCGATGACCAGTGCGCCAGCTGGCAGGACCGGGCCGCGCCCCTCGAGGTGCAGTTCTCGCAGACCTCCATCACCGAGGCGTTTACCACCTTGTTGGCCGATGGAGACAGCTGGGCCATCGCAGGCTGGGACAGCATCGGCGTGACCACCGACGCGGGCCTCTCCTGGACCCAGGCCTACATCATGCCCCCCGATCTGACCCGGGACATCGCCTACTCGCCCACGTTCGAGGACGACGGCTACCTCTACCTCGGCCCCAACGGTGCGGGCGTCATGCGCAGCGACGACGGCTACCACTGGGACAGCGTCTCGGGGGGCCTGGGCTATCAGAACATCCAGCTGGTGATGTTCCCGCCCTGGGCGGCCGACACCGAGACCGTCTTCGCCATCTCGAACCACGACTTCTGGCGCACGGACGACGGCGGGGACGAATGGTACGAGGTGGTCAACCCTCACAGCTACACCTTCAACATCGTCTGTCTCGAGAGCCCGGAGCGCATCTGGATCTTCGGGCGAGCCACCGGTGGTGCCGAGTCCACCCAGCTCTCCCAGTCCACCGATGATGGGCAGACCTGGGACCGCATCGAGGGCATCGACCAGGCGCTCGAGGAAAGCACGCCCTACCACGCCGCCGAGACGCCCTCCGGCGAGATCTGCATCACCGCCAACAACCCCCAGGCCGTGGTGTGCTCCACTGGCGGCCAGTCAGCGTGGGCCAAGACCTTCTCCGGCAGCGGCGAACGTGTCAGCGACATCTTCGCGTGGCCCCCGTCGTCGCCCACCCGAATGGTGTTCGCGGATGACGCGGGCGTACTGATCTCGGACAACGATGGGCAGAACTGGGACCGCGCCCAGCTCATGCAGGACGACACGCCCTACGCCCTGGTCCAGGCCGACGACGGCACGTTCTTCTTGGCCACCACCAGCGCAGCCCTGCTGCGCAGCGTCGATGGTGGCGAGAGCTGGCAGGACCTGGGCATTCGTTACCCCGCGCAGGTCTTCGTCATGGCGGCGCGCCCCGACTTCGCCAGCCAGGCCGAGCTGATGGTGGGCACCCACGACGGCACCTATCTGCTCATGGACGCTGCGGGAGAGGCCCCCGTCAGCCAGCGTTTCGCCGCCTACAACCTGGTGGACAACGACAGCACCTACCTGCACTGGGCTGACAACCCGGCCATGCGCGACTTCGACGGCGCGGTCATGGACCATCTGCAGCCCTTCGACGCCGGCACCTCCGTCACCGGCGGCCTGCGAGGCGACGTGGTGCGCGTCATCGGCCTGTCCGACGGGGCCAGCTTGGTCCACCTCGAGATCGACGGTGTGCTGGCCGCGGAGATCGGCGACGACGTGGCCGACGTTCCCACCATGCTGGCCGAGGTCCAGGGGCTGGGAGAAGGCTACCATCGCGTGGTGCTCACCGGCATGTCCGGATCGGGCTTCGAGCTGGACGCCATCGAGAGCGGTGACGGTCAGGTGGTGCTCGACTACGGAGAAGAGACGGGCGACACCGACACCGACACCGACACCGACACCGACACCGACACCGACTCCGACTCCGATGCCGACTCTGACACCGACACCGACACCGACACCAACACCGACACCGACACCCAGCCCGTTGGACGCTGTGACAACTACGGCTGCTCCAGCGTGGGCGCCGCGTCGGGTCTCTTGTGGTTGGTTGCCATCCTGGGACTCACCGTTCGGCGGCGCCGCGAAGCCTGATCAGTCCCACTCCACCAGCACGGCTTCCCACTGGCCGTCGCCGTCGCTGACGGAGATCCAGGCGCCGGTGCTCACCGCAGCGAGGCTGTCGGCGTGGGCGCGGTCGGTGGCTTGGCAGCTGGACTTGGTCTCACCGGCCCGTAGGCGGCACAGCTCCACGGCATCCACGTCGTCCAGGTGAGCCCAGTACAGGTAGCCGTTGTCCGACCAGTCCGGGGCGACCTGGGGAAGCACCCTGCCTTCGCTGTCCACCGCTTGGGGCGTGGTCCAGGCGGTGCCGTTCAGCTCGCTTGTGAGCAGGTGGATGCCCCCATCTCGCCAGCCCAGGAAGCCCGCTCGGGGTGTGCTCTCCCAGACCCCGAGGGCGGGATCGTCGTGGCGCTCGTATTCCCGCTCGAGGGAGTCGGAGAGAGGGATCTCGGCGCACCTCTGCCAGGTGGGGCCCTCGCCTTCGGGCCAGCGGACCGGGCAGACCTCGACGTGGCGGGTGTAGCGGGCCCGATCGCGGGGTTCGCTCTCGACGTGGGCGACGTAGGCGCGGTCGTCGTGCCAGAGCAGCGAGGGTGCCAGGGGAAGGGTCCCCGGCGCTTCCTGGTCGGTCCGGGCCCAGCCTCCCTCGTCGGTGAAGCGGAACAGCCGGGTGCGGGTATAGACGGCGTGGGGCTTGTCGTTTTCCTCGGTGCCCGCCATCCAGTCCACGTAGGCGGCCAGGATGCGGCCCTGCTGGTCCTGGGCCAGGGAGGCGTGGAAGTGTGGGCCAACCGGGATGTCGGGGAAGTTCATGCTGGTCCAGCCCTGTTCCCCCTGGCGGTAGCACTCTGCCTTCCATTGCCAGTAGCTCTCGTTTGCACCCAGGGACAGCCGGCGCCAGCAAGCCACGGTGCCCTGCTTGGTGGACAGGAGGTTGGGGGCTTCCATCATGAAGGCGTGGTCGTCGTCGAAGAGGGTGCCGTCCACCACGATCTGGCTACGTCGAGCGAAGCCACCCCGGGGTTCCTGCCAGGCCAGCAGATCGCCCGAAGAGGCCAGGGCCCTGGGGCCCGTGGGCTGGGTGACATCCGGACCGCTGGTGAACAGGTCTTCCATGACCATGCCCGTGCCATAGGGCATGTCCAGACCGGCCAACCAAGCCGCCGTCTGGCTCAGGTCTTCCAGCACCTGGCGCTCCTCGGCCTCGGCCCCCGGGTCGATTCCGGGCCCCAGCAGCAGCATGGGGACCTCGCGGCAGCCCGTGCAACCGCAGCCGTGGTGGCGCCAGGAGTAGTCGTATTCCACGTTGCGGTGGCGCCCGTGGTCGGAGAAGACCACCAGCAGGGTCTTGTTGCGCAGGCCGCTGTCGGTGGACTGGATCCAGCGCCACAGCTGGTAGATGGGATTGTCCACCCGGGACACGTAGTTGTCGTAGGCGGTGGGATGCTCGTGGCCCGTGCGGTCCACCTGGTGCAGGTTGGCCACCACCAGGCGAGCGCCGCCCTCTAGCCAGGCCTTCACGTCGTCGATCACCACGCCATCGTCGCGCCCAGGTTTGTTCCAGTTGTCCTCGGTTTCCCACATGGTTTCGGATTCCCTGGCCACGTCTTCTTCGTCCCAGAAGACGTTGGTGGCGCGGTAGTCTTCGCCGTATGCGGGGTGCAGGCTGTGAGCCAGGGTCACCATCTGGATCGTGTTCGAGGTCAGCACCACCTGGTCCTCGTCCAGGTCCCACTGCTGGCGGGCCAGCTCGAAGAGGGTGGGGTGGTCCAGGCGGAAGGGCCCCACGCCTTGGTTGAGGGTGATGGGTCCGACGGGCTCCCGAAATCCGGTGAGGAAGTCGGAGTGGGCCTGTTGGGTGTTGGTCTCGCCCACCACGTAGCCAGGGCGGACCAGGCCCCCTGCGGGCAGCAGCTGGGTCTGGATGCGCGGGAGGATGTCGGCCGTAGGGCTCTCGGCTGCCTCTGACCAGCCCTCGCCGTAGTTGCTCTCGTCGCCAAAGGTCTCCTCGATGCGGGCGCCGTCCACCACCAGGACGACGATGTTCTGCACCACGCCGGGCCGGGCCGAGATGACGGGGGCGTCGATGGGCTGCGCCGTGTCTCCAACGACTGGACCGGTCTCCTTGCCCTTGCACGAAGCGAGGGCGAGCAGGGTCAGGAGGAGGGAGGAACGGACCGGCAACGCGTGCTCTCTGGGAGATTCGAGGAGCGGCCCGGGGGTTCCCGGGGCGCGAACAGCAGTGATACCTGATCCTGGCGGGGTGCGAAAGCGTAGAGTTCTCCCCTCGGCGTCCCCAGCCTTGCCTCGTTTCTTCTGTCTTGCTCTACTTCTCGTCGGTCCGGTGCGGAACCCCGAGCCCCCCCGGCGACTTCGGTCCCTTCGCCGGCTCCAGGCGTCCGAGCACCAGAGGGGTCTCGGTCTGCTGCATGCTCGCGAGGAGCGCTCTCGCAGCCTCGGGATCCAGCATGGCTCCCAGCCGCGCGCCGCTCCAGCGCAGTACCTCTGGCTCCTCGCTGCCTACCAGGGCCAGGAAGTCGTCGGCGGGCGGCGCCTTTGCCAGCCTGGCGCGGGCTTCCAGGATGGCGATGCGGAGGTCCAGGTCGGGATCGGGATCCATGGCCCGGCGGGTGGTGCCCATGCAGAAAGCCGCGGGGACGGTGCCCTCGCCTCGCCTCTCACCGTTCCAACCGTGACGGCTGTGGGTGGTTGCCGCCGGGTAGAGGGCGGGACTCTGGGCGGGTGTTGGGGAGCGCCTCGCCAGGGCCTCCGTCAGCTGGCCGCTGGTGGAGTCGAGGTCGAAGTGTGTGGAGCTCTGGGCTCGGGCGTGCTTCCATGCCGCGGCGTAGCGCAGCTGGGGTGCGGCGCTTGGTGGGAGCAGGTCGAGCAGGTCCCCACGGATCTCGTCTGCCTCGTCGTAGGCGGTGGTGAGCCACAGGGACCAGACGAAGTCTTCCCACTGATCGGCGATCCCTTCGTCCCCCGCGATGGATCGGATCTCCGCGACGGCCTGGATCGCCGCCACCACGTCGCGCTCTGCTGCCGCGTCCGACGGGGGAGCCGGTGGGCTCGCCAGCTCCAACAGGTGCCCGACGCAGCGGGGGCCGTACGCGGACATCGCGCACAGTCCCAGGGCGTCCCGCAACCCCTCGACGCCGTCTCGAACCACGCTGGCCTCTGCGGTCCGGAACAGGCACTCGTCCTTCTCCTCCCCGTGGCAATCGGTCTCTTCCACGACCGGGGGGTCGGCCGGCAAGGGAGGGTAGGCCGAGCGGGGCCCCGGGGCCTCCCGGCCGGGACTGTCACGCTGGTTGCGGATGGCCGAGGCGTGGTGGGGTTGCAGGTGGGGCCGACGGGTGAGCCGCATGCAGCGGGAGCGTGCCGAGCCCATGGGGATCTGGTCGCAGCGCCCCTCGAGGGCGCCCGGGACGTCCGAGGCCAGCCGGGTGACCAGCACCGTGCGGTCCAGCTCCGATGGCTCCGTCAGGATCAGCTCCCAGGTGCTCTCGGGACTTTGGATCCACGCGGCCGCGATCCACTCCGCCCGACAGGGCGCATCTGCGCAGGCGGCCAGGCTCTCCACCGGATCGGGGCGCTCCTGGCAACCCACCGCCAGGAGCGCGACCGCGACCGTGGCGTGTCTCACGGCTCGTACCCGAAGCTCGCCACGTAGGGAGCCAAGCGTGGCTGCACGGGCTCGAGCCAGGCTGCGTATCGCCGCCAGCGGCCCCGGGCGCGGGTGAAGACCGGGCGCGCCACGTCCTGGCGGCTGGGGGTGGAGACGTAGCGCCCCGGGAGGCGCTTCCGGTAGCTCAGCACAGCGTCGTCCCACGGCAGGCCCAAGAAGTCGATAGCGCGGCGGGCTTGGGTCTCGAGGTCGCCGACCACGTCCTCGTAGCGCAGCTCGAGGAAGTACAGGCCTGGCAGCTTGCGCGCCTGGAGCCACAAGCCCATGACCCGGGCGTACAGGGACGCGCTGCTCTCGAGGCTGTCGAAGTGAACCATGGCGACCGTGGGCACGAAGCTCTGCATGAAGCCCGAGAGCACGCAGTCCCGAGGATCGCGCAGCATGACCAGCAAGGGGGCCTGGGGGAAGAGCCGCTGGATGAAACCCACGTGGGCGATGTAGAGCGGCATTTTGTCCAGCACCAGGGGCGTGACGCCACCCAGCTCGAGGCCCAGCTGTTCCCGGGCCCGTCGCCAATAGTCCCGGCGCAGGATGTCCCACTCCGTGTCGGCCAGGTCGTCGAGCATGGCCGGATAGGCCAGCGCGCGGCCCACCAGGCGGGGTGCCGCCAGCAGCGTCTGGACCAGCAGCTCCTGCTCGTCGATCGCCACCACCCCGGGATGAGCCGAGACGATCTGCTGCGTGAGGGTGGTGCCCGAGCGTGGGAAGCCGAGGAGGAAGGCGGGGGTGGGCGTGGCGTCTTGGGGGGTTGGTGGCGCCGACGGTGTGGCCAGGGCGGTGCCGTACCAGGCATCCAGGCGGCCGAGCAGAGCCGGGAAGTGCTCGCGATCCACGCGGCGGGTGGCGGGCAGGCCGGACGCCAGGGACTGACCCTGCTCGAGGTCCGCCATGGCTTGCTGGCGGAGGTCGAGCCGGTCGTGGACCTTGGCCCGCTCCAGCAGGGCCCAGGCTTGCTCCTGGGGGGGGAGCCGCCTGGCGAGTAGCTCGTCCAGTTCGACCTTGGCCCGCTCGTGGGCGCCCTCTTCCCTCGCCAGTTGAGCCAACACCAGCCGGGCCAGGCTCTGGGTGGGGTCGAGCTCGAGGGCACGGCGAGCCGATGCGGCCGCGTCCCGGTTGCGGCCGAGGCTCTCGAGGGTGGAGGCCAGGTTGGCGTGCAGATCCGGCTGATCCGGGGCCAGAGCCGCAGCTCGCTCGAGGTGGGGCAGGGCCTGGTCGAGCTCACGCAGGGCTCGCAGGGCCAGGGCTAGATGTGCCAGGATCTTCGCGTCGTTTGGCAGGGCCTGGCAGGCTCGCTCGAGGTGGGGCAGGGCCTCGTCCGCCCGGCCCGAGGCCAGCAGGGCGGCTCCCAATTCGGCCTGCAACCTGGGCGCTTCGGGCTTTCGCGCCAGGGCCGCTGCGAAGGCCTTGCTGGCCGACTCGGGCTGGTCCGAGGCGAAGAGCAGGTGCCCCGCCAGCCGGAGGGGTCGCGCGTCCCCGGGAGCTCTGCGCGCCAAGTCCATGCAGAGCTTCAGGCTGTCGCCTACACGGCCTTGCCGCTGCAATGCCAGGGCGCGTGTCAGGTCCTGGTCGATCGTGGCCATGGGCGGTCCATAGCATGGTCGGACCTTCGGGCGTGATCCCGCCTTCAGGCCACGTCACCCCACGCCTCGGGCGCTTCCCGCGAGACGAGGTTGATGGGCTCCACGCGGGGTGTCAGGCCTCCCGTGATGCGGGCCACGGTGCACCAGTGGCCCAGCTCGAGGTGATCGAGGCTGAGCACGGTGTGGCGCTGCCCCACCGCGATGAACACCCGCGCCGCGTGGTACTCGAAAGATGGCCGGTAGTCCGGGCGGATGCGTGCGAACAGCATCACCTCCGCGATCTTGCCGAGGCGAGGTAGGAGCAGGTGCTCCGCCTTCGAGCCCTGGACCGGCCTCCCGAGGCCGCCTTCGTCCCGGGACAGGACCGCCCACGGCTCGGCGTCCAGAGTGCCGGGGTATCCCGGCTCGAGCCGGGTGGGCGGGCATCCGTCGCCAGGCACCACGCGGCAGACCAGATCGAGGTCGGCTTCCGATTCCCAGCGCAGCCGCACCACGATGGGTGGGGGCTCGTAGTCGGCGAGGGTGTCCACGAGCGTGGCTCCCCCGGGGAGGGCGCGCAGGCCGGCGAGGTCGAGGCCCAGGCCCGGTCGCGCATCGGCCCCCTGCGTGTGGAGCACCACTGCGACGGTGTGTTCGTCGAACTCGAGCTCCACCGGCTGCTCCCCGAAGACCCGCACCAGCGCGCCCCGGGCCTGCAGCTTCACCGGCGCGTCGAGCGCCCCCACCAGCCGCCCGGTGTTTATCCCGACCAGCCATAGCTGACGGAAGCGGTCGAGATGGGTGGCGAACAGGTCTTCCCTGCAGGGCCAGCCCTCGGGCAGCTCGGGCTCGTCTTCGGGGATCAACACCCAGGGGGCGCGGGCCAGGTTTCCCGGGGCGCCGCCCTTGGCCTGGGAGAAGACCGCTCCTGTGCTGCCGTCGTACAGCTCGTACAAGGCCACCAGGTCGAGGTCCGCCCGATCTTGCCAGAGCATCCAGGCGTGCAACAGGTCCGTGGCGGGGGTGGGAGACTGGCCGAACAGGGACATGCTACTTCCGGTCTTGTCGATCACGTCCTGAATGGCCTAACGTCTCGGGGACGCCCGACCCTGGCGGCGGGCTTCCCCATCCACCTCGAGCCCTGAAGCTGTCAGCCATACCCGCGCCCTCCCTCGTTCCCGAGCCTGGGCCCGAGGTCTGAGAGGAGTAGACCGCGCCCGCCATGCCTGCCGCCGTTCCACGCCTCTTGTCCCTCTCCCCCCCTGGTGCCGGGGGTGCGTCGATGTGGGTGGGTGGGACCTCCGGGCTGGTGCGGGCTGGCGCCGACGGGCTGCTGCTGCGGGTGCTGGCCGAGTGCGAGAGCGCCGTGCCGCCGTGGTTGGACGATCTCGAAGACACCGGCGCGGTGGTGATCGTCCACCTGCGCACCCCGGGCGGGGTGGAGGAGGCGGTGCGCCGCGGGATTGGGCTGCACCTTCCTTCGGCGATGGACCCGAGACCGTGGCGTGGGCGGGTTCGTGGGCTGCTGGGGCAGAGCTGTCACGACATCGAAGAGCTTCGTCGGGCGGCACGCGTTTGCGACTACGCCACCCTGTCCCCTGTCTGGATGCCGCGCTCCAAGCCACTCCTACAGGGGCAACAGGCCTTGGGGCCGCAGGGCCTGGCCCGGTTGGCGAACCAGGTGGGGATCCCGGTCTTGGCCATGGGCGGTGTGGGGCCGGCTCGGGTCGCGGCCTGTCTGGCCGGTGGCGCCTGGGGGGTGGCCGGCATCGGAGCCTTTGGAGAAGCCGACACCTTGGCGGCCATGGCCGCGGAGCTGGACCCCGTCGGCTAAGCTGCCCCCCATGCTGTTCCGCAAGCGCGAGAAGGTGAAGCTGCACACGGTGGTCTTCGAGGTCACTCCGCGCTGCAACCTGGGCTGCCGCCACTGCTACAATCCCTACAAGCGCCCGGGCTTCGAGGCCCCCCTCGACGTGGGCTACCGCAAGAACCTGCGCACAATCAAGCGGCTGCTGTCTCGAGCGGAGCTGTCCCAGCTCACCATCTCCGGCGGCGAACCCTTGCTGGCCGAGCGTTTCCTCGAGCTGATGCTGGCGGTGCGGTTGAAGGGCCTGCCCATCACGCTGATCAGCAACGGCACCCGCGGCGAGCCCCGGGACTGGGTCCAGCTGGTGGAGCTGGGGGTTGGCCTGTTCGAGCTGCCCGTGCTGGGCCCCGACGCCGCCACCCACGACGCCATCACCCGGGTGCCGGGATCGTTCGAGCGCACCCAAGGCACCATCCGCTTGTTGCTGGACGCTGGAGCCAGGGTGTGCGCCGCGGTGGTGGTCTCGGCCATGAACCTGGATGTCCTCGAAGAGACCCTGGACCTGGTGGCCGGGCTGGGGGTGTCGAGCGTGCTGCTGAACCGGGTCAACATCGGGGGCCTGGGCCTGCGGGACTGGCGACGGCTGTGGCTGGTGCCCCAGCAGGTGGACGACATGCTCGTGCTGGCCGACGCCGCGGTCAAGCGGCACGGCCTGCGCATCGTCTCGGGCGTGTGCACGCCCCTGTGCGCCGTGGACCCGGAGCGGCATCCGGGCATCCGCACGCCCACCTGCTCCACGGATCCGGAACGGCGGCCCATCACCATGGACGGCTCGGGCGACATGCGCTCCTGCAACCACTCCCCGGTGTCGCTGGGCAACCTCTGGAAGCAGCCCCTGGCCGAGATTATCGCCAGCCCCGAGCTGCTCCGGTGGAAGGAGCTGGTCCCCCCGATGTGCCAGCCCTGCGAGCGCTGGGACGACTGTCTGGGGGGCTGCCGCGCCGCTTCGGAGCAGCTGGGACTCGACCTGGACTCGGTGGACCCGTTGCTCTGGCCCATGGAAGAGCTCGAGGAGAGGTTGGAGGCCTGCCGTGGGTGAGACCGGCATGCGCCTGGTTCTGCTGGGCCTGCTCTGCGCCATCCCGGCGCTCTGGTACGTGTCGAGCCTGCTGGCCCGGAGTGGCAAGCGGCGGCGTGCCTGGCGCGCGTACACCCAGGTGCGGGGTCTGGAGCTGGAGCGCGACCACCCCGGTAGAACACCGCGGTTTCGGAGCTGCTGGCGCGGTGTCGAGGTGCTCGTGGAGATCGCCCTGATCCCCGGCCACGACAAGTGCCGGCCCTGGACGCGGGTGACCGCCTTGTTCGATCCGCCCCTTCCCGCGCCCTTCCACGTCACCCGCCGCAGCGTACCCCTGCACCACAGCGGAGGTGTCGCCGGCGTCAGCGAGATCTTCCTCCGGGCGATGGACGAGCGGGGTGTGCGCCGGCTGCTGTTCCTGGGCCCCGACGGCGCCGTCGTGGAGGAATTCTTGAGACGCGAGGGCGACGAGATCACGGAGCAGGGCGCGAGCTGCCAGGTCGAGGGCCAGCTCGCCTGGTCCCGCCTCGAGGCCGTGTTCGACCGCGCGGTCGAGGTGGTGAAGGCCATCGAGCCAGGGCGGAAACGAATGGGCCCCCCTGTCGGATTCCTCGGCGCACGCCCCTGGCGATGACGTCGGGGCCAGGGCGGGGCGCCCCGCGAACCGGTAGCGCCCCTCTCGGCCGACATCCCTCCCAGCGGTTCGTTCGTGTGTGGTTCCGTCGTGCGGACGTCATCCCCGGCTACTGCATGGGCTCGATGTTCACGGTCTCCCAGCCCTCGGGGGTCCAGTGGAGGAGCTGGGAGGAGAGGCCATGGGCGCTCTCGGTCATTTCGGTGGCCAGCTCGTTCAGCAGGAACAACCCCGTGCTGTCTTCGGAGCCGGTGAAGAGCACCACCTCGCGGCTGGGGGCGGCGACCACCAGATCGCCGGGGACCGTGTCGGCGAGTGCGCCCCATGGCTCGTGAAGCAGCAGCCGGGCGGCCTCGTAGGAGTCGCCCACCCAGACCTGGAACAGGCCGGGGCCGTCTTCGACGGGCTGGACCGGCAGCTCGGAGCAGCACGCTGCGAGGTTTTCGAGGGCCTTGGCCTCCAGGGCTTCCTGGGTCATGCCCAGGTCTTCGAGCGTCCCCTGGCTGACCATCTGCATGCTGTCGGGGCGATCCAGGACCCAGATCACGTACAGGTCTCCTTGGAAGGGCTTGCGCAGCAGGCGGCTCGCTGCGGCGGCCTTCGCGGTGTCGGCGCCGGCCGCCATCTGGTCGGCCTGGAAGAGGTAGTCCGCGTCCTTGAGCACGGGGCGCAGCTGGTCCGCGCCAGCGGGGGCCGCGTTGTCGTGATCCGCCAAGGCGGCGACGCGCTGGGCGATGTGCCCCTCGCAGGCCTCCGGATCTTCGTCGCAGGCCAGGCGCAGGTTGTCCATGTACATGGACAGCTCATCGCCTTCGGCGTCGGTGACCAGCAGCTCCCCTGGCCCCACGATGTCTACCCGGCGGCTGGGGTAGGCTTCGGAGACGGCCTCGGCCACGCGCTGGTCCAGGCTCTCGGGGCCCGCGGAGCAGGCCAAGGCGAGGCCGACGCAGAGCAGCGTGAAACCTGGAAGCAGGAGGGCTCGTGGGCGGCGGCGGACGGTGGCGCGGGGCATGGTGGACCTCCCGCGGCAGTATAGGGCAGCTCCGCCGACTAGCGCCCCCGCACCGCGATGACGTTCGGGATCGGCCAGGGCCTGCGGTTGTGGTCGTTTTCGTTGAAGCCGGTCTCGTAGGAGCCCACCAGGAGCAGTTCGCGCTCGCCGTGGCGCAGGTAGAGCGTGGCCTCGGGGCCCCCCTCCGCGTAGTGCAGGTGCACCAGGTCCAGGGGCAGGGCGAGCAGGATCTCGGTCATGGCGTGGGTGGACCAGGGGGAGCGGGCGTGCAGGAGCAGGATCCTGCCCTCGCTGTCCGCACCCACCAGGGCGTGGCTCCAGATCTTCGGGCTGGGCTTCCAGGTGGGCGTTCCCGAGCAGCCCAGCAGACGGTAGCTCTGCACCAGGCTCCGATACTGGGGGCGCAAGGTCTCCTCGTCGTCGCAGTGCATGTCCAGCAGCCGTGCAGACGGCAGGCCGGGATCCGCGGGCTCGAGGAGCAGGAGGCTGTTGGCGTTGTCCCCGAACCGTGGGTTGTTCTCCTGCCCTTCGTCCACCAAGGCGAAGGTGGCGGTCTGGTGGTCCATGCCGAACATGCCGGCGTTGATCACCGCGGTCAGGCCGTGGCGCGCCGCCCAGTCGGGCGCCACGTGGTTCTGCCCGGGGTGCTCCTTGCTCGATGCCAGCACCTCCACGGCCCAGCGGGCGGGATCGATCCGCAGCGCGGTGACCCGCTCGTCTCCCAGGATCGATGCCGTGCCCGCCGGGAAGTGCCCCAGCTCGAGGCCCGGTTCCAGCTCGTGGAAGCGTCCTGGGTCCATTTCGTCGAGGCCGGGCGGGGCGGGCGCCGGGGCCTCCAACTGGGCCGGGGGCGGCGCGTCGGTGATGGCCGGTGTGGGCAGGTCGGCCCCGCAGGCGAGGAACAGGAAGAGGAGCGGCGGCATGATGGGAGTGTCGGACAGCGTCTCCCCGCCGCGGTTCCCCAGCGCGCTCCAGGGGAGGGCGGGGCGCTCCTCCGCTGCCTTCGTAGGAGCGTGACGAGATACGCTGCCGGCGCCCCTCGATCTCCGGCAGCTCACCATGCTCGACGTCATGCTCTACGGCATGCTGACCACCTCCCTCGCCCTGGACCACCAGGCGGACAATCCCTACGATCCCGAAGAGGTCGCCGTGGATGTCCTGGTCAGCGATCCGGAGGGGAGCGAGCGGCGCTGGCCGGCCTATTGGGACGGTGAGGGGTGGGCTTGGCGCTATCGTCCGCAGCAGACCGGAGAGCACGTGGCGGAGGTGCTGCTGAACGACGAGCCCGCCACCAGCTTCGTGTTCCACGTGGAACCTTCGGACGACCCGGGGCCCGTCACCCCCGACGGCTGGGGTTTCCGCCACGCCGACGGTACGCCCTTCGTTCCCATCGGCCTCAACCTGGGCTGGTCCGCCGGCGGGGGCACCGCCGACTACGACCGCTGGTTCGGCCAGCTGGCGGACCACGGCGGGACCTTCGCCCGTATCTGGTTCACCCACTTCACCGACCAGGACCCGGAGTGGACCGAGCTGGGCAGCATGGACGAGACCGACGCCGCCAACATCGACACCATCATGGACCTGGCCCTCGAGCACGGCATCCAGCTCATGCCCGTCCTCTGGCAGCACTCCGAGCTCGAGGCCTCCATGTGGTCCTCCTGGGATGGCAATCCCTACAACGAAGCCAACGGCGGCCCCTGCGCCGCGTCCGCCTGCTTCTTCGAGGACGCCACCGCCCTGGCCTACCAGAATCTGTACCTGCGCTACGTCATCGCCCGCTGGGGTGCCCACCCGGCCGTCGCGGCCTGGGAGGTGATGAACGAACTGGACGGTATCGTCGGAGTCGAGAGTGATGTCACGGCCGCGTGGGCGGCGGCCCAGGCCGAGACGATAAGAGAGCTGGAGGACGGGCTGCATCCGGTCTCCTTCTCCTACAGCCTGCCTCCCCAAGCGGTGGCGGGTCAGGTCTGGGAGGGTGCCGACTTCACACAGATACACAGCTACCTGCTCAGTGATGTCGAGCCTGTGACGCAGGGGGTGGCCGCCAGCCTCGAGGAGCACTTCGGTCCGGTGCTGGTGGGTGAATGGGGGTTGGATTGGTTCGGCAACAACGACCGAGAGGACAGCACGGGATTGGCCTGGCACAATGCCAACTGGGCAGCGGTCGCCAGCGGCTCTGCCGGCAATGCGCTGACCTGGTGGTGGGACGATCACGTGGAGCCCGACGATCTGTGGTGGCGCCTCGAGGGTCTGTCCGCTGTCACTTTGGAGTTGGATCTACCCGCCATGGGCCCGGTGGGGGTGACGGTCTCGGACGACGATCTCGAGGTGTTTGCCCGCAGCGACGGTGATGTCACGTTAGCCTGGATTCACATCAAGGATCACACCGTGCCGGATCCGGATCCGGGGCCGGTGGAGGGAGCCGTGTTGAACCTGGGCGGGGCCCCCGTGAGCCATGTCCCCTACGACACGCAGACGGGAGTAGCCGTCACAGGCGCCGAGGTTACCTGTGACGGTACGATTGCGCTACCTGTGATTACCAGCGATCTGGCACTGGTGCTGGAACACGACGGCTTCTCCTGTGACGAGGGGGACACGGGCTGTGGCTGCGGACGGGCCGTGGGAGCCCGGGGGGCGTCGATGGGCGGTCTGGCGGCCCTGCTGTTGGCGCCCGTGTTCCTGCGCCGGAGGCGTCGGGAGGAATAGACTCTCCCCGATTCTGTATCATCGTCAGGTCGCGACCCGGAGGCCGAGCCATGGAAGTCCTCTTCCCCTTGCTGATGATCGTGGGCGTGATCGTCGCGATCGTCGTGATCGTCTTGAGCGCCCAGGCGCGCAAGGCCAAGATCGAGACGTGGAGGCAGTTCGCCCTGACCCATGGCTTGAAGCTGCTGGGTTCGGGCAGCTTCGGCAACCCTCGCATCATGGGACAGTGGCAGGGGATCGACATCACCCTGCAGATCGAGGTGCAGGGCTCGGGCAAGCACAGCAAGACCTTCACCCGGGCCAGTGCGCGCATCTCCCGACCCATGCCCCGTGGGCTCAACATCACCAGCGAGGGATTCACCGATCGCGTCGCCAAGCTGTTGGGGGGGCAGGACATCCAGATCGGAACCCCCGAGTTGGTTCGCCAGCTGCGCATCCGCGCCGAGGACGAGGTGGCGACTCGCATCCTCATGAAGAACTGGCGGGCTCGCAACGCCATCGCATCCTTCATCGTGCGCGACGGCAAGGCTGTGGTCAGCCAACACCAGGTCACGACCAGGCGGCTCGGCTTCATCTCCTCCGACACGGCTCTGCGTGATCTGGTCGCCTGCGTGACCCGGACGGTGCGCGAGGTGGAGGCCGCCGTGGACAATCCCGAGGCCAAGCCGGGTTCTGCTCCGCAGGTGGCGGCGGGAACGCTGCCCTCGCGCAGGGACGACACCCCACCCAGGGGCCAGGCAGGCCCCCCGTCCCCACCCGAGCTGCCCCTCGACGCGGTCGAGATGATGCAGGACGTGGGCGTGGACATGGGCGCGCTCGGGATCTCTTCCGCGACCGTTCACACCCAGACCGAGAACCACGGCGAGACGGTCCTCGGCTCGGGAGTCGGTGCACCCCCGCCCACGGTGCGGCAGGTAAGCCGCTCCGTCGATGAGAACCCACCGCGCCCTCCCCAACTGCTGGACTTCGAGATCCGCGCCATGGAGCCTCCCACCCCCGAGGTCGCTCCGGCCCAGCCGCCCGCAGAACAGGAGCCTGTGGTGATCGCTGCAGGCGAACCCGTACCCCTCGAGGCGCTGCTCGCGCTGAACGAGCGTACCCTCTCGTCTTCGGAGCAGAGGGCTGCCGCGGCCGCGCTGCTGGGACGCCCATGCGCCATCTCGGTGGAAGTGGAGCGCGTAGCCATCACCATGGGCCTGGACGTGCCGCCTGCCCTCGAGGATGGACGCACCATCGTGGGGAAGCCCGCGGGCCACCGCGGACCGCGGCTGTCCGTTCGTTTCACGCCAGCCCACGGGGAGCGAGTCAGCGGACTGAGCTACGGCGACATCCTGCAGGTGGACGGGACTTTGACCTCCTGGGACGAGTTCTATCGGCAGGCGGTGATCGACGTGAAGTGATCGTGTCGCTGTAAACCGGGTTGATTGTCGGGGTGTCCGGTGTACGATGGCCGACTCACCGGAGGTTCCATGCGCCGCTTCCTCGCCCTCTCGCTCCTCGTCCCCGGATTGATCCTCGCGGGCTGTGAAACAGGGGGTGTCTCCCTCGACGACACCGACCCAGGCGGGGGGGGACGCGGACACCGACACGGACACCGATACCGACACGGACAGTGACACCGACCTCCCTGAGGTCTGGTCCGGGTCGGTGGGCGTCGTGTTGGCCGAAACGGGTGATCCCTTCTGCGAGGGCGAGGTGCAGCTCTCTCTGGTCATGGCTGCGCTGACGGGGGGCGGGGAGTGCGAGGTCGGCGGGGGCCCGGGTGCGGGCCAGGTGTTGGTCCTCGACTTCGACGGCACGCTCGACGCCGACGGCGCCCTGACCGGTCAGGTCTCCATCACCGCCGAGGAAATCCCCGAGCCGCCTCCCCCTTCGGACTTCACCGGACAGGGCGACGCGGACAGCCTCGAGCTGGACTTCGAGTTCGAGATCCGGGATCCCCAAGATCCCAAGGCCAGCCAGACCGCCGAAGCCCACGTAGCCGCCACACCCGCCGGCTGACGGAGCGAAGCTCCTTCTCAGGGCTCGTGGAAAAGCACGCCTTGGTTCCACGTGGAACCTCGGTGGTAGCCCAGCAGGGCTGGGGCCTTGCCGCGGGTGTCGTAGGCCCGCAGGTAGCCGTCGTTGGAAGCCACCAGGATCTCGATCAGGCCGTCGCCGTCGATGTCGGCCAGGGTGGGTGTGCACTCGATGGGGGCGCCGACCTGGACCGTCCAGACAGCCTGGCCGCTGTCGTCCAGTGCCAGCAGCCTGCCCGATTCGGTGCCGAAGACCACCTCGAGACCCTGCTTGCCGTCTACCTCGCCGATGACCGCGCCGCTGGTGACGTTGCCCGTCGGCTCGGTCCAGCGCCAGTACACGCCTTCGGGCCCTACGCAGTACAGGCCCTCGAGGTCGTCCCACCAGGCCGTGCCCAGCAGGGCACAGGCCGTGCGCGGATGCCAGGTCACCGCGCTGAACAGCCCTTCGACCCCGCCGTCCGGGTGCTGCAGGCTGGCGCCCCAGAGCTCCCGACCCGTGAGCGGATCCACCGCGTGGACGTTCGAGTAGGCCTCCGTGTAGATCAGCTCGGGGACGCCGTCGTGGTTGGTGTCGGTGATGACCGGGGCGCCGTGAAGGCCGCTCGTGTGCTGGTTGCTCCACAGGGGCTCGCCGCTGCGACCATCCACCGCGTGCAGCCAGTTGTCGCGGCCTGGAGCGAAGACGTCCCGCACGCCGTCGCCCGTGACGTCGAAGAGCGCTGGCGGGGCCACGAAGCCGGTCTGGTCGTACTCGCCGGTCGAGGTGGGGATGGTGAACAGGGGCTCGCCGTTGCGGCCATCCAGTACGTGGAAGTCGCCGTGCTCGGCCCCGATGGCCACGTCGAGCACGCCGTCTCCGTTGGCGTCGTACAGCCCTGGGGCGGCCTCGGCGTCGCCGCCGATGTCGGCCCACCACAGCACTGAGCCGTCCATGGTGGCGCGGTAGACCACGCCCTGGTCCGTGCCGAAGACCAGCTGGTTGCCGTCCAGGGCGATGCCGTTCACGTCCTTTTCGCCCTGCCCCGGTGGGACCAGGTGGGCCCTGAGCGCTCCCGACATGGCATCGAGCAGCCAGACACCGTCCATGGGGTCGTCGTGCTGCTGGAAGCCCTCGCCGTTGGAGCCCGCAATCACCATGCCGCCGTGCACCAGGATGGTGGTGCGGTAGGTGGTGAGGCCCACCTTGGCCTCCCACTTCACGCCGGGGCCGTCGGCCGAGAAGACCTGGGGCAGGTAGGCGGGCTGCGGATTCGAGCTGGCGCTGGGTGGTGCGCCCTGGATGGTGTGCCCAGGCGTGGATGGCGCCACCGGAACGGGCTCTGGAACGGGGGCCGGCTTGGGGCAGCCCAGCAGCGGGAGGATGGCCAGGAGAGGCCCAACACGTGTCATCATGGCTCTGTCTCCACGTCGAAGTACGATTCCGAGAAGCTCTCGAAGAGAACGCATCCCCGGGAGGTCTCGGCCCAGGCTTGGGTGGAGCGGTGCAGCCGGGCGTTCTCGACATAGGTGCCGATGCCGGTAGCGCCCGCTTGTATCAGTGCATCCACGATGGCCGCAGACAGCGTGAACGAGCCGCTGGCGTCCGATACCTCGCAGATGGCGTAGGCGGGGGAGTTGGCGTGGTGATCGATACTCAGCGTGGCCTTCATGCGCTGGCCATCGGGGCCGCCGGACGGCTCCCACGACACGGTCATGGGCTCTCCAGCCCGCATGATGACCTCGAAGCGCTCGATGTCCAAGGGCGGGGCGCCTGGCAGGCTCAGGGCGAAGGCCTCGACGTCATCGGAACCCGGGGCGTCGAGCACGATGGTTTCGCCGACCGAGTAGGGATCCGTCCAGGCTTCGGTGTAGTTGTAGGCGTTCCACTCCGTGGGCTCGATCTCGATCTCGGGCTGGGTTCCAGTGAGGGTCAGCACACCGGCGTCCAAGCCCGCTGGCCAGGCCCGGCACTGGTCGCCAAAGCCGCAGATCTCCTCGCCCTCACAGGAGGGGTCACAGCTGGGCGGGTGGTCCCAGCGATAGAGCTGGCAGTCGCCGCCGTCGATGCCCAGGTCCATGGTCAGGGGGCTGGGGATGTCGCCGAAGAATCCCGAGAAGCCGGCCCAGGTCTGCTCGTATTGCAGGCCGAACCTGCCAGTCGCGGTGTATCGATCGCAGGCCTCGGGGCGCGTGTTGGTGTCCTGCACCGGGGTGGAGCTGTCGTCCGCACCGGGCGGGCAGCCCGCGAGCAGAAGCGTGAGCGAGGTGGCTGGGAGGCGGGGCATGGAGGTGAGCATATTCGGGCCGTCGGCCTGCGGCTCCCCGT
>PVBE010348768.1_pt1 | contig 26202 bp, 22 predicted proteins | sample 1631181 | NCBI WGS metagenome assembly PVBE01 (sample SAMN08397723, study PRJNA350692) | Marine metagenome, whole genome shotgun sequencing project. | isolation source: water | place: Pacific Ocean | collected 2012-04 | reverse complement strand
TGTGCCCCGCCTCTTTGCAGGTGGGGCACAGCTTTTTTCAGCTGAACAATAAGGAATGAAATCGGGTGCCTGCGAACCCGAACATGTTCCGTGTTGAAAAATTTTATCCCGCCACAGCCAGGTTCTCGGCCGAATTAGACCATAGCGCGACATGACAGACCTGGAACTCATCCTTCAGACCATCATGATCTCGCTGATCGCGAGCAGCTTCACGGCGATTTTCGCGGTCGGGCTGGTATTGATTTTCGGCATCATGCAGGTCGTCAATTTCGCCCATGGCGCCCTCTACATGGTCGGCGCGTTCTCGACCTGGTACCTCTATTCGGAACTCGGCCTGCCGTTTTTTGTCGCCATCATTTTGGCGACCCTGTTGACGATGGCTGTCGGCCTGGTGATGGAGCGCGCCCTGTTCCGCCCGATGCGCGGCAATTTGTTCGGCGGCCTCATCGTATCCGTCGGCATGATGTTCGTCCTCGAAGTCCTCAGCGTTTATCTCTTCGGCCAGGGGTTGATGAAAAACATCACACCCTATTTCAAGGAATCCTGGCATGTGTTCGGAATTGAATCCGTCACGATAGCGCATTCGCGGCTGTTCGTTTTCGCCGTCGCGACGTTTATCCTCGTCGCATTCTGGCTCTTTATGAGCCGCACCCGGCTTGGCTGGGCGATGCGCGCCTGCGCGCAAAACCCGGAAGCGGCGGCGCTGCAGGGCATCAGCATCGGCAAGATTTCCATGTTGGCGATGCTGATCAGCGCCGCCATGGCCGGCGCCGGCGGCGCGGTGATGGCGCCCCTGGTGCGCATCACGCCGCAGATGGGCCATTCCGTTCTGATCACCGCCTTTATCGTCATGATCGTCGGCGGCATGGGCAGCATCGAGGGCGCCCTCATCGCCGCCTTCGCCTACAGCTTTTTCCATACCTTCGTCACCACCTATATCGGCGGTGAAATCGCCACCATCCTCGGCCTGGTGCTGATGCTTATGGTGCTGATCGTCAAGCCGACCGGAATCATGGGAGAACGCGAGAGTGTTTAACTCGGCGCCACTCAGATATGGGGGTATCGCCGTCCTTCTGGCGGGCGTCTGCGTGCTGCCGTTTATCGTCCGGCCCTATCAGCTCGATTTTCTGATTTTCATGTTCATCAATATTATTTTGGTGGTGAGCTACCGCCTTATCGCCATCACTGGCGAGTTTTCCCTCGCCCATGCGGTGATGATGGGCGTCGGCGCTTACGCCAGCACGTTGCTTACCCAGCATCTGCCCATTTCGCCCTGGATATCGATGCCGTTGGGCGGCGTGGGGGCGGCGATCATCGCCTATATCCTGAGCTTCCCGCTGTTCCGCATGAAGGGATTCTACTTCCTCATCGCCTCCTTCGCCGCGGCGGAAGCGATCCGTCTCTGCCTGGTGCAGTTCATCTTCCCGTTCGGCGGCTATCGCGGCCTCAGGCGGATACCGGTTCTGGAAATCGATTTGGGCGAATTCCTCTACATCGATCTCGGCGCCCCGGTGCCCTACTATTTCTTCGCCCTGATCATCGGGATATTTTTTCTCGTCATCATGTACCGCATCGAGCATTCGCGTTTCGGATTCGTCTTTCATGCCGTGCATCACAAGGACACCCTGGCGCAATCGGTCGGCGTCAATGCGCGGCGCTACCGCACCATCGCCTTCGTCACCGGCGCGTTTTTCGCCGGCATCGCCGGCGCCATGGTGGCGCATTACATCACGGCGATTAATCCCGGCCTGTTTGGCCTCAAGCAGATGCTCTTCATCCTGGTCTGGGTGCTGGTCGGCGGCATGGGCAGCTTCGCCGGGCCGATTATCGGCGTCGTCGTGCTTTCGGTAATCGATGAATCCCTACGCGGCATGGATGAGTTGCGGCCCGGCTTCTATGGCTTGGTCCTCATGGCCACCATGCTGTTCCTGCCGGACGGCCTTGTCAGCCTGCCTGACAAATTAATGCAAGGGGTGAAGTGGCTGCTGAGCCTCGGCGCGCGCGGCGTTACGAAGCGAGAGTGACTCGGCGGCACGGCGGGGCGAGATAGACTGCCGCGGTTAATTTCCGGATATCCGTCATCTTGTTCCAGCGCTGGGCGCGAAAATATTCGGCGCCGGCGCGGTGCGGCTCGGCATCGATCTCGCGCGCTTTTCCGCGCGGCTCTTCGGCTTCTTCGCGCCGCCCATCCGCTTCCAGAAGATCGGCCAGATTGTCGCAGATCACCGCCACCCCGGCTTCGCGGTGGCTGAGCGATTTGGCCCGCATCTCGCGCGCGCGAAGGTAAAGCGGCTCGGCTTCATCGGCGCGCCCATCGGCGTGCAACAGCTCCGCCAGATTGTTCAGCGCCGCCGCCAGCCCGCCTTCCGCCATGGTGGTGTTGATGCTGCGCTTGAGGGCGCGCAACTCTTCCCCCCGCTTCATCTCGAGGCGGATATGCATCGAGGCGCTGCGCGCGACGAACTCGATATGCATCTCGGAGACCCATTCGGGCGCGCGTTCCCAGGCCGCGATGGCCTCTCCGTAAAGCGCCTCGGCGCCCGCCATGTCGCCGGCATCGCGCGCCATCGCCGCCACGAAATGAAGGCTCGCGGCGCGGCGCGGGTCGTTCTCATCGAAGGCTTCGCTGAGAGCCGCGCCGGTGCGCCACAGCGCCGCGTCCTCTTCGCCGTTTTCCAGACAGGCGCCGGCCTCTTCGGCGAAAGATTCCCAAAGACAGTCGATCAGCAAACAGGGCGGCAGCGCGCTCTCAGGCGCCGAGATAGGCATGGCGGACATGTTCGTTCTCGTGCAGGTCATCGGCCTTGCCTTCGAGGGCGATGCGCCCGGTCTCCAGCACATAACCATAGCTGGCGAGGCTGAGCGCGAGCTCGGCATTTTGCTCGACCAGCACCACCGGCACGCCCCTGGCATTGATCTCGCGGATGATTTTCGCCACTTCCTGCACCATCACCGGCGACAGGCCGAGCGACGGCTCGTCCATCAGAATCAGGCGCGGGTTCGACATCAAGGCGCGGCCCATGGCGAGCATCTGCTGCTCGCCGCCGCTCAGCGTCTTGCCACGCTGATTGCGCCGCTCTTTCAGAATCGGAAAGTGCCCGTGCACTTCTTCCAAGTTGCGCGCGATGCCGTCCTTGTCGCGGCGCAGGAAGGCGCCGGTAATGAGATTCTCGCTGACGCTGAGATCGGGAAAGATCTGGCGCCCTTCCGGCACATGGGCGATTCCCATACGCACGATTTTCTCCGGCGCCAGACGGTCGATGCGCACACCGTCGAACCAGACGCCGCCCGAGGATGCGCGCTTGAGGCCGGAGATGGTGCGTAAAGTGGTGCTTTTGCCCGCCCCATTGGCGCCGATCAGGGTGACGATCTGGCCCTCCTCGATCTGGATCGAGATATCGCTGACCGCTTCGACCTTTTGGTAGTGGACGTTGACGCCCTTCACTTCAAGCAGCATTTAGATCGCTTCCCAGATAGGCTTCGATGACATCCTTGTTGTGCTTGATTTCGTCCGGTGCACCTTCGGTCAGCAGGCGGCCAAAATTGACCACCGTAATCCGTTCGCAAAGGCCCATCACCGCCTGCATATCATGCTCGACCAGCAATATCGTGATGCCGCTTTCGCGAACTTTTCGGATCAGGTCCATCATGTGGCGCGTCTCTTCCGGGTTCATGCCGGCGAAGGGCTCGTCGAGCAGCAGCAGGTTGGGCTCCGCCGTCAGCGCCACGGCGATGCCGAGCGCGCGCTGCAGGCCGTGCGGTAAATTCAGGGCGAGCTCATCCTTGCGCTCGGCGAGGCCGAGAAATTCCAGGACCTCCATCGTCTTTTCTTCATTGGCGCGCTCGCTCTTGCGCTGGGTGCCGAACAGGGCCGAGATCATGCTCGCCTCGGTATGCAGGTAACGCCCCATCAAGGCGTTTTCGAATGTGGTGAATTCCTGGAAAAGCGTCGTCTCCTGAAAAGTGCGGACCAGCCCCTTGGCGGCGACCTGATGCGGCTGCAAGCCGCCGATCGATTCGCCTTCATAGAGGACCTTGCCGGCGCTCGGTTTGTAGAAGCCGCTGATGACGTTGAAGATCGTCGTTTTTCCAGCGCCGTTGGGGCCGATCAAGCCGTGAATGGCGCCCTTCTCGACCGCGAAAGTGAGTTCGTTGACCGCCGTCAAGCCGCCGAAATTCTTGTGCAGCCCCTCGACCTTGAAATAAGCCTGTGCGTTCATCGGTCAAACCTATCAAGGCCGCCCGAAAAACCAAGCCCGTGCGCCACCGGTTCAAGCATGCGTACGGGTCTTGTCCGGATCGTAGAAGGGAATGCGCACGGCCGTCGCGGCGCAAGTAACAGTCTCCCCCTTGACCTCGTAAACGGTGCTTTCCGCCGCCGCCGCCGGCTCGACATGGGCGAGCGCCAGCGATTTGTTCATGCGGTGCGACCAGGCCGGGCTGTTGACCGTGCCGACCTTGCGTCCCGCCACCAGCAAATCGGCACCACCATCGACCGCATCGCTGTGATCGGCCTCGATGCCGACGAGTTTGATCTTGTCCTGGCCTTCGCGCGCGAAGACCGCCTCCTTGCCGCGAAAATCGCCTTTCTTGCGCGATACCGCCCAACCGAAATCGACCTCCCAGGGCGTGTTCTCCGCCGTCATGTCATAGGGATAGAAGAGCAGTGCCGCCTCGACGCGAGCCTTGTCGAGGCCGGTGAAGGAGCACGGCTTGATGCCCTGGCCGGCGCCGTTCTCCACAATCGCTTCCCATATCGGCACAACATGCTCGGCGGCGGCGAACAGTTCATAGCCGCGCTCGCCGGAGAAACCGGTACGCGAAATCAACACCGGGTGGTCGAACAGGGTCGTGCTCTGCTGGTGGAAATAGCCCAGCGCCGGTAGGTCGATGGGTGTGTATTTATCGAGAAAACCGACCGAGGAAGGCCCCTGCAGGGAAATATTATGCAGATCATCGTCGAGTTCGATGGTGATATCCTTGCCGGCGGCGGATTCATCGAGGCGCTCGCGGCATTCGCCCGAGCCATGTACGACCAGATAGTGATTTTCCGCCATGGTGTAAATAATGGCGTCGTCGCCAATGCCGCCATCGTCATTCAGGACCGGGCCGTAGGCCGAGCGGCCGATGGGGATCGCCGCCATATTGCGGGTGATGAGATGGTCGACGACGGCGAGCGAATCGCTGCCGCGCACATGCAATTTCTTGAGGCCGGAGACGTCGAACAGGGCGGCGGCGGTGCGCGCCGTGTCATGCTCGTCGAAAGGATCTGCATTGTAGGTCCAGGGTGCGCCCATGCCGTTCCATTCTTCGAGGTTGGAACCGAGGGCCTTGTGATGCGCCGCCAAGGCGGAATTTCTCTCGCTCATATCGTGATCTCCCTTCGCGGGTTTTTCGGATTATCGGATCAGGCGCCATTGCCGGGCAGCGTGGGATAGGTCTCCTGGCCCCAAAGCTGGCGCTCTCTAATCCATGGCAGGGCGTATTGCGGATTGTCGGAATCGAACTCGCGCGCCAGGCGATGGCCGTCGAAGATGGCGTCGGCGATCATGCGCGGGGCGTAGCAATCGCCGGTATGGAAGATGTTGTCGATGTCTTCCGCCGCCCACTCCGCGCGCCGCCCCTTCAATTCATTGAACAGTTCATGGTTCGACCGCCGGCCCGTCACCAGCACCACCGTATCGCAGGTCAACTCTTCCAAATGCTCGTTGGCGCGGCGCGGCAATTCGCCCGTCCTCGGCTCGGCGTTGCGCCGGTAGCCGTCGCCATAGAGGCTGTAGACAGACACCGTGGTTTCGTTGCCGGGGCGGATCGACTGCGCCCAATGGGCGGTGATTTCGCGGATTTTCTTTTCGTGGATCATGCGGTGCAGATTGGGCGCCTCGAGGGTGAAATCGGTATAGGGCGCAACGGCGTGGAGCTGCGTTACCAGGCTCACCTCTTTGCCCTGATCGACGAGATATTCGGCGATGCTGACGCCGGTGAAATAGCCGTCGGCATCGAGCACCACGACCCGGTCGCCGACATCCTTGCCGTTCATCACCTGGTCCGGCGTGCAAATCTGCGGCAGCGCGGCGTCCGCCCCTTCGATCGGCGAATGGGTGACGCCGCTGAGGCCGTCCGCCGCCCAGTGCGAGCCGACCGCGATGACCACCCTATCGGCGCCGTAGCTGAGCACATCATCGGCCGACATGGCGCCGATTCCGGTATGCACCTCGACCGATTTCAGCTTGTCGAGCTGGGTCTGCCGGTAGCTGGTGATGCGGCCCCATTCGGCGAGGCCGGGATAGCGCTGGATATAGCGCACGGCGCCGCCCATCTCGTCATCGGCCTCGCGCAAATGCACGTCATAGCCTCTCTCGCCCAAGACGCGCGCGCATTCCATGCCGGCCGGGCCGGCGCCGACCACCAGGACCGAGCACGGATTGTCGGCCTTGTCGAATTTCTCGGGATGCCAGCCGCGCCGATATTCCTCCATCGAGGTCGCGTTCTGGGTGCAGATCAGCGGCGGGCCGCCGATCTCCCAGCGCGAGATGCACATATTGCAGCCGATACATTCGCGAATATCCTCAAGCCGCCCCTCGTCGATCTTGTTGGGCAGGAAAGGGTCGGCGATCGAAGAGCGCGCGGCGCCGATGATATCGGCCTGGCCCGATGCGATGATCGCCACCATATCGTCGGGGCTGGTGACCCGCCCGACGCCCAGCACCGGCACATTGGCGACCGATTTCACATCCTTGACCCAGGGTGCCTGATGGTTGGCTTTCTGGAAGCGCGAGGGTGCCGCGTCCTCGCCCCATTCGGCGATATCGCCGATATTTATGTCCCACAGATCGACCAACCCTTCCTTGGTGATCAGCTCGACGAATTTAAGGCCGTCATCGCCCAATTCGACGCCGTCGGCGCCATACAGGGTATCGATGGCGAAGCGCGTGGCGATGGCGCAATTATCGCCGACCGCGCCCTTCACGGCGCTCAGGGTCTCGACCCAGAAGCGCGCCCGGTTCTCCAGGCTGCCGCCATATTTGTCGGTGCGCTTGTTGTAAAAGCGCGACAGGAACTGGAGCGGCAGATAGGAATGGGCGCCGTACACATAGATGATATCGAAACCGGCGCGCTCGGCGCGCCTGGCGGCATCGACATACATCTGGATAAGATCGCGGATATCGTCTTCGTCGGCCTCGCGCGGATAGGTCAGATATTCGAATTCGGAGGCGATCTGGCTCGGCCCGCGCGACGCGGCGCGGCTTTCCATATTGGGCGCGTGGGCGCCGCCATACCACATTTCGACGCCGGCGAGAGCGCCATATTTATGCAGCTCATCGCACATATGGCCGAGATTGATGACATCGCCTTCGTCCCACAGACGCGCCGACAAGCGGTGCGTGTCGTCGGATTCGGGATGGATCGAGCAATATTCGGTACAACAGGCGCCCCAGCCGCCTTCGGCCTTCATGCCGCGGTGACCGGCCTGCGAACCCGGCCTTTCCGAGCCGGCGCCGATGCAATGCGGCACCTGGTAAAAGCGGTTTTTCAGGGCTTTCGGCCCGATCTGGATGGGCTCGAACAGGCAATCATATTTGGGGTCCCGTGCCATCGCTTTTGTCGCTCCCTTTGACATTGTCCAAGCGAATTTTTGGTGCCGCTAATTTAACCCCCCGCCCCGCCCTTGTCACTTGGCGGATTACCGCTCCCCGGGATTAAATGTTAGATTGCGTCGCGTCGGCGGCTATCCACGGCAAGACAGGGAATAAAAAAATGGGCAAGAAAATAGCGGTGTTTCCCGAGCCCGGCGCCATCGGCCCGGTGATGAATCTGGTCGGTATCTGCCAGGGCCTGCGCGAAATGGGCCATGATCCGGTGTTCGTCCTCGAACCCGGCCTGAAAGGTACGGTCGAGAGCTACGGCTTCGAGGAGCAATATGTGTCCTGCATGGAGCCGATGAGCGCCGAAGCCCAAGCGAGATATTGGGACGACTTCATGATCAAGTTCATGCCGACGTTCAAGACCTCCGCTTACGAGCAGATCGCCACCTATGTGAAAGGCTGCTGGGAGGCGATCATCTACACCTCGGAATGGTCGGTGAAAAACGGCCTGGACAAGGTATTCGCGGAAATCAAACCCGACCTCATCATCAATGACAATGTCGCCCTCTACCCCGCCACCGAGCAGGCCGGCTGCCCCTGGGTGAGGATGATTTCCTGCTCCGAGAACGAGATCATCGATTCCGATATCCCGCCCCATCTGTCCGGCTGCGGCGCCGATGACAAGGCCTGTTTCGAAGCCTACCGGGCCGAGTTCGAGAAGGAGGTCAAGCCTCTGCATGACGGCTTCATGGATTTCCTCGAAACGCAGGGCTGCAAGCGCCTGCCGTTCCCGGAATTCGTCCTGCCTTCGCCCTATCTCAATTTGCTGCTCTATCCCAAGCCGCTCCATTTCAAGCGCCGCAAACCGCTCGACCCCGAGAAATTCGTCTATCTCGACGGCTGCGTGCGGCGCGAGAGCGAGGGCTATGAGGTGCCCCAATTCAAAGCCAACAACGACGCGCCGCTGATCTATTTCAGCTATGGCAGTCTGGGTGTCTCCGATGTCGATCTGGTCAAGCGCATCATCGCCGTTCTCGGCGCCGCGCCCTATCGCGTGCTGGTCAATGTCGGCGACTATATCGGCGAATATGATACGCCGCCCGACAATGTCATCCTCAATAGCTGGTACCGCCAGACCTCGGTGCTGCCGCATGTCGATGTTTTCATCCAGCATGGCGGCAACAACAGCTTCAACGAGAGCCTCTATTTCGGCATTCCGCCCATCGTCATGCCCTTCGTCTGGGACGGCCATGACAACGCGCAGCGCGTCAACGATACCAATCACGGCATCGGCATGGCGCGCTATGACTGGCGCGACGAAGAGCTGCTCGGCAATATCGAACGCGTTTTGAACGACCGCGAGATGCGCGCCAACGTGCACGCGACGAGCGAATATATGCAGGCCCAGGACGGCCGCATGCGCGCCGCCAACGCCATCAACGATCTGCTCGCGAGGCTGTAGCGATGCTTGCTCATATTCTCAAAAATGCCGCCACGCTCGATCCGATCGGCTTTACCGATTGGGGCGACGTCTCGAAGCCGATCGGCGAGCCGGTGTCTCACCAAAGCGGCCTGATCATGTTTCAGAATGACGACAAATCGTCGGAGATGGGGCTCTGGCTATGCACGCCGGGGAGCTGGCGCTGCGAGGTCAGCAAGGACGAGTTCTTCTATGTTCTCGCCGGCCGCGCGGTCTACACCGAGGACGGCGGCCGGGTGACGGAAATCACCGCCGGCATGACCTGCGCCTTTCCGGCCGGCTGGAAAGGCGATTGCACGGTCATTGAGACCATCCGCAAAGTCTATATGGTGCGCTGATGGCAAACAGAGTATCGGCGCTCGACGCCACCATCCGCGCGCTCGGCGCCGAAATGGCGCCGTGGAACGATATGGATGTCGCCATGGCCTTGCCCGGCGACATGAACGCCGAGCATGACGCCATCCGCGAGGCGGTCGGCATATGGGGCACCTCGGCGCTGACAAAAATATATGTGCGCGGGCCCGATGCCCGCGCCGCGCTCGACTATCTCGTCACCCGCGACATGAACAAGCTCTATATCGGGAAATTGGCCTATGTGCCGATCCTGCAGGACAATGGCCATTTCTGCGATGACGGTTTCATCTTCCATCTCGAAGAGGATGTCTATCTCGCCGTCACCAGCATCGGCCCGACCCTGGAACTGCTGCAAGGCTGGGCCAAGGGCAGGAATGTCAGCGTCGAGCTCGACGAAAGCCTGCACATGATCACCCTGCAGAGGCCCAACTCAGCCGCGCTGCTCGAGTCCTGCACGGCGATGGATATTTTCAGCCTGCGCTATTGCCACCAGGAAAAGACCGCCCTGTTCGGCAGCGAGCGCATCATATCGCGCACCGGTTATTCGGGCGAACGCGGCTACGAAATATTCGTCTCCGCGGACGATGCCGTGGCGCTGTGGCAACAATTCATGGAGCAGGGCAAGGATTATGGGCTGATGCCGATCTCCTTTGCCGGGCTTGAGATGGTGCATATCGAAAGCGGGCTGATGGCCTACGGCGCCGAGGCGACCGAGGAAAACACGCCGTGGGAAGTCGATTTCGGCTGGGCCATTTCACGCATAAAGAAAGACTTCCGCGGGCGCGAGGCGCTGTTCGCCCTCGAGGGCAAGGAGAAGGTGAAATTGCGCGGCCTCGTCGCCGACCATGACGCCGTGGTCTAACATTTCGCCGAGCTTCGCATCGATGGCGAAAAGCTCGGCTTCGTCACCACGCCGGCCTATTCAAAGCGGCTCGGGCAATCGCTGGCCCTGGTCCATATCGCCCCCTCGGCAGCCGAGCCGGGAGCGCGCGTCGATCTCGTCGGCCCCACCATTCAGTGCCCGGCAACCGTCGCCAACATCCCCTTCGTCGATCCCAAGCGCCAGCGTATGCACGCCAAGTAAGGGCGGCGCCCTTACGCCTGGCCCAGAATATCGATCAGAATGCCGGCCGCTTTCGCCCGGCCGTCCTGCTTTTGCATATGGGCGCTGACCTCGGCCAGGCACGCGGCCATCGCCTTGTCGGCGAGCAATCGTTCGAGCGTGCCGGCATATTCGGCGTCGCTCCAGGCATAGCGTCTGAGCTGCGCGCCATAGCCCTTGTCCTCGACGCGCTGGGCATTGTCATGGCCGTCCCAGCAGAACGGCATGATGATCGCCGGCTTACCGAAATAAAGCGACTCGTTGAAGCTGTTGTTGCCGCCATGGTGGATGACGAGATCGACCTGCGGGATGACCGATGGCTGGGGAAGCCAGGGCTCGATATGCACGTTGCCGGGCAGTTCGCCATATTCATCGACCATATTGCCGACGCTCATCAGGGCGCGATAGGGCAGCTTGGCGAGCACGACGATGTGGCGCTTGTTGAGCTCGACATCGGCCTCGTTCATGCTGCCGGAGCCGATATAGATCAGCGGTTTGTCGGCGTTTTTGGCTAATGTCGGTAGGGTGTAGGGCTCGTCCTCGCGCACGCAGCCCTCGAGATATTGAAAGCGCGCCGGATCGAGCTAATTGCGGCGCTTATAGTGAAGCGGCTCGGGATAGAGCAGCAAATTCATGCAGGCTGAGGGTTCGAGAAACTGGCCGAGCGGATAGGGCGCCTCGCCGACCGATTCGAGAAACGCGTTGAACCTCTCATGCACCGGTTTAATGACATCCAGGAAGAGCGTCTGATAGGCCTCGAAGCCGGCCTTGTCATTCTCGCCGCAGCCCGAGAGATGGGGCGGGATATCGGGATCCGGTATCTCGTTCTCGGAGCATGAGACGATGCGCACCCAGGGGCAGCCGGCCTGCTTGATCGCCGGAAACATTATGCAATTGTCGAGGCATATGAGATCGGGGCGGATATCGGCCAGCACCTGGCCGAGCTCCTGCTGCACATAGACCGACGTGTCGACGATGGTGTCCCAGCATTCGAGGACGTAATTGGGCACCTGCTCGATCGCGGTCAGTTTGTAATGCGGCAGGTGGGAAGCGATGAAATCGCGCCAATATTGGCTCGCCGTCGCTTCGTCCATGGGCTCCGACATGGCGACCATGCGCTCGCGAAAGCCGAAGCGCTCGAACTGGCCCTTGAACGACCCATCGGCGACGAAAACCGCCTCATGCCCGCGCTCGCGCAGGCGCTGGGCGATGCCGACACAGTTCATCGATGGCCCGAAGGTCGCCTCGGGAAAGAAAACAATGGTTTTACTGTCCGCCACCACTCACCTCTCTTGCCAAACAATTGCACACCAAGCATAACATTGAACGGCCTTTTCGCCGAAAAACAAGGTAACAACAATGGCGGCTTTCGACCCCTTTGCCCGGCAGATTTTTTGCGCCAACGATTATACCGGCAGCGATAGCGGCGACGCCATCGACGTGATCAACCCGGCGACGCTCGAGCCGGTCGGCAGGATCGGTGATTGCGGCGCCGGGGCGCTGGACAAGGTCATTCGCCAGGCACGGGCGGCGCAAGGAGAATGGGGCGGGCTTGACGCCAAAAGCCGCGCCGCCGCCCTCCACGATGTCGCCCATTCGATCGCTTCCGCCGACCCGGCGCCGGTATGCGAGATGATGACGCGCGAAGTCGGCAAGCCCTATCCGGAATCGCTCGGCGAGCTGGCCAATGTGGCGCCGGCCTTCCATTACTTCGCCGAGATCGCGCGCGACGATGCCGGGCGCATCGCCGGGCCGATCCAGCCCACCACGTTTCAATATGAGCGCTACGATCCCTACGGCGTCAGCGTCCATATCATGCCCTACAACTACCCGCTGCTGATCCTCACCATGTCGGTCGCGGCGTCGCTGGCGGCGGGCAATGCGGTCATCGTCAAGCCGTCGGAAATCAGCTCGCTCTGCACCCTCGCCTTTATGGAGCATTTCAAGAGCCTGCCGCCGGGCGTAGTTTCCTGCGTCACCGGCGGCGGCCGGGCGGGTGCGCATCTGGTCGAAGCGGACGACACCGACGTCGTCGCCTTCACCGGCTCGGTGGAGATCGGCATCAAGGTCAACATGGCATGCGCCGCCAAGATGAAGCCCTGCGTCATCGAGGCCGGCGGCAACGATCCGCTGATCGTCAGCGATTCCATCGATCTCGATTTCGCCGCCGCCGCGACGACATGCGCCGCCTTTCACCTGTCGGGCCAGATCTGCACTTCGGCGGAGCGCATCTTCGTCGTCGATGCAATCCACGACGAATTTGTCGCCAAATTAAGCGCCAGCGCCAAGGCGCTTCGCGTCGGCGACGGCTTCGACAAGCATGAGATCGGCCCGCTCGCCACCGAGGCGGCGCGCGACAAGGCGGCGCGCATGGTCGATGCGGCGATCGCCGCCGGCGCCAAAGCCGAATGCGGCGGGCGCGTTCCGCCCGAGCACAATGTCGGCTGGTATTATGAGCCGACCGTCCTGAGCGGCGTCACGACCGATATGGAGATCATGCAGAACGAGATATTCGGGCCGGTCGCATCTGTCTGCCGAGTTGCCGACGTCGATGAGGGCATCGCGCTGGCCAATCGCTCGCGCTTCGGCCTCGGCGCCTCGATCCTGACCACCAATATGGACGAGGCGATGCGCGCCGTCGAAAAAATCGACAGCGGCATGGTCAACATCAACAACCCGCTCGTCGACAGCGACGCGCTGCATTTCGGCGGCCGCAAATATTCCGGCATCGGCAGCCTGTTCGGCCGCGCCGGGCTGAACAGTTTCCGCCAGATCAAGATGGTGACCATCGATGCCAAGCCGATCCTGCAGGATTGGTGGTACCCCTATCCGGACGGTTGGTTCCATCCGGGATCGAATTAGGAATTAGATATGCCGCGCGACGCCAAATTCGACCCGCTGTTCGAGCCTCTGCAAATAGGGCCGAAAGTCATGAAAAACCGCTTCTACCAGGTGCCGCACTGCCTCGGCGCCGGCTCGGAGCGCCCCGGCGTGCAGGCGGCGCATCGCGGCGCCAAGGCGGAAGGCGGCTGGGCCGTGATCTGCACCGAGGCCTGTTCGATCGATCCCGAAACCGATACCGACCCCAACACCGTCGCCCGCCTGTGGGACCAGGGAGATGTGATCAATCTCCGCCATATGTGCGATGCCGTGCATGCGCATGGCACCCTCGCCGGCGTTGAGCTGTGGCATTGCGCCCAGGAGGCCGGCAATCTCGACAGCCGCGTCGCGACGATGGGCGTCGGCGCGCTGCCTTCCGACGTCGCCTTGCAGAGCTACGCCCATCAGGCGGATGAGGACGAAATCCGCCAACTCATCAATCTCTATGGCGAGGCCGGCAAACGCGCCCGCGATGCCGGCTTCGATATCATCTACGCCTACGGCTCGCACCGCGCATTGCCGATGCAGTTCCTGTCGCCGCGCTTCAACCATCGCAGCGACGGTTATGGCGGCTCGTTTGAAAACCGGGCGCGCTTTTGGATCGAGACCATGGCCGCATTAAAAAAAGCCGCCGGCGATGAATGCGCGCTGGCGGTGCGCATATCGATAGACCAGTTGCTCGGCTCGCATGGCGTCGAGACCTTCGAGGATGGCCTGCGTTTCGTCGAATATGCCGAGAGCGAAGGCATGGTCGATCTGTGGGACGTCAATATCACCCAATATATGGAATGGGGCGAAGACGCGGCGCCCTCGCGCTTCCAAAAAGCCAACCATCAGGCGCCCTGGTCCAGGCATGTCAAATCGGTCGCCAAAAAGCCGGTGCTCGGCGTCGGCCGCGCCACCAGCCCCAACGATATGGTCGCCATCCTGGCTTCCGGCCAGGCCGATATCATCGGCGCCGCCCGGCCTTCCATCGCCGACCCGTTCCTGCCCAGGAAAATCGAGGAGGGGCGGCTTGAGGACATCCGCGAATGTATCGGCTGCAATGTCTGCATTTCGCGCTGGGAGCGCGGCGCGGCGCTGGTGTGCAGCCAGAACGCCACCGCCAACGAGGAATTCCGCCGCGGCTGGCATCCGGAAAAATTTACACCGGCGCAAGATCCCGGCGGCGTGCTGATCGTCGGCGCCGGCCCGGCCGGGCTCGAATGCGCGCGGGTGCTGGGGATGCGTGGCTACGAGGTCCATCTCTGCGAAGCGGAACATGAGGTCGGCGGGCATATGCTGGACGTCATGCGCTATCCCGGCTATTCCGAATGGGGCCGGGTGATCAGCTACCGCCAGACGCAATTGCAAAAGCTCGCCAATGTCGAGATTCACACCAGCGCCCGGCTCAGCGCCAACGATGTCTTGAGATATGGCGCCGAGCGGGTGGTGCTGGCCGCTGGCGCCCATTGGGCGGAGGACGGCTTCAATGTGGTCGGCATGGCGCCGCTACCGGGCGCCGACGCCAATCTGTCGCAAATCTGCACGCCGGAGCAGGTGATGGCCGGCAAACATGTCGGCGAGCGGGTCGTGGTGCTCGACGCGGATGGCTATTTTACCGGCGTCGGCATGGCCGAAATGATGATCGATCTCGGCAAGCAGGTCTCGATCCTCAGCCAATATGACAGCATCGCGCCGATGAGCGAATTCACCCTCGAAAAATCCAATCTGCACCGCATGATGCATGAGAAGGGCATTCGCCAATATACCAACCATTGGGCCGAGGCGATCGAGCCCGGCAATATCACCAAAATTGCCGCCCATTCGATCTGGCGCGACGGCTATCAGCGGAGCGCCGGGCCGAAGAGCGGCGAAATACCGCGCCGCGCCGGCGACGAAGTGACCTGGCTCGAATGCGACACGGTGATACTGGTGACCGCGCGCGTCCCAAATAACGCGCTTTACGGCGGCCTGAAATCGCGCCGCGAGGAATGGCGGGACGAAGGCATCGAGGCGGTGTTTCAGATCGGCGACTGCTATGCGCCGCGCATGCTCGCCGACGTGATCTTCGACGGCCACCGTCTGGCCCGCGAATTCGAATCCGACAACCCGGCGCGCCCGCTGCCCTTCATCCGCGAGCGCTTTATCCAGGGCCAGCCGCTGCCGCCCGTGAACGCATAGGCGGCGCCGGTCCGGTGGAGACACGCGAACTTTTTTGGGATATCGGATCGCTCGGCTATATCCTCTTTTATATCGTGGCGTGGGGCGCCATCGCCGTCTTTCTGATCGGCTTCGGGCGCCATTTCGTCAAATATTTCCGCGCCCGCAAGAGCCCGGTGCCACTCCATATTTGGCGCGGCTTTTTGCGCATGCTGATCGATATCTTCAGCCACCGCACCTTGGTGCGGCGCGACCGCGCCGCCGGCGAGGCACACCGGACGATCTTTTACGGCTTCGCCATCCTCTTTATCGGCACTTCGATCATCACCGTCGATTACGACATCACCGGCCCTGCCCTCGGCGTCTCGTTCTGGAAAGGCGCCTTCTATCTCGCCTTCAGTCTGACCGTCGATATCGCCGGAATCGGGCTCCTCGCCGGCATCCTCTTCATGATGTGGCGGCGCTATCGCCAGCGCCCGGAAAAGCTCGATTATCTGCGTGCCCATGCCGGCGAAGAGAGCCTTCACCCGGCGGCGCGGCGCTGGATGGCGGAGGACGCCGTTTTCCTGTGGGCGCTGGTTCTGATCATCCTCACCGGCTATTTGCAGGAAGCCGTGCGCCTGGTGCACGAGCAGCCGGACTGGGCCGGCTGGTCGCCGGTCGGCTGGCTGGTGGCGGAAATCTTCTTCGGCCTCGGCATGGATCAGGCCGCCGCCGCCGCCGTGCGGCGCGCCAACTGGTGGATTCACGGCGTCCTGGCGCTGACCTTCATCGCCACCCTGCCGTGGAACAAGGCCAAGCATATGATCGCCGTCATGGGTTCGCTCGCGGTCCGCGACGTGAACGCGCTCAGCCGCTTGCCGCGCATTGCCACGGAAACCGACGGCGGTGAGGCGATCGGCATCTCGGCGATAAACCAGTTCGCCTGGAAGGATCTGCTCAATTTCGACGCCTGCACCAAATGCGGGCGCTGCCACGAGGCCTGCCCGGCGCGGGCCAGCGGCGCGCCGCTCAGCCCGCGCGATCTGATCCTCGATCTGCGCGGCTTCGCCGAGCGCACGCAAGGCAAGGTGAAAGAAGGCGGCCCGGAGCTGGTCGGCGACGTCATCGCCGCGGAGACGCTGTGGGCTTGCCGCAGTTGCGGCGCCTGTATGGAAATCTGCCCGGTCGGCATCGAGCACCCCACCATGATCGTGCAGATGCGCCGCCATCTGGTGGAACGCGACGAGATGGAACAGCAGTTGCGCGATACCTTCGGTATGCTCGCCGACCGCGGCAACAGCTTCGGCGAAAGCCCGCGCCAGCGCGGCGCCTGGACCAAGGCGCTGGAATTTGATGTCAAGGACATCCGCGAGAAAGCGGCTGATCAGCTTTGGTTCGTCGGCGATTACGCCTCTTACGACCCGCGCAACCAGACCGTCTCGCAAACCGTGGCGCGCCTTTTCCAGGCCGCCAGGCTCGATTTCGCCACCCTCGGCGACGGCGAGCATAATGCCGGCAACGATGTCAGGCGCGCCGGCGAGGAAGGCCTGTTCGAGGCCCTGGTCGAGCATAATCAGGCCGCGATGGCGGCGGCGAAACCATTCACGCGCATCGTCACAACCGATCCGCACAGCTACAACACAATCCGCAACGAATATCCCGACTTCGCCGAGACCGCGCCGATCAGCCATTACACGTCCCATCTCGCCGCCATGCTCGAGGACGGCCGGCTCAAAGTGACGGCGCCGCTGGGGAGGCGCGTGACATTGCACGATCCTTGTCATTTGGGGCGGCTTAATGGCAATTATGACGAGCCGCGCCGGGTGCTGGAGTTGATCGGCTGCGAACTTGTAGAGATGCCGCGAAATCGCGACAATTCCTTCTGCTGCGGCGCCGGCGGCGGGCGCATCTGGATGCCCGACCCGCCGGGCAAGGAGAAACCGGCCGAAAACCGCATGCATGAAGCGGCGGCGCTCGGCGCAGTCGATACATTTGTGGTCTGTTGTTCCAAGGATATGACGATGTTTGAAGATGCCAGAAAAACCAGCGGCCATGAGGGTGATTTCGAGGTCAAGGATCTCGCCGAACTGGTCGCTGAAGCGATCGAGCTTAAAAGCATCGATCTCCGCCAATTGTCGCCACTGATCGAGCGCATCACCGATGTCGCGGCTAGGCAGGTGGCGGAAATCGCTGCCGAGCGCATCGCCGAAACGGTGGCCGAAAAGGTCATGCAGCGGCTCGCCGAGAATCCCGAACTGGCGCGCCAGTTGGCGGCCGGCCGTCCGGCCGAAGGCGAACCGCTCACCGATGAGCCGGCGGCGACCGCCGCCGCCGCCGCCGCTGGGCCGGTCACGGCTGCGCAGCTGCCGGCTTACGAGATCCCGCCCAAGGAGGGGCCGCGCATCCTCGTCGCGGTCAAGCATGTCGGCGAGCTCGGCGATGAATTCAGCATCGCCGAGGACGGCCTCAGTATCGCCGACGAGCATTTCGAATACGCGCTCAACGAATGGGACGATGCGGCGCTCGAGGAGGCGTTGCTGCTGAGCGAGAAAATCGGCGGCGGCGAAGTGGTCGCCGTCACCATCGGCCCCGAACAGGCGGAAGACACGCTGCGCAAGGTCCTGGCCAAGGGCGCGCACCGCGCCGTCAGAGTGTGGGACGACAGCCTGGCGGCGGCCGATCCGGTGACCGTGGCGCGTGCCCTGGCCGGGGTGGCGCTTCAGGAAGAAGCGGATTTGATCCTCGCCGGCGTGCAATCGGGCGATCTGGCGCAAGGTGCCACGGGCACGGCGCTGGCGCGCATCCTCGGGCTGCCGCACGCCGCCGTGGTTCTGGAGACGGAATGGGACGGCGGCGCCAGGCTGACCGCGACGCGCGAGCTTGAAGGCGGCGTGCGCCACCGCTTCGAACTGCCGGCGCCGGCGCTGCTGACCATGCAGACCGGCGGCAACCGGCCGCGCTACGCCACCATGCGCATGATCAAGCAGGCCAAACAAAAGACCATCGCCGTCCTGGACGGCGCCGATGTCGGCCTCGATCAGGCCGGCGCGCGGCTGCGGCGCTTGAGCGTGCCGGTCAAATCCGGCCAGGCCGAGATGCTCGAAGGCGGCGCGGCGGAAGTCGCCAAGGCGATCGCCGATATCGTGCGCAAGAAACGGGGAGAATAAAAATGCCGGGAATTCTCGTTGCCGCCGAACATATCGATGGCAGTTTGCGCGATATCACGGGCGAGCTGATCGGCGCCGCCGCCGCGCTCAAAGACGCGCTCGGTGGGCCGCTGATGGTCGCCGTCATCGGTGACGCGGACGGCTCGCTGGCCGAGGCGGCCAATCTCGAAGGCGTCGATGAACTGCTCTCCGTCACAGCACCCGACGCCCATTTCGACGCCGCGCTCTACGAGGAGGCGGTCTGTGCGATCGCCGCCGAGCGCACGCCCGGCGTCATTTTGGCCCCCCATTCGGCGAGCGGCATGGCTTACGGCGCGGCGGTCGCGGCGCGCCTGGGGAGCGGCTTCGCCTCGGATGTTTTCGATGTTCAAATCGAGTCCGGCGAAATAAACGTGACGCGCGGCGGCTATGGCGGCAAGGTCAATATGGAGCTCGGCTTTCCCGGCAAGGGCATGGCGGTGCTGATGCTGCGCGGCGCCACCTTCACCGCGCCCGAGGCCAAGGGCGCGGCCGAGGCGACGGCGCTGGCGCCCGATTTCTCGGCCCTCGAAGGGGCGGCATCCCATCTCGAATATCAGCCGGCGCCGCCCGCCGACGTCGATATCGGCAAAGCCGAATTCATCATTTCGGTGGGGCGCGCCGTCGAAGATGACAAGAACATACCGAAATTCGCCGCCCTGGCCGAGCGCCTCGGCGCCACCTTCGGCTGCTCGCGCCCGGTCGCCGATTCGGGCTGGCTGCCGAAGGCCCATCAGGTCGGCCAATCCGGCACCATCGCCTCCAGTTGCAAGCTCTATATCGCGCTCGGCATTTCCGGCGCGGTGCAGCATCTCGCCGGCATGAAACATGTCGAGACCATCATTGCCGTCAACACCGATCCCAACGCGCCGATGTTCAATGTCGCCCATTACGGCGCCACGGTGGACATCTTCGAATTGGCCGAGGAACTGGAGAAGGAATTCGATTGAGCTATAATTTCCCCGATCAGGCGCGCGTCGTCATCATCGGCGGCGGCGCCATAGGCTGTGCCACCGCCTATCATCTCGCCAAGCATGGCTGCACCGACGTCGTCATCCTCGAGCGTCACAAGCTGACCTCGGGCTCGACCTGGCACGCCGCCGGCGCCTATGCGCAGTTCCGCACCGACCCCAATGCCGGGCGCATGATGGCCTATGGCGGCGAGCTTTACGCCGCGCTCGAAGCCGAAACCGGGCAGGCCACCGGCTGGCACCGCACCGGCGGCATGCGCGTCGCCTGCAACCCGGAGCGCCGCCGCGAATATGAGCGCGCCATCACCATCGCGCGCTCGTTCGGCGTCGAGATGGAATTGCTGACGCCGAAGGAAGCGGGCGAGTTGGTGCCGATCATGACCACCGACAAGATGGACAGCGCCCTCTACATCCCTTCCGACGGCGCCTTCAGCCCGACCGATCTCTGCATGTCGCTGGCCAAGGGCGCGCGCATGCACGGGGCGCGGATTTTCGAGGACACGCTGGTGACCGGCTTCGATATCCACCAGGGCGCGGTGCGCGCGGTCGAGACGTCACACGGCAGAATAAACTGCGAGACGGCGGTGATCTGCTGCGGCATCTGGTCGCGCGAAATCGGCCGCCTCGCCGGCGTCAATATTCCCATCCAGCCGTCGCATCATTGCTACCTCATCACCGAGCCCATCGAAGGTGTGACGCGCGACATGCCGACGTTCCGCGATCCGGACAAGTGGCACTATTTCCGCGAGGAAGTCGGCGGCCTGATCGTCGGGCAATATGATCCCGACCCGATACCCTATATCGGCAACATCCCGGACGGCCATGAATTCAAGCTGATGCCCGAAAATCTCGACCATTTCATGCCGCGCCTCGAAGGCGTGATGGAGTGGATCCCGGCCCTTAAGACGGCCGGCATCAAGAGCTGGATACACGGCCTGGAAGCGTTTACCGAGGATCAGAATCCGGTCATGGGCGAGGCGCCGGAAGTGCGCAACCTGTTCGTCAGCGCCGGCTTCAACGCTTATGGCGTCACCGGTGCCGGCGGTGCCGGCATGGTGATCGGCGAATGGATTCTGAACGGCGCGCCGCCCTACGATGTCTGGAGCTTCGATATCCGCCGCTTCGGCGCCTATCACCGCTCCGACAATCAGGTTCTGGCGCGCTCGCTGGAAGGCCAGGGCCACCATTACACCATCATCTGGCCGCATGAGGAAATGACGGCCGGGCGGCCGCTCAGGCGCAGCGCGATTTATGGCGCGCTGAAGGAGCGGCGCGCCTGTTTCGGCGCCAAGTTCGGCTGGGAGCGGCCCAACTGGTTCGCCCCCGTTGGCGTCGAGCCGGTCGAGATCAACAGCTTCGCGCGGCCCAACTGGCATCAGCATGTCGGCGCCGAACATGCCGCCTGCCGCACTGCCGCTGCCCTGTTCGATCAATCCTCGTTCGCCAAATTCGCGCTGACCGGGCGCGACGCCGAGGCGGTCCTCGGGCGGCTCTGCGCCGGCGACGTGGCGGTGCCGCCGGGCCGCGTCGTTTACACCCAGATGTTGAACCGCCAAGGCGGCATCGAATGCGACCTCACCGTGACGCGCATCGCTGAGGATCAATATTACATCGTCACCGGCACCGGCTTCGCGACGCATGATTTCGACCATATCAAGCGCCATATTCCAGGCGACGCGCATGCCTCGCTGGTCGATATCACCTCGGCCTACGGCGTGCTTTCGCTGATGGGGCCGAATGCGCGGAAAATCCTCGAAGCGGTTGCGGAAGGCGATGTCAGCGCCGCCGCCTTTCCCTTCATGGCGGCCAGAGAAATCCATATCGGCGGCGCGCCGGCGCGGAGCTTGCGCCTGACCTATGTCGGCGAGCTCGGCTGGGAGCTGCACGTGCCGACGGAATATATGCTCACCGTTTACGAGGCGCTGGCCGCCGCCGACGCGGCGTTCGGCCTCGTCGATGCCGGCTACCGGGCGATCGATTCCCTGCGCCTGGAAAAAGGCTACCGCGCCTGGGCCGGAGATATCGGCGCCGATTACAACCCGCTCGAAGCCGGGCTCGGCTTCGCAGTCGCCTTCGACAAGGAAGCCGACTTCATCGGCCGCGAGGCGCTGCTGCGCCAGCGCGACGAGCCGCTGGTCAAGCGGCTGGTGACCGTCACCGCGGCGGACGATCCTGAATTGCTGCTGACCGGCCGCGAGACCATCATCCGCGACGGCGAGCGCGTCGGCTGGCTGTCATCCGGCGGCTTCGGCCATAGCATCGGCAAGCATATCGGCATCGGCTATATACGCCGCGGCGAAGGCGTGACGAATGATTATCTCAGCGCCGGCAGCTACCGCCTGGAAGCCGCCAACCGCCAGGTCGAGGCGGAGCTGCATCTGCGGCCGCTCTACGATCCCGATTCCAGCCGCGTCAAAAGCTAGGCCATGGCCGAGGAAATCGATTCGGCCGGCGTTTTCGACGCCATCGGCGATGCCCAGGGCGCGGCCGAGATGAGCGCGCCGGCGATCGCGCGCGCCAAGGCGCTGCCGATTTGGCGGGGCGAGGTGGCACCGCAACTGTTGAGCGGCGGCCTCAGCAATATCAATTTGACCGTCGAGGACGCCGGCAAGCGCTATGTCGTCCGCATCGGCGAGGACGAGCCGCATCTCGGCGTGTTCCGCGCCAACGAGGTCACGTCGCTGCGCGCCGCCCATGCGGCCGGCGTTGCACCCGAGGTGATCTATGACGAGCCCGGCCTGATTGTCCTCGGCTACATTCCCGGCCGCGCGCTGACACCCGATGACCTCCTTGCGCCCGACATGATCGTCAAGGTCGCTCACCTGATCCGCCGCCTGCATGACGAGGCGCACAAACATCTTGAGGACGGTGGCTCGATATTTTGGCCGTTCCACCATAATCGCCGCTATGTCCGCCAACTGATCGAGCACGGCGCGGCGCTCGATAAAAAATGGCGGGCGCTGCTGCCCGACCTGGTGGCGGAGAACGACGAGCTTGAGGCGGTGATCGGCAGAACCCATATCGTCTATGGCCACAACGACATCAATCCGCAAAACATCATCATCGACGACGCCGCGCGGCTGTGGTTTGTCGATCTCGAATATAGCGGCTTCAGCATGGACCTGTTCGACATGGGCGTGCTGGGGATGAACTGCAATTTCGACCGGGCGCAAGACCGTGTCATGCTCGAAACCTATTACGGGATGCCGCTGGATGCGGAGCTGTTGCGCCGCTTCGCCGCCGCCAAGGCGATCGGCGCCTTGCGCGAATTTCTGTGGGGCATCCTCTCACAAGTGACCGAGCGGCCGGTCGAATTCGATTACAGCATCTATGCCGATTTGTTCGTCGAGCGCTACCACCGCTTCCTCGCCGATTACCGGAACAATTAGCCAAGCTCATCGAGCAGCGCCCCGGCGGCCAACAGATCGGCGCTGTCGAAGCCCTCGGCGAACCAGCTATAGACCGGGGCGAGCAGGTCAAGCGCTTCGCCGCGCCTGCCGCGCTCGCCCCACAGCCGGGCAAGAGCTGTGCTGGCGCGCAGCTCAAATGATTTTGCCTGCTGCTGGCGCGCAATCGCCGCGGCGCGCTGAACAGAGGCCTCGGCTTCGCCGTAATTATCGCGCGAGCGCGCCAGCAGCAGCTCGCCGCGCAGCCGATGCAGTTCGGCCTCCCACCAGCGCTCGCCATTCGCCGTGGCGAATTCCAATGCTTCGCCGAGCACATGCAGGCCCTCTTCGAGCTGATCCACCCGGCCCAGCACTTCGGCCAAGAGGGCGAGATAATATGTCCGGCGGACATCGGTCCCGGTGGCATAGAGGCCGGCCAGGCTTTCGCGCAGCATCGACAGTCCGGCCTCCGGCTCACCCTCCGTGGCGACGGCCCAGCCGCGCAGCAAATTGCCGGTTGTCAGGTAGCTCGGAAATCCCTGCTCGACCGACAGGGCGACCGTCATCTCGGCCTGTTCCCGGGCCCGGCTTGCCTCGCCGCGAAATTGATGGACATAGCTGGAGGTGCTGAGGGCGATGGCCTCGCTGAACGGCTGGGCGAGCTCGCGCGCCAGTGTAATCGCGTCCTGCACCAGGCTCGCGGCTTTGTCCGGGTAGCCGAGTATCCACAGCGCCAGGGAACCCTGATAGCGGCTGCACACGCCCGGATCGTGGCCGCCATATACAAGAGCGTGCGAGCGATGTTGGTGCGGATCGTAAAGTGCCCGGCCTTGTTCCGCATGGCGCCGGCAGGCCGCGAATTCACCGCGGTAGAGGAGCACCGGCCACGCCGAATGATGGCCCTGCAGGAGCAATCCACGATCCTTGCCCTGGTTCGCCAAATCGATGAGCTGGTAGGAAAGCTGGCTGGCTTCGTCATATTTCATGCGCATGGCATTGAAGAACCAGAGGCCCCATAGCGCGGCATAAAGCTGGCGCCTGTCGCCGAGCTATTCGCTGAGTTGACGCGCCCGCGAAAAGGCTTGCGCCACCTCGGGCGTCGGACCCTTGACCGCCATCAGCGAGATTCCGATAGCGGTTTGCGTCGGCACCTCAAGGCGGGCGCGCGCTCGGTTGTCGGGCAGACCTTCAAGCAGTTGCAGGGCGCGGGCGAAATGGGTGAGCGCTTCCTTGTGGTCAAAACGCCCGGCCGCCTGTTGCCCGGCCTCGTGCCAATAAGCCATGGCGGTCTCGGTATGCCTTGCCTCGCTGTTGGCGAGCGCCTTCTCGCGCGTCAGACAGGCGCCGATAATGGCCGCCGCCGCCGTCGATGCTTCGGCGGCGGCGACGCTCGCATCCTCCGTTCTCAGAGCGCAATGCTCGGCCCAGATGACCTGCCCGCCGAGCGATTCCTGCAGGCGCAGCCTGAGCCGCGCGCCGCGCGACGGCCCGGCGACGCTGCCGATCAGGATATAGCGCGCGTTCACACCGCCGTCCTCGCCGTCCTCGCCGCGGACGGAGCCGGCGATGACGGTGAGCAGGCGGGCCTGCGACAGGTTGATGATGAGATCCTCGACAAAGCGGTCCGCCATGCTGCGCAGCGCCTGATCCGGACCGCGATTGTCGAGCGCGACGACCAGTACCGGCGCGCTGTCGGACTGCCAGGGCTGTGTCGATATGCGCCCGCGGCGCGCCGGCGGGAAAGCTTCCTCGGCGCGTGCTATGGTTTGGAAATGCTCTCGGGTCGCCTGGGATGGTCCGATGCCGAGCTCGCGCCTCAGCACCAGGCCGTATTCGCGGTATTGCCGGGCCGCGGAATCGCTGCGCCCGAGATTGAAGTAGAGCTCGATCAGCAGGCGTGGGCATCCTCGCGAATGGGATCCAATCCGACCAGCCTGAGGCCGGTTTGCAACGCCGCCTGCAAATCGCCGGCATCCTGTTGGCTCCTCAACAGCCGCATGAGGACGTCCGAAGCGAGCTCGCGCAGACGGGCGCGCTGGTCCCTCAGCCATTCCTCGAACGCCTCGTCGGCAATGTCGATGCCGGCGAGAAGTTCGCCGCGGTAAAGCGCCGCCGCCTCCTCGAGCGCCTTCGGCGTGCCGATGGCGGCGAGCTCGTGCATGCGAATGGCATCGATCCGGCCGGCAGCGCGCTCAAGCGCCAGCGTATGGCGATCGGCGAGCAGGCAGTGGAGCCCAAGATCGGCCAGGCATTTCTGCAACAGGTAGATCGTCTGGCGCAGGCTGTGATGCGCCTGGTCGCGGCCGCGATCGCTCCACAGAAGTGCTGCGATCTCGTCGCGGCGGTAATTATGGCCGGGCGAAAGCGCCAGGAAAGTGAGAAGGGCTTCCGCCTTCCTGGTCGGCAGCGTCACCTCACCCGGCGCGGTGATTTCGAAGCCACCGAGCACTCGCAGCTGCAGTTCCGCCATCTTTCACCCCCTTGACCGGCCCGAATAAATCGAATTATAGGCGGCTTTTTGCGATCGGCGGATATTTATGACGGTCTTGTGACGGAAGATATGACGGTGGGATGACGATATCCGCCTAGATTTGGCGGAATGGCCAATAAATTGGGAGGAAACGAAATGAGCGCGATGCAACAGGCCGAAGCATATTTCAACGCCTGGAACGAACATGATGCCGCCGCCATCGCCGGCCTGTTCGCCGAGGGCGGCAGCTATTCGGACCCCAACGTGCCGGACGGCGTTGCCGGTGGCGTCATCAATTTTTCCTACGAGCGCGAAAGCGGCTATGAGCGCGACCGGGCGATGGCGCATACGGCGCGCATTTACGAAATCGCGTTGGAAATATTCGGCCGCGCCAAACGCGAAGGCCGCCCGACTAGCGATATCGCCGATGACATGGCCAGGGAAATGCTTGGCGCCGATTGCTAGAGCGGATTCAATTTAATCCGGTTCATATCCGGCTGCGGTGAAGAAATTTTGACATTGGATGGGTGTGAAGTCGTCGATGATCTCGGCGATGATCTGCCATAGCTCGTCTATGGTGCGCGCGGCGGCCTCTCGCAGGGCGGCCTTGAGCTTGGAGAAAGCCATCTCGATCGGGTTGAAGTCGGGCGAATAGGGCGGCAGG
>PVBE011132337.1_pt1 | contig 26204 bp, 16 predicted proteins | sample 1631181 | NCBI WGS metagenome assembly PVBE01 (sample SAMN08397723, study PRJNA350692) | Marine metagenome, whole genome shotgun sequencing project. | isolation source: water | place: Pacific Ocean | collected 2012-04 | reverse complement strand
TATTCGTGCCAATTCAGCACTCGATAGGTCTTCTTCACATACTTGCGTTGACTGCGTTTGAAATGGCTCATGGCATACTCCTAATTCGCGATCATACGACAATTATGGACCGAGATCACGAGTTATGCACCAAGGCACCGAGGCGCTGCCGGCCAGTGGGACTGCGACATGATCGCGCCGTCCGTGCCGCTCGTCGACAAGCAAGAAATCAAGCTCTACTACTCTGGCTACCGGTTCAGCCAGACGAAACTGATCGAAGGAGAACACGCCTGCGGTCTGGCGACCCTGCGTCTCGACGGGTTCACGCACCTGACCCTGGAAGAGGGTCGGGACCAGGGAAGCATGACAACCATTCCCGTTGACCGAAACCCTGATGACCGAAATGCAGCGACCGAACTGCATGTCAACGCGTCTTGTGCCGAAGGCAGCCGGATTGAGGTTGAGTTAATCGACCCCGAATCCGGCCAAACGCTGCCTGGGTTCTCTCGCGCAGAATGCACTCCCATTACGACCGACTCCCTCGCTCACCGGGTCGGCTGGGGCAAACGGAACCTCGCCGATGCCAAGACGTCTTTTCAAATCCGCTTCCATCTCACAAAGGGGCGTGCGACTCCAAAGCTGTACGCGTTCGAGTTTCGTGAGGCGAGCAACGAGTAGAAGGAAGCCGGCAATGGTGCGTCTGTGGTGAGCCGAGGGCGCTAGCCTCGGGCGTCTTAAGCCGCAAAGGGCGTTGGCATCAGCGAAACGCACCCATGGCCGAGTGACCGCAGCGACTGCAGGGCCCTTAATCCTCGTTGGTGGTTGCCGGGTGACTGAGAATGTATGTCGGTTTTTCCTGCATGGTGAGTGCCGCATGCGTATAGAACGGATAGACGCTCCATTCGGTGTAGCAGACCAGGTCGGGTTTGCCATCGTTGTCGAAGTCGCCTGCCCACGGGTGGGGGCCATGGCGAGTGATGTAGATTGGCTTGCCAAAATGACGCAGGGGCTTCGCTTCGTCGTATCGCGGCTCGGCGTTGGTGCCACGATTCAGAACGAGAAAAATCGTGTCGCTCCCCCGTTTGTTGGTTGCCGCGCTGTACACGATGTCTTGATTCCCGTCGCCATTCCAATCGACAACGTTCACGCGCGCACCGTGAAACTGTTTCCCGCCCGCCTTGAGTGTTTGCTCCACGCGGATCTGCAATCCTCCAGACGGGTCGCGATAACGTAGAAAGCGTGTGAAACTGTATTTGCTCCACGCTCGCTGCACGATGTCCGCCAGTCCATCGCCGTTGAAATCTCCGAAGGCCGCCCCGGTGCGCCAGTAGAACGGTTGAGTCTTATCTGACGGGTAAACATGGGGTGAGTCGGCAACCAGTCGGGCGGTGTGCGTTCGCTTCTCTCGCGAGTCGGGGTACCCGTCGACGATCACCTGTCGCTGTTTGCCGAACTGTGGTTGGCTCAACGTACCGATGTTCCTGTACCAGAAGATGCGATTTGTCTCGTTGGGAACCACGAGGTCAGGCAGGTCGTCCTCATCCCAGCGGACCAGGGCGGGAAACGGGTAGCCCATATCGTGCCAGCAACTGGGTGGCCCCAGAATCTGATTGCGCAGCAAACGGATCGGTTTGCCTTCCGCGCGAATCAGTTGGGCCCGCCCATAGGCTGGACGTGACTTCGTCCCCTGGTTGATGACAATTCTTGGCCAACCGTAGCCCCCGCCAACGAGCAGGTCTCTGTCGCCGTCGTTGTCCCAGTCGCAAACGAATGGCGCAGACTGATCGCTCAGCGATATGACGGCCGAACTCGAGACGGCTTCTGCAAAGAGGCGGAACTGCCAATGGTGGGTCTTAGCCGAACGGCGCAATCCGTCCGGTGCGACAGAACCGGAGGGTTCGCGCCCTTCCGCGACCTCGTGATTCGGTAACTTATTTCCGTGCGAGTCTTCAGACTCCGGTTGATCGGATTGCTTGGTGTCGTGAAGAACGAACAGCGAAACAGTCTCGTACACATTGCCACCAACCAGGATGCCACGGTGAGGACCGTCATTGACCGCGGCCAGGATGCGCGGCTGGGATACCTTTGAGTTCACTCCGGGCAGCAGGCGAGTCGGGCCGTAGCGAAAGCTCTCCTTGTCCAGGTTCTTTTTCCATCCGACGTGAAAGCCGTTGAGGCCAGGGTCGTTGGGATCGTTCTGCAAGCAGACGACGTCACGTAACCCGTCTCCATCAACGTCAACGAAACAAGGAGACGTGCCCAGTTCGACCGCCGTTGCTTTGTCCAGCTTCAAGGGCCAACCGAAATCAGCGAGGTTCCGATACAGCGTGACGTTGCTGACAACTCCGGTTTCGGAATTCCTGGATCCATTGCCGGATACAATATCGATGTCGCCGTCCCCGTCGATATCTGTCGCCCGAACCGGCCAGCCTGCAATCTCCATGGTTCCTGTGGCAACAAAGATCGGCATTCCGCCATCGTCCCGCATCCCCGAGTTCAAGTAGAACCGCACGGCTCCTTCTGTCCGTGGCGAGTAGACAATGTCGACTTTGCCATCCCGGTTCAGGTCCACGAAGTCGCACCACATATAAACCTGATGGTCGAAGTGCTTGAATTCCCGAGACGATTCGTCGGGCACGTAGCGAATTCGGACCAGATCGCCGAACTGGAAGTCGGTCAAACTGCCTACGCGTGGGTAGCAAACAATCCCGCTCCAGGGATCACCAGGGCGATAGGAGTAGTTCCAGCATCCGACCAGATCGGGCTTGCCGTCTCCCGTGAGATCCACGAGTCCGCTGTGATAAACCAACGCAATTGGCCGGGGCTCGGAAGCGTTGTAACGCAGCAGATCACCGTTGCCGATCATCGGGACGCAGGATTGCGGGAGCAGTGCCGGTCGTGTCTTGGACGTCTTGAACCGAATCTGGTAACGTTTGTGCTGAGGATCGTGAATCACCCACTCGATACGACCCTTGTCGCCGTAGGCGAAATCATCTGTGCGTGCGTGGGGAACGACTCTTCCGGTCGTCAGGTTGACAACATCAATCGAGTTGGGATCCAACACGCCCGGTATCTTGTGTTCGCGGATAGTCTTCGCGAAGTCGATCACCGGATCCAGCGGCACATTGCTCGACGGAAGCGGTGACGTGACCGTCAGCTCGATGGAGTGTGGCTGGCTAATCGCGGCCGTAATAACTAGCAATGCGAACATGACAACATTCTAGCCACTTCTTCACTTCAGATGGTCGAGTGCGTTAGCAACGATCGGCATAGACATGAAAACAAGGTTGATTCTGGGACTGCTCACGGTCATCGGGTTCGTGGGTGAGCAAAATGCTGCCGCCGAGGAGCTGTCACTGCCTGTAACAGCGAAGAGTGTTCGCAAGGTGGTTTCCGATGGTCGTCACAATGCCTTCGCGGCGTTCACCAGGTGGCAGGGCAAGTATTGGCTCGCGTTTCGCAAGGGGACGGGGCATGTGTCGCGCGATGGTGACCTGGTGGTGCTTCGTTCGCAGGACACGAAGGAGTGGCACGATTCCACAACGTTCGACGTGGCGGGCGACGACCGTGATGCTCAACTGCTGCCGACCGAGAAGCGTCTGTTTCTGTACATCAATAGTCTGCACGATGGCCGGTTCGACGCGTTTGTTAGCTTTACCGACGATGGCAAACACTGGAGCAAACCGCAGCAAATCTATCGGCCTGGCTTCATTCTTTGGAAACCAATTCTTCGTGAGGGTAAGCATTACTCCGGAGCACACCGCCCGTCCTCGAACGATCGGCGAGAATCGCATCTGGTTGCTTCCACAGACGGGATTCTCTGGGAGAAGATTTCGACCATTCGCGCTGGCCAGGGAGAGAGTGAAACGACGTTGCTGTTCGCTCCCGACCAGAGACTCACCGCTTTCCTACGTTCGCAAATCAACGTTGGCGGAGCGATCCTCGAATCCACGCCACCATACAACGATTGGAAACAACGTCCCGCAGGGATCCACCTGTCTGGACATGCTGTCTACACATTCGACGGCGTGACGTACTTGATCGGCAGGTATCTCGGTTACGATCCGCCCGTTGATTCAGAAACGCCTCGCGCAAGAGTTTCCGGCCGCAAGCTTGATCAGGCAACGATGGTCTACACTTATGAACGGGGTCAACTGAAGCCGTATTGTTTGTTGGGTGCGCTCGATGGAAACCGCGACAGTTCGTATGCCACCGCCGTGCGCGACGGACCAGACATGCTGATTGTCTATCATCGGGCCGCTCACGAATTCGCCGGAGAATACCGGGCGAAAGATGCAGCCGATCTATTCCTGGCCCGTGTTCCCTTGCAGCAATAACTTCCGGACTCCTTATGTTCTCGGAAGTCTCACGACTTCAGCTACGCGTCGCAGTAGGTTCACTGAAGTCTCGCGACTTCAGCTACGCGTCGCGGCGAGCAGCACGTTTCGCGCCTTGTCCTCGCGCACCTTGGAATAGTGCAACACTTGACACACTTGCTTCCCCTGCTCGTCGTTGATCGGCGTCGGACGCCGCAGGATGAACTCGGCGCGGTCCAGCCGGTTGTAGGCAACGTATGCCATCTCAAGACGGTTGATCGGCCGGTCGGCCTTTGATTCGTAGTCCGGCAGGAGGATCGGGCCGGTGTCGACCTGGAACGAGTTCGTCTTTGGCATGAAGTTCATCGTCTTGATGGGATACTCCAGGATGTAGGCCACCTGCCCGTTCGGGTCGTCGATTCGCGTCCGGCCGACGAGCGGAGTCTTTGTGGCGGTCGCTGCGACGATCTCGGCAGCCGTCTTCAGCATCCGCGTCTGTCGGTGCGGGTTCACATCGAAGGTGAGAAAGTGATACCTGGTCGTGGTTGCGTGGCCGAGCGATGGCTTCCCGTCCGTGGTGAGGTGCTGGGACATCGTGCGTTGTTCCGTCGCTGAGTAAATGTCGCGAAACTCGGCGCTGGGAACCTGAAACAAGCGGTCTTCGGCGTAGACCCACTCCGTACGACAGGGTGCGATCAGAACAAAACGCTCGGAAGTGCCGGACTTCTTGTCGATCACGTCGATCAACGCATCTAGTTGAATCCTCACCATATTGCCGTGCGGCACGTTATGCCGCGCATGCGGTCGCGGGTCCTTTCGCGCCCGTGAGTGCCAGGTCATAAACGACGTTTGGAAATCACACATCGGGGCGTCCAGCGGATCCGCTGGCTCAGCCGCCAGCCCGCGGTCGCACACCAGCGGTGCGACAATCGAACCACCCGCCAACAGACAACCAGCACCAAGCTGGAACTCCCGTCTCGTCAGTTCACTCATCTTTGTCCTCCACACACTCGTTGAATCTCGCAGTCACGATCCGGAAAGGCATACGATTCAATCGTCGCCACGTTCCATGCGTATCTGGAACCAGAAACGCTGCTGAGCGGTCGATCCGGCACGGTCTCACAGCGAGATCATTGTAGCCCAGCTTGAGAGCATGCAGGGGGCACGCCAACTGAATTGCCCTCTCCGGGACGCCACACGTCACAGCTACCGTCAGCGATCCTAATCCAAGTCCCGCCAGGTCAGGTTCTCTTGAAAGGCGACGTAGGAGAGATTGACGACGTAATCTCGTTCGATGCTGTGGCGAAACTGCTGCAGTCGAGTCCGGGCCACATCGAACTCGGCACGATCGCCGGTTTCTTGAACCTTGCGAAACGCCTTTTGCGCGTCCAGGGTCAACTGCGCCTCACGCAATCCTTTGGTCAAAAACTCAACGCGTTTCGAAGCCGTTTCATCGCCAGTTGCTCGCTCTGCGGCCACTCGCAGCAAACGCCGCCCCTCGCTCATCACCGGGGTTGTGTAGATCTCGTGGGCGGCTTTGTAGAATGTGCGGAAGTTCAAGCCGTCCGGGTCTTGAAGTCGGTACCGCTTGGCAATCTCCTCCCAGTGCTTTCGGTTGATTGGCTCGGTCACGCTTTCCCAATAGTCGAAATACCGCCTGACGGATTCCTTCGCGGGACCGAATGCTTCGTAGTACTCGTCCAGAATCTCCTTGACCGTTTTATCGACGGGCAGCTGCGTCCGGGCCACCACGTAGAGACTGGGGCCCTGTGTCGCCCACATGCCGGTCAGACTGTCGAGATCGGTTGCCACCACGCCGTGCTGAAACGCGTGTTGGATATCCGCGCCGACGCGACGGGCATAGTGCACAGGCATGTTGTGGCTGCCGAACGTGATGTTCGGTCGAAACACCAACTTCGCTCCCGTCGCCGACCACCCATCCCAATCGCCGCGGAACTCACGGCTCGTTTCTTCGGTGTACGGAAAGAAGAGAGAGCTGGCCAACGCGATCACCACGCGATCGTTCAAGTTCGTTGCGGCGGGCGGGCGACTGTAGTTGGCATAAGCGTAGCTGATCACCGTTGCGTTCTTGTCAAACTGTTCGGCTTCCTTCTGAACGGCGAGCAGGTATCTGGCGTAGCGATCGGAGAGTGAACCCAGGTGCTGCGGCCAACTCCAACCATCTCGATCTCCGGCCGCGAACGCTTTCCGCGCGGCCGCTTCACTAGCCGGCTGCACGTCCCACGACAAGCATCGCTCGCAGAGACACTTGCCGAGCGTGTCGTTGGGTTTACAGTTAACCCACGGCAACTTGGCGGTCCGCTTCGCTCGCCAGTCGGCAACGACCTGCTTCCAAAGGCGCGGTTCGGAAACACACATCGACACATGATGCGGTCGCCCGCCATCCGGACGCCTGCTTCCGTCGGGCAGCAGGTTAAAGAACTCCGGCCGAGTGTCGCCGAATCGTTCCCAGTAGTCGCGGAAAGCCTCGGCGTAGTCCAGATTGTGCCGGCGCATGAAACGGTGTCGTCGCAGCCATCTATAAACATCGACTTTGTAGTTGTAGACGTTGGTCTCGGTACTCCATGCCTCGCGGCCGTAATGCAGAGCAGCTTCGAATCGCCAGTAGCGTTGCATGAGCCGCGGCAGCGACCTGGTTTTCCATTCACCCGAAACAACACGGTGTTGCCGGGGAACGAACTCGCCCAGATCTCCCGGCCACAACCAGCGAACGCCAACTTGTCGTTCGAGAAACTCATAGACGGCGAACAGCGTTCCCATGTCGACGTGGTAATTGCGCGGATGGTCCGTGCCGCCGTCCTTGCCGCACAGGAACACCCGTCGGTCGTCAGACTTAATAATGTACCCATTGGCCGGCAGCCGCCGCGCGTCCACGCCAGCTTGTTTCGCTGCTTCACACGAACCAAGAAAGATCAAGCCTTGGTCCTGATTCGGCTGCCGATTCAGCTCGCTCTCAGGGATCGCGGCCAGCTTCGCGCCCGTCGCCTTGTGGATAACGCGGTGAAACTCCTCCGCAGCGTACTTGATGACCTGCGGGTTTTCTGGATTGTCCGCAAGTACGAGCAGAGCCTTGGGCTGGCCCACGACGGCGACGGTGAATCCACGGTTCTGTGCTTCATCTTCGGCGACTGCCCACGTCGCTAGAAACAACCACACGCTGGCGATTCGCATCAAGGTCTTCATCTGGCGAGTACTGTTCAGGGGACTTGATAGGTTCACATCGGATCTTAAAGCGACCGCTGAGTGTTGCCTTTGGTCGTGGGGCCACGGACTGGGGAAGATGACGAGGCGCACACCGTCCGTGCGCAGAAACACCTGATCTACGAGCTGCTTGGGTGAGCTACGTCGGCACTTGCCTCTGCACGTCTTTCTCGAACGTTCGATCCTCAAAGTCTTTGTGAACCGTCATCAGCTGTGCTCGCTTAAGTATACTGTCATGCGGAAAGGACGCTTGCTGTTCTCGAACCAGAGAGGCTCGTGATGACGGATTCCGCCAGGTTACTCGGTGTGAGTGTATTGTGTTTTCTCACGGCGGTTGTTTCAACGGTTTCGTTACGCGCCGACGACTCGTGGCAGCGTCCGTTTAAGCCGGACCAACATACTGTCGTGCTTTATCACTTTGATGAAGGCGCCGGCAATGAGGCTCACGATGCGATGGGTGATGACGCGCTAACTCTGCGCGCGTGGAAGCGATCTCTGTGGGGCACTCGACCCGGCTTCAAAACAACGGCGCGATTCGATCGGCAGAACGACCATCTCCTGATCGGGCCGACCAACAACGACAAGCTCCAGTTGCGGACCTGTACCAAAGAATGGACGGTCGAAGCCTGGGTGCGGTACACGGGTCCCGGCGGAAAGGACCGTGCGAATTCGTGGCCGAAGGGGAACGGCTACGTCTTCGCCAACATTTGCGGATCTGACGAGGAGGGATGCGCGCTGGCCGATGGATACCGGCATGGTTGGATCTTCTACCTGCGGACTCACAAGACCGGGCCCAGGTCAACTCGCGCGGAGGGGCTGTTGCCCGGAGCCCGGTTCCTCGGTTCGCACAAGGGCAAAGACCCGAACAACGATGTCGGGGGCGCTTTCTGGCCCGGATACAGTCACGGCTGGATCGGCGAGGATTGGGGACGCATCTATGACACCGAGTGGCATCATGTGGCCTGGCAGTTTCGCTATCGGGATCAGACTGGTTACATGTTCGTCGACGGCAAGATGACCAGGAAAGTGCCGTTGCCTGCGCCCGGCCGCGCTCCGACTCGCATTATCGACAACAATGCCCGGCGGTGTGACATTCCCTTTCAGGTGGGCGGCTTTCTGCGTCCGACCTATCGGCCGAACTGGAAGCCGGGCGACTTCGGCATGACCATGTACAACCTGGAGGGTGAAATCGACGAGCTGCGCATCTCGAACGTCATGCGTTTTCCGGTGGCTGACAAACTGGCCATCATTCGCCAGCAACTGCCCGACGCGGGGCTGAAGATCCCTTACCGAGTCCAACTGGCAGCGGATGCTGCGACCGGCAACGTCACGTGGAAGATGATGTATCCGAAGAGTATGCCGCAGGGATTGGTTCTGGACGGCAAGACGGGCGTCATTCATGGTACTCCGAAGGAACTGGTCCAAGGCCGCACGATGACGATCCTGGCCGAGGATCAGGCGGGGGCAACTGACAAGCACACCTTTGCGTTGACGGTCGAACGCGGCCGGCTGGTTACCGAGTCGCTGCCTCCTGCCTTCGACGGATCGGCCTATCAATCCGGGTTGAAGACCCAGCACATGGTTACCCCGCTACGTTGGGAAGTTGTTTCCGGATCGTTGCCGCGCGGCCTGACGCTCGACGAAGAGACTGGCGCGATTGTGGGCACGCCCTCGCACGTCGGAGTGAAGAAGTTGTCGATTCAAGTCACCGATGCGAACGGCACGCATGACCGCCGCGACCTGGTTCTCCGAGTGCTTGCAGACGAGCTGCGAGTCATCGGCGTTGACGAACACACGGTCGCGCTTTACGACTGGCAGGGACCAAGCGGCCGGCTGATCGAGGAGCGGATCGCTGGCGGCGAGGCAGTCACGCTGACGTATACCAATATGGGCGCCGATCGCCGCTACAGTTGGCCGGGGCGAGTGGGACGGTTTCCTCAAGAGACCGGGCACGGCGAGCACGGTTACGCCTCGCTCGGCAAAGCGGCTCCCAGGCTCGACATGAAGACCTGCCCCACAGAATGGACGGTGGAAGCGTGGGTTCGCCGCGGCGGCCCGTATCAGGCGTTCGGCGATATCCCGTTGAAGAAGTTTGAATACGGTCACGTCTGCGGGACGTACGACAAAAGCCAGCGTGGTGTGTGGGAGCTGTATCTCTCGGAGATTGACTCGCCGAACGGGACGATGGCACCCGGTGTGCATTTCCAGAGTGCCGATTACACCTGGAAGGACCTCCATCCGTGGAAACGTACCCAGGGGATCGTGGCCAGGCAGTCCGATGTCGGGATCAGCGACACCGAGTGGCATCACATCGCCTGGCAATACAACTATGCCGAAGACCTGCACCAGTTATTCCTGGACGGCACGCTGATCTGGCAGATGAAGCACCCGGACGGCCGCAAGCTGGTCAACGATCGCCAGCACGACGCGCAATTCAGCGTCTTCAGCCGACTGGGCGGCAACGTCAGATACGGAGGGGACTTTAACTACCTTGGCTTCGGCAACTTCTTCGGCCAGATCGGCGAGATCAGAATTTCGAACGTACGTCGATACGGACTTTGAAAACCGCTTGGGTAACAGAACGGTGATGCCATGAATCGGTGGATTGCGTTTCAGCTGACGCCGCTGCTCGTCGTGTTCCACTTGTCGACTAGTAGCGGCGAACCGTGGCCGGCGTGGCGGGGACCGCGAGGTGATGGTACCAGCCTTGAACAGCAAGTACCGACTCAGTGGAGTGCGACGGAAAACATCGCCTGGCGGGTTGAGATCCCTGGCGTCGGGCATGCGTCGCCAATCGTATTTGATGACTACGTATTCCTGGTGACGTGTATCGAGGAATCGCAGGAGCGGATTCTCTTGTGTCTGGACCGCAAGACTGGAACGCCGGCCTGGCAAAAGGTGGTCATTCGCGCCCCATTGGAAGCGATCCACGAGTTGAATAGCAGAGCATCAAGCACTCCGGCCACGGATGGAGAGCACGTCTACGTGTCTTTTCTCGAGCCGAACGGATCGACGGTGCCCGCGGAGGTGGTTCGAAAGCGGAGTGGCGACCTGCGGGCTGACAACACAGGGAGGCCCGTCAACCCCGGCCGGATGTGCGTTGCCGCTTACGATTTGGATGGCCAGCAGAAGTGGATTACGCGGCCAGGTGAATTCGCCAGCGTCTGGGGCTATTGTGCAAGCCCCATCGTGTTTGAGGACAAAGTGATCATCAACGGCGATCACGATGGAGACGCGTACATGGTGGCTCTGGATTGCATGACAGGGGAGACCGTTTGGAGAGTGGCACGCGAGAATCGAATTCGCAGCCATTGTGTACCGCTGATTCGAAAGCTGAATGGCCGCACACAGATGATGGTTGCCGGCAGCCACTCCATCGTCAGCTACAACCCGCGCGACGGCTCAAAGCACTGGCACACCGTGGGCCCGAAGGGGCGAGCGGTCGCCTCTCCCGTGTTCGCGGCCGGCCTGCTGCTGGTCAGCACGGCCTACCCGGATCGCGAATTCCTGGCGATTCGACCGGACGGCCACGGCGATGTCACGGACACTCACATCGCATGGCGGAATGGCCAATCGGCCCCGTATGTTCCATCACCAATTGCCGTTGGCGACTACTTCCTGGCGGTGTCCGACGACGGCATTGCCAGCTGCTTCGATACGGCTACCGGCCGGCGCCTTTGGCGAGAACGAATCGGCAAGCGACACAGCGCAGCGCTAGTGACCGCTGGAGGGTTAGTGTACTTCTTGTCCGATGCAGGTGTGACACGAGTCGTCCGACCTGGCACACGATTCGAGTTAATCGCCGAGAACCGGCTTGGCCGACGCTGCTACGCTTCACCAGCAATCAGCCACGGTCAGATCTTCCTGAGAAGCGAGAAACACCTGTGGTGTATCGGGAAATACAGAAAGTAGTCGACCACCACCGCTGCCGCCAACTCAGTTCTAAGAGCCGATCCCAGCATGCCGCGGCGCGGTCTGTGAGGCGCAGGCGTTAGCCTCGGGCCCTTGCGAACCAAGCCCCAACTGGCGGGGCCCGACGCGAACGCGTTCCGCTCTCGCGTTCTGGGATCGGCTCTTAGTCTAATCTGCGATGTGCCCCAGCCGAATGACCAGCATCGTGTGGTAGCGGAAGGGTGGGACCTCGAAGACCGCCTGGCCGTCGGTCTGTGTGGCCGAGACCTCTGACTGCACGATCTGTTGCGGCTCTTCGTAGTGATACGGACGACAGGCTTGAGCGACCATCAACCTGCCGCGCGTGGCGTCGATCGTGACAGTCGTTCCCTTGAGCGGGCGAGGTTCGTCGGCCCATGCGTAATCGACCTTGCTGGTCGGCGGGATGCGTACCAGGTGTATGATGATGTCGCGGCCTTTTTCGGTCTCGCGTTCGTAGACGAGCCGTTTCCACCAGAGGTCTTCGGCAGCTTGAACGTCGATCAGTGTCTGTGCAGCGTCCGGCGAGATCGCCTTGAGATCCGGCGCCCAGATGAAGCGTGAGTAACGAGTCATAAACTGAAAGCCGGGCCGTTGGCTGGGAACAAAGTGCGAGGCCAAGTGCGACTGTGTGGCGATCAGTTGCGACAACACGTGGTTCCAGGCAGGCCAGCCCCATTTTGACGGACCCGGTTCCTGGATATCCACACCGGTGCCGGCGTAACCAATGATGTGGTTGGCTTGGTATTTCTGAACGTAGTGATCGCGGCTGCGCAAGCGATCGGCAAGGAGTTTGGCGTATTCGTGCCCCGCGAAGCCAGAGTGCTCGTCCAACAGCATCACGTTTCGCGCATCGGTAGCGGCGCGAACGTTGTCGTCGAGCGGATCGCCTTCCACACCGGAACCGAGCCAAATCGTAATGCCGTGGCGTTTTGCGAATTCGCCGGTTGCTCCTTCCAGACCCCAGTTGAGCCAGGTGCCGAAGTACGGGTTCTCGCGCTTGAGAATTTGATTGAAGAGACGGTGGTTGCGGGCTCCGAGGGCGACGTAGTCCTCGTATTTTCCGGATGGCACGTTCTTCTCGCCCTTGTGGTTGTAGCCTGACCAGACGCCGAGGCAGCCGTCCCAGTAGACGCCCTCGAAGCCCCACTCCTGCGCATAAACCTTAATCCGTTCGATCGCCCAACGGATCGCATCCTCGTTGGCCATGTTCATGTTGACGTGCTGCCAAGGTGTGATCTCTCGGTCGAGATATGTCTTGATCTTCATCTGCTTCCGCTTCGGGCCGACTTCGATCGGCGACGCCAGCTCCATCGGATTGGGATAGCCGCCGTAGAGCGGGTCATATGCCGGCTGCCCGTTGGCGTCGTAGAGGATGAACTCCGGATGCTGCCGCACTTGCTCGTAGCCCATCTGGCTGTCGAACGACCCGATCGTGTAGAAGCTGTTCGCGATTCCCTGTCGCGTGCTGTGCGCGATCTGCGCCCTGCGAAGCGGCACATTGATGCGGTAACCAACCTGCCCGGCGATGTAGACCTCGGCATCGAACGGCTCAACGCCCAGGCCTGTCGGTTCGTGGGCGAAGTAGTGCGTTTGATTGAAGTAAAAAATGAACGGGTCTTCCGGCCAATACTTCGTCTTGACCTGATAGCTGTGCTGATGCACGCGAAAGAATTCGGTGGCCACCGCGTAGTATTCCTGCCACTTGTCGATGATCTTGCCGGCTTTGTCGACAAACTTGACCTCGATCGCTCGACCATATGTTTCCGGTCCAACGTTGTACGTGAATCGCCACTGCTTCTCCTGGCCAGACGCCAACGTGTAGTTTTTGAGTGACGCAATCTCGCGAACCGTATCAAGGTCCAGAATCATCCGCGCGGTCAATGTGCCGGTGATCGTGTCGGCACCTTCGTTAACGATCGTTGTCGCCGTCGTAGCCATTTCATTCTCGAGGTAGCGAACTTTATTCGAGCGCACGCGCGTAATCGTCAACGTCCCAGGTCGAGCCCCGCGTTGACCTGGGAAGTGTGGTTTTGACCCGTTTGGATCGAGCTTCCTGGCCTGCACGGCATCCGCAGCACCCACAGTCTTCCCAGCGAGCCGATTCAGCACGCGCGTCAACACAATCAATTCGTTGTAGTGCGTCGACCGGATCGTTGTGATGCCATCCGTGTGAACGTACGGATGAAGTTCCTCGATCCGCTTCCGCATCGGCTTGGACAGCGTGACCGGGAGTTCTCCTGCCATCGAGTCAAACGCGGCCACCGACCCATCGTAGTTGCTCACCCGTTTGTGGAACGCCGCGTCGATCTTTGCCCGATCAACGTCTTCGACCAGAGCCTGTTTGCCGTAGAGTTTGTTCTCTTCCGCAACGATCAAATCGAACGCGCGATCGGAATCGAGGATGTCGACATCGTCAATGTCGAGCGTCCCCTGGGGAGCCAGAAACAGTGGATGGCCCGTCAACTCGTATTCAGGCTTGCGCATCAAGTACCGGTATCGAATCCAGTCCTGGCTGTCCACGCGGATGTCAAACGACGGCATCCGACCGCCCGGCAGAATCTTCTTCCGATCATCCGAAAGCTTGTACGCCATCAAGCCAACTCGCAGCGTGCCCTCGCCTCGCGCCCAGAATTCGAGCACCTGCGTCTTCTTGAAGTGCTTGCCCCAATAGCCGTTGACGTATCCGTTGACGCCGCCGGTCAATCGGCAAAAGCTGTCGTTGCCACGTCCGCCGGTCGTTGGGAACTCGACGGTCATATCGGCACCCTGCCCACCCCACGAATGCGGCCAGTCCTTCGCGTCGGGACACTTCCAACCGTTCTCACGCAGCTTGGCGATCATCTCCGGTGTGTTCGTCCCGCCGCGAGCTTCGCGGAAGCTGCTGTTGCGGACTTCGGCAGCCTGGGTTGAGGTGATTGCAAAGCTAGGCAGGAACAGTAGGACCAGTGCTCGTATCAAATTCATGCAAGCCATGCGCTTTGTAGCGGAAGGGCGCAAGCCCACCGGTGTCGCCTGAGTCGGATGGTGTAAAACAAACCGGGCAGTGTGCACCGCTCCGCTACCTGGAACCAACATCGCTTTCCTTTCGCTTCGCCCACACGAATAGATTCCGAACTAGCGGGAACCAGCCATCCCAGTCCCACCATGGCACTTCGCCTTGGGCACCGACACCCGTTGGGCTGAGCGACAGGGCAGCCACCTTCCCTTTTCCATAACGGCCGACAACGAGCGCCGGCTTGTCGCCAGCCTGCAACATCACGATTGAATCCTTCTTAGGAGTTAAGAAGTGGTGCCAGAAGACGCGCGGCTCCTGGTCGAATGCCACGTTGCCGAGTACGGCGTGATCGGTCCCGTTTGGCTTCAGTTTCCATGACTTGCCTTGGCCCGCCCACTTCAGATCAAACGGACCGCTGAGATGAACCGGTAGCACGTCGAGGAAACGCGACCCTTCGAATTCGCCATTGCCGTAGGCGTACGGCCCGCCAACGACCAGCAAGCTCCCGCCCTCGTGAACGTAGTCGCAAATCATCTCCATCGCGATGTCGCCGAGCGCCTTGTAGTTCACATCGGACAGCACAACCAGGTCGTAGCGAAACAACTCGTCATAGGTGCCCGGAAACGTCTCGACACCGTTCGGCGGGCAGTTCGCCCAGTCGAATTCGATCGCGGGTTGGCCGCCGTCCTTTCGATCGGCGACCGCGTCATCAAGATTCAATATGTGTGTGAAGAGTCCAAACACGACCAGGCAGCGATAGCGCTTCGGATCAGGACGTGCGACTTTGGCGAAGTTCGGCTTGTCGAACGTCTTCCGTTTGCGGGCCTGTTTGCGAAAGTAGGCATCACCGCGACTGCTGGCCACGGCCCGCCCCTTCGTGGCGAATGAGACTGATCGACGTTCACGTTCGGCTTTGTCGCCTGCATAGAAATACTCGTAGCGGTCTTCCTCCGTGCCTGAACGAACGACCGAGAAAATAACGATCCCATCGCTCAGCGTCTCTGGTGACACTGAGAGCTGCTGACGCTGCTTTGCCTTCTTCAATTGATCGAGTCGAAACGACTTCGTAATTAGCCGCTGCTTGCTCTTCCACCCCGTCACCTGCAGTTCAACGGAGACATCGTTCAGGTCCTGAGTGACACTGGCTATGTCGTGAGAGATGCGAACTTCGCCATCCTCGGTTTCGTCAGCCTGGATATCAGCGACTAGACGTTTTGAACCATAAGTAAAATCCTTGAAGCCACGGACAGGTTTCACGAAGTACTCGGTGCGGAACGACTTCCCCGGTCCGATCGGAACGGACTCCATAAACCATTCGCCCGTGCCGCCGCTGGTGTAGGTCTTCGCCAGATAGTTGTAGTCGAACACAAACAACAACCCGCGGTCTGACGTTCGGTCCTTCGCCCCCAGCCAGCCACCCACCGGATCGGGAATGAAATCGGGACCGACACTCTGACCTCCCGGCTGGTCCGCCTGAACATGCACCTCGATGCCGCGCGTCGAGGGCAGATACCAGTTGTCTCCGTGGTGCGCGCCACTCATGCCCAGGTTCTGCTGGATGTAAAGTCCGGCCGCGCGCGATTCGTTGGTCGAATTGTTGATCGCCTGCTCGACACGAACCACGTAGCTGTCTGCCCGCAGCCAGATTGTCTTCTGAACCGTCAACCCGATCAGTTCTGGCGACGTCGCGATCCGTAGCGATGCCGCAGCGTCGCGGACCGCCTTGCCACCGCCTGACTTCGGCACCTCGATCCACAGCTGCACCCCGGCCTGATTCTCGCCATCGCGCACCAGCTCATGCTGGTACGGCAAATGCATCAGGCCACTCGGCCAGGCGAACTTGGACCAATGGTCAAGGAACATTCCAGAGACATCTTCATCGCCGATAATCTGCTCGCCGTTGTCCTTGAACAGAAACTTGCTACATCGTCCACCTCGTGCTGGGTCGAAGGTTAGCCGCACGTACCGATTTTCCAGCACGACGTGTTGCCCGCCGTCGACCGTGAGAACATCGGAGGACACCGTCTTCGACTCTTGAGCCCAGACCGGCGTTGAAACGACCGCGATCAACGTGCTGAGTAGAACTGCGAAGCGATTGGTCATCTGATACTAGAGCCGTTGCAGGTTTCGGTAGCGGAAGGACGCGAGCCCTCCGGTACCATGGTCACCGTTCCGGACCGGTGGGCTTGCGCCCAGCCGCTACGTTCAGGCCGTATTCGTCCATATACCGATGATGACGAACCATCCGGGCTATCGGCGATGGCGCCGAATTCACTTATCGCCGCGATTGGTTTGCCATTGCAAATGTTTGTGGAGAAAGTCAAAGGTTCCTTGAGCGTTGATCTCGTGGCGGCCGTCAAAGAATTCGATGGCCGTGCGATCGGCGATTCCCAAGGCGACGTATAGACGCCGGACTTTGGCGTATTCGTAGGCGACCCATTCATCCGGCGCGACGCCGTCGTGATGGCCGCGTTCAACCATGAAGGGCCGCGGTGCGATGAGGCCCGCGATTTCCGAATAGTTGAATCGGTCGCCGAAGTCGAACTCGGTATGTTCGTGCTCCAGCGTCATCATGAAGCTGAGGCCGTCTTCAATACTTGTGTGTTTCCAAACTTGCTCGTTAAAGTCGCCCGAACAAATCGACAAGCAGTAACCGTCCAACACCGCCGGGATCAGCATCGCGGACTTGCCGCCGTACGACAGGCCATAAAAGGCGATCCGCTTGGAATCGACAAAAGGCAGCGAACCGAGCCACGTTAGCGCTTGCTCGTGCTGGCGGACCATCGGCGCAAAGATCGTCATGCCGAGGGCGAAGGCTTTGCGTTGGGCGGTTCGATAATGCTCTTCGCCGATGTACAGGTTTTGGGGCGCGTAAACCACGAAGCCGCGATCCGCCAGTTTGGCTCCGAACGAATGGTAAGCTCGCGTGTCTTTGTGCGGATCGCAAATGTCGCGCGGCGTGCCGTTGCGACCGTGCTGAGCAACCACTACGGGTCTTCGCTCGCCTTTCTTCATGTCCTTGGGAACTAACAACATGCCGTAAGTCGTCACGCCACGGTAAACGTCCAGGACCACTTCGTATCCGCGCCACTTGGGCGTATCGTAGACTAAGCGTGTGCGGGCGTTCGGCGGCAAGTCGGATTTTGGCAGGCGGCCGATCACTTCTTCCCACAATAGATCGCGATAACTGCCCATCGTCTCACGCCAACGTTTTAGCGACGAACGGTCTGCCGGTTTCCAAAACTCCTGGCGACGAAAGCGGCTTTGGCGAACCAGATGTTGCGTGTGGTCGATGAGCTGGTCGATCTGGCGCTTCATCCGAGAGGCGGGTTTGTAACGTGCCTGGGCGATCTCACTGACAGGTTGCAAACTTGCCTCACGACGCAGCGACGCCAAGAACTTTATCAACGCACCGGGGGAACTGGGCGGTCCCTCGCCGTCGTCGCTGGTCGTCAACGAAATCTGATCGGCTACGTTCAGCTTTTTGTAATACGTCTGAGCTTTTGCGAATTCGCGTTTAACTTCGCTTATAGCCGGAGTCGTCAGTTTTCCGTAAGCTGCGAAATTGCGGCCATTCACCAGCGGCGGCGGATCGGGCGCCGAGGGAGCTTTGCACGCTTCGATAATCAATGACCGTGGAGCGATGAGGCTGGCAACTTCTGCGTCGCCGAATTCCCTGAGCAATCCGTAAACGTTGCGATACACGGGTTCTCGATGTACCTGCTCGCGCGGTTGAAAATAGCCGCTGACCCATACCGAGTTGATCCGGTCGTCGATCGCCGCCGCGTAAAACGCGAGCAACCCGCCTTCGCCGTAACCCGCTACACCGATCGGCCACTCGCGCCGGCTGGGCGTGTTTTGGAAATAATCGACGGCCGCCATCACCTTTTGGACTTCGTAGCCGATCAAGTGCCGCCCCATGAAGAACGCCTGGCGGTAGATGAACTCGCGATGCGTTTGGTTCATCATCCGTACGCGAGGATTGCCCGACCACGTCGTTTGCCGGTCGATGATCGTGGGAATCAGAACGCGACAACCAGATTCCGCCAGACGACGGGCAAACGCAACGTTCGGCAGAGTGTCCGTTTTTGCGTCCAGCCCGGCGAGCATTTCCGGCGTCTGGTCCGCATCGGGAATCGCCACCACCAACGCCCGTGTTTCTCCTTTTGGCTCCAGCAGCAGACCCTCTGCGTCGACGCGATCAAAGACGCTCCAGCGGACCGCCATGATCCGAACGCGGTCCGTTTCCGCGATGAGCGCTGGCTGGTTCAACGTCGCGACCAATTGCAGGTCGTTCGGCGCACGCCGCTTGTCCACCGCACCGAGTCGACGACGCAAACTTTCCCGGTTCTTAAGAATCGACTGACGATAAGCGCCACGGCTCGAAAAATCGCGACGCCAGAACTCTTCTCTCGCGTTGGCCGATTGCTCGATCCGCTTCAAGAGAAATTGATCGACGGCTTTCAAATTCTCGGCGGGAAGGTCAGCTTCCGTTTGCAAAGGCTTTGTGCCGGGAAGCGTTTGGAGTTCATCGGTCAGGCCCGGTGAAGCAAATAGAATTGCCGTAAGGACAAGTGCCTGTATCTTGCATTTCATAGGAGCTATTCAATTTTCGAAGGTTTAGAGAGACCACATCGATGATAACGGAAACTCAAGTCGATGGTCGAAGCTTGCTGAAAAACTTCTTTTGGGGTGGCGACAATGCGTACGGATCCGTCGAGCCGTCAATCAATGTGGAAACTTCGCGGTTACAAGCCTCTCGCTAACTCCGGCAAAACAAGCGTCATCACGACTTACCATCCGCCATTGACCAGCCACATTTCTTCAGGTGCGATAGACCGGCGTCATACTGTCGTTCGATCTCGTCCAGCGGCATGTCGAAGTACTCGAACTCGGTTGTGACATCTCCTTCATAGCCGATCTGGTCGAGAGCCTGACCTAAGTGAGTAAAATCCACGACGCCCAGTCCGGGAGTTAAGGTCAGGTTGTAGATCGGATTGGGCGAGAGGGCCGGACGTTTGAATTTGCGGTCCAGCTCCGCGGTAGAACGAGGCACAGAGTCCCGCAGGTGGACATGGCGAAGGCGATGAGCAACGCGGCTGAGAAACTCGTCCAGGTCGTAACCGACCACGCCCCAGTGACTGCTGTCGATGAGCAGGCCGACGTTGTCAAAGTCGAGTTGTTCGAGCAAGGTGATCACCGAGTCGCAGTCATGGTGAACCAGATGCATGTGTGGCAACTCGAGCAGCATCACCATCCCCTTCTGTGATGCGTATTCGGCAAGCCGGGCATAGGCGTCGGCTGCGCGTTTCCTCTCTTCCGACAGATCGCCGCCTGAGTGGCGGCGTCCGAAATGCATGGTCATCATCGGGATGCCCACGACTTGAGCGTCTTCGATCTTGGCTTTGTAACCGTCGAGCCACTCTGTGATCGCGGCCTCCTCGTAGGAGCGGCCAATCCCCGCATTCCAGTTCAGAGCGATGGGCTTCAGCCCGTAGTCGGAGAGCATGGTTCTGAGTTCGGCTGGTCGCGGGCTACCGTTGTTGAAGTGGTAACAATAACTGTGAAAACTTCCGATTTCGACGCATGTAAAGCCGCGCGCGGCCTGCCGAGGTAGCGCTTCGTAAAGGGTATAGTGGGCGTAGGCAATCGAGGATGTGGCGGTGATCGTGGGCACGGAAGACAACTCGCTTTATGGTGTTCCAGAATCGCCTTTGTAGGCAAACGTCGCTCTGCTTTCTGGTTTCTCAACCGTCAGCGACCAGCCACTGCATCGCACGGCGGACGGTCGTGCGCGCGAACGGCAACTTGCCGGGTTCGACCAAGTGACAAATCATCTCGCCGGATGACCAGGGCCAAACCATGCCGATCGTCAATCCGTCTCGCCAACTAAACGGCCACTGCGGCGCGCCGAAGAGGATGAAGTCGCAGTTAGCCCCGACGTGATCGTCTTGGATGAGCGGCTGCATGATCTCGAGAAACGAGATGTGCTCCGGTCCGCTTGGATCGTCGTTCTGGATGCCGAACAACTGGCGGACGCCGACCTTGATCGAGTGATCCGCGCGGATGTGCTCTTTCAACGCCGCCAAGTCGCCAGACACGCGCTTGCCTGCGGCATCGTGTTCATAGACGACCCTCCAGCGATTACAGACGTACCAACGATAGACTCCGTATGGGTACGACTGCGACTCGTCGAACGTCCGGTTGTCCAGCATCCACTTGACCTGCGAGAACGTGCCGGACGTGTCGTATTTGAAGAAGCTGAAGTAGGGCTGCTCGGCCAGCGACCCGCGGTGGGCGTAAGAATGATGATGCGTCATCAATCCGGCGAAGGCGTCACCCGGACCCGCGTACGTCTGCTGAAAGTACAACGTCTCTTCGTAGCCACGCGCAATCAGATACAAGCGCAGATCAGCCCCCTGTCGCACGGCTTCCGCGGTCGCTGCGATCGTCCCGTGTGTTATCTCGAAGTCCTTGCTTTGCTCCAGAGCCAGTTTCCATTCGGTTGTCATGGCGAACTCAGTCGTATCAGTGAATGATGTCGCAAGCCGGCAGTGAAGAACTCAATGTCTCCACGCCTTGATCGCTCACGGTGGTGCCAATCAAGAAGAGCGATTCGAGTCCGCCCAGTTCCTTGAGATGTTTGAGTCCAGCGTCTGACACCGCCGTCCCCGACATTCCCAGGACTTTCAGATTGTGAAGCTTGCTCAAATGGACAAGCCCGCGGTCATCGATCCGGGTGTCGGTCAGAAAGAGTTTTTCGAGTCGAGTCAGCTGAGCGAGATTCTCCAGGCCGGCGCTCGTGATCTTGGTCCGATGCAAACTGATTTCTATGACGTGGTTGAGCTGCTTGAGTGGCCCGAGATCCGCATCAGTCGTCTTGGTTTCTTGCAGGTTGACTTCCAACACGCGACCGTGTTTGTCATACCGCAACTTCGCGCCGAGTGTCGTCAGTTTCGCCAGCGTCTCCTGGGGATCAGGTCTCGAATCTGCTGGATCGGCCGCTTCCAGTTCAACGAAGTCCCAGAAGAGCACCGTGCCCGATTCGGCCTTCGCGTCATGCAGCTCGATTTGCACGTCCGGCCTAGTCGGTGTGAACCGCAGCATGAGCCTCGTCCACTCGTTCCATTGTGTTCCGCGGCCGGCACGGTCGGTCTCTCGTTCAGCGATGACCTGGGCCTCCGCATCGGTGATCCGCAAGCCCGCCCGCCGCCCCGGTTTGTCCGCATTCACCCAGACGCTGGCAACATAAGTCATTCGCGGATCAAGTCCTGAGACTTTGAACCCGGCGACGCTCTGCGACCGCCCCCGAACCATAGTCAGTCCGTGCTCGCCGTGAGACGACCAGCCGTGGTCGTCGTGGTCGTTTTGCAAACCACTGATCGAGCCGTAACGAAACTGCTCAACGCGACCGCCCGTGCCGGCAGTCAGCTTCCAACCGTCAAGGGTTTCGAACTGGGGGTTTGCTACGAGTTGCTGTGTGTCGCCGTTGCCGAAGAAGGTCTTTTTCTTCTGGAGGTAATAGTGGTCGACGAGCCGCGCGAGGTATTCCGGTGTGACGTCAGTTTCGCTCCGGTAATACACCCAAAACATAATGCCCGGCATCTTGGCGGCATCGGCGTCGGTGCGGATGGCGAAGAACTGCCGGTCGAGATGACCAAGGAACCCGACCTCCGTCGTGTCGTCGTACAGATAACCGCGCTGAGCCACGCCCAATCCGTAAACCGTCTTCTGTAGCAGGCCCGGCTCGATCGCTTTCAGTTGGTCCGCCCAGTTGGCGAAGTAGCCGAATGCGGGCTTCGTCTCGCGCAGGTAGGCTTCGAGCATCAACATGTCGACATGCTCGTAAATGGCCCGCAACTGCTGCGTGTACTTCGTCGCTTCGTATCCCAGATGCCAGGTTGCGGCCGCGTAGATCTGTTTCTGCGGATAGAGTTCGCGCAACCTGGCGAGCGCCCGGCAGACTCGTTGCGCTTGCTCGCTGCCGTCGGGATTCGCACGAAGCTCGTCGATCGCAATTGCGTCGTAGCCGCCAGGCAACTGGCCTCCGGCTCGTTCTCAAAGGGAGCCCGCCACTCGGCGATCAACTCAACTTCCGTCGCACTCACGGGGTTCGTCACATGCGCCGCGTAGATGCAGCCCTTGGTTCGCAGCTCTTTGATAAACGCTGCGTTGCTGCTCGTTCCTTCAATGACGTTGAACCGCGGGATCAGTTTGCGAAAAGCCTCGGTCACTCCCGCGTCATCGCTGTGCCCGTACATGCAGATGAACGGCATGGGCGTCTGGGCGACGGCAGGCACTGCGGGAATCGCGCAGGCCAGCAAAGACACGATGGCGACGGAAGAAAGCAACGAGTTGCGCCACATGGATCTCGGACCTGTCGTTTAGAGTTGCTGGCCACTGGTTGCTGGCCACTGGGCGGACAGCGATCGTTGGTAATGTTATGTTATATCGCGCCCGACACGGAAATGTCCCTCGTCGGCGACGCAATGCCGGTCAGGAAAGAACAATGCCATGAATCGATTTTGTCTGGCGACACTTCTGGTCGCGTATTTCAGTTGTGTTGCTCCCGTGAACTGCGACGAACCGGGGATCACACGGTGGCCGCCCAAGCTACTGCTCAACAGCGACTGCGGCACGCCGGTCTTCTACAAGTTCGATGCCCCGATGGGCGAAGACCAGTTGTGCCGCGTGCTGAACGACTTGCCCGGCACACAGGTCGACGCGTTTCTGCCATGCCCGCAATTCAGCGACGAGCAGATGTGGTTTCCGACGCGTGTGGCAGAGATCTACGACGGACGGCATGTCCCGGATGGCAAGTTCGAAGACCAGTACTTCAAACGCGTCGCCAATAATGTTCGGTCGTTGAACGACAGAGGTCTCGATCCGATGCAAGTTTGGGAGCGGCGGTCACACAAGTACGGATACCTCTTCATCCCATCTCTACGAATGAACGACATCCACAAGGACTACGTGGATAGGTGGCCGTCGCTGCGGAGCAATTGGGAACGAGAACGGAAGCACTTGCTGATCGGCGACGCCATCCCCGCGTGGTACACGGCTCCCTACAAGTACAGCTGGGCAATGGATTACGCGCACGAAGAAGTTCGCCAGCGCAAGCTCGATATCATCAAAGAGGTCTGCACGCGTTACGATGTCGATGGATTCGAGATGGATTTTTTGCGGCATCCCTTCTACTTCCGCAAAGGTCACGAGGCCGATGGGGCCAAAAAGATGAGCGAGTTTGTCGAGTCGGTGCGCGAGCAGCTCGACGACATCGGCGACAAGAAAGGGAAGCGGCTGCGGCTGCTCGTTCGAGTCCCGCCACAGCTGGCTGAGTGTCAGCGGATTGGTTTGCCTGTGCCGACGTGGATGCGAAACGATTGGGTCGACATGGTCATCGCAATGGCACCTGGCTACCTCGACATGGACGCCGATGTTGCTTCGTTTGTCGAATTGGCAGCAGGAACGAAGTGCGTCGTCGCGGGCGGGCTGGAATACTACGTCCGCGGTTACCAGGAGCCTGATCAACGGGGCATCACCAATGCGTCGCTCGAGATGCTCCGTGCAGGAGCCGCGTCGATTTGGGCTCAAGGTGCGTCGAGCGTTTACCTGTTCAACTACGACTGCCACGGCCCCTTCCCCTTTCGCGGCAACAAGCGACAAGCCCTGCAGGAGATCGGCGATCCTGAGAATGTGATTGGCAAGAACAAGCGTTATTTGTTAACTGTCGACATGAACAACCGTACTCTCGAAGAGGGCGGCACCAAGCAACTGCCCGTTACGCTCGACGCGAAGATCGGCAACCGCACGCTTCAATTCCTGATCGCCGATGACTTGGCGCAGGCAACACAAGAAGAATCACTCGACTCGATTGAATTGACCATCAAAGCTGGTGGAGCCCGCAACTTGCGCGTTAAGGTGAACGATCGCGACGTAACGCCAACCGAGCAGGCCGATTCGTGGTTGGTCTTCAATTCGCCGCCCCTGGTTCAGGGACGGAACAAGCTCGACTTGCGATTACCTGACGATTCAGCGGAGGCAAAGTCGCGCGTGACCGAGATCGACGTCTGGGTGCGATACCGCTAGAAGTCGAGTGCTGACGCCATTAGACCGATCCCAATCACAGCATTTGCCGTTCGCGTTGACAAGGCCCGAGTCATTCGGTTATCCCGTCACCCACTTCGGCAGTGGCAACTGGTAGGACCGCTGCCCGCCAAATCCTCTGATGTCCAACGTGTCGCCGATCGTAATTTCAGCGAAGCTGCACTTCCAATGCGTGGCTGCCATCGTGATGTAGTGGGCGCCGTCGTACACGGTCCAGCGGTTGCGGTGCTTGTGGCCGAAGAAACAGGCCAGCACGCGGCCGTCCTCAGCGAACAACTTGCGGACTTCCCAACCGTTGTCGATGTACGAATGCTGCTTGCCGACCGCTACGAACGGAGTGTCGCCTCCCTGGCCGGAACCGCCCAGAGGCGTGTGGTGCAGTTCCTCGTGACAGAAAACGATCTTCGGCTTCTGTCGATTCTTGGCCAAGTCTTCCGCCAGCCACTCCTTCTGCATGGCATCGATCCAGTAGCCGCCGACCAACCCGTCTTTGCCTCGCGGTGGCGATGATTTATCTGCAGCATTATTTCCGTCGAGCACGATGAAATGAAAGTCGCGAACATCGAACGAGTAGTAGCGGTGCTTGGTGCCGGTGGCATCGAGGAACTCTTGCTTTGTGATGTCCTCGCCAGCGTGCCCGCGGCCGATCAAGTCGTCGGGCGTGATCTTCTCGTCGCCGCCCTTCAGCCATCCCACATCGTGATTTCCCATGACGTGGTATCGCGGACATTTCAACTGGCCGAAGACCCCGACGTGGTGCTTCAGTGCTTCGAGCTGCCCATCGTGCATTTCCCGCGTGGTCTGGCCCTCGGCGATTTGGCAACCGAAGTCACCCAGATCGACAGCGAAGTCCGGTTGGAATTGCTGCATCTGGTCGACGAACTGCTTGAAGTTGGCTTCGTTGCCGGGAGCCCGGCGTCCCAACAAATGAGGATCGGCGTTCAGGCCGAACCGGAGCGGCGTTCGATTTGTGGCCGCATCGATTGACGTGGAGATTCCAAGGGCAGCCAGCCCAGTGGTGCCTTGTTTGAGGAAGTCACGTCGCGTTCCGTGTTGGCTGGCGAGCTGTGAAGAAGTCATCTGGAGGCAGTCCTTATTTCGTTCGCGAGTTCAATTGGGAACGGGCTTATTGTATCGTCAACTTGCGAGCCCCTGCTCCAAATTTGCCCAGGCGGACCAATGGCAACGCACGGCCCCAGCCTGGTGAGCGGATCGAATTCGGCAATTCGGAACGCCATCTGGTAACGCTCTAACGCTCCTTTTTCGCTTGTCGCTTCTTCTGAAACTGCTCATAGATCGTCCGCCAGCGCGGACCAACGCGGCCAATCTTACCCTGTTTCTCCTGCACTTCGCGGATCAGACGCTGATCGACCTCATCGCGCGGCCACGCTCCGACCTGGTCGAGCACCTGCCGATAAGCCTGTTCGGCGGGCTGCGGTTCGAGCACTCCATCTGCCGGGCCGCCGAAGGGTTTGCGGGCGATGTATTGTTCGGCTTCGGCACCGTATGCCCCATACTTCGACTGACGGTTCTGCTTGCCGTAGATCATCACCAATGACAATTCGTCGAGATCGTCGGACGGGCGGCGCGGCCCGAGATTTCCCTCGCAACACACTTGCGGGTCCATCCTCACATCTTCCCACCGTTGGTGT
>PVBE012876307.1_pt1 | contig 26212 bp, 21 predicted proteins | sample 1631181 | NCBI WGS metagenome assembly PVBE01 (sample SAMN08397723, study PRJNA350692) | Marine metagenome, whole genome shotgun sequencing project. | isolation source: water | place: Pacific Ocean | collected 2012-04 | reverse complement strand
CTACGAGTTTCTTGCAGGGTGAGCGAATACTTCGCTCTACCCCCTTTACATCCAGCCTCCAGATCTGTAGGGTATGGCGGCTTTTTGCAGGGAAAATATTGGATGAGCACTCAGGAAAACAATAGTGAAAAGAAGCCCATAACACCGGGCAAGACCATCGAGGGCCGGCCCCTGGAGATCACCGTGGACGACCGCGGGATCGAGCGGGCCATCCGTCAGCTGAAGCGCAAGATCGCCACCGAAGGCGTGACCAAGGAGCTGAAGCGGCGGAAGCACTTTGAGAAGCCGAGCGTACGCAAGCGCCGCAAGTCCCGTGAGGCCGAGCGGCGCAGGCGTCGGAAGGAGCGTCGCTCCCAAATGGCCTCCCGGTAACTCGCGCGCCCTCCACATCTTTGCCGCGGTCCTGCGGCCAGGTCACACTCAGGACGACTCCCTCCGATGCTGGCGTACCGGCGTGGATTGGTGTGCCTGAGAATCCTCGCGTTGACTGACCTCGCGCCGGTTTCCATAATGGTGCAATGAGACGCAGCGTGTTGGCGGTCCTTGCTCTCTCCGTGGTCGGCGGCTGCGCCGAGACGGGTGAGTTCATCGATCCGGACACCCACGGCAGCCTGTTCGACGCCAACATCTTCACCGAGACGTCCGCCGACCTGGGTGACGCGGGCCAGAAGGCCGCCTTCGGCGCGCCGTGCAGCGACAGCAAACAATGCCAGAGCCTGCTCTGCCTCAAGGGCTGCACGGGGTACGCCTGCTCCAAGAAGTGCTCCAAGGGCACGTCCAGCTGCGGCGCAGGGTTCGGCTGCGTGGGAGTCAACGGCGTCATCGAGCCGGGGGTGGTGGACTTCGTCTGCGTTCAGCACTGCGAGGCCGGGGCGCCCGACGCGGCCGTGCCCGACGCGGCCGTGCCCGACGCGGCCGCTCCCGACCTGCCGCCGCCCGATCTGCCTGCCCCCGACCTGCTGGCGCCGGACGTGCCCTGCCCCCTGGCCGTGCGCCCCTGCTACAGCGGCCCCGCCGCCACCAAGGGCGTGGGCCTTTGCAAGGCCGGCACGCAGAACTGCGCCGCCGGCACGTGGGGCCCGTGCAGCGGCGCGGTGCTCCCGGGCAAGGAGAGCTGCAATAACAAGGACGACGACTGCAACGGCAAGACCGACGATGGACTGTCGGCCAGCTGCTACACCGGCAAGGCGTCGACTCTGGGCGTGGGCCTTTGCAAGGCGGGCAAAAAGACCTGCACCGCAGGCAAGTGGGGCGCCTGCGCCGGCCAGGTGCTCCCCGTGTCCAAGGAGGCCTGCGACAACAAAGACAACGACTGCGACGGCTTCACCGACGAGGGGCTGCTGGCGGCCTGCTATTCGGGCAAGGCGTCGACCCTGGGCGTGGGCCCCTGCAAGGCGGGCAAGAAGACCTGCACTGCAGGCTCCTACGGCTCCTGCGCGGGTCAGGTCACGCCGGTGGCCGAGCTGTGCGACAACGTGGACAACGACTGCGACGGCTTCACCGACGACGGCCTGAAGCTGTCCTGCTACAGCGGCAAGGCCGGCACCAAGGGCGTGGGCGCCTGCAAGGCGGGCCACCAGACCTGCTCGGCCGGCAAGTGGGGCGGCTGCGCCGGCCAGGTCACGCCCAAGGCCGAGGCCTGCGACAACAAGGACAACGACTGCGACGGCTCCACCGACGAGGGCCTGACGGTGAAGTGTCCTTACACCGGCAAGGTCGGCACCGAGAACGTGGGCCTCTGCCGCGCGGGCAACAAGACCTGCGCCGCAGGCAAGTGGAGCGGTTGCGTGGGCCAGATAACGCCGGTGGCCGAGTCCTGCGACAACAAGGACAACGACTGCGATGGCAACACCGACGAGGGCCTGACGGTGAAGTGCGCTTATACCGGCAAGGCCGGTACGGAGAACGTGGGCCTCTGCAGGGCGGGCAAGAAGACCTGCGCCGCAGGCAAGTGGGGGGCATGCGTAGGCCAGGTGGTGCCCGCGACGGAGGTCTGCGACGGCAAGGACAACGACTGCGACGGCAAGGCCGACGAGCTGATGAGCTTCGCCGCCTCAAAGTGGTGCGGCAAGGGCACCAAGAGCCAGCCCGGGTCGAGCTACGCCATGGACCTGCGGGCCAGCTTCAACGGCGGCAAGGGGCCGACCTTCACCTTCGGCGGCATCATGACCTACAGCGGCTCCTTCGTCGGCAAAAACTACGTCTCCGCTGGCACGCTCAAGTGCCGGCACGCCGAGTGGCAGGACGGCGTGCTCATCTCCGGCGGCCCGTTCATCAACGGCACCTACAAGGCCGACTTTTCTGCTGACGGCAAGACCCTCTCGGGTCAGTGGTACTGGTACGGCATGGCCATGGCCACCTTCAAGCTCACCCGCTACACCTGTCCCTGATCCCAGCCCCTGCCCTTTCCTTGCGCTGCCCGTGCCCTGCTTCCTGGGCGCAAGATCGTAGGACCGTCCCCGAAATGCGCAAGATCGTAGGACCGTCCCCGAAACCGGCTAGTGTTTTTTTCCCAGGACTTTGTATATGCCCAACGGCACGGGATCGCTGGTGAACACCTCGCCGATGTAGGGCAGCGCGGGCACGGTGGTGCGGGCCAGGGGCTCGAGGGCGTAGCGCGCCTTGATCGCCATGCATGCCGGAAACGTGCCGTCCTGGGCTGACGGCGGGCGGGCGTGGGAGGCGTGGCACGAGGCGCTCTCGATGAAGACGGTGCAGCTGGGCACGCGCGCACGGGAGTCGAGGAAGGCGCGGGGCTCCAACCAGCGGTGCGTACGGCCGACCTCCACGGACAGCCCGGAGTAGAGGTTGAGTCCCACATGGGCGTCGGGTTGGCGAATCGCCACCACGGTGCAGCCGTCGGCCACGCGGCCGAGGTGCTGCTGCAGGAAGCGAAGCTCCAGCGCGTGGGTCCAATTCCGGGTCAAGAAGCTGGTGTTTGGGAGGGCCGCCAGGGCGACCACGGACAGGACCAGGGTCACCCTGCCCCAGCGCCATGCCCGGTGCGCTGCGAGGGTGCCCAACACGCGATCCGCCCCCGGCCCCAGGAGCCAGCCGAGGCCCAGCCCGGCGATGATGGCGAACATGGCCAGGGACGGCAGGCAGTGCCGGTGGGTGTGCTCCCAGCCGGGATCCGTGATGTAGGTCGAGGGCAGGCAGACGACGTAGATGGCCGCTATCCAGACCAACCCGGGGCGCCGATACCGGGCGCTGGACAAAATCACCACGGCGCCCACCGCGGCCAGGGCCACGACCAGCAGAGGAGTGTGGGGGCTGTGAAAAAACGGGCTCTCCAACAGGCCCAGCCAGTTGGTCCGCGCGATCTTCGGCTTGTTGAGCACCGCGTCCACCGCGCCCCACAGCGGATAGGCCAGGGCCGGCAGGCAAAGCAGCCCCGCCGCCAGCAGCTGGCGAAGCCTGGTCGGGCTTCGACGGAGAGGGTGGGTAACCAGGACGCAGACCATGGCTCCGGCGGCCACCACCGCCTCGTCCCGGGTGTTGACGCACAGGGCCAGCCAGCCCGCCGCCTGCAGGGCCCAGAGGTAGCCGCCCCGGCGCACCCAGAGGACGGAAAAGAGCGCCGCCATGATCAGGCAGAGTGAATACAGGACGTGCAGTGAGTCCGAGGCTGCGTAGCGGATGGAGATGGGCTGGAAGGCCAGCACAGCCGCGCTGCACAGTCCCACCAGGCGGTCCTCGAACAGGGCGGAGGCCAGGGCGAACACCCCAATCACCGTGACGCAGGAGAGGACCACGTTGGCCGCCGCCGCGGTGGCCAGGGTGGAGGGAAAGAGCTGAAACAGCGCGTGGAGCAAGGCGCTGTAGGCCGCCGCCCAGTGGGTCAGCGGCGTGGTCCACACGCCCTGGCTGGTGGAGAGCCAGACGTCAGCGGGGAATGATTCCAGGGCCAGCCGCGCCGCGGCCGCCGCCAGCGAGCAGACCGCCAGCGCCGCAGCCTCGGCCCGGCCCAGCTCGCGCCACGGTCGCGTACGAGAGAGGCTCAGCCCCAGGCCTACCATCAGGGCCAGCGCGATGCCCCCCACCAATACTATCTGAGCCTCCTCCTGCGACGGTCCCTGCACCGCCCTGGCAGGGGTGCTCTGCGATGCCCGGGCCCGGGCCTCGAACCAGGAGAAGGATCCCGGGTTCTTCTGCACACCCCGGATCACCAGTGCCCGCAAAAAGTCCGGGCCGCAATTGCCCGGCGGGACGGTGCCCTGCCGCAGGTCGACGGAGACGCAGAAGAGCTGCTTGACGGCCCCCCGGCAGGTGCTCGGGTGCTCCAGCTTCACGGCGGCGCGTGCGCCGTCGGTGTGCCCGAAACGGTAGCGCACATCCCGGGCCCTGATGCTCACGCCCGCCGGGATCCAGCCGCAGGCCGCGGCCGCGCTGGTGTCCACGTTTGCCTTGAAGTAGGCCTCGTGGCCGGCCTGGATCACCGGCCCGTCGCCTGGCTTCCATGCGCAGAGCAGGAGGAGGAGCGGGATGAGCAGCAGCCGTGGTAGGGCGGGGGCTCGTCCCCTGCCTGTCCATGGACGCGGGGGACGAGCCCCCGCGCTAGAGCGATACCCGAAGAGGTTGATCAAGCCTCGGCGAGCCATCCGGCGTCGCCTGACACGGAGCGCCGACGCAGGCGTACCAGAGGTACGTCAAGGAGGCGCGACACAGTCAGCGGCGGCGGGGGCCGGTGAGGCGCCGCATCAACCTCAATGGAGAGCGCTCTATGCATCGAGGACGTCCGCCACGGCAGCGGTCAGCAGAGCCAGCTGCCCGTCGGGCACCGTGCGCACGTCCAGCAGCAGCCGATCCTGCTCGATGCGCGCCACCACCGGCGGCGTGGCAGCCCGCAGCCGGGCCTCCACCTGGTCCGGCGACAGCTGCGGGTGGCTCACCGCCACGGCCCAGGACGGCGGCGCGGCCGTGGGCAGGGCTCCCCCGCCCACCCGTGAGACCACCTCCAGCACCTCGAAGGCCCAGGGCTCGCCGCAGGCCTTGCCCAGGCGGGTGCGCAGGCGCCGCGCCCGGCCGCGCAATACCTCGGGCGCCGCGCCGATCATGGCCGGCACCGGTAGCTCCCTGGCCCACCCGTCGCGGTAGGCCTCCAGGGTCACCTCCAGGGCGGTCAACGTCATCTTGTCCGGCCGCAGGGGCCGCATCAGGGGGTGGGACCGCAGCCGGGCCACAGCCTCGGCGCGCCCGACGATGATTCCGCCCTGGGGGCCGCCCAGCAGCTTGTCGCCGCTGAAGGTCACCAGGTCGAAGCCGCAGGCCACGGCCCCCTGCACCGTCATCTCCGGCTGCAGGCCGAGGGTGTCGAGCTCCAGCAGGCTGCCGCTGCCCAGGTCGAACAACGACGGCACCCCGGCCTCGCGCCCCAGGGCCACCAGGTCGTGGGGGGCCACCTCGGCGGTGAAGCCCACCACGGCGAAGTTGCTCTGGTGGGCCTTCATCAGCAGCGCGGTCTGTTCGTTGAGGGCGCCGCGGTAGTCCGCGAGGTGGGTGCGGTTGGTGGTGCCCACCTCCCGCAGCACGGCGCCCGAGGCCTCCATGACGTCGGGGATGCGAAACGACCCGCCGATCTCGATCAGCTCGCCCCGGCTGATCACCACCTCGCGTCCCTGTGCCAGGGCCGACAGGCTCAGCAGCACCGCCGCGGCGTTGTTGTTGACCACCACCGCGTCCTCGGCGCCGGTGAGGTGCTGGAGCAGCTCCGCCACGTGGGCGTGGCGGCTGCCCCGTTTGCGGCGGCCCACGTCGTACTCCAGGTTGCTGTAGCCCGAGGCGATGCTCACCACCCGGGCCAGCACCTCGTCGGCCAACGGCGCCCGGCCGAGGTTGGTGTGCACCACCACCCCGGTGGCGTTGATCACCGGGCGCAGCGAGGGGGCCAGCAGCCCGGCGGCCCGCGCCAGCACGGCGGCGGGGTCGATGTCGGCGGCGTCGGCCTCTCCGTCGAGGATTCGCCGACGTAGGGCGTCGATCTCCTGCCGCGTCGCCTCCACCAGGGCCCAGCGCGGTCGCGGTAGTTCGAGGTCCGCCTCCAGGGCGCGCACGGCCTCATCCACGGCCGGCAGGTTCTTCAGTATGGCTTGTATGTCCCGGTCCATGGGTGGGAGTATATAGCCCAATGGCCCGGAATCCGAACACCATTCCGTCTCCGGCCCAGTTGGACGCCAGGGCACGAGAGCTGAGGATGACTATCCGCAGGCGTGCGCGGAATTCGTCCGGGGCCCCCTACCGCTCCGGCGGTGGCGAGGACCTGGAGCTGATTTTACCCGCCCCGGTGAAGACCATCACCAAGCTCATCGTCGCCGGCCTCGGGGCTCTGTTTGCCCTGAGCGCCGCCATTTTTCTGGCCGTCTGGTGCTATGTGCTCCTGCCCGGCGACGAGGCGTTCATGGTGTTGCTGATGGCCATCAACTGCGGCGCTGGCGGTGTGGCGGCGCTGCGGTCATTTGTGCTGGACGGCCTGCGGCCGCTGCGGCGCCGCACGCGCGTGATGGTGTCGAACCTCGGGGTCTCCGTGCTGGAGGACGCGCAGCCCTCCACGACGGTGAAGGCCGACGCGGTGGCGTCGTTGTGGGAGCGACAGCGATTCCTCGCTGAGGAGAAGGTCGTGGTCCACGACCTGTACGCCGTGTTGGAGGACCGCCGCAAGGTGCTGCTGTTGGGTGGAAAGCGGGGTCCTGCCGCGGTCCGCCTGGTCCGCAGGATCCTCGAGCATCAGCTGGGCCTGGAAGTAGATGACGACTCGCCCGCCCAATCCCCCACCTGACAAACGGTTTGAGAACAATTAATATTAGCAGCGTAAACTTACCCTGAAGGAGAGAACCATGAAGCTGAAGTTGATCCCGGGAGGCCTGGCCCTGTGCCTGCTGCTGGCGGCATGCGGCGACGTCAACGATCCGGTGCTGACCAAGGTCGAGGTGCTGCTGGCCGGCCAGGTGGTCGACACCCTCGACGTGGCCCACAGCGGCAGCAACTTCATCAAAAAAGACGTGGATCCTTCGGCCACCTTCCGGCTGATCTACGACGAGCCGGTGCTGCTGGAGACCGCCGAGGCCCACGTCTTTATCAAGGACTCCAAGGGCAACAAGGTCAAGGCCACCATCGGCCTGCGCCTGGTGGACGTCACCGTCACCCCCGGCGGCCCAATGACCGGCGGCCAGAACCACACCCTGGTGGTGGAGCCCGGCATCGACGACGCCTCCAAACACCACCGGTCGCGAGTACAACATCACCTTCTACGTCAAGAAGTAGCGTGGCGACCCAGGAGCTAACAGCTAACAGCTAACAGCTTCCCCCCCCATGAACATCCACAGCCTCAGCGCGCTCCTCGCCGCCATCATCACCTTCGCCATCGGGCTGTCGGTGTTGCTGCGCGACCGCCGGCGACGCACCTACGTCACCTTCGCCGTCTTCAGCTTCGTGCTCTGCTTCTGGTACTTCTTCTCCTTCTTCGCCGCCACCATCAAGAGCGACGTCTTCTTCTGGCTCAGCCTCTTCTTCGGTATCGGCGTGCCGGTGAGCGCCGAGCGCTTCTTCGTCACCTTCCTCGCCGAGGACCCGCGCCAGCCCGAGCCGCCCAACCGCTGGCTGGTGGCGGGCAGCAGCGTCTTCTTGCTGCTGCTCATCGGCAGCCTGATCGTGCACCCGATCCACACCTCCAAGCTGTTCACCGTACCGCTGACGGTGTTCGTGCTCGGCTCGCTGGGCTACTGCGTTTACCTGATCTACGACCGCAAGCGGGACATCTCGTCCCGCCCCGAGGCCACGCGCCTGACCTACCTGCTCTACGGCGGCGCGGCCGCCATCCTGCTGGCCGGCATCGGCTTCTTCACCCGCATCTGGGACGTCTTCCCGCCCATGGGCGCCATCTTCACCGTCATCTACATGTACTTCATCTCCCAGACCCTCTTCCACTACCGGCTGCTGGACATCAAGGAACTGCTGGGCAAGATGGTCACGCTCACCGCCCTGGTGTTGACGCTGACCATCATCTACGGCCTGCTGCTGGCCTGGGTCGGGCCGGAGCAGTCGGGGGTCTTCTTCTTCAACACCGTCGTGGCCTCCTTCGTCATCCTGGTCATCTTCGAGCCCCTGCGTAACTGGATCGAGGACCGCGTCAACCACTGGATGTTCCGCGAAAAGTACGAGTTCGCCCGTCGGCTGCGCATGCTGCGCCAGGACCTGGCCAACATCATCGACGTGCGCTCCCTGGTGGCCCACACCCTGGAGGCCCTGGAGGAGTCGGCCCGCACGACCCACGCCTCGATCTACCTCGCCGACCGCTCCGGGGGCAGCTACCGCCTGGAGGGCCACGTGGGCCCCGAGCCGGTGGACAACCTGGTGGGCACCACCAGCAACCTGTTCATCGCCCGGCTCAAGGATGAGGGCATGCTCAGCCTCGAGGCCCTGGAGCGGGAGGTCATCTCCCACACCGAGGAAGCCCTGGAAGACGCCCGCATCGCCACGCGCAACGTGCTCGACACCATGGACGACCTCAACGCCGGGGTCTGCATCCCGCTGACCTTCGAAAATCAGCTCCTCGGCATGCTCAACCTCAAGGACGACCGGCTGCGGGAGGCCTACGCCTCGGACGAGCTGGACGAGCTGCGCCGGGTGGCGATGCAGGCGGCCATCACCCTGCGCAACTCCAAGGTCTACGAGTCGATGAAGGAGCGGGATCGGCTGGCCGCTCTGGGCCAGATGGCGGCCGGCCTGGCCCACGAGATCCGCAACCCCCTGGGGGCGATCAAGGGCGCGGCCCAGCTGCTGGCAACGCGCCCGGCCGACGAGGCCGACGAGGTGGCCGACGCGGAGTTCGACAGCGACGACGAGATGCTCTCCGAGGAGCACGAGTACATGGCCATCATCGTCGAGGAGGTGGACCGCCTGGACCGCGTGGTCTCGCAGTTCCTCGGCTACGCCCGCCCCGACCGCGGCGACCGCCGCCCGATGAACATCAACGACGTGGTGCACAAGACGATCCAGCTCGTAACCTCCCGGGCTGACGAGGTGAAGCTGGAGACGCGCCTGTCACCCGACCTGCCCCGGGTACGGGTGGATCCGGAGCAGTTCAAGCAGGTCTTCCTCAACATGGTGCTCAACGGCGCCCAGGCCATGGACGGCAAGGGCCGCCTGCGTGTGGTCACCCGCCAGCGCCACGGCACCAAGCGGGGCCAGGACGCCTCCTTCGTGGAGGTGATCTTCCAGGACCAGGGCAAGGGCATCGCCCCCGAGGCGCTCAAGGACATCTTCATCCCGTTCTTCACCACCAAGGAGGGCGGCACGGGTCTCGGGCTGCCCATCTGCCAGCGCATCGTGGAGAACCACGGTGGCACCATCGAGGTGCGCTCGCACCCGGGCAAGGGGTCCACGTTTTCGGTGGTGCTGCCCACCGAGGATTCCTTGACCACCACCATGAAGTAGTTGAAACTACCCTGAACTTAACGTTCGTGAAGGGAATGGCCGCCACAGCCAAGCGAACCATACTCGTGGCCGACGACGAGCCGAACCTGCGGCGCGTGCTTGGGGCGATCCTCAAGCGCGAGGGGCACCGTGTGCTCACGGCCAGCGACGGCGACCAGGCCTGGGAGCTGCTCACCCGCGCGGACAGCCAGGTGGAGACCCTGATCACCGATCTACGCATGCCCGGCATGGACGGCATGGAGCTGCTCAAGAAGGTGGGCGCCGAGTACCCCGAGGTGCCGGTGATCATCCTCACGGCCCACGGCTCGGTGGACAACGCCGTTGCGGCGGTGAAGCTGGGCGCCTTCGACTACATCGAGAAGCCCTTCGAGCAGGAGCAGATCAAGCAGGTCATCAGCAAGGCCCTGCGCACCCACGACCTGAGGTTGAGCGAGATCAAGCTCCCCGGGGCGCCCGGTGGCCAGGGCCGCTACGGCCTGGTGGGCCGCTCGGCGCCGATGCAGGCGGTCTACAACATCATCGAGAAGGTCGCCGACACGCCGTCGACGGTGCTGATTCAGGGCGAGTCGGGCACCGGCAAGGAGCTCATCGCCAAGGCGCTGCACGAGCAGAGCCCTCGCAAAAAAGAGCCGCTGATCAAGGTCAACTGCGCGGCCATCCCCGAGACCCTCATCGAGAGCGAGCTGTTCGGCTACGAAAAGGGAGCCTTCACCGGCGCCGTACGCTCCAAGCCCGGGCGCTTCGAGCTGGCCGACAAGGGCACCCTCTTCCTCGACGAGATCGGCGAGATCCCGATCGAGATGCAGGTCAAGCTGCTGCGCGCCCTGCAGGAGGGGGAGTTCGAGCGGGTGGGCGGCATCAAGACCCTCTCGGTGACCGTGCGCGTCGTGGCCGCCTCCAACCAGGATCTGGTAAAGAACATCGAGGCGGGCAAGTTCCGCGAGGACCTCTACTACCGCCTCAACGTCGTGCCGATCCAGGTGCCGCCTTTGCGGGATCGGCTGGACGACATCCCGCTGCTGGTGAGCCACATCCTGGACAAGTTCAAGGTGCGCCTCAACAAGGACGTGGCCGAGGTCTCGCCCGCCGGCATGGAGTACCTCATGGGCTACCACTGGCCGGGCAACGTCCGCGAGCTGGAGAACGTGCTGGAGCGCACCATCCTCTTCTCCGACGGGCCGGTCATCGAGTTGGCCGACCTGCCCGATGAGCTGCGCCGGGGCAAGGGCGACGCGCCCGCCGCCGCCGCCACGGCCGTCGCCGGGGCACCGCCCGAGCCCGCGCTGGACGCCAACTTCGAGACCAGCCTCAAGGACATCGTCCGCGCCGAAACCACACGGGTGGAGCGCAACCTCATCGTGGCCGCGCTGGAAGAAACAGGCGGCAACGTGACCCACGCGGCCAAGCGGCTCAAGATCAGCCGCAAGAGCCTGCAGAACAAGATGAAAGAGCTCGACCTGAGGGACCAACCGGACCGTCAGGTGTCCAAGAAAGGAAGCGAAGAGTGATCGATTCAGGAGGTCTCATGCGTACGAGCCTGCGATGGTTGTTGTCCCCGCTCGTCTGCGTTGTTGTATTGTTGGCGTCCCCTCCTGCCCGGGCCAGCATCTACACCGATCTGGCCACGGCCTTCGACAAGGGCAACCCCTTTGACGTGTTCGTCAGCGTGGGGTATCAGCGCACGCTCAAGCGCGGCGCCATCAAGCGGGAGATCGCGGACAACCCGTCCACTTTGTGGATCGCCAAGGACCTGCGCTTCAGCCAGGTCCGCCACACGCTCAACCTGCGCGCGGACATCTCGCTGTGGAAGGACCTGCAGTTCCACGTCGGCATCCCGGTGGTGCTGTCCGACGAGCGCTCGCTGAGCTTCGCCCAGAACGACGGCGACCCGTGCGGCAAGAACAACTCCTGGTGTGTGGACAAGTCCAACACCACCCTGGGCGGCCAGGGGGCGGGACGCACCGACGGGCTCCTCGGTCCGTTCAACTCCAGCAAGTGGGGCAACCGCAAGGGCGGGCCGGACATCACCAAGATGGGCCCGAGCCAGATCGACGTGGCCGGCACTGGCTCCCTCAACGACAACGGCCAGGTCACCGGCGGCCCGGCGGGGGGCTACGGCCTGCCCCGTCGTTCCGGCCTGGACCAGATCCACTTCGGCCTCTCCTGGGCCCCGATCAACCAGCGGCGGGACCCGACCCTGCCCACCTGGGTCATCGGCTTCGAGGCGCGCATCGCCGTGGGCGACTACATGCGCTACAACCCCTATCACGACCCGACCAAGGACGAGACCGTCGACAACCCGAAGACCAACAGCGCCGTCGGGCGCGGCCTGCATCAGTTCCACTGGTGGATGACGGTGTCCCGGCGCTACCGCTACGTCGACCCCTACATGACCTTCTTCTACATGTTCCCCCTGGCCTCCAACAAGTCGCTGTTCAAGGAGACGACCTTCGAGGCCTCGGGGCAGGAACGGCACCAACCGATCCACCGCGGCGGCGTGGAGGCCGGCGTGGAGTTCATCCCCTGGGAGCGCCCGGACCGGCACCAGAAGTTCACCATCGAGCTGGGCGGCAGCATCCAGGGCGCCTTCGAGGGCCGCGGCTACTCCGAGATGTGGGAGGTCTTCGCCAACAACCCCGTGCTCGAGGGCCCGTGCCGCCCCTCCCCCGGCTCCTTCAACCCGCGGTTCTGGGACAACGGCACCTTCTGCAACAGCCCCAACGGCAAGATCCCCTACCCGGGCATCACCAGCATCGAAAACCACGCCATCTTCCACGCGGCCATGGCCTTCAACCTGGAGATGACCAAGTACTTCCGCGCCCGGCTGGGCGTGTCCCTGGGGCACGAGCAGCAGCACTACATCACCTTCGCCGACTCGGGCCGCAATGTGAACAAGGTCGACCCCCGCATCGAGTACACCCGTGAGGAGGAGGTCAACCCGATCTACCGCCCGTACTTCGACATGGTGGGCCGGCGCTACCGCGTGGGCGAGACCACGATCTTCGACTTCTTCCTCTCAGTGCAGGGCCGCTTCTAGCCGGCCCCCTCGCGCAGCCCCTTCAACGTTTCAATGTTCCTGGAAAAGGACGAGGATCCGTCCTCCTCCGACGGCGTCTCCACCACCGCCGGGTGATCTTGCCAGCGTGGATCATTGACCAGCAGCCGGAACGCCTCCAGCCCGATCTCCCCCTGGCCCACGTGGTTGTGGCGGTCCACCCGTGAGCCGAGTTCCCGTTTGCTGTCGTTGAGGTGGAAGGCCCGCACCGAGCCGAGCCCCACGTGGTGCTCCAGGCGCTGGACCAGGTGGTCGTACCCCGCGCCGTCGCGCAGGTCGTAGCCGGCGGCGAAGGCGTGGCAGGTGTCGATGCAGACACCCAGGCGGTCGCCCTGGTGGGTGCGCTCCAGGATCCGCCCCAGGTGCGCCACGCGGTGGCCCAGGCACGTGCCCTGCCCTGCCGTGTTCTCCACCAGGATCCGCGAGCTCAACCCGGGCGCCCACCGATGGATCCGCCCCAGGTTACGGCAGATGCGTGTCAGCCCGCGCCCCTCGCCGGCGCCCATGTGAGATCCGGGGTGCAGCACCAGGTAGCGGATGCCCAGGGTCTCGCAGCGCAGCAGCTCCTCGAGGACCACCTCCGTGGAGCGCTCCGCCAGCTCGGGGTCGGGGCTGGCCAGGTTGGGCAGGTACGGCGCGTGGGCCATGACCGGCCAGCCCAGGCGATGGGCCTCGGAGAGGTAGAGGCTGGCCTCCTCGTCGTCCAGGGGCCGCCGGGCCCACCTCGTATTGTATGTAGTGAAAATTTGCAGTGTCTCGGTACCGTCGGCTTCCCCTCTGGCGAAGGCGTGGTACATTCCCCCTGCGATGGATTCGTGAGCGCCGATGAGCATGGTGGCGGCAATTATGGCACGGGCAGGGGGCGGCGCCAGATGAGGACCCCGTTAAATAACGTTGGGTTGTTCTTCAACCACATGTACAATTGGTGCCGATGCTACCAGGTAGCATGAAAACGGACGAGATGGGGGGCTACGTCCTGCTGGAGCAGATCGCCGTGGGCGGTATGGCCGAGATCTATCTGGCCAAGACCCAGGGTGTGGCTGGCTTCGAAAAGTTCCTCTGCCTCAAGGTGATCCACCCCAACTTCGCCGACGACGAGCAGTTCATCGAGATGCTCATCGACGAGGCGAAGATCGCGGTGGGCCTCAACCACGTCAACATCGCGCAGATCTTCGATCTCGGTCACGACGAGAAGCAGTACTTCATCGCCATGGAGTACATCGACGGCGCGGACCTGTTCAAGATCATGCGCTCCCTGAGCGAGCGTGACGTGGACGTCCCCGTCGACACGGCGGTGTACATCGCCCAGGAAATCTGCACCGGGCTTGACTATGCCCACCGCAAGCGGGACGAAAACGGCCCCCTGGGCATCATCCACCGCGACATCAGCCCTCAGAACATCCTCATCTCCAACGCCGGCGAGGTGAAGATCATCGACTTCGGCATCGCCAAGGCGGCGAGCCGATCGCGCAAGACCCAGGCCGGCGTGATCAAGGGCAAGTACTACTACATGTCCCCGGAGCAGGCCTGGGGCGACACCCTCGACTCCCGCTCCGACATCTTCTCCGCCGGCATCATCCTCTACGAGGTGCTCACCGGGCAGATGCTCTACCTCGAGGAGGACATGAGCAAGCTGCTGGACATGGTGCGCAAGGCGGAGATCCCGCGGCCTTCCACGCGCCGGGCCGGCATCCCGCCCGAGCTGGAGAACACGGTGATGAAGGCGCTGGCCAAGCGGCCCGCCGACCGCTGGCAGACCGCCCACGAGTTTCAGGTGGCGCTGACCAGCTTCCTCTACAGCTACTCCCCGGACTTCACGCCGGAGCGCCTGGCCGACCTGCTGCGCAAGGCCATCTCCGAGGAGGAGACGGCCAAGGCCCGCCCCGACGAGGGGCAGTTCGGCGACGAGCTGGTGGAAGAAGAGGACGAATTGATCATGTCCCGGGTGGACTTTCGCCCGGAGGCCGGCCACAGCGTGATCTTCAACGTGGACGACTACCTGCCGCCTCGCTCCACGGACGAGACCGGCGACCTCGGAGAGATCCCCGACCTGGGCGACGACGACGACGAGCGGACCATGGTCTCGCCGCCGCCGGAGGAGATCATGGAGCGCCTCGGCATCGGCCAGCGCGCCTCCGGGGAGCTGTCTCTGGAGCTCAACAGCGGTGAGATGGATCTGGACGACCTGGGCGAATACGACGAGAACGCCCCCACAAAGGTATCGACCAACCCGGGCCTGCGCCCCCAGGACTTGGACATGGGGCCGAAGAACGCGCCGTTCGCCCCGCCGACGCACAAGAAGCCTGCGCCGCCACCCGCGCCCAATGAGGTGGTGGTCCCGCCCAGCCTCAAGCCGCCGCCGCGGGCGGAGCGGGACCTCAACCTGACACCGACCATCGAGCGCCAGCCCTCCAGCGAGCACCCGGACATCACCGGCCCGCTGCCCCAGCTCGGCACCGACGGAACGGCCCCTGTTGCCGAGGCGGCCGGGGCCAAGCTTACCCAGAGCGCGGTCTGGAGCTCGACGCCGGCGGCTGCCCAGACCGGCGCCGCGCCGGCCCCCAAGCCGGGCGGTGACTGGAGCTGGCCCCCGGCCCCGGGCTCTCCGGCTGCGCAGTCGGACACGGCTGCGCCCGCCACGCCGCCCGGTACCGCGGCGCCGGCCAAGCAGCCCACGCCCACCTGGCCGCCCCAGGGGCCGCAGGCCACGGACGAGTGGGCCTCCAGCAGCAACCTGCAGGGGCTCCAGGCGGCCTGGCAGGGGGGCAAGCTGGACACGCCCTTCACCAGCACGCTGAGCCCGGATCTGGATCTCACCGAGGAGAAGTACTACCCGGACAACCCGAAGCGCCGGCTGCGGGTGATCCTGGCGGTGGCCATCACCGTGCTGGCGCTGTCGGCCCTGGCCGCTGGTGTCTTCTACCTCGTGACCTTCTCCGGGGAGACTTCCGGCGCGGCCAAGATCGTCTCCGAGCCCACGGGCGCCGCCATCTCCCTCGACGGCAAAAAGACCGGGCAGAAAACACCGGCCACGCTAACTATCAGTGATCTCAAGAGCAAACACGTCGTCGAGCTGCATCTGGCCAAGTACCGCAGCTGGCGCCAGGAGTTCGAGTTTACCGGCAGCAACTCGCAGATCGAGGTGCTGGCCAACCTGGAGCCGATCAAGGGCAAGCTCACCGTGAGATCCGATCCTTCCAAGGCCGAGGTCTACGTCAACGGCGTCCGTAAGGGAACAACTCCGCTAACCGTTGGAAATCTCGACACTTCCGAGGATATCAAGGTGGAAGTCCGCAAAACGGGCCATGCACCTATCACGCGAACGGTCCAGTGGGAGGACCGCAACGAGATAGATGTGACTCTTTCGCTCGAGAAACAACGGTAGATACCTCTTCTATTTCGACCACTTGTACAATGTTGCCCCCCCTGGCCTCTTAGTATTGACACAGTGCGGCTAGATGTGATAGCCGGCCCATAATGAATCCACAATTCGTACTGCTAGCAGCCAAGGGCCACGCACCACCTCCACTGATCGATATCGACCTCACGGTGGTGATCCAATTCATCATCTTCCTCGTCTTGCTGATCCTGCTGACGAAGCTCGTGTTCAAGCCGTTCCTCGAGATCATGAGGGAACGCAGCGAGAACATCGAGGGGGCTCGGGAGAAGGCGACGGTGCTCGACTCCGAGGCCGATGAGAAGCTCTCGTCCTACGAGGAGCAGGTCAAGTCGGCGAGGAAGGACGCCGCAGAGGTCCGGGGCAAGTACCGCGACGAGGGCGAGGCCAAGGCCAAGGAGATCCTCAGCGGAGCTCGGGCCAAGACCGACGCCAAGATCTCTGCCGCTCGCGAAAAGACCGAGCAGAGCGTCAAGGCAGCCCAGTCGGCCCTGAAGAAGCAGGCCGACGAGGTGGCCAAGTCCATCGCCAGCAAACTCCTGGGCCGCGAGGTATAAAAGTGTCAAAAGCATCTGATGGCGCTTTCCCTGTGAAAGCGCGACGTTATTCCCATCATCTGCGCACAGCACTCTCCCTGACCGTCGTGGTTTTGCTCACTTTGGGCCTGGCCACGTTGGCCCTGGCCGACCCGCCCACCGGGGCGGAGAAGGCGCCGGGCCACGGCCACGATCATGGCAAGGCCGCTCCCGGCCATGGCCACGACCATGGCAAGGCCGGGCACGGCCACGGCGACGGCGACGGCCACAGTCACGGCGCCAGCCACAGTCACGCCAAATGTGAGCCCGCCTGTGGGTTCGGCTCCATCTGCAGCCACGGCATCTGCACCCCGGTCATCGACAACTGGGTCAAGCTCACCGGCTTCGGCAAGGACAAGGAGATCAAGAACGGGCCGATCCTCATCGCCATCCTCAACTTCGCCCTGCTCATCTTCCTGCTCTGGTACTTCGCCCGCAAGCCCATCGGCGGCTACCTGGCCAACCGGCACGAGACCATCAAAAGCGATCTCGTCGAGGCGGCGGAGCTGAGGGAACAGGCTCGCGAAAAGCTCAACGAAATCGAGGGCAAGCTCAAGTTCCTCAACGACGAGGTGGAGGAGATCAAAAAGGGCGTGGCCAAGGACGCCGAGTTCGAGAGGGCCAAGATCATCGAGGCCGCCAACCTTGAGGCCGACCGGATCATCGCCAACGCCGAGGCCTCCCTGGATCGCGAGATCCGTCGGGCCAGGCGTAAGCTGGAGTCCGAGGCCATCGACGGCGCCCTGCGCGTCGCCGAGCAGCTCGTGCGTGAGAAGCTGGGCGACGCCGACCGCAAGCGTATCAACGAAAACTTCATCTCCCAGATAACCTCCTCAGGAGGTAGCAATTGATTATCGGAAGCGTTTCACGTCGTTACGCCAAGGCCTTGATGGCCATCGGCACCGACACCAAGAAATACGAGATATTCGGCAAAGAGCTGGAGAAGTTCGCTGGCCTGCTGGGTAACAAGGAGCTGCGGGACACGCTGGAGAACCCCTCCATCGCCATGTCCAAGCGCAAGGCCATCCTGGAGGCCCTGATCAAGCGGCTCCACCCCTCCAAGACCATGCGGCACTTCGTCCTGCTGCTCATGGACCGCAACCGCATCGGCGCGCTGCCCAGCATCCACCGCGAGTACCAGTTGCTGGCCGATATGCACGCCGGCCGCATGCGGGCCAAGGTCACCAGCGCCCAGAAGCTGGACCTGGCCATGGTCAGCCGGCTGAAGATGACGCTGGAGAAGAAGACCGGAAAGAAGATCATCCTCGAGCAGGCCACCGACCCCGACCTCATCGGGGGGCTGGTGACTCAGCTCGGGTCAGTTGTTTTTGACGGAAGCATCCGTACCAGCCTTGAGCAGATGCGTAAGAATCTGCTTCAGGGCGAAGGTTAAGCCAGAAAGAGGCAATTTATGGAGATCAAAGCCGAAGAAATTAGCCAGATCATCCGCAAGCAGATCGAGGAGTACGAGGAGAAGGTGGCGGTCATGGAGACCGGCACCGTCCTGACGGTGGGCGACGGTATCGCGCGCGTCTATGGCCTGGACAAGGCCATGGCCGGCGAGCTGTTGGAGTTCCCCCACGGCGTCATGGGCATGATCCTCAACCTCGAGGAGGACAACGTCGGCGTTGCCCTGCTTGGACACGACGTCGTGATCAAAGAGGGTGACATCGTCAAGCGTACCCAGAAGATCGCGTCCGTCCCCGTGGGCGACGCGGTCATCGGGCGCGTGGTCAACGCCCTTGGCCAGCCCATCGACGGGCAGGGCCCGCTGGAGGTCAAGGAAGAAGACTACCGGATGGTCGAGATCAAGGCGCCGGGTATCGTCAAGCGTAAGTCGGTGCATGAGCCGCTGCAGACGGGCCTCAAGTGCGTGGACTCGATGATCCCCATCGGCCGCGGACAGCGCGAGCTGATCATCGGCGACCGCCAGACGGGCAAGACCGCCCTGGCGGTGGACACGATCATCAACCAGAAGGGCCAGGACGTTAAGTGCATCTACGTCGCCGTGGGACAGAAACAGTCCACGGTGCGCATGGTCCAGTCCAAGCTGGAAGAGATGGGGGCCATGGAGTACACCACCATCGTCACCGCCGGGGCCTCCGAGTCTGCGCCGCTGCAGTTCATCGCCCCCTACGCCGGTGTCACCATGGGTGAGTACTTCCGCGACAAGGGCGAGCACGCGCTGCTGGTATACGACGACCTGAGCAAGCACGCCGTGGCCTACCGCCAGCTGTCGCTGCTGCTCCGCCGTCCGCCCGGCCGCGAGGCGTACCCCGGCGACGTGTTCTACGTCCACAGCCGCCTGCTGGAGCGCGCGGCCAAGCTCTCCGACAAGGAGGGCGGCGGTTCGCTGACGGCGCTGCCGATCATCGAGACCCAGGCGGGCGACGTGTCGGCCTACATCCCGACCAACGTCATCTCCATCACCGACGGGCAGATCTTCCTCGAGAGCGACCTGTTCTTCTCCGGTGTGCGCCCCGCGGTCAACGCCGGCCTCTCCGTGAGCCGCGTCGGTGGTAACGCCCAGATCAAGGCCATGAAAAAGGTCGGCGGGCAGCTCCGCCTGGAGCTGGCCCAGTACCGCGAGCTGGCGGCCTTCGCCCAGTTCGGCTCCGACCTGGACAAGGCGACCCTGCGGCAGCTCAACCGAGGCCAGCGCATGATCGAGGTCCTCAAGCAGGACCAGTACGTGCCCATGCCAGTGGAGCAGCAGGTGGCGATCATCTTCGCCGGCGCCAACGCCTTTTTGGACGAGGTCCCGGTGGACAGGGTCAAGCAGTACGAGGCGGACATGCTGGCCTACCTGGACAAGCATCACCCGGAGTACCTGCGGGAGATCGCTGAAAAGAAGGTCATCGGCGACAAGCTCGAAGAGAACATGAAGAAGGCCCTGGCGGACTTCGCCAAGGAGTTCGACGCGGAGTAAGGCTGAATAGATGCCATCACTAAAAGACATCCGAAAGCGGATCTCCTCGGTCAAGAGCACCCAGAAGATCACCAGGGCCATGAAGCTCGTGGCCGCGGCAAAGCTTCGCAAGGCCCAGGAGAACATCACCAACGCGCGGCCCTACGCGGTCAAGCTCCACGAGATGATCAGCGAGCTGGCTCTGCGGGCCGACGCCGAGGACCACCCTCTGCTGGCGGTGCGTGAGCCGAAGCGTATGATGCTGCTGGTGCTCACGTCCGACCGCGGCCTCTGCGGCGGCTTCAACACCAACATCCTGCGCACCCTCCAGAAGTACAAGGCCGACAACGAGGACAAGTACGAGGAGATGCGTATCGCGGTGGTGGGGCGCAAGGGGCGGGACTACCTCAAGTTCCGCAGCGTCGACGTGGACCGCTACTTCCCCGGCCTGGACGTGGACACGGCCAAGGACCGCTCCAAGGAGATAACCGAGATCATCATCGAGGACTTCCTCGATGGGAACCTCGACATGGTCTATCTGTTCTACAACGAGTTCAAGTCGGCCATGACCCAGAAAATCACCGTGGAGCAGCTGCTGCCGATCATGCCGTTGGATCTGGACGAGGAGGACGGTGGCAACATCGACTTCGCTTACGAGCCCTCCAAGAATGCCATCCTCGAGACCATCATGCCGATGTACGTCGACGTGGAGGTCTACCGGGCCGCTCTGGAGAGCTCGGCGTCGGAGTTCGGCGCCCGCATGACCGCCATGGAGAACGCCACCAACAACGCGTCGGACATGATCGGCTCGTTGACGCTGGAGTTCAACAAGGCGCGGCAGGCGGCCATCACCACGGAGCTGCTGGACATCGTCGGCGGCGCCGAGGCCCTCAACAAGTAAAGACAACAAACCGAGGGCTGTCTGGCCTCGGGATTAACGGATTACAAAGGGAGCCCCCCGAAAATGGCAACACCGCAAGAACTAGGACGAATTACTCAGGTCATCGGGCCCGTGGTGGACGTGGCTTTCGAGACAGAGCTTCCCGAGATTTACAGCGCGTTGAGGGTGACCAACCCGGCCATCAATGACCAGGAAAACAACCTGGTCCTCGAGGTCGCGCAGCACCTGGGCGAGCACACGGTTCGCACCATCGCCATGGACACCACCGACGGTTTGGTGCGTGGCATGGCGGTGCTCAACACCGGTGACGTGATCAAGATCCCGGTGGGCCGAGAGGTCCTCGGTCGCATCATCAACGTTATCGGCGAGCCGGTGGATGAGGCTGGCCCCGTCAAGGCCAAGACCTTCTTCCCCATTCACCGCGAGCCCCCCAGCTTCGTGGAGCAGTCCACCAAGGTGGAGACCTTCGTCACCGGCATCAAGGTCGTCGACCTGCTCTGCCCCTACCGTAAGGGCGGCAAGATTGGCCTGTTCGGCGGCGCCGGTGTGGGCAAGACGGTTCTGCTCATGGAGCTGATCAACAACGTGGGCAAGAAGCACGGCGGCTACTCGGTTTTCGCCGGCGTGGGCGAGCGCACCCGCGAGGGCCGCGACCTCTGGGACGAGATGGTCGAGGCGCGCGTCATCGACCGCGTCGCCCTGGTCTACGGCCAGATGAACGAGCCTCCCGGCGCCCGCGCTCGCGTGGGCCTGTCCGGTCTCACCGTGGCGGAATACTTCCGCGACGAGGAGGGACAGGACGTGATGCTCTTCATCGACAACATCTTCCGCTTCACCCAGGCCAACTCCGAGGTCTCCGCGCTGCTCGGTCGTATGCCCAGCGCCGTGGGTTACCAGCCCACGCTCTCCACGGACCTCGGCGAGCTGCAGGAGCGCATCACCTCCACCAGCAAGGGGTCCATCACCTCGGTGCAGGCGATCTACGTCCCCGCGGATGACCTCTCCGACCCGGCGCCGGCCACGACCTTCGCGCACCTGGACGCGACCACGGTGCTCTCGCGTCAGATCTCCGAGCTGGGCATCTACCCGGCCGTCGACCCGCTGGACTCCACCTCCACCAACCTCTCCCTCGAGGTCGTGGGCGAGGAGCACTACCGCGTGGCTCGCGAGGTTCAGGTGCTGCTGCAGCGCTACAAGGACCTGCAGGACATCATCGCCATCCTCGGTATGGACGAACTGTCCGAGGAGGACAAGGTCGTCGTGGCCCGCGCGCGCCGCATCCAGAAGTACCTCTCCCAGCCGTTCCACGTGGCCGAGGCCTTCACCGGCCGCCCCGGTCGCTTCGTGGAGCTGAAGGACACCATCGATGGCTTCGCCAAGCTGGTGGACGGCAAGCTGGACGACGTCCCGGAGCAGGCCTTCTACATGGCCGGCGGCCTGGACGAGGTCCATGAGAACGCCGAGAAGATGAAGGAGGACTAGCCCTCATGACCATGCACCTGGAGATCGTCACCCCCAAGGGCTCGGTTATCGACGTCGAGGCCGCGGAGGTGGTGTTGCCCGGCAGGCAGGGTGAATTCACCATCCTCGACGGCCACATCCCCTTTCTGTCCGCGCTTAAGCCGGGCGTCGTGGCCTACATCGACGATGATGGCGAACACCGCATGGCCATCGGCACCGGCTTCTCCGAGGCCGGCGTCGAGCTGGCCAAGGACGGCGCCCACCACAAGGTGCTCGTGCTCACCGACATGCACGCCCTCGAGGAGGACGTGGACATCGACGAGGTCCGCGCCGAGCTGGAAGAGGCCGAAGAAGAGCTCAAGGCCTGGACCGGCCGGCTGGACGCCGAGCACTCCGAGCTGGAAGAAAAGGCCCAGTGGGCCGAGGCCCGCCTGGCCGTCAAGGGCGAGTAAGAAGCCCTCAGCTCTTAGCGTTCAGCTGTCAGCACGTTCCCCACTCCATCCTCAGAAATTAGAATGCCGGCCTTTTCCACAGGTACATGTGTGCCCGGCCCTTGAGTGGGTAGGTTTTTTTGTCGAATGTTACGGTTCCCGAGTTGACCTTGAAGGCCCGATCGTAGAACACGAAGCCCGCCGTGTAGAAGTTGCCCACGCCGTCGGCCTTCAAGCCGAACGTGATGTCATCGAACTTGCTCCCGGCAGTGATGGTCCGGATCACCACTCCCTTGGAGCTGAGCTTCGCCACGATGATGTCAGATGTACCCGAATATGTGAGTATCTCCCCTGCGGCGAGGACATGGCCGGTGCCGTCGATGTCGATCCCTCGGCCGCCATAACCGCTGCCCTTGCCGACGTTTGTGGCCCAGAGGCAACAGTACATGTCGTTGACCTTGTCCAGTCTGCAGTCATTGAGGGTGCGCTGGTTGATCCTCGAATGTGCAGCTCGCAACCGCCGATACCAACAGGACTGCGACTCGAGCTAGCCCGTACATCTTGCCCCCACATTCAACATTCCTGGTTCCTAGTTCCTGGTTCCTAGTTATCATACCCCATGATGCATTGGGTCAGGCACCTTCCCCTCCTACTGCTGGTCCTGCTCGCCGGCTGCCACGCGCTGGTGCCCTATGATCCTTCCTCTGACGGCGGCTCGGGGGATGGCCCAAAACGGCCAGACCTGAAGTTCGACGGGCTCAAGCTCGAGGGGCCGGTGACCAGCCTGGATGGCGGCAGCTGCCAGCAGGGAATCCTGCACTCGGACTTTGCCAGCAAGCCCGCGGACTGGTTGCCCAAGGACGCCCTCTGCGGACACGGCAAGGACGAGCTGACCGACTGCGGCACCCCCTGCTGGCACGTATCGGACTCCTACCTGGAGAAGGAGTTTTCGCCCAGCTCCCTCAAGCAGTTCACCCTCGGCCTCCGCTTCAAGATGGTCAAGGCGCCGGCCTGCGAGGTGGTGCTCTTCAGGCTCGGCTCCAACGTCCAGAAAGAGTCCGACCTGGGCTACGGCCTGAGGCTGGTCATCGGCCGCACCACCGGCGGCGCCCCCGAGCTGCAGCTGCACACCCGGAGCAAGGTATCCTGGGGACCGCGGGACGCGCGCCTGGTCCAGATCAAGGAGAGCACCTGGTACAGCGTTGAGCTGCGCGGTCGGGCCGGCTCCTGGCAGATCTACCTCATCAGCGGGGTTGTGACCGGGGATGACGGCACCACCAAGCACTGGAACGACTGGTCCACCTACCAGTACTTCAACAGCCTCAAGTCCTACCAGTTCGGGGCCCTGACCCGGGACTGCTGCAAGCCGCAGATCGACTACGACTGGGTCTGCTTCCTTAACACATTCTAAAGCGGTATCTGGCTACAGCATGCTGATCGGATCCACGTCCACCATCACGCGCACACCCCTGGGAAAGTCAGCGTGGCCGGCGCCGGCCACGAGTCGAGAGAGGACCCACCGCAGGGGCGCCCGGCTGGCGCACTTGATCAGCAGCATCCAGCGCACGCGCCCCTTGAGCTTCTGCAGGGGGGCCTCGGCAGGCCCGAGGATGTAGGGCCTCGGCGCGTCCAGGTTGGCCACCAGGCGGTGCCCCTGGTCGGCCAGGCGTCTGGCTCCGCGGATCACCGCCTGCTCGTCCGGGCCGTCCATGTGCACCGACGCCAGGTAGGCCGACGGCGGGTAGGCCAGCTCCGCGCGCTCGGGGAACTCGGCGGCGAAGAAGGCCTCGTAGTCGTGGTTGGTGGCGCAGCGCAGGCTCGGGTGGTCGGGGTTATAGCTCTGGATCAGCACGCGGCCGGGCTGCTCGCCGCGCCCTGCCCTGCCCGCCACCTGGGTCAGCAGCTGAAACGTCCGCTCGGCGGAGCGGAAGTCCGGAAAGTGCAGGCCCATGTCGGCGCAGATGACACCCACGAGGGTGACGTTGGGGAAGTCGTGGCCCTTGGTCACCATCTGGGTGCCGATGAGGATGTCCACCTCGCCCCGGCGTACGCGGGAGAGGATGGAGCGCACGCCGAAGGCCCGGGCGGTGTCCCGGTCCAGGCGCGCCACGCGGGCCTTGGGGAAGCGCTCCTTGAGCAGCTCCTCCACCTGCTCGGTGCCGGTGCCGAGCATGCCGATGCGGTCGTCGTCGCACTGCGGGCAGGCCTCGGGCATGGCGTCGGAGTGGCCGCAGTAGTGGCAGACGATGCGCTCGCGGAAGCGATGGTAGGTCAGGGTCACCGAGCAGTTGCGGCAGCGGAAGGAGAAGCCGCAGCTCCGGCAGAGCACCGTGGGTGAGAACCCCCGACGGTTGAGGAAGAGGATGGCCTGCTCCTCGCGGGTGAGGACCTCGGTGAGGGCGTCGGCCAGGGGGGCGCTGAGCACGCCGCGGTCGCGGTGATAGGTGCGAACGTCGACGATCTCCACCTGCGGCAGGGGCCGGGGCGTGGCGCGCTGGCGCATGCAGAGCATGGTGCTGCGGCCCTCGCTCGCGCCGTGGAAGCTCTCGAACGACGGCGTGGCCGAGCCGAGGACCACCACCATGTCGCCGCGCTTGGCGCGCACCAGCGCCACGTCGCGGCCGTTGTAGCGGACGCCCTCCTGCTGCTTGAACGAGGCGTCGTGCTCCTCGTCCACGATGATCACCTTCAGGTTGGTCATGGGGGCGAAGACCGCCGAGCGAGCGCCCACAACGATGGGCACGTCGCCGGCGTGGGTGCGCCGCCACTGGCCGAAGCGCTCGGCGTCGGTGAGGCCGCTGTGCAGCACGGCCACCTGATCGCCGAAGCGGGCGCGGAAGCGGGCGGCCAGCTGGGGCGTGAGCGAGATCTCGGGCACCAGCACCAGGGCGCCCCCGCCGCGGCCGATGGCCTCCGCGATGAGGTGCAGGTAAACCTCGGTCTTGCCGCTGCTGGTCACGCCGAAGAGCAGGTAGGGCGCGAACTCCCCCGCGTGGAGGCTCTGCAGCATCGGCTCCAAGGCCTGGCGCTGCTCGTCGGTGAGCACCGGGGGCTCATCGCGCTCGTCGCCCAGGGGATCGGCGGCGAAGGGATCGGACGAGACCTCCACCTGGTCCACCTCGGCGATGCCCTTGTGGGCCAGGCGTCGGGCCACGGCCCGGGCGTCCTTGGGCAGCCCCGACAGGTCCCCCAGCCGCGCGGCGCCGCCGGCCTCGCGCACCAGCTTGACCAGGGCCTGCTGCTTGGGCGCACGGGCCATGGTCTCCTCGTCCACGGGCTCCTTGAGCCGGACCACCAGGTCGGTGCGGATCCTGGCTGGCCCCTTGCGGCGGGCTTCCCTCTTCAGCAGCCCGCGCCGCACGAGGCCCGGCAGCACGCCTCCCTGGGGCACGGCGCCGTCGATGCTCCGAGGCGTGGCCGCCCCTTTGCGGTCCTTGATGTGTTGCAGCACCTGCTGCTCCCGGGCGCTGACGTCGTCGTCAGCCGAGCGCAGCAAGCTCTCCTGGGCAGCCAGCACGCGCCGCCCCTCGGCGGTGAGGCGGAGCAGCTCCTGGCGGCGGCCGTGGAGCACCGTGGGCAAGGCTGTGCGTAACGCCTCGCCGGGGGGCGCCATGTAGTACTCCGCGGTCCAGAGCACGAGGTCCAGCAGGTGCTGCTCCACCATGGGCTCCTCGTCGAGCACGTCCAGCAGCGGCTTGATGGACAGCGGCGCCAGGTCGCCGGCCGACGCGTCGGTCTCCACCACCACGCCCACGGTCTTGCGCCGCCCCAGGTGTACCTCCACCCGGCAGCCGCGCTGGACCTCGCTCATCTGGTCGGGAACCCGGTAGGTGTAGGTCTCGTAGAGGGGGAGGAAGACGGCGACCTTGACCAGGTTGGAGGACATCAGGAGCCGAGTCTACCATCCCCGCCCTCACCCCTTTAACCCCAATGCCGGTCCAATAGCTAGTTAACGAGTATGCCGTCCTTCAGGAAGGACAAGGGCGATGCTTTCAACAAGGAACAAGGAACTAGGAACTAGGAATTTTGAATGGGGTGCTGGTGCCTGCTCT
>PVBE010358055.1_pt1 | contig 26212 bp, 19 predicted proteins | sample 1631181 | NCBI WGS metagenome assembly PVBE01 (sample SAMN08397723, study PRJNA350692) | Marine metagenome, whole genome shotgun sequencing project. | isolation source: water | place: Pacific Ocean | collected 2012-04 | reverse complement strand
ACTTCGCGAAGAGCTGGGCTGGGATCCACCCTACCATCATAAGGATGCTCTCCTAAGGACAGGTCGGTGGCTCACTGAGCACACCTGAGAATGATCATGATACCCAAAGATGTATATAGAGGATGCTTATGACGGAGATGAAGAGGGAATCCGAACCTGACAGGTACCGAGAGGGTTCAACACAAGATGAACGACTGCTTGAACGCGTCGAAGATCTCCAAGCCATGGGTATGGATGCGTGGCGTATTTTCCGAATCATGGGGGAGTTTGTCGAGGGTTTTGAGGAGATGTCAGAGATTGGTCCGGCAGTTTCAATCTTTGGTTCTGCTCGTGCGAACTCCGATACAGACATGTACGAAGAATGCGTAGAAACTGCTCGTCTACTCGGGGAAGCAGGCTTTGCCATTATCACTGGTGGTGGTCCAGGTATGATGGAGGCAGCAAACCGAGGGGCAAAAGCGGGGGGTGCCACATCAGTCGGATGCAATATTGAGCTTCCTTTTGAACAGGAGGCCAATGATTTCATCGATGTATCAATCGACTTCCGATACTTCTTCGTCAGAAAGACAATGTTCGTAAAATACGCTGAAGCTTTTGTGATTTTCCCAGGAGGTTTCGGGACTATGGACGAGCTCTTCGAATCACTCACGCTCATTCAGACCCATAAGGTTCGACACTTTCCTCTTGTACTTTTCGGGTCGGAGTATTGGGGAGGTCTGCTCGATTGGCTTCGTGAGACCATGGTCGCTGATGGTAAAATCACCCAAGAAGATCTAGACATGATTTTCGTGACGAATGATCCGGTGGCTGCACGGGACCATATAGTAGCTGGGTATAAGAATCGTATAGCAATTCGCGGCGGTTCTTAACCTAAGCCACAGAGGCTTGGGTCAATTCGGGGTGCCAGCCATGCTCGCACTGTAAAAAAAACCTTCCACTGGCTACCTTTTTAGGCTCTGCGATCAGGTTGCCTCATCATAAACATTGTGCGCCTGATAGCTCGGTGACACTGCGCCTGCGACTGAGTTGGCCACCACGACTCGGGATCTTGGCTGGAGGACGACCGTGGTCACTACCACGAAAGATACGAGCCGTGGTTACGCCCCCTCAGGGAAGGACTCGGGGGTCGTAAAGCCCAAGGGAACGCCCAATATTCGGGGTCATATAGGACTGGAAACAGTCAAAATGCGGTCGCGTAAACCTGATTGGCTAAAAGTTCGCTCGCCCGGCGGCTTGAACTATCTAAGACTGAAGCGCTTAATGCGAGCTGAAGGTCTCCATACCGTCTGCGAAGAAGCGGGATGCCCAAATATCGGTGAGTGTTGGGAAGCAGGTACGGCGACATTCATGATTTTAGGGGATGTCTGTACCCGAGCCTGTAAGTACTGCGGCGTAGCCCACGGGATGCCCACTAATCTAGATCTTGATGAGCCTCGACGAGTTGCCGAGACCGTGGCCCGTTTGGGACTAGAGCATGTGGTGATCACGAGTGTGAATCGTGATGAGCTCCCAGATGGCGGTGCCGGGATCTATGCTGAGACTATTCGTCGGATTCACGAGCTGGTTTCTTCCTGCTCAGTGGAGGTCCTCATTCCGGACTTCAAGGGTGATGAGGAAGCACTTCGCGTGGTTGTAGAGGCTGGCCCTGCGATCATAGGGCACAATCTCGAAACAGTGGAGCGGCTGCACCCGGATGTACGACCAGGTGGTCGCTATTGGCGCTCGATCTCTTATCTTGGAGCTGCCAAGCGGATTGATCCACGGATACTGACTAAGACCGGGCTAATCTTGGGGATGGGCGAAGAATTTACCGAGGTTACCCAGGCGATGACTGACCTGAGGGCAGCGGCGGTGGACATCCTTACGCTAGGCCAATATTTGAGACCGTCTTCTATGCATATACCAGTCGCGCGCTGGGTAAGCCCGGACGAGTTTGCAGAGCTCAAACGTATTGGAGAAGCAGAATATGGCTTTAAACATGTCGAGTCTGGCCCGTTAGTGCGGTCAAGCTACCATGCAAAGGAGCAGGCACGAGAAGTGGAAGCCGGGACCCCAGGACTAATTCAAGAGATCCTTGAAGGCGATGTTCTCGCACCAGCTGAAGTTAGCTTTGAATTCGTTCAACTCGAGGTCGGCCGGCCTGGCCGCCCGATCCAAGGGGCGCAAGATGGCCAAGACCAACACAAGCAGTGAGGCTAAGACGAAGGATGTGCTGGCTCGCCATGGAGTGACCGCGAAAATCGCACTAGAGCTTATGCAGGAAATGCTTCTATACAGGCGCTTTGAGGAAAAAGCTGAAGAAAGTTATGCGATTGGTAAAATCGGAGGCTTCTGCCATCTCCATATCGGACAGGAAGCTGGTGCGGCCGGCGTGATCAAAGTGCTTCAGCCAGAAGATTATGCTATCAGCGCTTACCGATCCCATACACAAGCCATTGCGAAAGGGATTAGCCCTAAGGCAGTTATGGCCGAGCTTTATGGTCGTGTCGGAGGAGTTTCTGGTGGGAAGGGTGGCTCTATGCACGTTTTCGGCAGAGATGCTCGCTTTTTCGGAGGCCATGGTATTGTTGGAGGACAAGTTCCTCTGGCCACTGGTATCGGTTGGAAGATCAAATACAGCGGGGAGAACTTGGTTTGCGTATGCTTTATGGGGGATGCGACTGTAAATCAGGGGGGGTTTCACGAGTGTCTCAACATGGCCGCTGTATGGGAACTTCCCGTGATCTATGTGGTCGAAAATAATGAATATGGTATGGGTACAGCCTTTGATCGGGTCTCCAAGACCGAAATTTCGACAAGATCTGTGCCCTTTGATATTCCCGCCAGTTCTGTGAATGGTCAGGACGTGCTCTCCACATTCGAGCATTTCCATAATCTGACCGAAGAGGTCCGTGGAGGTGGCGGTCCGCGTCTGGTGGAGCTATGCACATACCGGTTCCGTGGACATTCCATGTCAGATCCCGTTTCAGGCACCTATAGGTCGACTGAGGAAGTGGAGCGCCACAAGGAAGAGAGCGATCCAATAGCAATTCTACGGGACCAGCTTTTCGCTGAGGATGTCCTTGATCGGGACACCCTTCAGGAGATGGATGCTACGGCAAAGACAATCGCAGCAGAAGCCGCTGATTTTGCTGATGCGTCGCCCATGCCTGAGCCCGACGCACTTTATGAGAACGTTTGGGCTGAGACCAACGCTCACGGTCGTCTCTTTTTCGATGGACAAAGAACATGATTGCCCTACCAGCCACTGACGCCCTGCTGGCCGGAGAGTCTTCTTAGATGGCTACTATGACCTATCGCGACGCGCTAAATGAAGCGCTCCGTGAGGAAATGGATCGAGATCCTGACGTCTTCCTGATGGGCGAGGAAGTCGCTGAGTATGACGGGGCCTATAAGGTCTCCAAGGGCCTTTTAGATGTTTTTGGTGACCAGCGCGTCGTGGATGCTCCAATCAGCGAGCTAGGCTTTGCCGGTCTCGGTGTTGGTGCGGCGATGGCCGGACTTCGACCGGTCATCGAATTCATGACGTTTAACTTTGCTTACTTAGCACTCGACCAAATCATTAACAACGCGTCAAAGCTGTGCTATATGTCGGGAGGGCAGTTTAAGGTTCCAATTACGTTTCGAGGCCCGAACGGTCCGGCGCTCCAGCTTGGAGCTCAGCACTCTCAGGCGTGTGAAACTTATTTTCTGCATGCTCCGGGATGTAAGGTTGTGACCCCGGCAACACCTGCTGACGCGAAGGGCCTTCTTAAGGCCTCGATACGTGATGATGATCCCGTAGCGTTCATGGAGGGCGAACTACTCTATAATTTTAAAGGGGAAGTCCCAGAAGAAGATGACTTTGTCATACCCCTCGGTGTGGCTGACCTCAAACGCGTGGGCTCTGATGTCTCAATCATCACCCACGGTAAAATGGTACACGTAGCCCTCCAGGCTGCAGATAAACTTGAGAGTGAGGGGATTGAGGCGGAGGTGCTCGACCTCCGTTCAATCCGACCTCTCGACGTAGATGCGATTCTCGAGACGGTCCAGAAGACGAACCGCGTTGTATACTTAGAAGACAGCTGGCCTTATGCGGGCGCAGGAGCTCAGGTCGTCTCTATCATTCAGGAAGAAGCATTTGATCATTTGGATGCTCCGGTGCTTAGAGTAACCCAAGCCGATGTACCTATGCCTTATGCCAAGAACCTTGAGGCCTTGGCTAAGCCAAGTGTCGAGCGAGTGGTTGGGTCATGTAAGAAGGTGCTTTACCGGTGACGCGGATAATCCCTATTTCACTACTATCTAGCCTGACAAGAGGGCCTAGGTGTACTCGGGAGGGGGATTGTGCCCCTCCTTGTACGCTCCGGAGGTGAAAAGGATATGGTGACCAAGGTTCACATGGAGGCACTCTCCCCTACTATGGAAGAGGGCCAGCTTGTTCAATGGCTCAAATCCGAGGGTGATGAGATTTCCAGCGGTGACATCCTGGCTGAGATCGAGACAGATAAAGCTACGATGGAGTTGGTCGCACGAGGGGATGGGATTCTCAGGAAGATCTTCCTAGATGCAGGGGGTGTATCGGTGGTTGGGGCTGTGATCGCTGTAATCGCAGCTGCTGACGAAGATATATCGGGCATTGAAGTAAGCTCGGATGGGAATGGAACCCAGCAAGCCTTACCAGAAGAGTCGTCTGCCGGAACAGAACCTGTGGCCCCTGAGGAGCTTGAGGCAGCAGCCACTCCAGAAACCACCGCTGACACTCAGGGCACTGATAGCGTTAGAGCGTCTCCACTTGCTCGTAGATTAGCGACTGAGATGGGGGTGGATCTCCTGACGATTAAGGGGTCCGGTCCAGGAGGACGGGTTGTTAAACGAGACCTAGAGGGGGCGAAGACCGCTATTTCCAAGGCGGCAGCGACGACGACATGGACATCTGAGGAGAACGAATACGAGGACCTACCAACCTCGCAGATGCGGAAATCAATTGCGAAGAGGCTTGTTACCTCCATCGGTCCTGTGCCGACTTTCTATCTTACTATAGAAATAGACATGAATCGTGTGATAGGGGCCCGGGAGAGCATGAACAACATGCTCGAAGAGGATGGCTATCGCATTTCGGTTAATGACATTGTCTTGAAGGCAGTAGCAGCTGCGCTCCGGCAACATCCCAATTGTAATGCACAGTGGCATGACAGCTTTGTACGTCGCTTCAATGCGGTTCACCTAGGTGTTGCTGTTGCAATTGACGAAGGCCTGATTACACCAGTTATCAGGAATGCGCACGCTAAGGGAATTATGCAAATAGCTGCTGAAGTGCGTGAATTAGCTGGTAGAGCACGGACAAAGAAGCTTATGCCTGATGAATACACTGGCTCGACGTTTTCAGTCTCTAATCTAGGGATGTTTGGCATACAAGAGTTCACCGCGATCATCAATCCGCCTGAGGCGGGCATTCTTGCAGTGGGTGGTATTGAAGAGACTCCAGTGGTTGTTAATGGTGAAGTTAAGGTGTGCCCACGTATGCGGATCACGATGAGCTGTGACCACCGCGTGATTGATGGTGCTCAGGGCGCACGCTTCCTCGCTACGCTGAAGTCCATGCTTGAGGAGCCGACAGCCATTCTGCTCTAGCCTGGTGGGTCGGTCATGGGTGAGAAAGTCCAGCAGCCCATCACGTTGTTCTTACGCAGGAGGCCCTGGGTGTCCAAACAAATCAAATCCCTAGTAGCCTTGCTATGGCTTTCTGGTGCCGTCAGCGCGTGCAACTCAACAACCTCCGATCCCGCCGACCTTATTCTGGTCGATGGCCAGATCATTACCCTCTCCAACCAGGGTGTAGTTGAGGCCCTGGCAGTTCGCGATGAGCGGATTGTTGCGGTTGGATTAAATGCTGACATACGAAAACATCAGGGTCCACAAACGCATGTCATAGAGCTTGCCGGTCGCACGGTCATTCCTGGTCTCACTGATAACCACTTCCATGGGATCGGAGGGGGAGACGGAGTTGATCTTGCTGGAGCTCGTTCTTTACAAGAAGTCTTGAGTGCGATCTCTGCTCGCGCTGAGGAAACACCTCCGGGTGATGTGATCATCACAAATAGTGATTGGCATGAAGGACAACTTGACGAACAACGATTGCCATACCGTGATGACCTTGATCGAGCGACTCGGGAGCACCCAATCGTGGTAGTCCGGGGTGGGCATGAGTACGTGCTCAATAGTGCCGCGCTTGCATATTGGGATATCAATGAATCGACCCAGGCCGTAGCGGGTGGCCGGATTGGTAGATATATGGATGGCCGGCTCAACGGTGAGCTCGTGGATCGCGCGAAAGGTTTGGTGCAACTCCCGCTAGTGCCGGATCAAAGTTTTGCTGAAATCCAAGATGATCTCATAAAGAGCCACAAGATTCTCAGCAGTCGCGGGATTACTTCGATCCGTTATCCAGGAGCCTCTCCGGAGATGTATGACATGCTTTTAACTCTCCGAGAGGAAGGTCGACTCAATATTCGAGTCGACTTCCTATACCGTGGTCCAAGGTCAGGGTCACCGGAGGTGTTGAACGCGGTCATGAAGGAGTGGGTCCAACCAGAAGGCAATGATTCTTGGTTACGAGTAGGTGGGGTGAAACTTGGGGTAGATGGTGGGTTTGAGGGTGGGTTAATGAGGGAGCCATATGAAGAACCCTGGGGAGAGAGTGGCATGTTTTACGGACTCCAAACGCTGCCACGTCAAGACTTTTTGGAGACAGTGCAAGTACTACATTCAGCCGGTTGGCGTGTTGCAACACATGCAGTGGGCGATGCAGCCATTGATTTAGTACTCGATGCCTACGAGGCTGCAAACTCAGAGTCTTCGATAGCTTCGTCCCGGTGGGTAATAGAGCACGGATTCATACCCCGTAGCGACCAGTTCTCCCGAATGAAAGACCTGGGGCTAGCTGTATCGGCACAGAATCATCTATATCTCGCTGCGCCTAGCTTGATCGAATACTGGGGGGAAGAGCGGGCCGCATGGACGACTCCTGTGCGGGCATATCTCGACAATGGAATACCGATTTCCCTAGGAACAGACTCTCCTGTTGTCCCCTACGACCCCTGGTGGGTTCTACACCATTTTACCACGAGAGAAACGATCAGTGGTGGGGTAGTAGGGGCGGACCAAAGGATTTCGCGTGACGAGGCTCTGCGGTCAGCTACTAAGGGATATGCCTATCTCACATTCTCGGAAGATTACAGAGGCACGCTTGCTGTAGGTAAGCTTGCAGACCTAGCTATCACAGCAGAGAACTATCTCACCTGTGCAGATCCATGCCTCGAAACGATGTTGATCGACATCACAATAGTGGGTGGACGAATAGTCTGGGAACGTTAGGGATGGGCCTCTCCCTCTCGCGATTCAAGACCTTTGTACCGTAGGTTGAATATCGACCTCATCGGATAATTCAACCCACAGCAAGAGGGGCACAGATGTCTGTTCCCACTTTCCGTTCTCAGGCGCCTTGGTTCCTGGTGTTAATAGCAGCAACTCTGCCGTCTTTAGCTAGCAGCCAGACAGACGCGGAAACCAAGAAGCTTACACTTGAGATGTATCTCGATCTCGAAAGTGTCTCGAATCCGCAGATCTCACCTGATGGTGCACGTATCGTCTACACTCGTGGATGGGTCGATAAGATGAATGACCGCCGAGAGTCGTCGATATGGATTATGAATGCTGACGGTAATAAAAACCATTTCCTTGTTGATGGTTCGGGACCGCTTTGGTCACCCGATGGAACACGGATTGCCTATACCGCTAGTGGTGAGCCCGAAGGATCACAGATCTTTGTCCGGTGGATGGATGATGAGGGTGCAACGACCCAGATTACCCGCCTAGAGAAGGGTCCGAGTGGGATTGCTTGGTCGCCTGATGGAGAATCGATCTCCTTCTCAATGAATGTTGATGGTGAACCCGCGTGGAGTGTAAACCCTCCGGGTCGACCCGATGGTGCTACTTGGACTGAAGGTCCGAAGGTGGTGACAAGAGCGGATTACCGTCAGGACCGACAAGGCTTTGTCGATGAGGGTTGGCAACACATTTTTGTCTTACCCGCTGAAGGTGGCACTCCCCGCCAGCTCACTAACGGCGATTGGAATCATTCAACCGGGCGTTGGACAGCGGATGGAAGTGAGCTGCTTTTTTCCTCACTTCGCACGGAAGATTCAGAACTCTCGTGGCGCGAATCAGAAATTTACGCAGTCAATGTTGCTACAGAAGAGATCCGTCAGCTGACGACCCGTCGTGGACAAGACACGGGCCCCCTCCCATCACCCCGCGGTGACCTGGTCGCATATCGCGGCAGCGATTTCAACACGGATACTTACCGGAATTCTGGTGTCTATTTGATGAATCTGGACGGCTCCGGATCTCGGCTTATTTCTGGTGACTTCGATCGTAATATCAACAACATGGAGTGGGCACATGACGGGAGTGGGGTGTATGTCACTATTAGCTATCAGGGTGCCCGCAACGTGCACTTCATATCCGCCCAGGGGGCCGTAAGCGAGGTCACTAGCGGTGCTCATATGCTCGGACTTAGCTCCTTCACTGATCAAGGCTTTGCTGTAGCTACGCTCTCGAGCCCTCAAGTGCCAGCCGACATTGTTTCATTTGATCTCGATGGGCCCATAACCTTCCGACAACTAACGAATGTGAATGATGACATTATGGTAGGTGTCACACTCGCTGATGTTGAAGAAATCTGGTACGAGTCACTTGACGGGTTCCAGATACAGGGGTGGATAATCAAGCCTCCGGACTTCGATCCCAGTGAAAAGTATCCCTTAATGTTGAGCATTCATGGTGGGCCTCACGGGATGTATAACGTAGGGTTTAACTTTGCATGGCAGGAACACGCTGCGAACGGTTACGTGATCCTTTATACCAACCCGCGCGGTAGTTCTGGGTACGGCAGTCCGTTCGGTAATGCGATCAAGAATGCATATCCGGGCAAAGACTTCAACGACTTAATGAATGGCGTTGATCTGGTGATTTCGAGGGGGTATGTCGATGAGCAGAATATGTTCGTCTATGGTTGTTCAGGCGGAGGAGTTCTGACTTCCTGGGTAGTAGGACATACCGACCGTTTCGCGGCAGCTTCAGCTAATTGTCCGGTCACGAATTGGCTCTCATTTGTTGGCACAACTGACGGCATAGGTTGGTACCGGAATTTTGAAAAATTCCCTTGGGACGATCCGAGTGAACATCTGCGCCGTTCACCGCTTATGTACGTTGGTAATGTTACGACTCCGACAATGCTAATGACCGGCGTGAATGATCTCCGCACCCCGATGCCGCAGACTGAAGAGTATTATGCCGCGTTGAAGGTAATGGGCGTGGAGACTGCCATGATTCGTTTCAATAATGAATGGCATGGTACGTCGAGTACACCATCTAATTTTCTTCGCACACAGTTATTTCTAAGGGAATGGTTTAAGCGGTATGAACAAGGCCGCAGCATCACGTTCTAACGGGCTCCTGATGTAAGTTGAAAGCTAAAGGGGCCGGTGTCATGACACCGGCCCTGCTTTCTGTTGATTCAAGCGTACCGAGCACCCCATCTGCTTCCCGGTGGTGTTCACTTTACCCCCCTTCCCACTCTATCTACCTTCGTAGCCCCTAAGAATCGGAGTTCGTCCAGGGGGCATTTTCTGCCCCTGTTTCTTACAGAGAGGCATCTTGGCCGATAAGAAAAGTGAGCGCTTCGATCTCATTGTCGTAGGTAGCGGGCCAGGTGGTTATGTAGCCGCGATCCGGGCGGCACAACTGGGTTTGACGGCAGCGTGCATAGAGAAGGACGAACTTGGGGGTGTTTGCCTCAACATCGGTTGCATACCGACAAAAGCCCTGCTTTCGAGTGCCTTACTCGTCAGCGAGATGGCTGGTGCCCACGAGCATGGCATTATTGCTAAAGACGTTTCTTTCGACCTAGGCCCTGCTCAGGCCCGTAGTCGTCAAGTAGCCGCTCAGATGGCAAAGGGTATTGCTCACCTCTTTAGGAAAAATAAGGTCACGCACTTAAAAGGTGTCGGTCGGCTTAAGGGTCGTGGAAAAATAGAACTGGAGACAGAGGACGGACCAAAGACTATCTACGAAGCCAAAAATATCATCTTGGCTACTGGATCTAGGCCCCGGGATTTACCTGTCTTGAAGATTGATGAGGACCGCATCTGGTCTTCAACCGGAGCACTAATGCAGGAGAAGGCACCGGAATCGCTATTCATTGTAGGAGCAGGAGCAATCGGCATGGAGTTTGCCGATGTGTATAACGCCTACGGAAGCAAGGTCACCCTGGTTGAGGCGCTAGAAAGAATTCTGCCGCTCGAAGATACAGAGGTCTCAAAGTTCATGGAGCGCCTGTATAAGAAGCGCGGGATGGAGATCCATACCGGAGCACAGTTCAAGCAGGCCAAGATCAGTAAGGATGGTGTTTCTGTAACCTTTGAAGACCGTAAGGGAAACGAGCAAACTTTGGACGTTGACTATGTCCTGTCCGCCGTAGGGCGTGTTCCTAATTCTGAGGATCTTGGTCTTGATTCAGTAGACGCTAAGGTCGACGAACGTGGTTTCGTGTTAGTTGACCGGCACTTGTCCACGAATGTTCCGGGTCTTTACGCAATCGGTGACGTGGCAGGCCATCAACTTTTGGCGCACAAGGCTAGTCATGAGGGGATCACTTGTGTGGAGCACATAACTGGACACAGCGATGGAGTGGTGGACTATGATAACGTGCCGAATTGTACGTACTGTCACCCTGAGGTCGCCTCTGTGGGCCTCACAGAGTTACAGGCGAAGGAAATGGGCTATGACATAGAGGTCGGCAAGTTTCCTTGGGCCGCGATTGGTCGAGCGGTTGCATCTGGACACTCAGAAGGGTTCATAAAGGTCATTCGGGACAAAAAGTTCTCAGAGATTCTTGGTGCACACATCGTAGGTCCTCATGCTACCGAGCTGATCGCTGAGTTTGTTGTAGGACGCCACTTAGAGGCTACAGTTGAGGAGTTAGAAAAGGCGATGCATCCTCATCCAACTTTGTCAGAAGGAGTAGCTGAAAGTGCACTCGCATCCTTGGGCCGGCCGATCCATATCTAAGACTTAAGTATTACTGAACTCAGGGCCTACAGCTTATCGGGCCAGAATGTTGATCAGTTTGTGCACAGGAATGGCGAAACCGTTTTTCTCAAGTGGATTGCAAGCCTGCTGTCAGTTCGACCGCAATCCCACGGATTTCCAAAATCCGCAATAGAGCTTCGCCAATCTTATTGTTTGGGGTCGAGGCACCGGCGGTAATGCCTAAATCAAAGGCATTCCGAGGAAGCCAATCCTCATCCAGTATCTCCTCAGCCCCTGGGTCCAGCTCGACCTTGTGTTTGATCGTGCCTGCCTCAACATCGATACACGATGCATCCTGAATATGGAATGTATCTGTTTACTGGCGGCAGAGGTGAGCGAGGTGGTTGGTGGGAAGATTGCGGTAGGTACTGCCAACACTTCTCTAACAACCTGGGTTGTTCAGTATTCCATAAATCAGGAAATATCAGTCAGCATCAGTCCAAGACCACCTTGCCTGACTGACCGGAGGCCATGGTGTCAAAGCCACGTTGGAAATCGTCAACCGGGTACCGGTGGGTAATAATGGGTGACAGGTCAAGGCCAGCCTGCAGCAGGCTTGCCATCTTATACCAGGTCTCGAACATCTCGCGGCCATAGATACCCTTGATGACCAGACCTTTGAAGATAACCTCGGGCCATGGAATTGTCATCTCCTGCGGCGGGATACCGAGCAAGGCGACCTTGCCACCGTGATTCATGCAGCTGAGCATGTCACGAAATGCGCTCGGCACGCCAGACATCTCAAAGCCCACATCAAAACCCTCGGTCATGCCGAGTTCACCCATCACATCATCGAGTTTCTCGTTTTCAACATTAACGGTACGCGTGGCACCCATCTTGCGGGCAAGCTCAAGCCGGTGCTCGTTCAGATCAGTGATCACCACATGGCGAGCACCAACATGGCACGCAACCGCTCCCGCCATAATGCCGATCGGACCAGCGCCGGTGATAAGTACGTCCTCTCCTACCAAGTCGAAAGACAACGCAGTATGCACCGCATTGCCAAAAGGGTCGAAAACAGCCGCAAGATCATCAGAAATCTCATCCGGCAACTTGAAGGCGTTGTAAGCCGGGATCACGAGGTACTCGGCAAAACAGCCGGGCCGATTCACCCCGACGCCGACAGTATTACGGCACAGGTGTCGTCGCCCAGCCCGGCAGTTGCGGCAGTGGCCACAGGTGATATGGCCTTCGCCGGAAACCCGATCCCCCACCGCGAAACCGCGAACCTCTTGGCCCATTTCGATCACCTCACCGGCGTATTCGTGACCCACCACCATCGGTACTGGGATAGTTTTTTGAGACCACTCATCCCAGTGATAGATATGCATATCCGTGCCGCAGATTGCCGTCTTGTGGATACGAATTAGCAGATCGTTATGACCGGGACCAGGCTGATCTACTTCGGTCATCCAGATTCCCGACTTGGCGTACAGTTTGGAAAGCGCTTTCATGCGTGTGATTCGGGCAGGCGTCAATCGATGACGCCCAGTTCGCGGCCTACCCGGGCGAAGGCATCGATACAACGGTCCAGTTGCTCCGGGCTGTGCGCCGCGGATATCTGAGTTCGGATTCGCGCTGCACCCTTGGGTACACCGGGAAAGAAAAAGCCGACCACGTAAATGCCCTCTTCCAGCATGCGCTCAGCAAAACGCTGGGCGAGCGGCGCGTCGTCGATCATTACCGGGATGATCGGGTGACCGGCTCCGGCGAGATTGAATCCCAGCGCCTGCATTTGTTTGCGAAAACGAGCGGTATTGTCCCAAAGGCGCTGACGCAGCTCATCACCTGTCTGCAGCATGTCCAACACCTTGAGACTGGCGCCGACGATTCCCGGCGGCACGGAATTGGAGAAGAGATAGGGTCGAGAACGCTGGCGCAGCAGATCGACCAACCTCTGTCTGCCCGCAGTGTAACCACCTGAGGCGCCACCTAATGCTTTACCCAGGGTGCCCGTGATGATATCAATCCGATCCATCACCCGACAGAGCTCATGGGTACCCCGGCCACTTGCGCCGACGAAGCCCACTGCATGCGAGTCATCCACCATGACCAGAGCGCCATAACGCTCCGCAAGATCACACACTCCCTGCAAATTAGCGATCACGCCATCCATAGAGAAAACCCCATCAGTCGCAATCAATTTGGTTCGTACACCAGCCATATTGGCCGCCTGAAGCTGCGCCTCAAGATCGACCATATCATTGTTGGCATAGCGGTATCGTGCAGCCTTGCATAAGCGTACGCCGTCGATGATCGAAGCGTGGTTTAACGCATCAGAAATCACAGCATCATGCTCATCAAGTAAGGTTTCGAAAAGACCGCCGTTGGCATCGAAGCAGGAGGTGTACAGGATGGCGTCCTCGGTGCCCAAAAAGGTCGCAAGCTTGGACTCCAGGTTTTTGTGCATCGCCTGGGTACCGCAGATAAAGCGCACCGAAGCCATACCGAAACCGTAATGGCTGGTAGCCTCACACGCCGCACTGATCAGATCAGGGTGATTAGCCAGGCCCAGGTAGTTATTGGCACAGAAGTTCAATACCGGCTCGCCGCCAGCTACCTCGATCAGAGCACTCTGCTGCGAGGCGATAACCCGCTCATGCTTGTAGAGCCCCTGCGCTTCGATCTGACGCAGTTGCTCTTGGATGCGCTCGTAGAATTCGGTTTGTGCAGACAATACTTGGTTCCTCTCTGTAGGTCCTCTTAAATTCGTGCCGCCACTGCTTGTGCCGCCAACAAGTTCATTGTTGCGCACAATCTAGATAATTTAATCACAACCTCAAACAAATTGGGTCAAGGCCCTCTACAACAACAACTCAGCAGTACTACAGACGTAAGCCCGCAAAAGTGGTGCCATTAATGTCCAACGGCAACTAGCCGTATGTTGGCATTACTGGGGTTTATCTCCCCATATCTCTGAATTTTGTTGGACACTGGATGTGCGATAATTGGCGTGGTTGTGCGGAAAACGGAGGAAAAGTGCCACTGGCTTCGAACCAGGTGGTCGGCGGTTCGAATCCGGCCGGGCGCGCCATAATTTCAACGACTTACGGCGCTTCTAAAATTTTCACTCTCCAGTAAATCGACGATTCTCCAGTAAAAATCAGAACCACCAAGGTGGTAATCGGCGGAAGGCAACTCAAATGACAAGCTTGGCGAAACGAATTCTAATAACGGGTGCGGTAGGTCAAATTGGGACTGATCTTATACCTGTGCTTCGGTCACGTTACGGGGCTGAAAATGTGATTGCAGTTGGACACAAGACTATGCCGTCCGACGAATTTCGAAAATCGGGGCCCTTTGAAACCGTAGATGCGACCGACAAAGAAATGCTACGTAGTCTGATCAAGAAGTACGATATCGACACGATATATCACCTCGTTACGATTCTCTCTGGTAAGGGCGAAATCGAGCCGAATCTGGCCTGGAACGTTAATGTCAACAGCTTGAAGAATATTCTCGATCTCGCTGTCGAGTTTAAAATAGGGCAGGTTTTCTGGCCAAGCTCAATTGCCGTATTCGGGCCGTCTACACCAAAGAACAAAACACCCCAACAGACGGTCCTGGAACCTACTACGATGTACGGGGTAACCAAGGTAGCAGGTGAAAACCTTTGCCATTACTACTTCGTTAAGCATGGCCTAGATGTGCGAAGCCTCCGCTATCCAGGCCTGATTTCGCATAAAGCATTCTCCGGTGGTGGCACATCCGACTATTCGGTCGAAATCTTTATTGGTGCCCTGCAAACCGGCCATTACACCTGTTTCGTCACTGCCGAAACTATCATGCCTCTTATGTACATGGACGATGCCGTTAAAGCGACCATGCAACTCATGGAGGCGGATTCAACTAGCATTAGTGTGCGCACCAGCTACAATCTGACAGCACTAAGCTTCACTGCCGGTGAGTTAGCAATGGCGATTACCAAACGTATCGAAGGATTCACCTGTGACTTTCAACCAGACTTCCGCCAGGAGATCGCCAATTCTTGGCCCGATTCGGTCGATGACACAGTGGCACGTCGGGATTGGGGATGGTCTCCTGATTATGATCTCCCAACTCTGACAGAAATAATGCTACGTGAAATGCGTCCCTCCTTAATCACCAAATAGAGGTTTTGTTTGGTCACCTATCCATATGAACTGAGCGCATACCGTGATCCTAACAAAAGGCAATAGTCAGAAGCTCGTATCATGTTAACCCGACAACCCGCGGAGATCGGAATGGCTGTGGAGGCAGTCGATACCCCCGCCCTCCTTCTTGATATTGACATCCTAGACAGGAATTTGAAGCAAATGGCGGACGCAGCCGACCAAGCTGGCGTCCGCCTACGTCCCCATGCTAAGTCCCACAAATGCCCAAATATTGCGCTGAAGCAAATGGCCCTTGGTGCTGTTGGAGTATGCTGCCAAAAGGTTTCAGAAGCCGAGGCAATGGTCGAAGGAGGGATAAGGAATGTGCTTGTTACTTACGAGATCGTCGGTGAGCCCAAGGTTCTGAGGCTTGCCTCGCTCGCCCGACACGCCCAAGTCTCCGTGATTACTGATCACTTGGATCAGGTAATGGCATATAGTCGTGCCGCCAGTGAACTCGGTGTCACACTCTCCGTCATGGTGGATGTCTATGTGGGTGGTCCGCGGACGGGCGTAGAGCCAGGAGGGCAAATCCTTGATCTGGCCCAGCAAATTGCTGTTGCTCCTGGACTAAAGTTTGGAGGTCTGCAGGCCTACAACGGGGCAGCGCAGCACATTCGCGACTGTACCGAACGGCGAACAGCATATGCCGTGTATGCAGACAAGGTGAACAAGACCAAGGAACTCCTCGAAGATAACGGTATATCTTGCGAGACCATCAGTGGTGCCGGCACCGGTACGTATATGTGGGAAGCTGGGAGCGGAATTTTCACAGAACTCCAGCCAGGCTCATATATCTTCATGGATGCCGATTACGCAACTAATTTGGATGAAGATGGCCGGCTTTGGCAAGGCTTTGAAAATAGCCTTTTCATCCTGACTACTGTCATGAACTGTCGAGCTCGAGATTATGCGATCGTCGATGCCGGAACCAAGGCGGCCAACATCGATACGGCCATGCCCTTAGTCTATAAGCACACTGGAATTATCTACGAAGCCACTGGAGACGAGCACGGTAAGCTCGAACTTGCTCCGGAGGCCGCACCTTTACGCTTGGGCGAAAAACTTCGATTGATCCCTGGACACTGTGATCCAACGGTGAACCTTTACGACTGGATTGTTTGTATCCGCGACGATACTGTAGAGGCCATCTGGCCGGTATCCGGTCGAGGAGCAGTGCTATAGACTGGAACCAATTTCGGCCCGTGCGGTAGTGACAAGAGCGTTTTACGCAAAGGCAAGGAGTCGAGCCGGGTTATCGACAAGAATAGCGTCGATCTCTTCCTTGGTGAATCCCCGCCTATACATCATTGGGACAACATTGCGATAAATGTGTCCATATCCGTGCCCTCCAAACTCGACTTGTCGGGTCCGCCAGGCAATATCATGGGCGACGACGATCCTATCTAAGTGTCCAGCATCGATAAGGGCTCGAATTGCAGTCAACCGTACCCCATCGCTAGACAAGTCTAGATCACTATCCTGTGAGAAACGAGAATTCTCCCAACCAAACACGTCGAACTCTAGGACACACCCATATTCAGCGAAGCGAAGAATGTCGTTGATATCAAACAGTCTGCGATCAATATGATCCATAATTGTGCGCGGGATGTCGGCGCCAGCCACCTTGACAGACTCAATGATCTCGAATGGCGCTTTCGGATTTCGTCCAGGATGGATCGACAGGACGGCACCCGTTTCTTGCTGGGCGATTACCGCGGCCTCAATAGACCGTCGCTCGGCTTCGGTCCACGGCCACGAGCAACCAATCTCGCCGATGATCCCAGCCCGAATAGCAGTATCGCCGTAACCTTTCTGGATCGCGCAAACAAAATCGGCAACGAGATCGTCGACACCCATCTCCAAATCCGCCTCCACCATGAACTCCTCTATATAGCGACCAACACCAGACACAATATGCACGCCGGAGCGTTCCGAAACCTCGCGTAGGCCCTCAGGATCGGTACCCATAGGGTGAGTGCTCACCTCAACTATCGACTGTCCACCATCCTTCACCATTCGTTCCATTTCACGGACGGCCACATCCCGGTCCAAAAGATACCGATTACCAGGCGCATCGACCCATTCGTAATCCATCTGCCATCGATTCTCAAAGGTGATTTCCACTTTTTCTTCAGGCCTTCTCGCTGTCGGAGTAAAGTCGACAACGACGTGTTCGTGCATGAGCGTTCGACCAAGATCAGAGGGATCGATCAACCCCTGGACTGTCTGCACCTTCCCTGTAATTTCACCCAATCTAGTATCTCCTTAATGTGATAGCGTCTATAAGTATTTCCTGATTATATCCATCAAAGTGCGTAAGCTATAGTAGGTGTCTGTACGTGCAGTGCCACACATTTCATACCACAATCATTTAATTGGGAGGACAACAGCATGAAAAGAATGGTGAATGTAGTAGCTGGCGTGGTCGCAGTAGCTTTCGCCCTGATGAGTTCAACTGCGGTCGCAGAATTGGAACGCACTCACTTCAAGATCGTCGGCGAGAACTCGGCAGGCCTCAACTACAAGATTCTTGAAAAGCCTCTGTGGGAAAAGTGGATACCCGAAGCATCCAACGGTCAGGTCACAGGTGATATGTTACCGTTTGATCAGGTGGGTCTCGACAACGCCACCATTCTCCGGCTTCTTAAGCAAGGAGCCATGGATATTGGAACCACCGACGCCGCCAGACTAGCGGCCGACGATCCGCGGTTCGAAGGTATGGATTTGGCTGGAATGGCCATCACCATAGACGATGCCCGAAAAGCCGTCGATGCCTACCGTCCGATCCTCAACCAAATCATGGAGGAGAGTTGGAACGTCAAGGTGTTGTTCTGGGGCCCCGCGGTACCACAAGTATTCTGGTGCCGGGTACCGATCGAGGGTCTCGCGGACCTCAAGGGAAGAAAGATTCGGGTCTGGAATAAAACCATGGTCGACTTCCTTGACGGTATCGGAGCCACCGCTGTCAACATCAGCTTTCCTGAAGTGGTCCCGGCACTCCAGCGTGGCGTCGTAGATTGCGCCGTGACTGGAACCATGAGTGGCAATACCGCCGGTTGGGGTGAAGTAACGACCCACCTATATCCCATGTACATGGGATGGGCGATCCGTTTTACCGCCATTAACCTAGACACGTGGGCTCGCATAACTCCTGAAGTTCGAAGCTTCCTTCTTGATGAGTTCAGCAAGTATGAGGACAAATACTGGGATGTCATGGATAAAGCAAGCCAAGAAGCCGAGAACTGCAACTTCGGTAAGCAGCCCTGCGAAATGGGCAATCTGCTAAATCTGACAAAGGTCTCGATAAATCCAGAGGAAAAAGCCATTCACAAACAAATCATGGAAACTGGGGTTCTAAATGGTTGGGCAAAACGTGCCGGCCCAGCTGCCGCTGCGGAGTGGAATGCAACTGTCGGTAAGGTTTTTGGTCTAACCGCTCCCACACAGTAGGACTTTTAACCATTCTGGAGATACGCGGGCGCCGCTCATCAGTGGCGCCCGCATTTTTTTTCTGAGTCAAAGAGATCTCCAAAATGGAATTTTTATTACGTATCGCGTACCACGTCGCACGCACCGGAGCGTTGCTTGGTGGAATACTGATTCTGGCCGCTGCCCTGCTCATTGGCTTTGATGTAACGATCCGGCACTTCTTAGTCAAAACCGTCGGTGGGGCTGATGAGTTGGCGGGTTATGCGCTAGCGATCGCCACTGCATGGACGTTTGGCTTTACCCTTATCTGCCGCGCACATGTCCGCATTGATTCACTATACGTTTATCTCCCGTCGAAAATTCGCGCACTACTCGACATTTTTGGTCTCTCGCTTTTCGTCTTTTTTATGGGCCTTTTAACGTGGCATGCCCTGGGCACGCTTCGGCAATCGATCGAGTCCAACTCCCACTCTATCTCTCCCCTCGGGACACCGTTGGCGATTCCACAAACACTCTGGGTTATGGGTTTGTTTTTTTTCATGGCTGTTGCTCTGTTGCTGTTGGTGCGAGCGGTAATAGCACTGGCATTAAACGATACTCCTACAGTTATGCGGTTGATTGGATCCCGCTCGGTGGAAGAGGAAGTCGAGGTTGAGTTAGAAGCAGCAAAAGGAAGTCGTCACTCTAGGGATACCTCAGAATGATCGCTGTAACTCTTGCCGTACTCTTTGGCCTATTGGCGCTTACCGTACCCATCGCTGCGACCCTAGGCGTACTGGGGTTGACACTAGACCACTTTTATTCGTTCCTGCCTCTAACCGTCATGATGGGAGAGATTGCATGGACAGGCTCCACGTCCTTCATTTTGGTAGCGGTTCCTTTTTTCATTCTACTCGGAGAAATTTTGCTTCGGGCCGGTATTGCAGAACGCATGTATAACGCCATGATTCAGTGGGTTTCGTGGCTGCCCGGCGGCCTGATGCACTCCAACATTGCCGCCTGTGCCTTGTTCGCCGCCACCTCAGGATCGAGCGTGGCAACCGCAGCGACAATTGGCACTGTTTCGCTTGGCGAAGTTAAAAAGTACAAATACAACGAGCGTTTGTTTCTCGGAACAATCACTGCAGGAGGCACACTCGGCATTCTCATTCCTCCTTCAATAAACATGATTATCTACGGCGTTCTAACGGACACCTCGATTCCTCAACTCTACCTCGCAGGTTTCGTTCCAGGATTCGTGCTGGCCGCACTATTTATGCTAACCGTTGTCATTGCTTGCCGAATAAAACGCTCATGGAGCGGCATAAAACCGAAAACGACGTGGGACGGACGTATCAAGAGCTTGCCGGATCTAATTCCGCCGTTGCTGATCTTCACTGTGGTAATTGGTTCGATCTACTCGGGACTGGCGACACCCACCGAATCGGCTGCCCTTGGCGTCATTGGCGCACTTATCTTGGCAGCCTGGAAGCGCCGACTAACTTTTGCCATGTTACGTCAAGCTCTCGAGGGCACCATGAGGACCACGGCCATGATCATGGCCATCATCCTCGCAGCTCTTTTTCTGAATGCCGTCTTCGCATCTATCGGTCTTAGCTACAAGGTCAACAGCCTGATCACCGAACTCGGCCTATCGCCCATGGAGACTTTGATTATCGTAATTATCTTTTATTTTATCCTAGGCATGGTCATGGATACCCTATCGATGATGCTGGCAACTGTTCCCATCATAGCGCCTGTTATCATCAGCTTGGGGTTTGACCCTATTTGGTTTGGAATCCTGATCATGCTACTAAATGAGGCATCTCTGATCACGCCACCGGTCGGCGGTAACCTGTTCGTGGTGCAAGGTATTCGTCAGGGCGGCCAAATTCACGATGTGATGATCGGTACATTACCCTTCGTCGTTACCCTGATGGTAATGATAGTGGTCTTGGTGCTCTTTCCAGATATTGCTCTGTGGCTACCTGGCGTATTTTCAAATTAGTACCAACCCCGCATAGAGGAAGATTAATAATGAACAAATTTGACGACCCCATTGCGTTTGAGTTGTTTAAAAGTGCGATCTTTGCCATCGCTGACGAAATGGCCCTGACCATCTTTCGCACATCTTATTCCGCAGTGATGCAGGCTAATATGGATTACTCCACTGCTCTTGCCAACGCAGAAGGCAAGCTGGTGGCCCAGGGACTAACGATTGCCGGCCATCTAGGATCGATTCCTACAGCGCTTGAAGAAGTTTTAAAGCGCTTCGATGATGAAATGGCGCCAGGCGATGTCTATGCTCTTAACGACCCCTTTGCCGGCGGTATGCACTTGCCCGATATCTTCGTCTTCAAACCGATCTATCAGGAAGGCGAGCGCCTAGCTTTCGCCGTGACCGTTTGCCACCATACTGACGTGGGTGGACGCGTCGCTGGGTCTAATGCTGCCGATTCTACTGAGATCTATCAAGAAGGTCTGCGCATTCCGCCAGTAAAACTGTACGAGCAAGGCAAGCCTAACAAGACCCTGTTTGACATCATCGAGAAGAATGTCCGGGTGCCCGTCAAGGTCATGGGTGACTTGCGTGCACAACTTGCGGCGTGTCATATAGCGGAGAAAGCATTCCTAGATTTGGTCAAGCGCTATGGTGTGGGAACTGTGCTCATGTATATGGAGGAGGTAATTAACTACGCCGAGCGAATGACGCGGGCGGCCATCAGCGCGTTGCCCGATGGAGTTCACAGTTTCGAGGATTGGATCGACGACGACGGCATCGACCTCGGGAAACCGATCCGAATCCACGTGACCTTGACCAAGAATGGAGACCGTTTCAGCGCCGATTGGACAGGCAGTTCCCCTCAGGTCAAAGGAGCTATCAATGGAACTCTGGGCTGGGCCAAGGCCGTCACCTATTGCGCGATCCGGTGTGTACTTCCCAACAACATCCCTAATAACGAAGGCGTATTCAGGGCCATCGACGTGACCGCCCCCCTCGGTTGCATCGCCAATATGGAACTTCCCGCGGCTTGCGCCGCCCGAGGCTTAAGCGGCTTTCGCATGCTCGATTGCGCTTTTGGTGCATTGGCAATGATGCTGCCCGATCGAGTATTCGCGGCTTCCGAAGGCGGTAACACGGGTATCTCAATCGGAGGCTACTATGCAGACCGGTCCCCATTCATCTACGTGGAATTCATCGCAGGTGCTTGGGGTGGTCGACCTTGGGCAGACGGCGCTGACGGTCATTCGAACGTGTTTGCCAATATGGCCTCGCCTTCGGTGGAAGTCGCCGAGGCCGAGAATCCCATCGAGTGTCTCGCCTACGAACTGATTCCGGACAGAGAGGGGGCCGGCAAGTTCCGCGGCGGTACCCCCTTCAAACGTGAATACCGCTTCAAAGAGGAGGAGGGAGTTCTTCAAGTACGTTCCGATCGGCACGATTTTCCTCCTTATGGACTTTATGGAGGTCAGCCTGGAAGCCCATCTCGGAATGTCTTCAACCCGGGAACAGAGAACCGGAGTATTCCTTCCAAAGTAACTATGACGTTCAGACGGGGTGATGTATTTCGTCACGAACTGGCTGGTGCGGGAGGGTGGGGCGACCCCTTGGATCGTGAACCTGAGGCAGTTCTCTCGGATGTCCGTAACGAGGTGGTAACCCCAAAGAGGGCTCTCAATGACTATGGTGTAATTATTGACACTATCGCTTGGAAGGTCGATCAGTCAGCCACCCAAGCGTGGCGGACCAAAATGCGCGCAGCCCGAGGATGGACGGAAACTCCCAAAGTCTCTCGTAACAGTGTGCAGCCACAGACAGGATGAGTATGGACATATAACGCAAGGATCGGCGACCACTTCACTGCTGGCAATTGCCAGATTAATTTCGGTTCGATCGCTGACTTTTCTTGCTCAACTTTAATGATCAGACAATACAAACATGCGTCAGAAATGACAAACTTTCGGGTTGGTGTGGATATCGGCGGAACATTCACAGATATCGTTTTCTTGAGTGACGATGGCCTCATACATACGAAGAAAATATCATCCACCGTCGACAATTATGCGGAAGCCATAACGGCTGGACTCGGGCAGGTATTCGAGGAATTCGGCCTTGGGCCGGAGGCAGTAGAAGAGATCCTGCACGGGACCACAGTGGCCTCGAATGCAATTCTAGAACAAAAAGGGGCAAAGGCTGGATTGATCGCCACCAAAGGCTTCCGCGACATCCTCCAGATCCGAAACCTACGCCTGCCCCGTCTTTATGACATCTCCTGGGACAAACCACCGCCACTGATTGAGCGTTATCTACGTCTTGTCGTTGACGAGAGAATCGACACTCATGGCCAAATCCAGAAACCACTAGATGTTGCGGCTGCCGAACGCGTTGTCGACAAACTGCTGAGCGAAGAAGTAGAAGCGATTGCTGTCTGCCTAATCAACTCGTTCGCCAATCCCGTCCACGAATTTATGATCAAGGATATCATCGAGCGACGCGCTCCCGACCTACCATACTGCATTAGCTACGAGGTGCTACCCGAGATCAAGGAATATGAGCGCACCTCGACAACAGTAATCAACACCTATGTGATGCCAGTTGTAGCCCGTTACCTTGAATCTTTGCGTAACGACATCGAAAAATTGGGAATCAAAGCGCAGATTCTCTTAATGCAGTCCAATGGTGGTCTGACTACGGCCGAAGTGGCTCAGCGGCTGCCAGTGAACATCATCGAATCGGGGCCTGCGGGTGGCGTGGTTGGCGCGCAAGTTTTAGCGAAAAAAATTGGTCTACCCAATATAATCACACTGGACATGGGCGGTACTACCGCCAAAGCATCACTTGTGGAAAACGGTGAGTTCACCCGTTCCATGGAATACCAGGTGGGCGGCGGTATCATGATGGGGTCGAGGCTCTTGACCGGTGCCGGCTATTTGCTAAAGGTACCGGCTATCGATCTCGCCGAGGTCGGAGCAGGTGGTGGCTCCATTGTGTGGATTGACACCGGAGGGTCCATACAAATTGGGCCACAAAGTGCTGGCGCGGACCCAGGACCCCTTTGCTACAACACCGGTGGTACCGAACCGACAGTGACAGATGCTTCACTTATTCTTGGCTACATCAATTCGGATTATTTAGTTAGTGGAGACCTACAGCTAAATTCAGAAAAATCGCATGCTGTTTTTGAGGAAAAGATCGCAAGGCCACTAAGCCTCTCCCTCGAATTCGCGGCCTATGGTGCGTATCAGATTGCCGCTTCCAATATGATGCGCGCGATTAAAGCGGTCTCGACCGAACGTGGTCGTGATCCCCGAGACTATACTTTGTTCGCATTCGGCGGCAATGGACCCGTGTTTGCTGCTAGCATGGCACAGTCATTGTCTATGCAACAAATTGTCGTACCGCCGTCACCAGGCCTATTCTCCTCGTTTGGGCTTCTTTATGCCGACGTGGAGCATCACTATTCGCGGACCTTCCGACGCCTCCTGACAACTGTCGATCTCGACGAACTCAACTCTGCCTGGGACAGTATCGTGGCCGAAGCTACGCACCAACTTGGATTGGATGGTTTCTCTTCCTCTCAGTCAAAAGTGAGTCGAACGGCCAACATGCACTATCAAGGACAAAGTTTTGAGTTGACAATCCCGGTCCCTAAAGGGCCGCTGGATAACCAGGTCATCGCGAATCTTGAAGAAGCCTTCGGGCATGAGCACGAAATGACGTACGGGCATCGTGCCGGCCCCGATGAACCGATCGAGCTCGTCGAAATCCAAGTGATTGGTTACGGTATACTAGATCACCCACGTATCCCAGAGACATTTGTCACAGACATGCGTGAGGCCGACGAGCGGCCATCAGCCAGACGTGCGTACTTTGGTGCAAAAGATGGGTGGCTCGAGACGCCCGTCCTATTTCGCGCTGATCTCGAAACACCGCGCATAGGACCGGCCATCATCGAGGAATATGACGCAACCTGCGTGGTTCCGCCTCGCTGTAAGGCTGCCTTAGACGCCTACGGAAACATTGTCATAGACCTTCCAATATTGGACAACTTCCTAAGCAACTCAAGCCGATAGGTGTCGGAGAATCGGGTCATTGGAGGGGCGCTTCACACCGCTATCTTATTCCTGTTACAGAGAGGCGACCAGAGGGTAATGCTGATGCGCTACACGCAATTAAGAGCAGATGATTTGGTGGGGCGCCTGCAGATGTAATTTATCCGGACGACTAATTAATGGTCTACATAACCATAATCATTGGGCTGTTTGCTTTCATTTACTTGGCTACTTTGTCCCACTGGGCTGTTATCGCCTATCTGGTTGGAATCGCCATAATCCTATGGTTCGTCTGGATTAAGAAACGGAAAGCGAAAAACGACTAATTCAGCGTCTGCGGTAAACCCCTAAAACTCACACCGCTGTGTGGATGGAACTTCTAAATTTGTGTGTAGATGGGTCCCGCTAACGACAATGGGGTCGGTGGATCGTTCCACTAAATTGCCGGATTGACCTAAAGCGTCATAGGGGTTCCTTTTTAATTGATCTAACCCAACCTCCCCACCAAATCCTCTGCTCTTAAATGCGTATAGCGCGTTCGTGGCTTCTTGTTCATGTCTCTTTTTCTCCGCCCTCTACGGGGGGCGGATCGTTCCACTAAAAAACCGGATTGACCCAAAGCGTCGTAGGGGTTCCTTTTCAACCTCTGAGAAAATCCCACAGCATTCTCTGATGTACCTAATATGTACCTAACTAGACGCTACTCCTGTACCCTCCAGTCCAGTCAAGACAAACAAGCGCAGGGTTGAGGTGCTTGGATGTGTTGATATTGCTAGACTTCTGGACGACAGAAACAACTAGAGCAGTGGACTCATAATCCATTGGTCGAAGGTTCGAGTCCTTCCGGGCCCACCATTCTTACAAGAGGCATTACACTCCCATTTCACGCAAGGTAAAACCACTCCGCAGTTTCACCACCAAAGGAGAGAAGCGTTATGGGGAAGACCTTCATTCCAGCCAGTGAGGGCCGTGCTGTTCTGGTTCCCAAGGGAGCGCGTTTTCGCATTACCACGCCCAAAGGCGCGCAGGCAGCCGATTTCTTTGCCTACAACGCCGGAACCATCAGCGAATGGCTTTCACCAATGCATACTTGGGTACTGAACCGCAGTGTCAAGCCACGCGAAGGGCAGAACTTGATCAGCCGATTCCGACGGCCCATGCTGACCTTCACCGAAGACGGTGCGGCTGGGGTACATGACATGATGCTCGCCGCCTGCGATCAGTTCCGCTATGAGCAGTACGGCCATAAAGGGCCTCACCCGAGTTGCTCCGAGAACCTGTACAGCGCCATGCGCCGCGAGGGTTACGAAATAGATGTGGTCCCCCAGCCCATCAACTTCTTCACCCATACCTACATTGATGCCGAATCCAACCTGACCTCACCACCCAACCCAGTGGCCCCCGGAGCCTACGTCGAACTTGAAGCACTGATGAATTTGATCTGCGTTGTCTCATCGTGTCCGTTTGACCTTGCGATT
>PVBE012567271.1_pt1 | contig 26214 bp, 19 predicted proteins | sample 1631181 | NCBI WGS metagenome assembly PVBE01 (sample SAMN08397723, study PRJNA350692) | Marine metagenome, whole genome shotgun sequencing project. | isolation source: water | place: Pacific Ocean | collected 2012-04 | reverse complement strand
TGATACCTGGGTGGGCAGTCAATCCGCCAGCGGGGATATTTAGCTCTTTACTAAAAACGGCGCAACTGCGTCTACAATAGTGCTTCAAAACGACGGTGACGTCGGCATCGGCACATCGTCGCCGGGAACCAAGCTTGAAATTGCCGGGCTGACAAATTCACAGGCCGTCAGGCTCAGCGCGAACGGCGGCGGTGACAATGTGCCGTTGGAGTTCCTCATCAAGGCGAACAACAACGCGACTTCCACGGCCAGGATTTACGGGGCAGCCGGCAGCGCGGCGGGCGATAATTACCTGGTCTTCTCGGCCAACTCCGGCGATACCCACATGGAACTGCTGCCCAGCGGCGGGCTCAACTTGAAAAAGCTGACCGGCAGCCGGGCCCTTACCCTGGAAGCGAACGGCGGCGGTGACAGTGTGCCGCTTGATTTCAAGATCAAGGCGAACAACAACGCGGCTTCCACGGCCAGGATTTACGGGGCAGCCGGCAGCGCGGCGGGCGATAATTCCCTGGTCTTCTCCGGTAACTCCGTCGATGCCCACATGGAACTGCCGGGTGACGGCGGGCTCAACGTCAAAAAACTGACCAACAGCAGGACCGTTACGCTGGCGGCGAACAGCGGCGGTGACAATGTGCCGCTTGATTTCTCGATCAAGGCCAACAACGGCCAGGCTTCGACCGCGGCGGTCTTTGGTGCGGCGGGCAGCACGCCATCAGACAACTTCCTGAGCCTGTCGGGCGGCGGCGGTCACAATCATCATCTCAGCATCATGTCGTCCGGTAACGTCGGCATCGGGACAACGGCTCCGGGAGCCGAGCTGACCGTAAAGGGCGACATTCAACTGCTTGATAGCGGCGGCAGCCACAAGCTGAAGGTTGAAACGGTCTTCGGCGATGGCATGAAGATTCAGGCCAGCCGCGCTGTCAACACCATCCTGCAGTTGAATACTGCCGCTGGCGGCGGCATGTATGTCGTCGGCAAAGGCGACACGGTTGGCGGCAACTACATTGGTATCGAGACCGCCGGGCCGACCGAGCGACTCGATGTAGATGGCGGCGGGCGCTTCCGGCAACTGCCGGCGGACGACTCGCTCGACAGCCTCGTCGTCGTTGACAGCACCGGCGTTCTCCATACCCGTGGGGTCGCCAGTCTCGGCGCCGGCGCCCAGGGGCCGCAGGGCAAGCAGGGGCCGGCCGGCGACGACGGCGCCACCGGCACCACCGGCGCCCAGGGGCCGCAGGGCAAGCAGGGGCCGCAGGGTGAGCAGGGGCTGGCCGGCAACGACGGCGCCACCGGCGCCCAGGGGCCGCAGGGGCCGCAGGGGGCCGGCGTGGCTTGTTCCAATTGCGACGACATCGAGACGATCGTCTTCAACGCCGTGTGCAAACTGGGCGCTGACCTGACCAACTTTGCAGCGGTTGCCGATTGCGTCGACACGCTTGGCCAGCTCGCCCTGCTCGGCGTCGAGGTCTGCCCCGGCACCTTCGGCAGCGAAGCGGATTGCCTGGCGTTCATGCTCGGCAACACCCAGGACCTGATTGACTCGAAGACACCGTAATAATTGGCGAAAACATTTCAATTCCTACGCCCGGAAGTCATATTTTGGCTTCCGGGCTTTTTATTGTGCCAATAAACCAACAGGATATAAACACCATGAACCGAATACTCGCACTCATCCTATTCTCCAGCTGCGTTGCCCTTCATGCACAGGAAGTCGATGATCCGGAACCGGTTGTCGATCCACCGGGAATCATTGAGGGTTACGGTCAGACAAAATGGGGGCAGAGCCCTGCCGAGCTGCAGATGGTGGCCCCTGGCGCACAGTTGTTGAAGGAGAAGCGTGGGTACACCCTGTATACTGTACCCGGCGACGGCACAATCACGGAGATCCGCTATCAATTCATCAACAATCAGCTTTTCCACGTCCGTTTGACAATGGATTTGCGTGAGGATAAGACAGCAAAGGCAGATCCGGCCGGTCTCAAACTGATCCAGCATACGCTGGCCGAGAAATACTTCTCCGATCCGGGGATCGTCAAGCTGTTGACCACTGCCAATATTTCGATTATGTCAAGCGAGGCCGAGAACGCCACGGCATACGTTGTCTACTACAACAGCACCATCCGCAATCAGATCGAAAAGGCCCAGGCCGATGCCCAGGCTGCCAAGGAAGCCGAAGCCCTGGCCGAACGTGCCGGCGACCTGGATAAACTGAAGGCGCTGGCCGACCGCGACGCGCTCTGATTCACGTCGCGAGTGAATGTCGAGCAAGCTCCGGCACCGGGAAACCCCTTGATGATTCGTTCCGCCACAACCCCGGGACAATCGGTGCACGGCACATTGGCGTCAGGCCGAGCGTGGCTGGCCTCGACAACCATGTTGTCCGTGTTCAGTCCCAGGCGGCTTAGAGCGGCGGCAAGCAGAGGCAAAAGTCCCACTACAGTCCGCGAAAAAAATCCCGGTAGAGAATGGTCTCGGACAGGTTGTCGCACTCATTGCAGTGCTCCCAGTCGATCCAGACATACTCAAGGCCGATGTATCCGCTGTAACCGGCTTCGTCGAGCGCATCGACAACGCGTTTGTAGTCGATCACGTTGTCCTTGAAGCTCGCCTGCAGCCGGCCATTCGCCGCGCCGCGGACGTGAAAATGCGATGCGAATTCGGCGAGCGGCTCGATCCGGTCATCCGGAGTGCCGTTGCACGTGAAATGGCAGTAGTCGAGGGTCAGCGTGAGCCCGGGCACGTCGTTGACCAGCGCCCCCGCTTCCTCAGGCGTCGGCGCGATCGATCCGACGTGCGCCTCGGTGCCGAAAACGATACCGTGTTTGTCGGCCTGATCGACCCGCCAGCGCAGCTCGTCGATGCATTTTGCGCGTGACACGTCGAAGGGTTCCTCGTCCTCGAAGGGCATGCCGGGAAGGGCCGATACGTGCCTCGACCCGAGCACCGAGGCGTATTTCAGTGCCTTGATGAACCAGTCGCGCGCATGCTCGCGCCGGCTTTCATCGGGATGATTGATCGCATACGGCGCCAGGTCGGGAGCCATCTGCAGATACACGTCCGCGGGTTCGAGCCCGAGGTCATCGAGTTGTTTTTTCAACCGCGACGCCGCACCCTCGAGGTCCTCGAATTCCTTCGACGGCCAGAGATGCGAGCGGCCTTCGAACAGCCCGATGTCAACACCCTCGACATCCAGAAACGAAATGAGCTCAAGCACCCGGCCGTGCGGCAGCAATGGGAATGTGAAATCGGCACACGCGAGTTTGAAGTTCATGACGGCTCCTGGAATTTCGTTGGACCGGAAGTCTCCCACTCGGCGGCCGTGAGGTAACCGCCGTCGACCACCAGCGAGGTGCCGGTGATGCCGGCCGAGTCTTCGCAGGAAAAGTAGAGAACAGCCCTGGCAATGTCCATCGGTGTGATGGCGACCCCCATCGGCACGCGGCGGAGGCGATTGGCCAGCGTCGCCTCGGGGTCGGGCGTGGTGCTGAGATGGAAGCGCAGCATCGGGGTGTCGGTGATCCCCGGACAGATGCAGTTGCAGCGCAGGCCGTCGGCGGCGTAGTCGAGGGCGATGTTGCGGCTCAGCCCGAGCACCGCGTGCTTGGAAGCAATGTAGGCGGGGTCAGGCCTTGTCCGATGAAGCTGCCGATCGAACCGATGTTCACCATGTAGCTGCGTTGGTTCTGGCGCAGATGGGAAATGCCGTGTTTGATCGTGAAGAAGATGGATTTGAAATTGACGCCCATAAGGAGGTCCCACTCCTGCTCGGAGTACTCGTGCAAAGGGGCCACGTGGACGATGCCGGCACAGTTGATGATGGACTGCAGGCCGCCGAAATGCTCCACCGTCTTCTCGATGGATTCGCGTACGCCATCCTCCCGGGCAACGTCGCACTCGAGGAAAATGGCCTGCCCGCCGCGTCCGGCAATTCTCTCGACAACCTGCTGGCCGCGCTCGACTTGTATGTCCGCAACAACCACCTTCGCTCCCTCCTCCGCGCAGAGCTCGGCAGCAGCCTCACCCATTCCCGAGGCACCACCGCCGATCCAGGCAATCTGTCCTTCCAGTCGTTTCATAATTTCATGATTCCAGGTATTTGTTGCGATTAGCCGCCCGTTGAAACCTCAATTTGATTCCGCATCATCAACGACAGTTTGGAAGTATTGAGTGACGGCGAGAACACAGGTTTAGCAGTAGGCCTTATCAGAGCCGGTGCAGTGCGTTACGGTCAGCCGGTACGTTAGTCGGCAGGGCGGGGGATTGCCATTTCGGGCACACCAAAAGGCGGCCCGCTTCCGCCGTGGGTTATGCCGCAACAGCCGGAAAACAGCAAGCATGACCGACGATGGCAGTGTCCTGTGCTGCCTGGCGGGGGCGACAGGTGTTCCAAAATCCGCTGGCGGCTGAATCAAGCGGCACAATCACGACCGCTTCAGAACCGTGGTGCCATGGTCCCAGGCCAGGCAAAACTTGAAGTGGGTATGCGTCGTGCTATCGTTGAAAACAATGAAAGTCGAGCGTCGTACACCCAGGTGTTGCGGCACGACATTGGGCTTTGAGCAAACGCCTGAGCAACTCCAAAAACACGAACGACAGCGGAGGCTGAGACCCTCAAATGACAGCTCCCAACGACATGTTCATCGATGCCGAATGGACGGTTGCATCCGATGGCGCGAGAGAAGACATCGTGAATCCGGCGACGGAAGAGACGGCGGACTCGGTACCGATCGCAACGACTGCGGATCTCGACCGGGCACTGGCCGCCGCCGATCGCGGATGGCGGCAGTGGCGGCAGGTCGACGCCTGGACACGCAGCGCCGCCTTGCGGAAGCTGGCCGGGATCACTCGAGACCGCGCTGATGAGATCGCCGCGGTGCTGACCGAAGAACAAGGAAAGCCGCTGGCCGAAGCCAGGGGAGAACTGGCCGCGACCGCCGATCAGTTCGACTGGTACGCCGATGAGGCCCGCCGCATCTACGGCCGCGCCATCGACGGGCACAGCCGGCAGCACCGTCTGCTGGTGATGCGGCAGCCGATCGGTCCGGTGGCGGCGTTCGTGCCGTGGAATTTCCCGGCGCTGCTGGCCGCCCGAAAGATCGCTCCGGCGATCGCATCCGGCTGCTCGATCATCGTCAAACCGCCGATCGAGGCGCCGCGCACGGTCCTGTGCCTGGCCCAGGCCTGCGACGATGCGGGGATCCCTGCAGGCGTAGTCAACATGGTGACCGGTAACAGCGCCCGCATCAGTGCGCACCTGATCGGTTCCGGGGTGATCCGCAAGGTGAGCCTGACAGGGTCGGTGCCGGTCGGCCAACAGATTCTCAAACTGTGTGCCGAGCAGATGATTCCGGCCTCGATGGAACTGGGAGGGCACTCGCCGGTATTGGTATTTGAGGACGCCGATGTCGAAGGCGCGGCAGAAACCTGTGCCCGTGGAAAATTCCGCAACATGGGACAGGTGTGTATTTCCGCCAGCCGGTTCTTTGTGCAGGAAGCTGTCGTGGACCGCTTCACCCAGCGGTTTGTGGAAGTGACGCGAAGCTTGAAGATCGGTGACCCGAGCCAACCGGACACGGATGCCGGGCCACTGGCCAATCAGCGGCGCGTCGAAGCAACGACCGCCCTTGTTGCCGACGCCGTGGCAAATGGTGCGACCATTGCTTGTGGCGGCAGTCGTCCGGAAGGTTTTGACAAAGGCTTCTTCTTCGAGCCGACGGTGCTCTGTGGCGTCAACACATCGATGAAGGTGATGACTGACGAACCGTTCGGGCCGATTGCCCCAATCACGACCTTCACCGATTTAGACGACGCACTGGCCAGGGCGAACGACACTGATTTCGGCCTGGCCGGCTATGTCTTCACCAACAACACACGAACCGCCTTTCTCGCGTCGGAAGGATTGGATGTCGGCATGGTCGGTGTGAACAACCTCGTCATCGCCACTGCTGAAGCGCCATTCGGCGGCATCAAGGATTCCGGATTCGGGCGCGAAGGCGGGGCCGAGGGAATCGAAGCCTATACCGTCGCCAAGTATGTCAATCTACTCTTGTAGGCAAGCACCGTGAGCGAAAATCAACCGGCGCCATCGGGAATATACAAGAGTCTCGCCAGCTACGGCGACCCGGAGTTCAGCCGCTACCTGCGCCGCGCGTTTCTGGCGTCGGCAGGGTTTGACCAGGACGACTTGGAGCGACCGATCGTCGGCATTGCCGATACGTCGTCCGATTACAACACCTGCCACCGACAGATGCCGGAGATCGTCGAGGCGGTCAAGCGAGGCGTGCTGCAAGCCGGCGGGCTGCCGTTCGTTTTCCCGACGCTTTCGCTGAACGAGATCCTCTGCTCGCCGACGACGATGCTGTTTCGCAATCTGCAGGCAATGGGCACCGAAGAAATGATCCGTGCCCAGCCAATGGACGCGATAGTGCTGGTCGGCGGATGTGACAAGACGGTGCCGGCTCAACTGATGGCGGCAGCGTCCGTCGACCTGCCTGCTGTCTGCGTCGTGACCGGGCCGATGATGACTGGCTCGTGGCAAGGGCAGCGCCTGGGGGCATGCACCGACTGCCGACGTTTCTGGGCTGATCATCGCGGCGGCATGGTCGACCAGGAACAGATCACCGCAATAGAACAGTCACTGTGTCCCACGTCCGGCACCTGCATGGTGATGGGTTCCGCTTCGACAATGGCCTGCGTGACCGAAGCGATGGGAATGATGTTGCCCGGTGGCGCAACACCGCCGTCGGGCTCGGGCGACCGGCTGCGCAATGCGGTCGCGTCGGGCCGTTGCGCTGCCGGGCTTGCGGCAAACGGGAACGGGTCCAGTCCGCCGGAACGGCCCGCAGGAGGCTCTGCACAGGCTGGGCCTGTCGCCTCTTGCCGGCCGAGCGACATCCTGACCCGCCCCGCGCTGCTCAACGGGATTACCGTGCTCATGGCGGTTGGCGGCTCGACGAATGCGATCGTTCACCTCACGGCGATCGCACGGCGACTGGGAATCGACCTGACGCTTGACGATTTTCACCAAGCCGCCCAGCGGGTGCCGCTGCTGGTTGATTGCAAGCCGGCCGGTTCAGGATATATGGAAGACCTGCATCGCGCCGGCGGTGTGCCGGTATTGCTCGGACAGTTGGCACCGCTGCTCGATCTGTCCGCAACAACGGTCACGGGCAAAACGCTCGGCCAGCTGTTGGAACGCACCGCGCCGCCGGGCGATTGGCAGTCGACCATCCGGCCGCTCGACCAACCGCTGGGGCCGCCCGGTTCGCTTGTCACCTTGCAAGGCAGCCTGGCGCCGGACGGTGCGGTGCTCAAGGCGGCCGCAGCCAGTTCAGAGCTGCTCTCGCATCGCGGACCGGCCATCGTCTTCGAATCGCCCGAAGACGCCGCCGAGCGCATCGACGATCCGGCGCTGGAGATCACGCCCGACCATGTGTTGGTGCTGCGAAACGGCGGGCCGATCGCCGCCGGAATGCCCGAATGCGGGTCCCTGCCGATTCCGCGTCACCTGGCTGAAGCCGGCGTCCGCGACATGGTCCGCGTATCCGACGCCCGCATGAGCGGCACGGCCTTCGGCACGGTTGTCTTACACTGCTCACCGGAAGCGGCCGTCGGCGGCCCGCTGGCGCTGGTGCGAGACGGCGACACGATCGAACTGAACGTCTCGGAACGCCGCATCGACCTGCTGGTGGACGAAGCCGAACTCGACCGGCGCCGCGCCAGGTTCGTCAAGCCGGACCTTCCCCGGCGGGGCTGGCGGCGATTGTACGCCGAACACGTGACGCAGGCGCACCTGGGCGCCGACATGGACTTTCTGGATGCCGTCGGCGGTGCCGCGATTCATCGGGGTAGCGAACAGGCCACCGAAGAATCGCCCACATGAATGCAGCCACGACAAATACGCCGGCGTTCATTTTGCCGGCCGCCATACAGGCAGGCGCCTAACCGGCCACTGCCGACCGGCAGCCCCCGAATCCGATCGTCAGCAGGTTCGGCGTACTATGTGGAAAGGCTTGAGCCGTTCACAATAGGTCCATTGAAGCGGTTGGCTATGGTTCGCGAAACTCATCGGCGAGCTCGTCCAGACGGACGGTATCGCCGAACAGCAACGGTGCGCAGCCTTCCAAATCGAAGTTGAACATGGCCCGGGTCGCGAGGTCGACGTCGATGTCCGCCACGACCAGGGTCTCCTCTTTGAGCGGCGCCTCCGCATGCACCCGGCCATCGGGCGCAATGACCAGCGACTGCGAATTCTGGTGCGGGTCCAGGCAGGCGTTGCACGAGGCGAACCAGATTGTGTTTTCCGCCGCCCGCGTGGTGATCATCGCGTGATGAATGGGGATCTTCCAGTCGTTCGGCCGCGTAGTGTTGTTCTGCGGGTGAAACACGACCTGGGCGCCCTGGGCCACGCACTCGCGTGTGGTCTCGGGAAACCGGAACCCCTCGAAACAGATCACCACGCCGATGCGGATACCGAACAGATCGAACGTCTCGAACGTCTCGCCTGGTGAGTAGGCCACTGCATCGAGGGGCGTGAGCCGGGCCTTGTGATGGACCCCCAGGATCTCTCCCGTCTCCGAGATGACGAGGGCCGAGTTGTACGGCTTGCCTGTCTCCGCGGGGGTCTCGGTGCCGAGAATACAGGCCATGCCCAATCCACGGCAACGGTCGGCCACGCACCGGTGCAGGCCATCCAGCTCGGTCGCCGGCACCGCGGCATCGGGTGCCGAGATGTCCACCCGGTAGCCCATGGTCTGCGTCTCCGGGAAACAAAGGACCTGCACGCCTGCTTCGCCGGCGCGTGTCAGGAAGCGGAAGATCGTCTCCGCATTACGGTCCAGCCCGTCCACCTGCCGGCACTGGGCGAGCCCGATCCTCAGCATGTTCATCGCTTGTCCTCGGCATGCAGGCATTCATTCTGCAGCGTAATTTCCCGGCCGGGCAATCGAGCCGCCGCCAGCGGCAGGCCCGGCCAATTGGGGGGACCGGGCGAAGCGGACCGCGAAACACAGCCTTCGTCCATGTTACCCCCGGGGAAACCCGTGTGGAAATCCTCATTCAATCTACCCCCGGGAGTTGCCACTGTAAATCGCGCCAATCAAGGCGCCGATAAATTTCCGGCCGCAACGAATTTCGGTCGAGGCAATCCTGCGGGCGCCCGCAAGCGATGCCGGGTTTCATGACACCACGCCGCCACTCACCGGTGAATCAGGCCAGTGGGATTGCCAACCGGGCGGACCAGGCACGGCTCCTGTCGTGGCTGCAGCTGACAGGTATGCCAATGTCGCCCAGGTCGTTGGCTTAATCTAACCATACGTTGTGGCAATTGGCGGAAGCGATCATAAGTTAGGGCCCATTGCATTGTGAGAGGATGAGTAGGATTGGCAGAAAATTATTTGCGGAGGCTCGACATCAGCATAACACGACTCAATCCACCTGAGATCAACCTTGATGGCGTGAGGCGGATCATCCCCTTTTTCATCATTGTTATCGGCCTGATCTTCCTGGTGATCAACCTGCGGATGTACCGGGAAATCTCGGCCGAGCAGGTCGGGATCAAGGTGAACTACCTGTCCGGGAACCAGGAGATCATCACCCAGCCGGGGATCAAGTTTCACCTGCCGATTGTACAGGAGATCTTCATTCTCGACAAGACCCCGAACAAGTTCGTCATGGAAGGCGCGTATGATCTGGGCGCGAACCGCGTCCAAAAGCTGACCGTGCGCGCCATGGACGGCAGCAACTTCTGGTTCGACTCGCTCGAAATCCAGTACCGGATCCTGCCCGCCGAAGCCGGGCACGTGCTCAACGAATCCGGCCCTGGTGACGAGTTCAAGCAGTTCTGGATCCGCAGCCTGGCGCGGTCGGTGTTGCGGGATGAGTTCGGCCGCTTCTCTGTCGCGGAAGTGACCGACCCAACCAAGTACGGCGTCGCCATCGAGGCTGCACAGCGGCGCCTCGAAGAGATGCTTCAGCCGCACGGGCTTAAACTCGTCCAGTTGATCTGTCCGAAGCCAAAGTTCGATGCGGCCTACGTAAAGGCGATTGAACAGCGCAAAGTGGCCAACCAGGAAGTCGAACGACTGAAGGCTCAGCGCGAGAAGCTGACAAACGCACGGAATACGGAACTGGCCAGTGTCAATCGCGAAAAGGAAGTGGCCAAGCAGGAATTGACCGGGGACCTGGAGTCGGCCAGGCTGGCCGCGGAACAGGCTCAAATCAAGGGTGAAAAAACAGCGGACGCTTATCAGATCGAACGGATAAATGCCGCTGCGGCAGTGCTGCGAGAGGCGGAGATCCAGGCGAAGGGCTTCAACGTCAAGTACCGGAACGAGATCGACGGCCTGCGCAAGGAGATCAGCGCCTACGCTACGGACGGGCGCGGCATCGTCTGGCGCGAATACGCCCGCAAGATTGCCGAGATGAAGATCGATGTTGTCCCGTACCAGCAGGACCCTGCCCCCGACCGCCTTGAGATCGAAGGTGTATTTGATCGGCTGAACCAGTCTGCGGGAGGTGCGAAATGAAAAAAGTCCTCTATACGATCGGCGGCCTCGTCCTGATCGCCATTCTCATCAAACTGGTGCTGCTCGGCCTGTTCTTCCAAAAGGTGCCCGTTGCCACCTTCGGTGTGCGACAACATCTCTTCGGCGCCGGCGGTGTCGTCGACAAGGACTATGCCATGGGCTATCATTTCTCGTTTCGCCCGCTGTACAAATGGCACATGCTTGACCAGCGCATGCACGTGATTCACTTCGTCGGCAAGGATGCCGCTCAGCAGCAACTGTCGAACAACATTCGCCTTCGCAAGACGATGCACATTCGGACCCGGGACAACAACATCGCGTATCTCGACGTCAGCGTGCTCTACAGCATCATCCCCGATGAAGCTCACCAGATCGTCCAGGACGGCATCCAGAGCAGTTATCAGGACCGCGCACAGTCGACGATGGAAGGCGTGTTGCGCGCCGAGCTAGCCAAGCTGACCTCGGAAGGGTATCAGGACACCGATAAGCGCATGGAGCTCCAGGGCACCACGGCAACCGTCCTCAACACGTTGTTGGCACCGTTCCATCTCAAGGCGGAGTCGATCCTCATCCGGGGCCTTCAATTCCAAACCGAGTACGAGAGCAAACTGCAGGACAAACAGCTGCAGAAACAGCTTTCCAAGCTGGAAGAAGCGAAGCTCGGACAGTTCGAGGAAGAGAAGATCACCAAGGGCATGGAGAAAGAGATCCAAGCCGCCGTGAAAATCGCCGAAGCCGAGTGGGACAAGCTGTTGCAGGAGTTACGCAGCACCAACGAGATCGCCATTGCCAAAATTGATGCTCAGACAGTGTTATACGTCAAGACAACAAAGGCTGAAGCCGATCGCGCCTACACCGAGTCCGAGGCGCGCGCAAAGCTGTTGCTGCAACTCGAAGAGGCGAAGCGCATCGAAGGCCTGACCGCCGCGCTTAGTGAGCCGGGCGGCGATTACTACAACGCCATGCAGGCCATACAGGGATTGCAGTTCAATCGCATCATCGTTAACTCGAACCGTGACGGGGCGGTGGATCCGTTGAGTATCGAGGATGTTCTCCGCCGCCTGCTGCCGCAGGAAAAGGCAGGGCAATAGCGCGCCTCGCAGCCGGCCGTGAAAAGCAATTGCCCACCCGTTGTTTGTCTGCCCGACCTTGCCGCAGTACCTTTCGCCCATGAGTATTCCGAACACTGACGTCCGCGATATCGACGTCCCTTCCATTGTTGCTGCAGTTCTCGACCCGGACAAACACCGGGCCTTCGACCAGATGCTCGAACAGTCCCGCTTCTTCGAGACCCTCGAAGCTGTGCGCGCGCAGTCGGGCAAGGCGAAAGACGACTTCCTGATCGCCATGAAACCCAACTTCATGATGACGATCAAAATCGAAGACCCGGCCCTGGTCTACACCGACCCCCAGCTCGTCGAATACTGGCTCGGCAAGCTGCGCGATGCAGGTTACACCCGTTTGCGCGTGGTCGAGGCCCAGAATGTCTACAACCTCTGGTACCGCAACCGCTCGGTCAATCACGTTGCACGGGTGATCGGCCTGAAAAGCGACGGCTACGCAGTCCACGACTTGACGAACGAACAGTTCCCGCATGATTACGGCGGCGTGCTGGGCGAGCATTTCGTCGGTGAATCCTGGCGTGACGCGGATTTCCGGATCTCATTCGCCAAGAACAAGACACATGACGTGTCGCGCTGTACCCTCGTGATCAAGAACACCTACGGCTGCCTGCCCGCGGTCGACAAGTTCAAGGAGTACCACACCAAACGTGAAGTCGACAGCGCCACGGTACAGGCGTTGAAGCACTTTCCGGTGCACTTCGCGGCGATCGATGCGACATGGTCCCTCGACGGCCCGCTCGGATACAAGGAAGGCTTCGACGTCGTCAAGGACGAGGCCGGCAATGTCATCCGCGAAGGCAACGTCCACCAGACCAACACGGTGATCGGTGGCCGCGACCTGCTCGCCGTCGAATACGTCGGCATGAAGAAAATGGGGCTCGACCCCGCGGCCGACAAACGCTTTTACAAACTCGCTGAGGAAGCGTTCGGCGAACGCGACTTCGAATGGCTCGGCAGCCACGCCGTCTACGACGACTGGCTTAACGTCGGCGAGGCCGCCTGCGATGTCCTGGACATTGGCGAGGAGTTGGGTACCATCAGCCATTTCTTCGGCGAGTCCATGGCGCACGTCGATACCAACCTCTTTCCACCGCGCAAGACTACGTGGGTCCGCAAGTTCATGCACTATTTCGGCCGCAAGCTCTTCATCAAAAAGGTCCGCAACCGCAAGGGCGAGCGGGTGGTGGCGAGTTGAAACGGTTGCGCACGGTTGGCCGGGAAGCCGCGTATCGGCAGCGCCCGGTGGGGCAGCGTTCGAATTGCCCTGCCGGTTCACGTTGATCCTTTTTCGAATGCTATTCCTGCAATGGCGCCGGGGCCTCCAGCCCAACGCTCGCAGCGGTGTCCACGATGGTTTGCCAGGTGCTTTCAGCAAAGGGGATGCCGTCCTTTTCCCGTTCGATCCGGGTGCGGTATTCCATTTCCCCCGGAATGAGAATCTCGTCTGTTTGCGGGTCCGTGGGCACTGACTTGACTGCCTTGAAATACCCATCGACCTCGGTGCGAAAGGTGTCGAGATCGATGAACCGTTCGACGTCGATGGCAATGACAAACGTGCCGTTGCCTTCGATGTAGTCGTCGCGGTAGGCGGGGCCATATCCAGTCAGGATTCCACCGAGGACTTCGGCGAACAGTGCCAATGCATATCCCTTGTGCTCGCCGAAAGGACGCATTGCCCCGAAAATTTCCAGGTCCCTGGTCATGAACGCTTCGGGATCGGTGGTGGGCTGCCCGGCCTCGTCGAGGACCCAGTGGTCGGGAATTTTTTCCCCTTTCTGGAGGGCAATCAGGACTTTGCCACCGGCCGCGGTGGCGGTCGAAATGTCGGTCACCAGGGGCGGCCTGGATTTGCCCGGCACCCCGAAACCGATGGGGTTGCCGGCCATCACCCTGCGCATCCCGCCGAACGGCGCCATCGAGCCGCCACGCGGGCCGGCGTTACACCACATCAGCCCGATCATGCCTTCATCGACGACGCTCTTGATGAAACCCCATAAGGCGCCCACGTGGTTGCAGTTGGTGACGCCGACCGCGCCGATGCCAAATCTTTTCCCCTTTTCGCCGGCCAGCTTGACCGCGGTGTGGGCGCTGTACATGCCGAAACTGCGATTGCCGTTGATCAGGGCCGTCGGGCCGTCTTCCCGCACGACCTCCGGTATTGCCGTGGGGATAATTTTACCGCTGCGTACGTCCCGGGCAAAGCGCGGGATTGCCAGGCATCCGTGTGAATCATGACCGGCAAGATTTGTCTCGACCTGGTAATCAGCAACCACGCGCGCAATCTCTTCCGGGGCCTCCAGCGCGCGGTAGATCTCGAACCCCAGCTCACGCAATTGATTGTGGTCGATTCTCGGCATCCTTAACCCCTGTTTGAACGTTGAGTGCGCTTTTGACCTGCTCGGCAGGCAACCCGGGCTTCTTCCGCAGATCAAAGAGCCAGGATACCAGGCTGCAGGACGCCGAGAGTGCCGGCTGAATCCGCACAAGCGATGGTTTCACGTCCGACAAACCCAACACCGGCCGGGCCGGCAGTGGCGGCCTCAGGACGTATGGTCGTCCGCGAAAATCTCCTCCATTTCAACCCAGGTTTCCTCGGCCGGCGCACCCGGCACGGGTTCCTGAAAGGTGCGCATCAGCTCATCCCATTCCTTGGCCCTGGGATCGGCCGTGTATTTGGGAAAGTCGCGTTGCATGTCAAAGTCGTCCACCGTTTCCATAAACATGAACAACTGGCGGCCGAAGCGGTAAATAAAAATCCGCCGGACACCGATACCGCGGATGCCCTCGACGACCTCCGGCCAGGGCGCCGCATGATATTCTTCATAGCGGCGAATTATTTCCGGATCGTCTTTGAGCAGCACAGTCATGGCGAAACGTCTCATTTCCCGCCCTCCTTGCGAAGATTATGGAACCGGGGCTCGAAGCGTCGCAACAATACCCCCAAGGATGAGTTGGCGCAATGGCGCCTGGTGTTCCGTTGTGATAATTCCTTCGGGGTGGTGGAAATTCCCCTGTATCCAACAGCCATCCGTTCGTTACCCTATTGGGAATCACCGCATCCCATAGTTCGTTTTCATCGGTTCAAGACCGCAAGCGGTAATGTTTCCAGGCCCGACAGTTCGCCTGGCGACGGACGTGAAGCACGAAAGGATCGCCGAACAATCATCATTCTGCCTTGCGGAAACAACCAACTGGCAGCATTATACGGCATCATTGATCAGGAGGGACAGTCATCAGCAGCCTCGAGCACAGAGTTGCCGTCGTCACCGGCGCGGCCCAGGGGATCGGCCTGGCCGCCGTTCAGGAATTTGCGCGGCGCGGCGCCATCTGCACCCTGGTCGACATCGATGCCGACAAGGTCGCGGCGGCGGCGGACGCGGTCAACGAGATCGACGACCGTGCCGGCAGCTATGTCCTGGATGTTGCCGACAAGGACGGGTGGGAGAAAATGAACCGCGAGCTCGTGGGGCGCTTCGGCACGATCGACATTCTGGTCAATGCCGCCGCCACCTACGATGTCGTTCCCTTCGAGGAGCTCACCGAGTCGCAGTGGGATCGTGTCTTTGCCGTCAACGCCAAGGCCGTTCTGTTCGGCTGCCAGGCCGTGGCCGGCCCAATGAAGAGACAGAAGAGTGGACGGATCATCAACCTCTCCTCGCAAGCGGGCAAGACCGGGGGATTGCTCGTCGGGGCCCACTACTCGGCGTCCAAGGCGGCCGTTATCTGCATGACGAAGACCTTTGCCACAGCCCTTGCCGCTCACAACATTACGGTCAATTGCGTAGCTCCGGGCATCATTCAAACCGATTTCCTCAAGGGCATGACGGGCGTCGAGGAGTTCTTCGATAAAATCCCCCTGGGCAAAATGCCGGGAGAGCCCATCGACGTTGCCAAGGCGATCGCCTTCCTGGCCTCCGACGATGCTCGCTATATCACCGGTGAAATCATCGATGTCAACGGGGGCTTGCTGATGGATTGACCGGTCCTCGCGCGCCGCAAGGCCATCGTCCGCTTCGGGACCGGGCCGGACAACAGCGGCCGGGCTGTTGCATTTCCCGGCCATCGGTTCTACCATACCCTCCTCCCCCCGAAACAACTAAAATAAATCGGTAGAGAGACAAATGACAGCAGCAGATTTACTGGTTGAAGAGCTCCAGGCTCGAGGCGTCCCTTTCGTGGCAACACTAAATGGCCACGGTCTCGATCCTTTTTATTTGGCCTGCGACCGGGCCGAGATGCGCCTGGTTGACGTGCGTAACGAGCAGGCGGCCGGCTACATGGCGGAGGTGACGGGACGGCTGAGCCGCACCGTGGGCGTCTGCGCGGTGAGCGGCGCCGTGGCACACGTCAACGCACTCACCGGTGTACTGAATGCCTGGCTCGACGGCGCGCCCATGCTGCTGATCACCGGCATTGGGTCACTGCGCAGCCTGGGTTGGGGTGAATTTCAGGATTTCAACCCCGTCGCCATGTCGGTGCCGGTGTGTAAATATGCCAGGCTGCTCGACGTGCCTGAACGCATTCCGCAACTGGTTCACGAGGCGTTTGCGGCGGCGACCAGTGGGCGACCGGGGCCGGTTCATCTCTCTCTGCCCATGGATGTCGCGACGGCTGAGGTCGATGCCGATGCGGTGCCGAGAGCACACCTGCGCAGCGGCACGGTGCGCGCCGAGGGGGCCGCGACCGCGGAAACGATCCGGCACGCCGTAGACCTGCTGCGGCAGGCCGAGCGCCCGCTGCTGATCGCCGGCAGCGGCGTGTACTACGCCGGCGGCGAAGCGGCATTGGCACAATTCGCCCGGCAACAGCAGGTTCCCGTCACCGTACCCATCTGGGATCGCGGCAGCATCCCGGAGCCAATGGCGGAATTCATGGGCGTCATCGGCGCCATTACGGGCAGCCCTGAATTGCTTGCCGACGCCGACCTGGTCCTTCTGGCCGGCGCCGAATTCGATTATCGCGTCGGCCATATTTCAGCGCCCGCGATTGCGCCGAGCGCCACGGTCATTCGTATTCATGCCGATGCCGGGCGCCTTCGACAAGGCCTCGAGGCACACCTCAGCATCCAGGGCTCGCCGGCCGTCGTCCTCGAGCAATTGGCGGCGGCGTGCGACACGGCGGATTGCCCACCCAGCTCGGAGTGGCTGGCGGAGGCGCAGCAGCGGCGGCAAGCGCACCGGCGCCGCTGCCTCGACGCGGCAGACCAATTGCCGGCGGGGATCAACGGGCGGGATGTCGTCGCCGCTATTGGCGAGGTACTGACGAACGATACGGTATTCGTGGTGGATGGCGGCAACATCGGCCAATGGTGCCATCAGACGTTGGTCACCGATCGATATCCGGGACACTGGATAACCGCCGGTGCCAGCGGTGTTGTCGGCCTGGGCCTGCCCAGCGCCATGGCGGCCCGCGCCCTTTATCCCCAGCGGCCGGTCATTCTCTTGTCCGGGGATGGCTCCTTTACATTTACACTTGGTGAATTGGAATGCGCCTCCCGGCAGGGGCTGCACTTTGTTGCCGTTGTCGCGGATGACGAACAATGGGGCATCTCGGTGTCCAACCACGTGAAGAAGTATGGCCGCCCGCTGCACTGCGTCCTGGGCCCGACCCGGTTCGACAAGGTGGCCGAAGGCCTCGGCTGCCGCGGCGTTCGAATTGAAAAACAGGAAGAACTCGTGCCGGCCCTGCGCGAAGCGCTCGCGGCACAAGTCGTCACGGTGATTCAAGTACCCGTTGTACCAGGCACACCAGCAGGCTGACCATGTTGAATGTCGGTGTAATCGGGGATGCCGAGGGCGCTGCCGGAATGGCCAGGCGTTTCTGGCCCGGATGGAAGTGGTTCAAGCAGGTGTGATGAAGCCGCCCGGACCTGCTTCCGTGAATGAATCGCCGCCGGCAGGGAATCGCCACGGCTGCTTCAGGAGCCCATGTTGATCCGGTAAAAAAGAATTGTGAGGCAAAAGGAGCAGAAAAGTGTCAAAGACGGTGATGATCCCTCAAAGCTCGCCGGACGCGGCACCTGTCCCGTTGGGTGCCGATTTCGAGGTCCAGTATGTGTCGGCGGCCCACCCGCTGAGTGGCAACCGGCCGGCGTTGCTCATCGAATGCCGTCATTGGCCGGGCGAGAAGTTCACGCTCTGGTACCCGGAGGAGCTGCTCGACACATCTCGTGCTGCAAAAGCACACTTCTACCGGTACCAGGCACACGTCGAGGAGTACGAGCCGGAGTGGGCGGTTCTTCCTGAAAAAGCCGCGCTGCTCCTGGAGTACGAAGCAAGGGACTATCGTGTGGCGGCCGCCATGGTGGCGGCGCCACGGCGCCTCGACTTGAACGTGACGGTAACAAATCGGGCGACATGCAAAGCCCCCGCCGCCTGGTTGGAAATCTGCCTCAGAACTACGCACGCCCCGTCCTTTGCCGATGACACCGGCGAGCGCACGTTCATCCACGTTGACGGCGAATGGCTGGCCATCGCCCAGACCAGCATGGCAGGCAAGACGGACAGCAACTTCTCGATCTTTCCCGTGGGCGACTTGAAGGAGTGGGAGTGGCGGCATCCGCGGTTCCTCGAGGAACCCGATTCGCCGCTCCTCCTGATGGCCGACCGGCCTGGCGAGCGCGTCCTGGGAATGGCCAACCGGCCGCAGGGGATGATCTTCACCAATGTCGCAGCCCATATGCGGTGCATGCACAGCGACGCCTGTCTGCCGCCGCTCGAGCCGGGTGAGACGTTTACCACGCGCGGCGCGATCTTTTTCGCCGAGGGGGGCATTAGCGGTGCGGAAAAGGCGCATGGGGCGTGGCGCGCTGAAGGTTGTCCCGCCGATCTGTAAAGCGCGGCGGCATTAGCTCCGTGGGCGGCGTTTTGGCGTGGCGCCCGGGACCGTTGCACAAGCGCTCGGGACGGGGTTGCCAAGGTCGAGCCCTCTCCTCGGACGGCCGCAGGGATTGATGGTCCATATGCAGAAAGGACCATGCGGAAGTGTCTTCCTGACCGGCCGGATGAAGGTGGCATCGGGGCCGGGACTGCGATCACCCGGCGCCGTCACGCTGGTGCCGCCGGGAATGTCCTCGCCAATCCATGTTTCCCGGTCATTCAGGGTTTTCCTGTCTTCCATCGATTCGCCAGTCGGCCGCGACCCGATCGCCGTCGGCCTCGAGCCAGATACCGACGATGTCACCGGTCACCAGGCGGTGTCTCGACGATTGGTTGTTGTTCTGCGCAGGGGTAATGAAATGGCGGTGCGCTTGTTCCGTCTCTACGCTGACCGTCAGCTGTCGGCCGTTGGCCCTGAGTTCAACCTGATCGCCGAGGGAGACGTGCTCGGTCAGCTGGCGACACGCCTCGCTTTGGCCCTCACTGACATAGCTCAGCTGCCCGAGCGCGGCGCGGGCGTTCGGGCCGAGTCGCCATTGGCGGACCTTCTTTCCATGCCCGCTCACCCGCAAAGCTGCCAGGGTGCCGGAAACCGTCAACTCGCAGCGCAGTTGGGCAACCACGTGCCCACTGTCATCGAGCAGATCGAGGACCTGTCGTACCACCCAACCTTCCTCGTCAGAATGCGCCTCCCACGCGGATGGGTCGAGCCGCAGGCGGGGCGTAAATCCGCCGGGATCACCGTGCCACTCGCCGTCGTCGCACAGTACCCAACAGGCAAACCCCCAGATACCCGGTCCCGGCATGTCAATTACAAAGAGGTCCGCCGGACCGCAAGCAACGATTCTCTGTCCAATGCGTATGTCCTGATGGCGGTCGTGCCCGCTGGCAGCCAGGTGAAAGTCGCCCCGACGATAGCTCAGTGACCGCTCGCCCTGCGTCAGGGCATCCAGGTCGGGCAGCTGATTCGGCCCCGCGACCGGCGGTAGTGAGGTTGTCCAGATCAATGGCGCCAAACCGTAGCCGGTCATGTAAAACGGGTCCATCTTGTCGCAACGCATGTCACCATCCATTGCGTAGAGGAACCCCGGCCATAATCCGTCATCCCGCTGGTGGACGTTGACAAAATGATGGAACCTCCTGGCGACTGCCGCGAAACAGTCGTCCTCGCCCGGGTCGCGTCCGGCGTCAACTTCTGCCGCGGCCCCCTGCCGGCAGGCGCTGCCGAGGTAATGATAAGCATACAGGGCGTAGCTCATGGTGAAGTCGCCGGCGCAATCCGGGCGGCGCGATGTCAACTCGATCAGCTCGCCACTGGGTGCGGCGAATTGCACATTGTAGCGGGCGGCGCGGCGGGCGCTACGCAGGTAGGTCGAATCCCCGGTCAACTCGTAGGCGCGCAGGAGCGTTCCGGCGACGATCATTTCGTACTTGCGGTCGTGCTCATAACCGCGGCCTTCGTCATCGAAGTAGCCAAGGTTCTCGGTCAGTATCGTGACGCCGCGTTCCTGCAGTTCCGGGTCGTGCAAGGCGATCCCGGCCTGCAGGGTTGCATGGCCGGTCACGGCCTGATGATTGTTCGAACCCAGCGGGAACTCGCTGGTTTCGTACAGCCCGTACAGGTCGAGGGCGGCATCGCGAACCGCCCGTTGGGTCTCGCACAACAGTTCCTCATCCAGCTCGGCCTCCAGGCGAACCAACGCCTCGGCCAGGGCAATCAGGCCAAAGTCAAAACAGGGGTTGGTCAACGGGCGCCCGGTATTGATTCTGCGCGCACAAAACCCGAGTGCGGCAATGGCGGACGCAAGTGCGGCATCATCCTGGAAGTAGGCCGAGCCCGGGTCCCGGTAGGCGTGGCTGACGACATTCAGGTACTGACAGATAGCGACAGAGTCCACCGACCGAATCCGGGCAGGGGACGATTCGGCGAACCAGACAGAATCCCAGTAAGCGCCGACCAGGGCTTCGGGCGCCTCGCCGTCGGCTACCGGGATATAACGGTCCCAGGTGTCCACCAGGTCCACGAAGCGGGGGTCGTGAACCTGGTGGTCCAGCAAGGTTGTGACCAGCTTGTCTAACCGCGACATCATTTACCCCGTAATTACCAAAATCAAACAGGCTGCTTTTTGACTTGACTCGCCTTCCAATAGTAACCTCGCTGCGCCATGAAGCATAGACAAGAAAAACTGAAAATCATCCGAATGGTTTTCCAGTCCGGACATCTATAGTTGATTATCCGCCCAGGTGACGATTAGATCGAAATCACCGCCGCCGCCGGTATTGGGTGAGGTGCCCAGGGGGACAGGTATCGCGTCCGGAGGGCCTTGAGGAATCACCACCGTCTTTGACGTTTCCGTGCCCTGCTGTATTACCGCATGGCGCACCTGATCGCGCTTTCCGCCTTTGTCAGTGACAGATCGATGTCGGCTTGCGTGTGGGCGAGGCTGAGAAACCAGGGGTGCGAAGTAAGGTACACGCCTTCGGTGATCAGGCAGTCGAGGAACCGGTCGCGCAGGCGCGTGTCATGCGGCGCCGCGGCGGCAACACTCGCCAGGCACGGAAAGCCGTGGATCTCCAGCCCGACACCGGCATCGTTGAAGATTCGTTGCAAACCGGCAATCAGTTGTTTCCCCAGCCGCCACTGATGGGCGATGCCGTCGCGCTTCTCCAGCTCCGTGATGGTCGCGAGCGCCGCCGCCACCGAAACGGCATCGGCGTGAAAAGTGGCGGCCAGGTACGTGTCGGCCCGTGCCGCCATAATTTCACGGCGGCCCACAACGACCGATCCGGGGTAGCCGTTGCACATCGCCTTGCCGAAGGTGGCGAGATCTGGTTGGATGCCGAAATATTCCTGCGCCCCGCCGAGCGCGAAACGGAAACCGGTCTTCACCTCGTCAAGGACGAACACCACCCCGTGCTCGTCGGCCAGCCGCCGGACGCCGTCGAAGTAGCCGTCGTCCGGACCGTTGTCCCGAACCGCTTCGATGATGACGGCGGCCACGGCGTCTCGGTTCTCATCGAGCGTTGCCGCCAACTGATCGAGATCGTTGTACGGCACCTCGATAGTCAGTTCCTGGTAGCAGGCCGGCACGCCGTTTCTCCCGGGCTGCGTCCACGGGTGCCAGCCGTGATAGCCGCTGCGGATGATCTTCTCCCGGCCGGTATGGGTGCGCGCCATGGCGATGGCGCCGGAGGTCGCCCCCGAGCCGCCGATGAAATATGCCGCCATCTCGGCGCACGGAATCAACTCGATCAGTTTCTCCGTGAGATGCAGCTGCTCGGGAAACTCGAGATTGAAGATTGTGCCCTTCTGCATTTGCCTCGACACCGCCGCGTTCACTGCCGGATCGTTGTGCCCCACCACGATCGGGCCGTAACTCAGCAGATAGTCGATATACTCGTTGCCGTCCACATCCCAAAAATGGGCGCCGGCAGCGCCTTCGATGAAGGCCGGCAGCCCCAGCTCCAGGTTGCGCGGTTTCTTGTGTGCCTGACAACCGCCGACGACAAGTTCCAGCGCTTGCTGGCGCAGTTCACGGGACTGCACGTTGCGCTCCCGTGAGCGGTCACGGTGATCGTGCGGGATCCTCGCAAACAGCGTCCGCATACCCTCGACAAAAACATCGCCGACATGCGGCAGGTACTTGTACAGGCCGTAGTATTTCGGCGCCCGATGCGTTTCGTAAACCTCCGCTTCAAAGGCATCAGGCGTTGCGATGTAGCCCACGGTGCCGTTGGCGTGCGTCACCGGCAGGGTATGATAATACGGGCTGCAGTTGCGCAGTTCGCTGCCGACGTCGACAAACACCTCCGCCGGCACCCCCACCACGAGCGCATCGCCGATGCGAAAGGCCTGCACGCACATTTCGATTTCAGATGTCTCCCGGCCGGCCCGCTTCGTTGCCAGCGCCTCCTCGGCCCACTCGATCTCGGTGCGCGCCTCGGCCAATGCCGCTGGCGTGGTCTCCGCCGCGGCTTCGCGTTGCCCAAGCCTTGAGCGCCATTGCTCGAGGTGTTCCTCGAGAACCGATGACTCCGGCAGCGCCGCCAGTGGCAGTTGTATCGCCTGCACGGTGACGCCGAGCATCGGGGATTCGCTGGTCACGATGCGATTGAAGGCGTCCAACAGTCCGTCCGCCAATTTCTCGCCGGTTTCCCGGGCAGCGGCCTCGCTCGGGTCCTGCCAGCGGAAGTTGGCAGGATTCTGATCGCCGGACGGCGAGGAAAAAAAGAGTACCGTCAGCTTTTCGTCGACCCGCCCATACAACCGTTGCCGGGTGTAACCGGGAAAGTCCGGCGCGATCAGATTCCGGTATGAATGAAGATTGACCGGATGGCAACCAAAGGTAATGACGGCGGCGATTGGATTGTCGTCCACATCATCAACACGGATGAGGCCGACCTCGGGATCGGTGGGGCCGTCCGGGTCGTGTCGATTCACCGCCAGCCCGTCTACAAAGGCCTGCCCCCAGCCGACCCGTGCCGGTGCCGCCGCCTCCGTTGCCTGTCGCGCCGAGTCGCAAAGCAGTGTCTTCAGCTCGGCAAGGTACGACGGGTCCTTCGTGCCCCAGTTGCGCAACTGTACCGTGGCCGGGGCGGAATGGGTGTGGGTCGCCGCAAGCATCACATTGTCCGCCGGCAGCTCACACGCCGTCGCTATGGCCGCCCGGATGTCATCGGCATACGGGGTGTCGAAGGCAATGACATCGGCTGAAATCATGATCTGCCGGGTCGTGCCGTCGTCGAGATACAGTGCCTGTGCCGCGATCGGCTGCAACACCCCCACGGCCGGCCCGAACGCCCACCCCGACAGCTCCACGCCGGCCGGCGGCGTAATCTCCACCGTGGCACAACCGGCCCGGAGCATACCGGTATTTGCAACACCTGTCACCGGGAAATTCCCTCCATTGCAGGATAGGTATTAAATAGAGTGACATCGTCGAGAACGCAAGCGCCAATCAGGGAAATGTATCTCCCGGGGAACTGTGTCCGCTGTACTCCGCATCGATTGTCCCTGGTCGATAAGTATTCAGCGTAATTCGCGTCAGCAAGCGGCTGCGCATTTCCAGTTCACGTTCAGCGTACTGTGGATGGCCGCAAAGGTTGCTCTGCTCGAGCGGGTCGTGCTCGAGGTCAAAGAGCTGGAGCGTCTGCCCGTCGCGCCCCACCACCAGTTTCCATTCACGGGTGCGCAACATGTAATGGGCGTGAACTTCGCTGAGCACGTCCTCGCGCCCCCGATCGGTCTCCCCCCGCAGCAGGGGCAGCAGTGAGGCGCTGTCGCAGCGTTGATTCGGCTCCCCGCCGGCAATGTCGACAAGGGTCGAGTAAAGGTCGATCGTTTCCACATTAGCCTGGCATACGGTGCCTGCACGCGGGCATCCAGGGAGGCGGATGATGAGGGGCACGCGAAGTGCGGATTCGTAAAACACGCTCTTCGAAAGACGGCCCAGGTCGCCCAGCATCTCGCCGTGGTCGCTGGCGAAGACCACTACGGTGTGATCCAGCCAGCCCTTGCGCTGATAAGCTTCCAGGATGCCGGCAATGGCTGCGTCGACCTGCGCAATCTTGCCAAAATACCGGGCCGCGATTCGTTTGCCGGCAGCCGGGTCTTCGGGCTGGTAATACTGCGCCCAGCGCTGGTATCGATGACTGCGCTCGGGCAGCCAGTCCCCGTCTTCAACTTCCGGGATGGGATCTGCGATCCGGTCTATTGGGTATCGCCCGGCGTCCTCGTCCGGGGCGTCCCACGGCTCATGGGGCCCCTGAAAACCCACGTACACAAAACTGGGCTGGTCGTGCTGATAGGCGGCCAGGTATTTTTCCACCCGGCCGGCGATGAAGGGGTCGATGTACTGCCCGGCAGGAAGAGGCAGGGCCTCGGCGACGAACCGTCGCTCCTGGTCGGGTTTGCCTTCCAGCTCACCGAGGTACTGCCGGACGCCGTCCAACAAGCCCAGTTTTTCCAGGTGCTCAGTGTAGATGGATCTCCCCCCGATGATTCCCCAGGTGCCTGACAGGTCTTCGATGTGGTCAAAACCAATCTGCCGGTAAAGCGGCTCGTTGGCGTAGAGGTCGCAATTCTCCATCGGGAACAGGTGGTTCTTGCCAATGCTGCAGGTGCGATAGCCACAGCGGCGCAGACGCTGGACGTAGGTGTCGGCGTCCAGCGGGCAGGTGCTGTCGTTCTGCCACAGGTTCGAGTTGTTCGGGTAGAGTCCCGTGGCCAGGGAAAGGCGTGCCGGCACGCAGAGCGGGCTGGTGGTGAAGCAGTTGGTAAAATGGACCCCCTCGGCAGCGAGGCGATCCATCTGCGGGGTCTGCAGCAGCGGGTGGCCCGCACAGCCCATGCAGTCGGCCCTCTGCTGGTCGGTCAGGATAAAGAGGATATGGGGGGATTTTTCGGCGTGTTTCATGGCGCCGCTTGACCATTTGCCCTAAAATGAATGGTGACTGCACACACGGCTTGAGTAGTTACGAATCAGCGTTGATCAGCGGTTCATTCTGCACCCGGCAGATTGTCACTGATCGTCTGCCGAGTCCATCAGGTACGGTTCGATCTCGACAAAGTTGAAAGACAGTTCCTGCCCAATCGCCCCGTTCGGATCACCTTCGTCGGCCCAGTCAGAGATTGTAATGCCCGCCGTTTTTCCTTTTGCACGAAAGACCATGAAATGGTAATTGAACCAGGCCTTGTTCTCGTAATTGAAGCCGTGGGCCTCGTGCGAATAGCAATTGTGAAACACTTCCCGGAAGCATTTGTCGGGGATGACGTCGACATTGTCAAGACGAATCGAAACGGCATGTTCCGCTTCCGTGCCCAGGTTATTACGGTCGGAGGTGAACAGTTTGACCGAGTAATACCGGCCCGGTTCCAGGTCGCCAATGACCTGTGACACCGAATTGGGCTTGGCGGCGACGCGTTTCATGGTCAGAAACGTGTCGCCCTGGTTGTCTTTGGGGTAAAACAACATCAGCCATCCGTACGCCTCCATCGAACCGGTCGTGACGCTTCCTTCCGCAGCGGCTGACACGTCCCATCCGTACGTGCCGTCCTCGAAATTGGGATTTGAGACGTGCGTGAGCGTATACGGGTCCGTGGAGAGCATGTCGGTCTTGCCCTCGATACAGTAATGGCGATAGAGGTGCACGGCCCAGCGCAGGTATTCCTCGTCGGCGTACGCCGTCAGATACTCCATCACGCCGTAGAGGCCTTCGAACGCCGGGTCATTGGCAAGGATATTGAACTGCATGTCCATGTACACTTTGTAATTCGCCAGCGGATACTTGCTCAGGCTCTCGTTCGGCGCTGACAGCAGGCCAAGGACAATGATCGCATTCCTGGCGGCGCCCGGCACGACGGCATTGAGCCGGGTCATGCGGTCGCTGAGCCGCTCCTTGAGGAAGGCGCGGGCCTCGGCTTCGGTTGGGCGCTCGTGCAGGTAGGTCTCGTAGGCGAAACGAACACCTGCCTTGGTGAGCGGCGCCAGGAAATCCCGCAAGCCCTCCGGATCGCCGGCGACATACGGAATAAAAACCCGGTCCCCGATCTCTCCCTGGATCCGGCTCAGGGCGGCAACCCATGCACCGTAGTTTTCGCGGCGGGACGGGTAAAATTCGTCCGCAATGACGCCGTCCAGCCCCGGGCCGCTGAGGCCGCGATGCGGGCGCCAGAAATCGTAG
>PVBE012091862.1_pt1 | contig 26220 bp, 18 predicted proteins | sample 1631181 | NCBI WGS metagenome assembly PVBE01 (sample SAMN08397723, study PRJNA350692) | Marine metagenome, whole genome shotgun sequencing project. | isolation source: water | place: Pacific Ocean | collected 2012-04 | reverse complement strand
TGGATCGACCGCGGCGGCACCTTCACGGATCTGGTGGCAAAGCGGCCCGATGGCAGCCTTGTCACCCATAAACTGCTCTCGCAGAACCCGGAACGATACGCCGACGCCGCCGTCCAGGGTGTGCGCGACCTGATGGGCCTGGCGGCCGGGCAGGCCATCCCGCCCGGCAGCATTCAGAACGTCAAGATGGGCACCACGGTGGCGACCAACGCGCTTCTGGAGCGCAAGGGCGACCGCACCGTGCTGGCCATCACCAAGGGTTTCCATGATGCCCTGCGCATCGGTTACCAGAACCGGCCGAAATTGTTCGCCCGCCACATCGTCTTGCCGGAGATGCTTTACGAGACGGTGGTCGAGATTCCCGAACGCGTGGGCGCCCATGGCGACGTCGTGGTGGCGCTCGACGAAAGCGTGGCCCGGCGGAACCTGCAAGCGGCCTTCGATAGCGGCATCCGCTCGCTGGCCATCGCCTTCGCCCATGGCTACCGCTACCACGACCATGAAGAACGGGTGGCCCAAATCGCCGGCGAAATCGGCTTCAGTCAGATCTCGGTCTCGCACCGCGTGAGCCCGCTGATGAAGCTGGTGAGCCGGGGCGATACCACCGTGGTGGATGCCTATCTCTCGCCGCTGCTGCGGCGCTATGTGGATCAGGTGGCGGGTGAACTGGATGGCGGCGGTGGCGGCCCGCGTTTGATGTTCATGCAGTCCAACGGCGGCCTTACCGACGCCCACCGCTTCCAAGGCAAGGACGCCATCCTGTCGGGGCCGGCGGGCGGGGTGGTGGGCATGGCGCGCACCGCCGAAATGGCGGGCTTCGAAAAGGTCATCGGTTTCGACATGGGCGGCACCTCGACCGACGTCTCGCACTTCGACGGCGAATACGAACGAAGCTTCGAGACCATCGTGGCCGGCGTGCGCCTGCGCGCGCCGATGATGCACATTCACACCGTGGCGGCCGGCGGCGGATCGATTCTTTTTTTCGATGGCGCGCGCTATCGGGTGGGGCCCGAGAGTGCCGGCGCCGACCCCGGCCCGGCCAGCTACCGCCGCAGCGGGCCGCTGACGGTGACCGATTGCAACGTAATGCTGGGCAAGCTGCAACCCGAACATTTCCCGGCCGTGTTCGGCGCCCAGGCCGACCAGCCGCTGGACGCCGAGGTGGTGCGGCGGAAATTCGCGGCCCTGGCCGAGAAGATCGCCCAGGCCACCGGCGCCCCGGAACAACCGCCCGAGGCGGTGGCCGAGGGCTTCCTGCGCATCGCCGTCGAGAACATGACCAACGCCATCAAGAAGATCTCCGTCGAGCGGGGCTACGACGTCAGCGAATACACCTTGAATTCCTTCGGCGGCGCCGGCGGCCAGCACGCCTGCCTGGTGGCTGACGGCCTGGGCATGGAAACGGTTCTGCTGCATCCTTTCGGCGGCGTGCTTTCGGCCTACGGCATGGGGCTGGCGGACGTGCGGGCCATCCGCGAGCGCCAGTTGAACGAAGCGCTCGGCCCAGGCGTCCAGGATCTCCTGGACCGGGCCTTCGCCGAAATCGGCAACCAGGCCCGGGCCGACGTCTTGGCCCAGGATGTCCCAGCCGGGCGCATCTCGGTGGTGCCCAAGGTCCATCTCCGCTACGCCGGCACCGACAATCCTCTGCTCATCGACCCCGATGCCCGGAATTCGGTCATGGTGGCACGCTTCGAGGCGGCCCATCAGCAGCGCTACGGCTATATCGCGCCGGACCGCGAGCTGGTCATCGAGGCCATCTCCGCCGAAGCCATTGGCGCCAGCGAAACCGACGACGTGGGCCCCTTGCTCGACGAGACGCTCAGCCAAGCGGCCGCCGCCGCCGACACGGTGTCCATGCATGCCCAGGGGGAATGGCGCGAGACACCCGTCTATCGCCGGGAAGACATGATCGCCGGGCAAAAGATCGACGGCCCCGCCATCATCAGCGAACAGACCGCCACCATCGTGGTGGAGCCCGAATGGCAGGCCGAGTTGAGCGCCCGGGGGGATTGCCTGCTGCGCCGCATGGTAGCGCTGGCCAAGCGCGAGGCCATCGGCACCAGCGCCGACCCGGTGATGCTGGAGGTTTTCAACAACCTCTTCATGTCCATCGCCGAGCAGATGGGGGCCACGCTGGCCAACACCGCCTACTCGGTGAACATCAAGGAACGCCTCGACTTTTCCTGCGCCATTTTCGCGCCCGACGGAAGCTTAGTGGCCAACGCGCCGCATGTGCCGGTGCATCTGGGCTCCATGGGCGCCTCCATCAAGACCGTGATCAAGGAAAACCAGGGCAGGATGAAGCCCGGCGACGCCTACGTGGTCAACGCGCCCTACAACGGCGGCACCCACCTGCCCGACGTCACCGTGGTCAATCCGGTGTTCGACACAGGCGGCCGGGATATCCTGTTCTACGTGGCGTCACGCGGTCATCACGCCGACATCGGCGGCCGCACGCCGGGCTCGGCACCGCCCGACAGCACCTCGATCCACGAGGAAGGCGTGCTGATCGACAATTTCCTGATGGTCGAAAACGGCGTGCTGCGCGAGGCGGAAACGCTGGCTTTGTTGAACTCGGGCCAATACCCCTGTCGCAATCCGGCCCAGAACATGGCCGATCTCGAGGCCCAGGTGGCGGCCAACGCCACCGGCGTCAAAGAGGTGCTGAACATGGTCGAGCACTTCGGGCTCGAAGTGGTGCAGGCCTATATGCACCACGTCCAGGACAACGCCGAGGAATCCGTGCGCCGCGTGCTCGACCACTTAAGCGACGGCGAGTTCACCTACCCCATGGACAACGGCTGTCAGGTCCAGGTCAAGATCAGCGTCGACCGTGCGGCGCGCGAAGCCTTGATCGACTTCAGCGGCACCTCGCCACAGTATTCCGGCAACTACAATGCCCCTACCGCCGTCTGCCTGGCCGCGGTCTTATACGTCTTCCGCTGTCTGGTGGACGATGCCATTCCCTTGAACGAGGGTTGCCTCAAGCCGCTCAAGGTCATCGTGCCGCCCAAATCCATCATCTCGCCGGAATATCCGGCCGCCGTGATCGCCGGCAATACCGAGGTCAGCCAATGCGTCACCGATGCCCTCTTCGGTGCGCTCGGCGTCCTGGCCTCGTCGCAAGGCACGGTCAACAACTTCGTCTACGGAAACGAGCGCTACCAGAATTACGAAACCATCTGCGGCGGCACCGGTGCCGGTCCCGACCATCCCGGCGCCAGTGCCGTGCACAGCCACATGACCAACACCAAGATGACCGACCCCGAGGTCCTGGAATGGCGCTTTCCGGTGCGGGTCGACAGCTTCTCCGTGCGCCAAGGCTCGGGCGGTAAGGGGCTGTACGATGGCGGTGACGGCATCGTGCGCGAGGTGACGTTCCTGGACAGCATGAAAATGACGCTGCTGACCGGTCACCGGCGCACCGACCCCTATGGCTTGGCTGGCGGCGGCAGCGGCGCCCGGGGCCGGAATTTCCTGCGCCGCGCCGACGGAACCGTCGTGGAACTGGCCGGCAACGACGAAATCGACGTCGAGCCGGGCGACACCTTCGTCATGGAGACGCCGGGCGGTGGCGCCTTTGGGGCCGAGCCGAAGGGTTAGCCCTCAGCCATCAGCGCGCATGCGCGCCCCCGTTGGGTCATAGGGCGCCTCGAGTTGCGCGGTTGCCGGCAGCCGCCGGCAGGCCACCTCGAGCTCAAAACAGGCCGCTGACAACAGCTCCTCGATCGTCTGTCCGGCCACGCGGATGAACCCCATCCCGAGCGAGCGATGGTGTGGCCATAGGCCACAGACGTCGTGCGGCCAAGGATCTTGCCGTCCGCTACGATCGGCTCGCCACCCATCAGGTGGAGCTCCGGGTCCTCGGCCAGCACTATCACCCGGCGTTTCTCAAGGCCCTGATCGCGCTGGCGCAGGATCGCCTGGCGGCCAATGAAGTCGGTCTCTTTGGTGGCCCCGAGCGAAAATCCGAGCCCGGCTTCCAGCGGCGTATCGTCGGGCCCGATATCATGGCCCCAGGAACAAAAGCCCTTCTCCAGGCGCAATCCGGCCATGGCGAAGCTGCCTCCGTCACGGAGCCCGAAAGCTTCGCCGGCGGCCTCGATTTGGCGGTAGAGCGTCACCGCCTGATCTGTCGGCAGATAGATCTCCCAGCCCAACTCGCCCACATAGGATAGCCGGGCCGCCCGTGCCACGGTATTGCCGATGTCGATTTCGCGGTGACTGAAATAGGGAAAGGCGGCATTGGAAAAATCAGCGGAACTGATGCAGCGCAACAAATCGCGGGACTTGGGCCCCATGATGCCAATCACCCCCAGGCCGGCGGTGATATCCGTCAGTGTTACGAATTCCCCGTCGCTCAGATGGCTCTCCAGCCAGTGGTAGTCGCGTACCGCCTGGGCCGCTCCGGTAATCAGCATGAAGCGGCGCTCATCAAGGCGCATGACGACGCATTCGCTCTCGTAGCCGCCGCGCTGGTTCAGCATGGGGGTGTAGACCGCACGCCCCGGCGGCACCGCCATATCTCCGGCGCACAGGCGTTGCAGGAAGGCTTCGGCATGGCGCCCCTGGATCAACAGTTTGCCGAACTGCGATTGATCGAAGAGCGCCACGGCCTGGCGTGCCGCCTGGTGTTCCTTTGCCACGGCCTCATGCCAGGCGGGCCGGCCGAAGCGCAACGCCGGCGCGCTGCCGTTGCTCCCGGGCAAAAACACGTTGGGCCGTTCCCAGCCGGCCCGCTCGCCGAACCAGGCACCCTTTTCGGCCAGGCAATGGTGCAGCGGGCTCAAGCGCAGATCGCGGACGCTTGCCGCCTCGTGGCCCGGAGTGCTGAGGACGTAGTGCCGGCTGAGGTGCTCCGCGGCCCTTTCGCGAACCACGTTCAGGTTGTTGTGGAAGCGTCCAAAACGCCGGATGTCGACCGCCCACAGGTCCATCGTGGGCTCGCCGGCCAGCATCCATTCCGCCAGCGCCCGTCCGGCACCGCCACCGCTGGCGATACCCATGGAGTTCATGCCGCAACCCAGGAAGAAGCCGCCGAGCGCCGGTGCCTCACCCAAAAGGAAGGCGCCGTCGGGGGTAAAGCTCTCGGGCCCATTGAGCAGCATGCGCACTTCGGCATCTTCAAGGGCCGGCACCCGGTGCAGCGCCAATTTCATGATTGGTTTGAAATGCTGCCAATCCTCGGACAAAAGGTCGAAGCTGAAATCCGCCGGCAGCTGCTCCAATGCGATGGGCCGAGCGTTGGGCTCGAAGCAGCCGACCAGCAATCCCTGGGATTCCTCGCGCATGTACATGTGCCCGTCGTGATCGCCCAGGATCGGCATCATGCGGTCGATGCCGGCGATCGGCTTGGTAATGAGGGCGAAATGCTCGCAGGCGTGCAGCGGCGCCCAAACCCCGGCCAGGCCAGCGACCTGGCGGCTCCAGAGCCCGGCGCAAACGGCGACACGGTCGGTTCGGATGGTACCGCCTGTGGTTTGCACGGCACTGACCCGGCCGGCCATGGATTGGAAGCCGGTGACGGCGGTGTCCTCGTAGATCCGTGCACCATGGGCACGCGCGCCCTTGATCAGTGCGGCGCAGACATCGGATGGGTTGACCCGGCCATCGCTGGGCGAATAGACGGCGCCGATGACATCGTCGACATTCAGGACCGGCCAGAGATCCCGCAACTCCGCAGTGTCGATTTCATGCACCTCGATGCCGAATGCCCGGGCCAGGGAGGCCTGGCGCCGGATGTGGACCAGACGATCGGGGTTGGTGGCGATGGATATGCTGCCGCATTGCCGCCAGCCGGTCTCCTGTCCCGTCTCTTGGGCCAGGGAGGCGTATAGCTTGGCGCTGTATTGGGTGAGCTGGGTCAGGCTGATGGTGGAACGAAGTTGCCGTACCTGGGCCGCCGAATGCCAGGTCGTGCCCGACGTCAGTTTCGAGCGCTCGATCAGCACCACGTTCCGCGCGCCCAGCTTGGCCAAATGATAGGCGGTCGAGCAGCCCATGATGCCACCGCCGATGACCACGGCCGCGGCGCTGTCCGGAAGGCTGTTGGCCATGCTGTCTTCCCCGGGGCTCTGTGCGGTCGGCAACATCGATCGTTTCGATCAGGCCCGCAAGGAAGCGGGAGTCTATTGGGACCGATGAAATGTTTTGTTGCTAGCATAGTTGGTACATATGCACCTTGTTGCATTTCAAACCATCGACGGCCTCGATCATGTTCCTGAGCAACCCATCCCTCGCCACCACCGAGACCTACAGCCCTGGCCTGACACGGGAATACGTCGCCGAAACCTATGGCGTGCCCCTCGATGACGTGGCCAAGCTCGGCTCGGCCGAGAACCCCCTAGGTCCTTCGCCCCTGGCGGCCGAAGCGGTGGCGCTGGCACTGCAGCAACTCGACATTTACCCCAGCTGGACGGCCGAGCCGGTCAGGCGGAAAATCGCCGCGACCTATGGCGTCGAGCCCGAGCAGGTGATTTGCGGCGCTGGCGAGACGGAAATCATCTCCTGGATCATCCGCACCTTCGTCGAGCCGGGCGGCAAGTTGCTGATGCATGAGCCGGCGTTTCCCATCTATCACCTGTTCGCCGAAGCCGAGGGCCGGGTGCCGGAATTTGTACCCATGGGCCCTGGGTTCGATTTTTGCCTCGACGATTTCGAGGCCCGGATCAGCGCTGACATCCGCCTGGTCATGCTGACCCGGCCGCACAGCCCGACCGGCCTGATGCTGGCTGACGACGACATCCGCCGAGTGTGCCGGGCGGCCGGGCCCGACCGCCTGGTGGTGCTCGACGAAGCCTACATCCACTTCAGCCAAACGCCCGGCGGCATCGGACTGCTGGCGGAACAGGCCAACCTCATCGTGCTCAGGACTTTCTCGAAGGCCTATGGCCTGGCCGGCTTGCGCCTGGGTTTTGGCATTGCCGAGCGCGGGATCATCCGGCCCATGTTGGCGCTCAAGCCAACCTGGAACATGGGACAGTTACAGATCGCCGGCGGCATAGCCGCACTGGACGACACCGCCCACGTCGAGCGAACGGTTTCCCTGATCGTGGAAATGCGCGGCTACGTTCAGGAACGTTTGCGGGCCCTCAACGCCTTCCGCATGATCGAAGGGTCGGGGGCAAACTTTTTCCTGCTCGAGATTCTTGACGAAGCCATGAATTCGACGCGGGTTTTCCAGGACCTGCTGGCGCGGGGCGTGATCGTCAAGGATTGCTCCGTCTCGTTCAGGGGGCTGGGCAAACGCTATCTGCGGGTGGATGTGAGCCTGAAGAAGCACATGGACAGACTGGTGGACGCCCTGTCCGATCTGCAGGGTTCAGCTTTCTGATGGCGGTATCGGAATCTTCCCCCATAGCGCTGGGCATCGACGTCGGCGGCACGTTCACCGATGTCATCGCCCTCGACCTGGACGCCGGGCGCATCGTGGCCAGCTTCAAACTGCCATCGACGCCGGCTGACCCGTCACTGGCCGCCGTCACCGGGACCGAGCGCTTCCTCTATCGCACAGGGTTGGCCGCCCAGACGGTCTGCCACGGCAGCACCGTCGGCACCAACGCCCTGATCCAGAAGCGTGGCTCCCGCACGGCCCTGATCACCAGCCAAGGGTTTCGCGACATCCTGGCCTTGCGCCGCCAGGCCAGACCGCGGCTTTACGACCTGGAACCAAAGGTCTCGCCGCCCCTGGTTCCGCGCCAATGGCGTTTCGAGATCGCCGAGCGCACGGCCCACGACGGATCTGTCATGACGGCCCTGACAGAGGCCGAAATCGAGCGCGTGGTTGCAAGATTGAAGGCTGAGGGCATCGAATCCGTGGCCATCTGTCTGCTGCACGCCTACGCCAACGAGGGCCATGAACAGGCGCTTGGCGCGGCCATCTCAGCCGCCTTGCCGGGCGTCTTTCTATCCCTCTCGTCCGATGTCACGTCGGAGTTCAGGGAATTCGAACGCACCAGCACGGTCACCGTCAACGCCTTCATCGGCCCCACCGTGCGGGACTACCTGCAGCGCCTCGGCCGCGAGCTGCGGGCGCGTGCCATCCCGCATCTTGCCGTCGTCAAATCCAATGGCGGCCTTTCCTCCGCCGCCAATGCCCAGCGCTATCCGGTTCATCTCATCGAATCGGGTCCGGCCGCCGGTGTAATTGCCACCGCCGCTCTGGGTGCGGCCGAGGATCTGGGGAATTTGATTGCCTTCGACATGGGCGGTACTACGGCCAAGGTTGGCGTCATCGAGGATGGCCAACCCCGGCTCAGCACGGAATTCTATGCCGATCGTTTCGTCGATGGCCGCGATGTCGGCGGCTACCCCATCAACAGCCCGGTCATCGACTTGATCGAGATCGGAGCGGGCGGCGGTTCCATCGCCTGGTTGGATCCGTTTGGCGTCTTGAAGGTCGGCCCCGAAAGCGCTGGGGCGGATCCCGGACCGGCCTGCTATGGCCGCGGCGGCACGCGGCCGACGGTGACGGACGCCCATGTGGCGCTGGGCCACATCGCCGCCGATGGCTTCGGCAGCGAAGACCTGGATATCGATGTCACTGCGGCTCATGCCGCGCTGCAAGAACAGATCGCCCGACCGCTCGGTTGGACGGTGGAGCGGGTGGCGCGCGGCGTTCTGACTCTGGCCAACGCCAATATGGCCGAAATGGTGCGCCTGGCGACCTTGCGCCGCGGTTTGGATCCACGCGACTTCACGCTGGTGGCTTTCGGTGGCGCGGGACCGCTTCATGCCAGCGAAATCGCCCGTGAAGTGGGGGTGCCGCGCCTGATCGTACCGCCCTATCCGGGGCTGTTCAGCGCCATCGGCACCTTACTGGGCGAGGTTCGCCACGATCTGGTTCAGACCTTGCTCGAGCGCACTTCGGAGCTCGATGCGGCGACCCTGGAGGAGGCCTTCGCGCGGCTGAAGCGGCGTGCCGGCGCTCTTTTTGCAGCAGAAGACGTGAACCAGGCGGAGCCGCTATTCGAACGCCTGGCCGACCTTCGCTTCGAGGGCCAAATGTTCGAAAAAACCCTGGCACTGGAGAACGAGGGGCTGGCGGGGGACGATTTGGACCGCATCTTCCGCACCGCCTACCGCAGCGAATACGGTTATGATCTGCCGGAGCAAAAGGTCGAGGTGGTGAACCTGCGCCTGGTCGCCCGCCGGCCGGTCTGGCCCGGCGGTTGGCCACAGGTCGGAGAGGCCGGCGAAGCCGGGCACCAGGCCGGACCCGGCCGGCGTCGAAGGACAATCGTGCTGGCGGGCGGCGGCAGAGGCATGATCGACATTTTGCCCCGCGCCGATGTGGCAGAGAACGAAACGCTGAGCGGCCCGCTGATTGTCGAGGATTTCGGCGCTACCATCCGGGTGCTGGAAGGACAACGGGTCAAGACTCTGCCGTCGGGCACTTTGTTGATCGAGGACGGCGAGCCATGAGCGACGCTGGCGGGCAGTTGAAGATGCAAAGCGATCCCATCACCTTCGAGGTGGTGCGGGGGGCGCTTTACGCCATTTGCGAGGAGATGAAATCAGTGATGACCAGGGCGGCGTTTTCGCCGCTGCTCAGCCTCTCGTCGGATCTCTCGTGCGCGCTGTTGGACCAGGCCGGCGACGTGGTCGCCCAAGGCAACGATATCCCGGTGCATCTGGGCGCCATGCCTTTCTCGGCCAAGGGCATTCTTGCAGAGTTCCCACTGCAAGTTTGGCAGCGCGGCGATGCCGTGCTTTCCAACGATCCCTATTCGGGCGGTTCCCACCTTCCCGATATGACCATCCTTTCGCCGATCTTCGACACCGCCGGTGTGCTCGGCTTTGCCGCCAGCCGGGTGCATTGGCCCGACATCGGCGGCTCGGCCCCGGGCAGCTCCGCAGTGACCGACGAGATCGTCAAGGAAGGGCTGCGAATTCCGCCCGTGCGCATCGTCCGTGGCGGGGAGTTGGATCCGGGAATCGCCACCATGTTGTTCGCCAACGTTCGCGTGCCGGCCGACCGCCGGGGTGACTTCCAGGCCCAGATCGCTTGCAACCAAAGAGGCGTCGACCGGGTCGGCGCCTTGGTCGAGCGTTACGGCGGGCCGGCCGTGCGCCGTATCCTGGCGGAAAGCCAAAGCTATAGCCGCCACATGGTGGAACAAGCCCTGGCCGGCCTGGCCGACGGCAGCTATCGGGCGAGGCAACATCTCGACGGCGACGGCTTCGTTGAGGACAGCGGCGACGGCCCGCTCGTCCTGGCCGTCACCATCACCAAGTCGGGCCGCACCATAAAGTGCGATTTCGCGGGTACCGGGCGACAGGCCCGTGGTCCCATCAATGCGCCCATTTCGGTTACCGCATCGGCCTGCTACTACCTCGCCTTGGCCCTTGCAGGTGGCGATGTGCCGCCCAATTCCGGGGCCTACGGCCCGGTTGAAGTCGTCGCGCCCGAGGGCAGCCTGGTCAACTGCCGCTATCCGGCGCCCGTTGTCTCGGGCAACACGGAAATGTCCAATCGCTTGATCGATCTGATGTTCGAGGCCCTGGCCCCTGCCATGGGACCCCGGGCCATCGCCGGCAGCTACGGCACGGCCGGCGTTTTTGCCCTTGGCGGCCATGACCCCATCCGCGACCGCCCCTTTGTTCATGTCGAGACCCTGGGCGGCGGCATGGGGGCCTCGCGGAATGGTCCGGGCCTGGACGGCCACCGCACCCACATGGGCAACACCATGAACCTGCCGATCGAGGCCAGCGAGGCCTCCATCCCGGTGCTGATCGAGCGTTATGAAATGATCGAGGGCAGTGGCGGCGAGGGCCGCAACCGGGGTGGCTGGGGGGTGCGCCGGGTATTGCGTTCCCTGGCCGACGACGTGAAATTCTCGCTGTTGTTCGAGCGCGCCCTGCACCCGGCCCACGGAGCGGCCGGTGGCCACCCCGGCCAGGCCGCCGAATTCCGCCTTGAACGGGCCGACGGCAGCAGCCAACGTCTGTCTTCGAAGACCCAGGCGGGTGTGCTCGACAGGGGCGATCGCCTGTGGCTCGAAACAGCCGGTGGCGGCGGCTGGGGCGAACCCCGAAGCGGCGACTCGTAGGCCGCAAAGACCGAAAGACAGACAACAATCCTTGCTTGGAGAAAGCATCTCATGACCCAGTTCAACCCGCTTGCCATGCACCCCGATCCCGGCACGTTGAAGACCGGCCATGAGGCAAGGGCGATGCTGCGCGACCCTGCTTCGACGGCCTTCCTGGAAACCTCGGGCATGGCGCCCGGCTTCATGCAGGCCAGCCCGATCATCCTGCCCGGCGCGCTGGCGCTGGATTTTGCCACCTTCTGCCAGCGCAATCCCAAGCCCTGCCCCCTGGTCGGCACCTCCAACCAAGGCTTGCCGACGATGCCGACTCTGGGTGCCGACCTGGACCTGCGCACCGATCTCAGCGGCTACCGCATCTGGCGCCATGGCGAATTGGTCGAGGAAGTAACGGATATCGGCGGGCTATGGCGCGACGATTTCGTCGCCTTCGCGGTTGGCTGCTCTTATTCCTTCGAAGACGCCCTGCTGCGAGACGGCATCGAGCTCAGGAACATCAGCCAAGGCGTCTGCGTATCCATGTATATGACCAATATCCCCTTGCAGTCTTCGGGGCCGTTTGGCGGCCGGATGTGCGTCACCATGCGGCCCATGCCGCCCAAGGACGCCATCCGCGCCATCGAAATCACCTCGCGTTTCCCCATGACTCATGGCACGCCCGTGCATATCGGCGATCCCCGCCAAATCGGCATCGAAGATCTCGATACACCTCTGGTCGGTGACCCGGTGGAAGTGCGCGAGGGGGAGATCTGCGTCTTCTGGGGCTGCGGCATCACGCCGCAATACGCCATGCTGCAGGCCAAACCGGAGATCGCCATCACCCACAAACCCGGCTGTCTGTTGATAACCGACGTGCCCTCGCGCGCCGACGCCATAGACCTGCCTTCGCTGGCCGCCTGAATCGTATTGCGGGGCGGGTTACCCCGTGGCCTGGGCCACGCCGTCTTCCATGGTTATTTGCAGGGCATCATTGACCCGGTTGAAGAAGCCGCAAAGTGCTATGCGCAGCGTCAGCTCGAAGATCTGTTCCTCGCTGAAATGCTGCTTCAGGCGCTCGAAGATGGCGTCGCGCATGTACTGGAAGTTTTCCGTCACCTCTCTGGCATAGTCGCGCACCAGGTGGTCGACTTCGTCGAAACCGGGGACCGTATCCTCCAGCAGCTTGTCGAAAGCCCGGGCATCGAAGCCCTGGCCGGTCATGCGCGGCCCGTGATGGGCGACGCAATAGGCGCAGGCATTGATTTTCGAAACCGTGACCAGGGCGATTTCGAGGTAGCGCTTGGGCAGCACGGCCTCGTCCATCAACTCCAGCAAAAGCCCCATGATGTGCCTGAGCGCCGGCGGCCGCTGGGCGAAAATTTTGGCCTGGTTCTCGAAGGGGCCGTATTCCGTGACGTAGCGGCGGAATATGGCTTGGGCGTCGGCCGCCAGTGTGCCGGCCTCGATCTCCTTGATGCGTGGCATGCCGGATCCTCCCGTTTTCACCGCCTTGGCCTTTGAAAAAGGTCTTGAACGACGTGGCGCAGGTGCCGATGATGCTCTCGGACTTGGCTATCAATCTCAATAACAAAATTCTCAGTTGATAGCATTCGCAATGAATAGGGAGGGCTACGATGCAAATTCAGAAAACACTGGCCGCCGCCCTTGTCGGCGGCGCCTTGGCACTGGCGGCAACGCCGGCGGCGGCGGAGGTGCAGAAGTTCAATTTCGAGGTGGTCGGCACCTGGGGCTTTTTGGAGAACTGGAAGCGGTTCGAAAAAAGTTTCTGGACCGAACGCCTGCCCAAGGCCTCGGGCGGCAAGCTTACGGCCAACGCCAAGCCCTATACCGAGTTGGGCCTCAAGGGCTACGAAGTCATGTCGGGCCTGAAGAAGGGCGCCTACGACGCGGTGCATGCGCTGACCTCTTACAGCGCCAAGGCCAGCCCGGCGCTGGAGGGCATCGACTTGGCCGGCGTCATCCAGGACTTTCCTACCTACCGCAAGGCCATGAACGTCTACCGGCCGATTCTGGCGCGTGAAATCGCCGAGAAGTACAACGCCAAACTGATCAACGTATACTCCTTCCCCAGCCAGCAGCTCTGGTGCAACCTCAAGGACCGCAGCGTCAAGAAGGTGGCGCTGAAGGATCTGGCGGGCAAGAAGATCCGCACCTACAGCCGCACCTTGGGCGATTTCATCGAGGGCCTGAACGCCTCCGCCGTGACCATCGCCTTTGCCGAGGTCGTGCCGGCCCTGCAAAAGGGCGTCGCCGATTGCGGCATCACCGGCACCATGCCGGCCTACAACGCCAAATGGTGGCAGGTGGTGACCCATAACATTCGGGTTCGCGTGGGCTATGCGGCCACTTTCACGGCCATCAACATGGATACCTGGAAGAGCCTGAACAAGGACACCCAGGATTTGATCATGTCGGAAGCCTTGAAGCTGGAAGACGAAATGTGGGCCTTCACAGCCGGCCTTGATCAGAAAGGCATGGACTGCAACGCCAGCGGGCCTTGCGACAAGGGCAAGCCCGGTGGCATGGTGCCGATCACGCCTTCGGCTGCCGATCAGGCCATGCTCAAGGATATTGCCCAGAACGTGGTCCTCAAGCGCTGGGCCAAGCGTTGCGGCAAGACCTGCGCCGAAGAGTGGAACAACACGATCGGCAAGATCGTCGGCATGAAAGCGTCGACCGACTAGCGCCCCGGCAAGGGCTTCAAACCAACCAAGGCCGTGCGGGGGCGATGCCCCCGCACGGTTTTTCAGCCCTGCCGCCGCGACCCCATGTTCGCAACCATCCACGACAGGTTATTCGGCATCTCCCGCGTCGCCGTGTGGATTGGCGGCGGCGCCCTCATGCTGTCGGCCATCATGGTGACGCTGGACGTTCTGGCGCGGAAGATTTTCAGCGTCACTATCTCGGGCTCCGACGAAATCTCCGGCTACGTTTTCGCCGCCGGCACCACCTGGGCCTATTCCTATTGCCTGCTGACGCGCTCCAACATTCGCATCGATGCCTTCTATAACCTGCTTGGTTTGCGCTCGAAGGCCGTGCTGGACCTGGTCGGCATGTTGTTGCTGCTCTACTACGTTTATCTCCTCACCACCAACGGCTGGGGCATGTTCCTGGAGAACGTCGAGTTCAACTCGTCGGCCCAGACCACCCTGGCGACACCGCTATGGATACCCCAGATATTCTGGATAAGCGGGCTCGGATTTTTCCTGCTTTGTTTGATTTTCCTGTCGGTTTACGGATTTACCGCTCTCTTCCGCGGCGACTGGTCGACCATCGGCAAGATCGCCGGCGTCAAGTCGGTGGAAGAAGAGATCGACGAAGAAACCCACGTCTAGCCATGCCCTTCCTGATCATTGGAATCTTGCTTGCCCTGGTCGTCGCGGCGGTGCCGGTGGCCGCCGTTCTCGGCATCCTCAGCCTTTCTCTCGACGAAATCTTCATGCGTGGCCGGCGGTCGCTGATGCTCGGCGATTTCATCTGGGAACAGAGCATCGAGTACATCCTGGTGGCCATTCCCATGTTCATTCTGCTGGGCGAGATCATGCTGCGCTCCGGTATCGCGCTACGCATGTACAACGCCGTGGTGCAGTGGCTTTCCTGGATGCCCGGCGGCCTGATGCACGCCAACATTGGCTCCTGCGCCATTTTCGCCGCCTCCTCGGGATCCTCCGTGGCCACGGCGGCCACCGTCGGCACGGTGGCCTACCCCGAGATCGAGAAGCGCAACTACCATGAAAAGCTGTTCCTGGGATCGCTGGCGGCGGGCGGCACGCTGGGCATCCTGGTGCCGCCCTCGATCAACCTGATCATCTACGGCCTGCTCACCGACTCATCGGTGCCCGAGCTCTACCTCGCGGGCATCTTCCCGGGCATCGCGCTGGCGGTCCTGTTCATGGGCGTCATCGCCATCGCCTGTATTTGGAAGAAGGATTGGGGCGGCGACAAGGTGGAGACCAATTGGGCCGAGCGCATCCGGGTGCTGCCCGATTTGCTGCCGCCGGTGCTGCTCTTCATGGCCGTGGTGGGCTCGATTTACGCCGGCGTTGCCACGCCCACCGAGGCGGCTTCGATCGGCGTCGTCTTCGCCCTCATCATCGCGGCCTGGAACAAGGCCCTCAGCGTCGAGATGCTGAAGCTGGCCTTCGAGGGCACCATGCGCTCGTCCTCGATGATCATGCTGATCATCCTGGCCGCCGTGTTCCTCAATTTCGTGCTCGGTTTCATGGGCGTCACCCAGACCATCCTGACCACCATCAAGGACCTGGGTTGGACGCCCATGGAGACGATGATCGTCATCATCCTCTTCTATCTCCTGCTCGGCATGTTCATGGAGACGCTCTCGATGATGCTGACGACGATTCCGGTGGTCTTCCCCATCGTCATGCACATGGGCTTCGACCCCATCTGGTTCGGCATCATGATCATCGTGCTCATGGAAGCAGCCCTGATCACGCCGCCCATCGGCATCAACCTTTACGTCGTGCATGGCATTCGCTCGCGCGGCGGCAAGTTCAACGACGTCAGCGTGGGCGCCGTGCCCTTCCTGATCGCCATGTTCGTGCTCATCGCCGTCTTGTTGATTGTGCCCGATCTGGCCACCTGGCTGCCCGACGTGGTCTATCACTAGGTTCCGGCCCGGGAACCGCCATGGTCGACATCGACACAGGTCTCAACGTCTGGCAGATGACGTCGAACCACAACCGCATGATCGAGCTGCAGGCCGACACCTCGCCGCCCCGGGACGGCCCGGTCGAGATCGCCTATTTCGGCTCGTCCGCCTTCCGCATCACGTCCCCTCGGGGGGGTGAGCGTCATGATCGATCCCTGGTGCAACCACCCCTCGCGGACCTGGGACTGGTATTTCCACGACTTTCCCATCACCGCCGTCGACGTGGGCACGTCTACCCACGCGCATTTCGACCACGACGCGCTGCACCGCCTGGACGCCCACGTGCTGCTGGACCGCCTGATCGGCATGTACAAGTTCGGCGACCTGACCATCACCGGCTTGGCCGACAAGCATGCCACCGATTCAAGTTGCGCCATCTACGACTTCAAGAAAATCCACAAGCTCATCCACGGCGCCGACATCGAGCCGCCCGACAATCCGCGCTCCTGGGACCACTGCCTGATCGTCGTCGAGACGGGGGGCTTAAGGATCGTCCATTGGGGCGACAACCGCCACGATCCGCCGGACGATATCTGGCGGGCGCTGGGCCACATCGACATAGCGCTTTTGCCCGTCGACGCCTCGCAGCACGTCATGGGCCACGTTCACACGGCCCACATCGTCGAGCGCCTCGGCCCCCGCGTCATCATCCCGCACCACTATTACATCTGGGACGTGGTGCAGCGCCAAAGTACCTTGCAGACGGCCGAGGCCTGGGTCGCGGCCTGTGCCGAGAGCGAGACGTTGCTTACGCCCAGCAAGGTCTATCGCATCGCGGACCTGGACAAGCTCGACCGGGTCGTCCACTTCTTCGGCGACCACGTCGCCTTCGACAAGGAGGCCTGGTTGAAGGCCGGCGGCTGAGCTCCCCTGGGCCAAAACGCGCTTGAATGTCGGACTTGCTGGCGGCATTGTCTTGACTGTGCGGCGAACCTGAACAAAAAAAAGCCGTTTCGTCAGTCGGCTCGACGACGATGCATTGGCATCGTGCGAGCCATCACTTGGGGAGGACCAATTCATGTTAAGCAAAAAAATGAAGCGAATTATTCTTTCCGCCGCGACGCTCGGCGCCATGACCCTGGCCGCCACTGCTGTATCGGCGGAGACGGTCAAGATCGGCGCCTCGGCGCCGAAAACCGGACCGCTGGCCGGCGGCTCGACCGTCACCTATTGGCCCAACGTCAAGCTCTGGGTGCAAGAGGTCAACGCCCGTGGCGGGCTGAAGCTGAAGAGCGGACCGGCCAAGATCGAACTGATCGAATACGACGACCGGACCAATCCGGGCGAGGCCATCAAGAATATCCAGCGCCTGGCCACCCAGGACAAGGTGGACTTCATCCTGGCGCCTTATGGCACCGGATTCAATCTGGCGACGGCGCCGATTTTCGCCAAGCACAACTACCCGCTGATTACCCACACGGCCATCACCGACAAGGTCGAAACCCTGACCCAGCGCTACGACAATATTTTCTTCACGCTGGGCACCACCACCGCCTTTGCCGGCTCCGTGGCCGAGGTCTTGAAGGGTCTGCGCGATAGCGGCCGGATCGGCAAGCGGGTGGCCATGGTCAATGTGGCGGACGCTTTCGGCATCGAACTGGCCAACGCGGCGCGGCCGATTTTCAAGCAGGCCGGATTCGAAATCGTCTACCACAAATCCTATCCCCTGGGTTCGCCCGATCTCTCGCCGGTGGTACGCGGCGCCAAGGCGGCCAACCCGGATGCCTTCGTGGCCTGGTCCTACCCGCCCGATACCTTCGGCCTGACGGCCCAGGCGAAGGTGCAGGGACTAAACGTCAAGGCCTTCTATACGGCGGTGGCCACGGCCTTTCCCGCCTTCGGCGGCAAGTTCGGCAAAGCGGCGGAAGGCATCCTGGGCGCCGGCGGCATCGATCCCGATACGCCCGAGATGAAGGCCTACTTCGCGGCCCACAAGAAGGCCACCGGCAAGACACCCGACTACTGGGCCAGCGGCATGGTCTATGCGACCTTCCAGATACTCGAAAGCGCCATCGAGGCCGTCGGTTCGACCGATCGCAAGGCGGTCATCGAGCATATCAAGAACAACACCTTCGCGACCGTCATCGGGCCGATCGATTTCAAGAACCAGAACAACGAGAAATTCTGGACGGTCGGTCAATGGCAGGGCGGAAAGTTCTACGGTGTCAGTTCGACGGGCCGTCCCGGCGCCAAATCGGTAAATCTGAAATCGGCCTGGTAAGCCCCTTCGCAGGCTCCCGGTGCCGCCCCTGAGGCGGCATCGGGGCTTCACGGTATAGGTTGCGGCCGTCGTGGATATCATCATCATCGGCGGGCTGTTGGGCGGCGCCTATGCGCTCATGGCGATGGGCTTGCAGCTGCAGTACGGCGTTGCCCGGATCATGAATCTGGCCAATGGCGAGATGCTGGTGGTGGGCTCGTTCGCGGCCTTCTGGATTTACACCAGCGCCGGCTTGAGCCCCATCCTGTCGATCGCCGTCGTGGCACCGCTGGCCTTTGCCGCCAATTGGCTGATCTACAAGATCTTGATGCGCCCCTTGGTCAAACGCGCCAAGTCCGAGGGGCAACTGGAGGTGGACAGCATTCTTTCCACCTTCGGCCAGAGTTTCATTCTGGTGGGCCTCATGCTGGCCGCCTTCGGCGGTGAGTATTTCAGCTATTCCTACCTCGAAATACCCTTCGAGATTCTGGACCAGCCTTATGAGCTGAACCGCATCGTCGCCTTCCTGTTCGCCACCGCGCTTTGTCTGTGTCTCTACCTTTGGCTCAATCGATCGCGCTCCGGGCTCACGCTTCGGGCGCTATCGGTCAATGCCGAGGCCGCCGGGTTGGTCGGCATCAACGTGCCGCGCGCCTCGGCCCTGGCCTTCGCGCTGGGCGGCGCGGTGACGGCCTCGGGGGGCGCGCTGCTCAGCATGTTTCTGACCTTCGACGCCTCGGTCGGCGTCATCTTCACCATGAAGGCCCTGGTCATCGTCATCATGGGCGGCGTCAGGGACGTGCGCGGCGCCATCATCGCGGCTTTCGTTCTCGGCTTCACGGAAACGGCGGTCGCCAGCCTGGTCGATCCCGGCCTGACGCTGGCCGCCGCCTACCTGTTGTTCATCCTGGTTCTGTTGTTCAAACCCGAAGGCCTTTTCGGCCGTCGTGCGGCATGACGCGGCGGGAATCATACGGGCTTCTGGCCGCTATCGTGCTGTTCGGCGCGGCGGCCTGTTTGCCTTTTGTCGATAGCGGCTATGGCCTGTCGCTCGGCGTCACCATTGCCATGTACACGGTGCTGTCCACGTCATGGACCCTGTTTTCCGGTCCGACCCACTATATTTCGCTGGCCACGGCGGCCTTTTTCGGGCTCGGCATGTATGTCGTCGGCGGTGGTCTCGAAATGCTGCCCTTTGCCGCTCTGGTCGGCATCGCCGCCTTGGTTGGCGCCCTGCTCGCCGCTCTGGTGGGGCTGGCGACATTGCGGCTGTCGGGCGTCTACTTCGTCATTTTCACCCTTGGCCTCGCCGAGCTGATTCGCCAGCTCATGACCTGGGGCCAGACCACGCTGGGCACCAGCAGCGGGCTTTACGTGCTGACCGACGTCGACGAGAAAATGATCTACTGGCAACTGCTGGTGCTGGCGGCGTTCGTCTATCTTATCGGCTGGTGGATAAACCGGTCGCGCCTGGGTTTCGCCTTGCGGATCATCGGCAACGACGAGGTCGTGGCAACCCATAGCGGCATCAACACGGCGCTCACCAAGGTTTTCCTGTTCATGATTTCGGGAACCATTGCCGCCGTCACCGGCGCCATCCTGGCACCGCGCTGGACCTATATCGAGCCCACCATCGCCTTCAGTCCGATGCTGTCCTTCCTGGTCGTCATCATGGCGCTGATCGGCGGGGCGCATCGTCTCTGGGGGCCGCTTTTCGGGGTCATCCCGTTTACCTTGGCCTGGGACCTGATCACGGCGAAGTTTCCCAATCAAACCGCCTTGATGCTCGGCATCGCCTTTTTGTTGATCGTCTACGTCATCCCCCACGGCTTCGTCGGGTTGGCCGAGAAATACTGGGCCAAATATCGCATGTGGCGGGCCTGACCGTGGTCGGATCAGCCGCCCTCTCCATTCGCAACGTCAGCAAGAATTTTGGCGGCCTGGTCGCCGTCGATGGCATGTCGTTCGACGTCGGGGAGCGGGAAGTCCTGGGCCTGATCGGTCCCAACGGGTCGGGCAAGACGACCATGCTGAATCTGATATCGGGCGCCCTGAAACCAAGCTCGGGCCAGGTCGCGCTGTTCGGCCGGGAGATTTCCGGCCGCTCGCCGAACCGCATCGCCCGCCACGGCGTGGCCCGCACCTTTCAGCTGGTGCGCATGCTGCCGGGCATGACGGTGCTGGAGAACGTCGCCGCCGGCGGGGTCTTCGGCCACCGCCGCTATTGGGCTGCGAAATTGCACCGCCGCGCCCAATACCTGGTCGAACAGGTGGGCTTAAGCGGCAAGGCGGAGATGCCGGTGGCGGCCCTTACCTACATCGACCAAAAGCGCGTCGAGCTGGCGCGGGCGCTGATCTCGGATCCCAAACTCCTGTTGCTCGACGAGTGGCTTGCCGGTCTCAATCCCTCGGAGATGAAAATCGGCATAAAACTGGTCAGCGGCTTGCGCTTCGAGGGCCGCACGGTGGTCGTCGTCGAACACTACATGGATGCCGTACGCAGCCTCTGCGACCGCTGCGTCGTGATGAACAGCGGCGCCAAGATCGCCGAAGGCCCGCCCGAAGAGGTGCTCGCCGACGCCGAAGTCGTGCGCGCCTATCTGGGAGACGACGATGCTTGAGTGCCGGGACCTTTCGCTTCATTACGGCCCCCATCTTGCCCTCAGCGGCGTCTCGATCAGGATCGAGCCGGGCGAAATCGTGGTCATTCTGGGGGCCAACGGAGCCGGCAAAAGCACGCTGTTGAAGACCATTGCCGGCCTGGTCGAGCATGAGGACGAAAGCGAGGTTCTGTTGGACGGCAGATCGATCTCGGACTGGGATCCCCACCAAATCGTCGAGGCCGGCCTGGCGATGGTGCCCGAAGGTCGGGATCTGTTCGGGGAGTTGACGGTGCTGGAGAATCTAATGCTCGGCGCCTATCCCCGTCGCGCCCGGGCCGGGGAAGCGGCCAACCTGGAGCGCGTCTTGACTATTTTCCCCCAACTCGCCGAGCGCCGCGGGCAAATCGCCCAGACCATGAGCGGCGGCGAACAGCAGATGGTGGCGATAGGGCGGGCCATGATGTCGGCGCCCTCCATCCTGATGCTGGACGAGCCCTCGTTGGGCCTGGCGCCTATGCTGTGCAAGGAACTGTTCAAGGCGCTGGGAGAAATCCGCCGCTCCGGCGTCGGCATTCTGCTGGTCGAACAAAACGCCAAGCAAAGCCTGGCCATCGCCGATCGCGGCTATCTTCTGGAGACCGGGCGGATTACCGGCCAAGACACGGCACAGGCCTTGGCCCAAGACCAAGCGGTGCTGCGGGCCTATCTTGGCGAGGTGGGGCAGACGGCAACGAGTTCGCTGCGGCATCCGCCGACGGACGAAATTCTCGGGGGCAGTGTCGAGAAACTGATCGAGCGGGCGGAGCGCCGCCAAGCGGAGCACCTCGAAGAGCTACGCTCGGGCCGCAAGGAATTGCCAAAGCAGTGAAGGCAGGGCCATGAAACAGGTTTTCAAAGAAATGTATGTCGGCGGCCGCTGGTGGCCCATCGACAAGACCTTCGCCGACCTCAATCCGTCAGACGATTCGCTTTGGGCCGAGGTTCCCGACGTGGGCCTCGAGGAAGTCCGCAGCGCCATAGAAGCGGCCCACCACGGCTTCGAGAAATGGTCCGATCTGGCCTTCAATCAACGCGCCCATTTCATGCTCAAGATCGCCGAGATATTCGAAAAGCGCAAGATGGACATCGTAAAGGCGCTGCAGGCAGAGGCCGGCGGCTGGTTCGGCAAGGGCATGTTCGAAGCCAGCTACGTGCCGGAGATCTTCTACGCCGCGGCGGCCTCGAACTACGCCGCGATCGGCGAGGTCATTCCCTCCGAGTTCGACAAACTGTCGCTGGCCATGCGTCGCCCGATGGGTGTGGTATCGGTCATCAGCCCCTGGAACTTCCCCACTCTGCTGACCGCGCGCGGCATTGCTTTCGCCATCGCCGCCGGCAATACGGTAGTGCTCAAGCCCTCGGAGGAAACGCCATATTGCGGCGGCCTCGTCTTCGCCGAGATTTTCGAGGAAGCAGGCCTTCCCGGCGGCGTCCTCAACGTCGTTACCTGTTCCCGGGACAAGGTCGCCGGCGTCGGCCGGGAGCTGGTCGAGAATCCCTTGGTCAAGGGCATATCCTTCACCGGCTCCACCGCCGTGGGACGGGGCATCGCGGCGCGCGCAGGCGCGCACCTCAAGAAGTGCTGCGTCGAGTTGGGCGGCAAGGACGCCTTGATCGTCTGCGACGATGCCGACATGGACCGGGCCACCGGGGCCGCCAACTTCGGCAGTTTCATGCATCAAGGGCAGATCTGCATGTCGGTCGAGAAGATCATCGTGCAGGAAAAGGTCATGGCGGAATTTCTCGAGCGCTTCGCCAAACGCGCCGCCAAGCTGAAGGTGGGCGATCCCAACAAGGACAAGTCCCACGTGATCGGCCCCTTGATCAACGACCGCCAGGCCGCCCGCGTCAAGGGACAGATCGACGACGCCCTGGAGAAGGGCGCCAAGATCGTGCTCGGCGGCAAGGTCGAAGGCCGCTTTGTCGAGCCCACCATCATGACCGGCGTGACGCCGGAAATGACGCTTTATCGCGACGAGACCTTCGGGCCGGTGGTCTCGGTCATTCCCTTCGCCTCCGACGACCAGGCCATCGCCATCGCCAACGATACGGAATACGGGCTCTCGTCGGGCGTCATCACCAAGGACGAATACCGCGGCCTCGAGATTGCCAGGAAACTGGAAACCGGCATGTGCCACATCAATTGCTCGTCGGTCAACGATGAGCCCCATGCGCCGTTCGGCGGCGCCAAATCCTCCGGTGTCGGCCGCCATGGCGGGCGCTGGGCGACCGACACCTTCAGCGAAACCCGATGGATTACGCTGGAGCGCGGCGGCCGCAACTACCCGCCGGGATTCTGAACCCGGCAGCCCGCCTGGGCTGGTCGGAAATTTCCCGAACGGATTGAGCGCCTCGACGCCTTGCCGATGACCGCCACAGGCAAAGTGCAAAAGCACCTCCTGCACGCCGACGCGGCCGAAAAGCTCAAACTGGAACCCGCGCTTTGATAATCGAAAAGCGGCTCATGACCTGCTTTTCGATCGGAAATCTGGCTGGGGCGGCAGGATTCGAACCTGCGATCCCGGGACCAAAACCCGGTGCCTTACCCCTTGGCCACGCCCCAAAAGCCGGGCGACCATAGGACCAAATGGGGCCTTGGGCAACGCTTCCCTGCGCCGCCTTCAGTCGCCATCCGGCCGCCAGGCCAGGGCCTCTTGCACGGCCCGGGCGAATTCGTCGGCCAGGGCCGGTTTGGCCAGGCTGCCGGCGATGCCGAGCCCACGCATCGCCTCGGGTGAGAGCCGCTGGCCCAGGCCGGAGCAGATGATGATGGGGACGTCGGATCTCAGCGCCTTGATCTCGCCCACCAGGGCCTCGCCCGTGAGGCCCGGCATGGTCTGGTCGGTGATCACCAGGTCGAAGCCCCGGGGGTCGGCGCGGAAGACCTCCAGCGCCTCCAGGCTCGAGGTCTGACCCACTACATCATAGCCCAGCCGCTGCAAAAGCTTGCCGCTCATGCCGACCACGGCGACCTCGTCGTCGACCAGCAGGATGCGGCCCTGGCCTGGGGGCAGGGCTGCGGTGGCCAGAGGTTCGGCCACCTCGCCCTGCCAGGCCGGCAGCACGACCTCGAAGGCGCTGCCCCGGCCAGGTTCGCTGTCGAGCGCGATGTGGCCGCCGTGATCCTCGACGATGCCCTGGACCACGGCCAGGCCGAGCCCGGTACCGTGGCCCTCGGCCTTGGTGGTGAAAAAGGGCTCCAAGACGCGCTCCCGGGTCTCGGCGTCCATGCCGGGGCCGCTGTCGCGCACCACAATGCGCAGAAAATCGCCGGCCTCCAGGACCACGCGCTCGAGGGCCAGTTCCAGCACCCCGCCGGCCGCGGCCATGGCCTGGGCGGCGTTGGTGCAAAGGTTCATCAGCACCTGATGGATCTGGCTGGCATCGGCCAGGACCAGCGCCTGCCGGGGCGGCAACGAGGCCACCTCGATGGCAATGGTGGCGGGCAGCGTCGAGCGCATCAGCTTGGCCACCTCGGCGACCATGGTGGCGGCGTCCAGCGGCGCCCGGACGGGCTCGCTGCGCCGGCTGAAGCTGAGGATCTGGCGCACCAGGTCGCGGGCCCGCTGGCCGGCCTGCATCACCATGTCGAGGTTCTCGCGGCTGTCGCCGTCGAGGCCCGGGCGCATGCGCTCGAGGCCGGCGTAGCCCAGCACGATGGAAAGGATGTTGTTGAAGTCGTGGGCGATGCCGCTGGAAAGGGCGCCGATGGCCTCCATCTTCTGGGCCTGCTGCAGCTGCTGTTCGAGCTCGCGGCGCCGGCTCACGTCGCGCAGCGTGGCGATGAAGAGGCGGCGCTCGGCACCGCGGCGCTCCTGCAGGGTCCAGCTCGGCGTGGCCTCGTTGACGGCGAACTCGAGGCGGATGTCGCCGCCGTCGCGGCGCACGCCCCGGCTTTCGTGGATGAGGCCCAGCGCCGGCACACCGGCGGCGAAGTCCTCGGGGATCAGGCTGGCCACGGCCAGGCCGGCGAGGCCGCCCGGGGGACTGGCGAATATCTCCTCGGCGGCCGGGTTGGCGAAGTCGACGAGGCCGCCCTCGTCGATCGTCAGGATGCCGTCGAAGGCGGTATCGATGATGGCCCGGTTGGTCTCGTCGCGGGCGCGCTGGGCGGCCTGGTTGCGTTCGGTCTCGGTGATGTCGGTGACCACGGCGATGAGGCCGCCGCCTTTGGTGCGGTATTCGGCCAGCTGCAGGCAGCGCCCGTCGCGGCGGTATTCGCGGCCCTCGGCAGTGCCTTCCTGGTCGGCCAGCAAATCGCCGCTTGTCATCAGGGCGCGCTGCAAATCCTGGTGGCCGACGCCGGGCCGGGCCGCCGGATAAAGCTCGGCAAAGGCCTGGTTCGAGAGCACCAGCCGATCTTCGCTGTCATAGAGCGCCACGCCCTCGCTGAGGCTTTCGATGGCGTCGACCAGGCGCCGCCGCCCGCCGCCCGGCGGGCCGCTCTGGTTGTCGGAAGCGCCAGCCATCGCTACGGCCTGCGGCTGCTCTGCCGGCCTAAGGCACGGTCTGGTGTTGCGACGTCGAGGAGCGCAGCTTGGCCAGGAAGAAGATGGCGTAGCTGGTCAGCGCCAGCAATGCCCAAACCAGGGTCCAGCCCGGCAGCACGAAGGCCAGCACGGCGGGCACGCCGACCAGGGCGAGGTAGACCGCCAGCGCCCATTCCCAGGGCATCAGGAGGAGCATCATGTGGTGCAGGTGGTTGCGGTCGGAGGAAAACGGCGAACGGCCCTTCAAGAGGCGCGAAATCATCAGCCGCAGGCAGTCGATCACCGGGATCAGGAACCACAGCGCCACGACGTCGGCCGTCAGCCTGTCGAAGCCGATGCCATAGCAGTAGATGGCCAGCAGCCCGACCGCCACGGAGATGGGATAGGCGCCCGAATCGCCGAGGAACAATAGGCCCCGCAAATTGAACACCAGCACCACCGCGGTGCAGATCGTAAACACCGTCAGCAGCGGTACCAGGTGGGCCGGCGCATAGGCCATCAGCAGCAGCAGCCAGAGCACGGTCAAGCCCATCACCAGGCCGTTCTTGCCGTCGGCCATGTTTACGGCGTTCTGCAGACCGACCAGGCAGAGCAAGGTGAAGAGCAGCGACCAGCCTTCCAGGAACAGCGGCTTGGCGAGGAAACTGAACCTCAGGAAAGTGACCTCCAGCACCGGCACGGCATAAAGCCCGGCCAGGCACAGCGCGGCGGAAATGGCCAGGCGCCACGACGGCCGCCGGTGTTTGCGATCGTCGAAAAAGCCGAGTACCAGGAGCCCGGCGACGACGGCGGCAAAGGTCCCGTAGAAGGGCGTGAAATCCGTGTTCAGGCCGAAATAGACCGCCGCCGCGACCAGCGGCACGACGATGGCGATGCCACCGACCAGCGGCGTGTCGTGGAGGTGGGTCTTGCGGATCGAGTCGGGACGATCTATGACCCCCAGCAGCCGCCCCAGCCGATTGGCCGAAAGCGCAACCGCCAGTGCTGCAGCGCCCGTCCCGAAATAAAGCCAATACATTGAGAGCGGCCGACCAACGTCACGAGGCAGCAGCAATTAAGCGGCCTCAGGTCGGTCCTGTCAACAGCCGCGGGCGCGCAAAAACGTCTCCCCCAAGCCTCGGCCGGGGGTTATAAAGCGGTGCAACCCTGCAAAGACCGGCCCAAGGAC
>PVBE012432497.1_pt1 | contig 26228 bp, 24 predicted proteins | sample 1631181 | NCBI WGS metagenome assembly PVBE01 (sample SAMN08397723, study PRJNA350692) | Marine metagenome, whole genome shotgun sequencing project. | isolation source: water | place: Pacific Ocean | collected 2012-04 | reverse complement strand
TATCCAAGTGACATTAGAGCAAGAAAGGGTAAAGGATATAGTAAGTAAAGTTAGGCAGGTATATCAAGGTAGTTTATGGGTTAAGGTAGCTGGCTTTAGTGAAGACGTAAGCGGTTTATGTCTTGCGGCAAAAGAGGCAGGTGCTGATGCCGTTGTCATGATAGGGCGTATGATGGCATTGATGCCTGATTTAGACTCAATGCTTCCTTTATTGGGTACTAAAGGTGCTTATGGAGGGCGCTGGGCTTTACCCATTACTTGTCGATGGTTGAGTGAAAGTCGAAAGATTGCAGGTGAGGAGTATGCATTAATAGGTACTAATGGAGCAAGAGATGGTTACGACATAGCTAGAATGATGTTATCCGGTGCAACTGCAGTCGAATTAACCTCAGCTATTTTTTTAGATGGTTTCAATGTAATCTCGAAAAATATTGAACAGTTATCAGAGTATTTAAATGAAAAGGGTATGACAGCAAGCGAATTAGTGGGTTATGCAGCCGATCGCCTAGAATCTTATGATGAACAAGAGATAAGGCCTGACTATTGGCGAGAATTCGTTTCCGATGATGCTTTAAATTAAATGTTATTATGCATAGCAGTAAATAAAGAGGAAAAACTATGTCAACAAAGGCGAAATTATATAATTGGGACACTATAGAAGGCGAGGAAGTAAGGCCGGGCGTATCCAGAAAAGGATTTCGTGGCGATCAGTTTATGATGGTCATGAATACTCTAGAACCGGGTATGGAGGTTAATCCGCATTCTCATCCGTTTGAGCAAGCTGTGTATATTGTTCAAGGTAAGGTTCGTTTTCATGTTGGTGATGAAGTTCTTGAAGGTGGTCCAGGCTCTTTGATACGTATACCACCCAATGTAGAGCATTATGCTGAACCTTTTGGTGATGAACCGGTATTAAATTTAGATGTTTTTGCGCCAATAAGGGAAGACTACATGCATTTAGTAGACTACCAAGAATTCGAGAAAAATAAGGATTAAATTAATGACTTTTTCTGGTTTTCGCAAGCAGCTCAAGGAAGAGGGTGGTTTGGTTGGAACATTTATAAAAACACCTAATTATCAAATAGTTGAGATAATTTCATCATGTGATTTATCGTTTATTGTTTTAGATGCTGAGCATGCCCCTTTTGGTAAAATAGAACTGGATACTTCTATTCTCGCGGCAAAGTCATCAGACACTCCAGTTATTGTTAGAATTCCCAGTTTAAGTGAAGAAAATATTCTCAGTGTTCTTGATATGGGTGCTAATGGTGTTTTAATACCACACGTTAATACAGGTAAAGATGCAGAATATGCCACGAAAGCTTCAAGATATCTCTCATCAGAGTGCCAACAAGGCCATCGCGGCTTTTCCAATTCATCCAGATCTGGGGGTTATGGTTCATTGTCAATGCAAGAGATGATTGAACAATCAAATAACTCTACGGCTGTTATATGTCAGATTGAAGAAAAAGAAGCAGTTGAAAATATAAATGAGATAGTAAAAACGGAGGGGATTGATTGTTTGTTTATCGGGAGAGCGGATTTAGCGTTATCGTTAGGTTGTAACGATATTGAGGACGAGCAAGTTAATCAAGCGATTGACTTGGTAACCGCTGCCGCTAAAAAAACAAATATTCGTTTAGGTATATATTTGTCAGATAAAAATGCTATTGAAGGGTGGCAGAAGAAAGGATTTTCGTTATTCGTGATTGGTTCCGATCAATCTCACTTGAAAGCTTCAATATCTCAGATTAGAAACAACATATAGTATTTTCCACGATATGGATAATTATCATAAAGCTTCAAAAGAGAGAAAAGAGTTAATTGAGAAGTTGCTTGTTGGAGCGGTAGATCTGCATTGTCATAGCGGTCCTTCGGTGATGCCAAGATCAATTGATCATATTGAGGTAGCCAAAGAAGCCTCAGCTGTTGGTATGAAAGCGGTTTTGTATAAAGATCATTATTACTCAGCAACACCAATAACAGAATTACTTAAATCACATTTTAAGCATCTGAATGTTCAATTACTATCCGGAGTACCATTAAATAATACTGTTGGCGGGATCAATAGGTATGCAGTGGATCACGGCATTAACTTAGGTGCTAAATTAGTGTGGATGCCCACATTTTCTGCCGAAAATCACATTAACGCCCATAAAGATGATAAAGATTTTGATGAAAAATTTCCTACTACTAAAGAAGAGATGTTGGCGCCAACACCTCTTCGAGTAACTAATAAGAATGGCGACTTAATTGATGAGGTAAAATTCATAATTGATCTGATCGCAGAAAATGATTTAGTTTTATCTTCTGGTCATCTGCATATATCTGAAATCTGGCCACTTTTTGAAGTGGCAAGGGAAAGAGGTGTTAATAGATTATTGTGCAACCATCCAACGTATATCATTGGTGCATCACTTTCTGATATCACTGAATTAGTCAATATGGGTGCATATGTTGAGCACTCGATGTGCATGTTTGTGCAGACGTCAAAATATAAATTTTATGAACCCAATGAACTGGATAATATGATAAAAGCGGCGGGTATTGATAAAACGATTTTAGGATCAGACTTAGGTCAAGTTGGTAATCCTTCACCAGTGGATGGTTTCAGAGGTGTAATAAATATGTGTCTTGATCTTGGTTATGATGAAATATCAATTCATAAATTGGTGTCAAAAAATGCTTCTAAATTAATTGGGATCTAGTCATAAACGACATCACTAATAATTGCCAGTAAATCTCTAACACCTCTTCGAAAACCCTCGATACTGACACGTTCATCGTTTCCGTGAATCCTTGCAAACTCTTTTTCTGGAACAATTATAGGGTCAAAGCCATAGCTTGCTATACCAAGGTCTCGAGTAAAATGACTGTCTGTGAATCCAGTACTTACCGATGGCATAACTCTTGATCCGGGGTGCCTCTCGCCTGTAATTTTCTCAATCGCCTTATAGAGACGACTGTTTGATGAGGATACAGCAGAAGTAAAGGCCATTATGACGTCGACGCGCACATCGTGTTCACTGAGAACGAATTTAAAATCTGATATAAATTCATCAGATGTTCTATCTGGAAGGATTCTGCAGTCAATCTCAGCCCAGGATTCTGGTGGTACGACATTGATCTTGCTGGAAGCGCCAATTCTGGTGATTGAGCACGTGTCTCTGGTTAACGCATGTTGACTGGGAGAGTATTCTTGTAATCTCTCAAGAAATCCCGGTTCTTTTATTGCTAACGACATATCGGCATAAGACTCTGCCCATTCTTCATCGGCGCTCAAACTCATCGATGAAAAAACAGCATCAACCGGAGGAATTATTCTTGCCTCGAAAGAATGATTTTTTAAAGCATTTAAAGCGCCAATGATTTTGGTGACAGAACTGCTTGCATTTGGCATTGATCCGTGACCGGGTGTATCGATAGTGGTCAACCTTAACCAAACAGGTACTTTTTGAGTAACTTCTACACTAAATATGGTTTCTTTATCATTACTCTCTCCACTTCCACCTTCATTAATGAGAAGGCCTGCACCTTTAAATATTTCAGGGTGATTCTTTGTTAGCCATCCAACGCCATAGTAACCGCCAGCTTCTTCATCGGCGGTAGCAAGAAAAATAACATCTCTATTTAAGGGGGCATTGGATCGATGTAGATGCAAGAATGTTGCTAATTGAGAAATGCCAGTACCCTTCATATCAAGCGCGCCTCTGCCCCATATGTAACCATCTTTCTCTTCTCCCGACAAGGGGTCCGTTGTCCAGTATTTCGGATCTGCGGGCACTACATCAGTATGTTGCAATAGGATTAATGACGGTTCATTTCCGCCTTTCAGGCGGGCCCATATATTTCCTCTTCCAGGGGCGCTCTCGGCAATGTTATAAGCAATTCCTTCGGCATCTAATATTTTCCTATAAAATTCAACAGCTTTATTTTCATTGCCAGGCGGGTTAATTGTATCTATCTTAATGAATTTCTTGAGCCATAATACAGATTGATCTTCCAGTGACTGTGTATTTGCAACTTGAAAACCAGAGAGTAAACATAAGAGAAGAATGATTTTTTTTGTCATATTTTTCCTTTTAAGTTGTTATATTCTTTTTGCTTGAGATTAAATACAGAATTCCACCAGAGACAATAATCATAAAACTGAAAAGCACTTCAATCGGTCTATTTATTAAAACGAAGTATAGCGTCCATCCGGTTAGAACTAGATAAATTAATGGGGGAAATGGAAATGCAAATGTTTTGTAAGGCCGTGTAACTTCTGGCTGCTTCTTTCTTAAAACAAAAATAGCAAGTACTGTAGCGAATGAATTTAAAGCTAAAGTAAATCCAGCGAACACCAAAATTGATTCAAAGCTTGAAGATAAGATAAATATCACCGCAATTAAGGATTGGATATATATTGCGTTTATTGGAATTCTATCTTTATTTGAGCTAGCCAGAATTCTTAATATTTTAAAGTCCTCGCCGATAACTTGGAGAACTCTCGGACCAGCTAAAGTCATTGCACTGACAGTAGAGATAAGCAGCAGTGCGAGCGCTATGCCCGTCAAATCTGCCGCAACACTACCAAATGCTGATTGAGCTGCAATGTAACCGACCTCAAGTTTTCCCTGCATATCTTCAATCGGGGTTACTTTTAGGAACACATAGTTTAATGAAACATAGAGAACGGTAACAATTATTGTTCCAAAGATAAGAACCCAAGGGAGTGTTTTTTGTGGATTTTCTAATTCACTGCTTAAGTATGTGGCGGCATTCCACCCAGTATATGCATAGCTGACGTAAATCAAAGAAATTGCAAATGATCCATCTATAATCAGATCAATATCTTCATGTGAGGGGGTAAATGATATAGGTTGTGTATTGTTGGTAAGAAGAATAGCGCTTAAGCAAAATAATACAATAATACCTATTTTTATTAGAGTGAATGCTACTTGCAGTCCGCCGCTATTTTTTCGGCTGCTTGAATGGATGATTGCTAAAATTACAATTAAAGCACTGGCGACTAATTGACGTGACCAGTTGTTATCTATATTGGGGAATATTGACATCAAATAAGCAGCGAATGTTATTGCAGCAAGCGCTGTCGGTGCGGCAAAACCAATAGTTGCCGAAATCCAACCAGAGATAAATCCTGCACAAGGATGATAAATTTCTGAAAGGAAGTTATATTCTCCGCCAGATCTTGGTAGGGCGGCACCCAGTTCGGCATATGTCATTGAACCGCATATCGCAATGAGGCCCCCTAATGCCCACAGCAATAATATTGCGAATCCAGATTGAATATCAATCAATTGAAATCCAAGACTAGTAAAAACACCAGTGCCAATCATATTGGCGATAACGACAGCCATAACTGTGGTGTATCGAAACTTAGTATTCGTCATGGGTTTGATATTTTAATTAAAGTTGACATAACTTTTTGGCAGCTTTTTCTAACACATCATCTTCTTTGGCAAAGCAGAATCTTAATTTTTGTTCTTGTGGCGGATTTTTATAAAAAACAGAAATTGGTATTGATGCCACACCAATCTCTTTTGTTAGTTCTCTTGCGAAAGAAACGTCATCCTCATCACTAATTTGACTGTAATCCAATAATTGATAAAAAGAACCTGCTGATGGCCTAAAAGTAAATTTTGAATTTTTAATTAAGTCGCAGAATAAGTCTCTTTTTTTCTCATAAAAATCACATAATGTTTCTATGTATTCAGGAAATGTATGCATAAATTCAGCCAAACCGAGCTGTATTGGCGTTACAACAGAATAACAAGACCATTGATGAATTTGCCGCATTTCTTCTGTAAGTTCTGCGGGGGCAGCACAATATCCAACTTTCCATCCAGTAGCGTGAAATGTTTTACCAAAAGAGGAGATAACAAATGATCTGGACCACAATTCATCGTGGCAGAGTAAGCTTAAATGTTTCTCTCCTTCAAAGACAATATGTTCATACACTTCATCAGCCATGATATATGTGGATGTGTTACGGGTTATTTCAGCAAGCATGTTAAGGTCATCTTCATTTAGAATTGCACCCGTTGGGTTATGAGGAAAATTAATAATTATTAATTTTGTCTTTTCGTTTATTGCGTCTTTAAGCATCTGCCAATCAATATGGTAATCAACTCGGTCAGTTGTTTTTATTAAAGGGATGTGTTTGGTCTTACCGCCGGCTAATATGACAGCCGGAACATAATTATCGTAAGCAGGATCAAGAACAATTACTTCGTCACCAGGATGCACTATTGCTAGGATAATACTAAACAGTGCTTCAGTTGCTCCATCGCAAATAGTTACTTCATTGTTTGAATCGATGGTTCTTCCATAGAATTTCTGTATTTTTTTTGCAACACTTTCTCGAAGTTCTGGGACACCAGTCATTGGTGCATATTGATTGTTATTACCATTTAGATATTTGCATACCATTTCGAGTAGCTTGGAATCAGGGTTAAAACCAGGAAAACCTTGCGATAAATTAATTGCTTCATGTTTGTTTGACAACTCAGTCATTACATGAAAAATTGATGTGCCTGTATCTAATTTTCTATTCATTCTTTTATTTTATTTATTTTTTAATTCTTTGGAATTGGACCTTGGTCAAAGATGATTTCTCTATGACCGCTCCAAGTATGAATAATCGCTTCTGGTGTCCCTATACCGGCAGCTCTTGGATCACCACAAGGTCCAAACCAATGATTTTGTGGCGCACCTGTGGTTCTAGCTCTAATGCCGCAATATGTTGTTCCATTTACAGTTGAACCGAGTATTTTTTGTTGAAAAGTTATGCAGTTACTTACAATTGCAGCGGTGAGACGATTTGGAATTTTCTCAAGAAGTGATGTGATCAATGGGATGTCATCATCATTGTATTCGACAACAATCTGAAAAGGACCGAATAACTCTTTTGTTAGTAATTCAAAGTTACTGCCCAATAATTCACTTAATGGGGCTTTTATGGCCGTGGGTTCCATCATTCCATAACAAGCAGGAATATTGTATTTATCGATTACATGACCACCAAACAATAATTCAGTTTTTGTTATTGCAAGGATTGATTTTATATGACCAAGCATTTCTTTGTTGGTCCAAGATAATATTGGACCAATAGTTAGATCTTCAAAATTTCTTTTTGAAGCCAGTTCTTTTAGTTTTGGTAATAGCTTACTCATCCAATTCTTATGACAAAATAGAATACTTTGTGCAGAACATTTTTGACCAGATGCTCCATAGGAATCTTGATCGGATTGCCAAGCAACATATTCCAAATATTCTTCATGGAAATCAGGTCCTATAATTTTCCAATCAAAACCCGCATCTTCTAATCTAACTTTTCCATTTATCGTTTTTGATATTTGTTCGGCAATTTGGCTTGAACCAGTAAATTGAATGAGGCGTATATTTTGTTTCGCTTTGTCAATTAATTTACCCATTTCGGAACCGCGGCAATGAATCATATTGACATCTTCTTTGGGGAGGCCACAGTGAATTAACAATCTTAAGAATTGCTCAAAAACAATGCTGACTTTGGAATCAACTTTTACCAAAGGTTTATTTCCCATAAATAAAGCGCCGAGAGTTTGTAGAGCAGGGATCTCAAGTGGAAAGTTAAAAGGCGCAATAATAACTACAGCACCATAAGGCCATCGATAACTTCGAGATTCTTGACCTTGATGATCTCCAGGATTAGAAAATCCTCGACCCAGAAATCGCACTCCATCGCCACTAAAATTTTCAAGGAACACTCGTGTTACAGTGACTTCGCCTAAGCATTGATTGTTGTCTTTTGGCATTACGCGTTGAATTAATTTTGAAAAGTAGTCTTCAATTTCTGGGTCTGCTAGCATCGCAGCTGCTTTAGCGCATACTTTTCCCAGCATGATATAGCGATCAGGATTATAAAAAGGATTATGTAATCCGAAGCTTGCCTGCTTGGCAATATCATCAATAAATTCAGAATGATCTACTGTATCTGGGATAAGTAGAAATTTTTGTCCATCTATAGGATCAATAATATCGTTTCGGGTAGATTTGCTTTGTTTCCACTCACCATTGATTAGATTGAAAGCCACGCCAGGATTTTTATCCGTCATTCCTTTGTATGGATCAACACTCAGAAATTCGTTATTTTTTTTCATAGTTTTTTGGTGATTATTTCGTTTAGAGTATAACCAAAACTATATATTATAACTCTTGATTTTTTAATATTTATTGAGAAAGTTTCAATTCAAAGCGATAATTTAATTGGTCCGTGCTGGTTTACCTGCGGCGATTATTCGTTAACCCCGTCAGGCCCGGAAGGGAGCAGCGGCAGCGGAAACATCGGGTGCCGGGATTAAGCTAGCGCGGATCTATAATTTTGTATTGTTTTCCATATAGATTTTTTTGTTACACTACCTTTAAGCAGATTGAGAATTTCTTTAAACAAAGATTGGTTAAATTATGAGTTATCTTGCCCTTGCACGTAAGTGGCGGCCTAGAAAATTTCCGGATATTGTTGGACAGGAACATGTGGTTCAAGCATTGACCAACGCATTAACTACTCAAAAAATACATCATGCTTATTTGTTTTCAGGTACACGTGGGATTGGTAAAACAACAATTGGCAGAGTATTGGCAAAAGCCTTTAATTGTGAAGGTGGTATGTCTGCAGAACCTTGTGGAACATGCGTTACTTGCAGTGAAGTAGATGAAGGCAGGTTTATCGACTTAATAGAAGTTGATGCTGCCTCAAAAACAAAAGTAGATGACACAAGAGAGTTGCTCGACAATGTACAATTCTCTCCAACTGTTGGTAGATATAAGATTTATTTGATCGATGAAGTGCATATGCTTTCTAAGCATTCGTTTAATGCTTTATTGAAAACATTAGAAGAACCTCCACCGCACGTTAAATTCTTTCTTGCAACTACTGATCCAAAAAAACTACCAGTAACAGTTTTGTCTCGATGCCTGCAATTTAATTTAAAGCGTATTTCACCAAAACTAATTCAAAATAGATTGAGCTTTATTTGTAAAGAAGAAAAAGTTGAATTCGAAGATAAAGCACTTGCAAAGCTTGCCAGAGCTGCCGATGGAAGCTTGAGAGATGCATTGAGTTTATTAGATCAGGCCATAGCTTTCTGCGGGGGAACATTAAACGATAAAAGTATCTCATCAATGCTTGGCACGATTGACAGGAATTACGTTGAACAAATTTTGAATTCATTGATTGATAATGATATTTCAGGGTTAATGAGAGTTATCGATCAGGTAGATCAATACTTTCCCGACTACGAAAATCTGCTCGCCGAGATTGCAGAAATACTTCAACGTATTGCAATCTTTAAGCATATTGGTATAGAAGAAAATTCAGAATATTTAGATTATGATTTAAGTGGATATGCGCAAAAAATTTCCCCTGAAGATATACAACTGTTATACCAGATAGCAATTATAAGTCGACGTGATATAAATTTGGCGCCAAGTGAGAGGGCCGGTTTTGAGATGGCTATGATCCGTATGTTGGCCTTTAAGCCGGTGCATGATCGAGATAAGGTGAAATCGAAAAGTAAGCAAAATCCAAGTATCTCTGGAGCAAAAGAAGAGACTACACAAGATATACCTGAAAAAAGCAATCAGAATAACGGTGCATTAGATCAACCTTTATCACAAAAACAAAACCAGGGAGATTTAGTTTGGTCCGATTTGGTCAATGAAATTAATCTTAATGGCACAACAAGAATCTTAGCTGATAACTGTGCTTTTATTAAGAAAGAAGGTAATACAATTTATCTTAGCCTTGATGAAAGATCGGCTTCATATAATAGCAAGAATCGCCAGGAAATTTTATCGGACTGCCTTACTGCGTATTTTGGAAAAACTACAAAAATTGATATTGATGTAGGAGCACCTGATAGTGAGACACCAAACCAGGAAAATCTAAGGAAGGAAAAAGAAAAGTTAGTGGCTGCCAAAAAAGGTTTTGAGACTGATCCAAAGGTTAAAGAAATTGAAGATATATTTGGTGGCGCAACTTTTGATCCAGATTCAGTGGTATTGAAAGATTAATGTACGAAGGATATGAAATGAGGAGTCAATCATGAAAGGTGGTATAGGTCAGTTAATGAAACAGGCCCAACAAATGCAGGAAAATATGAAAAAAGCTCAAGATGAACTCTCAAATATGACGGTTACTGGTGAGTCTGGTGGTGGAATGGTTAGTGTTAACATGACATGCAAGCACGAAATAAAAGAAATAAACATAGATGATGCACTACTGACTGATGAAAAGGAGATGCTTGAGGATCTTATAATCGCGGCATTTAATGATGCTTTGAGGCGGGTTGAGAAGAAAACTCAAGAAAGTATGGGCGATATGACTTCAGGTCTTAATCTTCCACCTGGGATGAAATTGCCATTTTGAGCAATATCATCATTGAGTTATGTCTTATTCTCCATTAATTACAAATTTAATTGAATCACTGCTTTGTATGCCAGGAATTGGGCGAAAATCTGCTCAAAGAATAGCGTTTCACCTCCTGGAAAGGGATAGGCAAGGAGCTAAGATACTATCAAGAGCTTTGCATGATGCAGCGACTAATATCCGTCATTGTGATAAATGCAGAATGTTTACCGATAGCGAATTGTGCAATATATGCATTTCAAATGATCGGGATGGAGCAACTGTTTGTATAGTAGAGTCACCTGCTGATGTGATGGCTATTGAGGATGCTACAGGTTACAAAGGTATGTATTTCATACTAATGGGCCATCTATCACCAATTGATGGTATCGGACCTGAGGATCTTGGTTTAAACAATCTCGAAAATCGATTTAATGAGGAAGATATTTCTGAATTAATTATTGCTACGAACTCAACCGTTGAAGGAGATGCAACTGCTCATTATTTATCAGGTATTGCGGCAAAATATAACATCAAGGCTTCAAGAATCGCTCATGGCATACCACTTGGGGGTGAGCTTGAATATGTGGATGGTGGAACCTTATCCCATGCTTTTTTTGGCCGAAGAGACATGGAGTAAATTTTGAATAATAATATGTCTGAGTGCTTATTTTGTGGTATCGCATGTAAAGATATCCCGGCAGATGTAATATATGAAACCGATGATGTTATTGCGTTTAATGATATTGACCCAAAGGCGCCAATTCATTGCCTTATTATTCCAAAGAAGCATATATCTACAATGAATGATATCAAAAGAAACAATAGTGCTGTTGTCGGCCTTCTTTATGAGGCAGCCGCCATTATATCTAAAGAACTAAGTGTTGCGGATGATGGTTACCGAGTAGTTATGAATTGCAATAAAGATGCTGGCCAGACTGTTTTTCACATTCATCTGCATTTACTGGCCGGTAGAGAGTTGGTTTGGCCGCCTGGTTAGTATTTCGATTTATTGGATTGTTTGACTGCATTAATCAAGCGTTTATAGCTTTCATATCGTCTCTCATTGATCAATTTTGTTCTCAGTGCTGATTTAACTGCACAATTATTTTCTCTGATATGTAGACAATTATTGTATTTGCAATGTATTCCATGTTTCTGTATTTCGACAAAACTAGAAATTACTTTTGACTCTGAATTGATGCTAGGTATAAATTCTCGAACACCTGGGGAGTCAATTACGCTCCCTCCATCTGGGAGATCTATCATATTGGAGTTTACTGTTGTGTGTTGCCCCATAGATGTTGTCGTTGATATTACTTGTGTAGATTGTTCTGAGTTATAAGAGATGGTATTAATTATTGTGGATTTCCCAACCCCAGATTGACCTACAAATATAGTGACATTATTTTTCAATTTTAGGTTTAATGCATCTAGGTTTATTTTCTTTTTTGCACTACAGGTAATTATCGGATAACCAATCTCCTTGTAAGAATCTATAGTTTTTTTTGCTTCTTGATCAATCCAATCTAAATCCTCTTTATTGATAATTATGCATATTTTAATATCCATTAACTCAGCAGCGCCAATATAACGATCCACAATAAACCAATCTGGTTTAGGTGGACTGGCTGCAGTAATTGCCAGCATAGATAGATTGGCGGCAATTGATTCTTTTTTTCTATTTTGATTATATCGGGTGAGCTCATTTTTTCTTGTATGAATTTTATAGATAATCTTCTCAGGCTCGTTTCTCTCTGAAACAATTTCAACCACGTCACCGCAAACTGGTTTTAAGATCTTTCCTTTGATCTTGGCCTTATGGATTTCTCCATCCGTTGTTTTTACAAGCATTCTCCGGCTGTATGTGCTGACGATTAATGCTCGTTGGCTTACGTTAGGACTCATGTGGGGTTATGTTATAACGCTATTTATTTGATTCATAGTTTATTATGCTGTGATTTTCTATAAAACTGGTTAATATACTTATTGTTGTTGGAGTGTTCGTTTAATAGAGGCAGATAATGCAAAACCCCAAGGCTACAAATAAATCAAAAAATTTAATATGGATTGATCTTGAGATGACTGGTCTTGATACACAAAATGATAATATCATCGAAATTGCTACCATTGTCACAAATTACAGTCTCAAAATTGTGGCTGAAGGACCAGTATTAGCTATCAAACAATCCAAACAAATTATGACTGGAATGGATGAATGGAATACAACTCATCATGGTAATTCTGGGCTTACTGAGAAAGTTCTTCTAAGCAATATTTCTACTAAAGATGCTGAAGCTCAAACATTATCCTTTCTAAATGAATACGTGAAACCGGGTGCTTCACCTATGTGCGGAAATGGTATTTGCCAAGATCGAAGATTTTTAGCACGTGAAATGCCTGCTTTAGAGAGATTTTTCCATTACAGAAATCTTGATGTGAGCACTATAAAAATTCTCGCTCAGCTTTGGGAGCCGAGTATCGCTAATGGTATAAAAAAAGATTCAAAACATAGGGCTCTAGATGATATCAAGGACTCAATAAACGAATTAATTTATTATAAGTCCAATTTTATTCATACTGGACAATAATTATAATGGAAAAGTCAGATGCTCCTTCAACTCGAAGGAATAGAGACCCTATATTAAAGATTCTAACCGAAGAGTTAATCAATGCATCTGAAATTCTCGAGATCGGCTCTGGTACTGGCCAACATGCAGTTTATTTTTCTGAAAATTTGAGTCACTTAACGTGGTATACGAGCGATCGTTTGGTAAACCATCCCAGGATTAATTCTAGAGTAAAATCATACAAAGGCTCAAATCTAAAGCCACCCATTAATCTGCATATCGGTAGAAATGAGGACGATGTACAGTTAAATTTTGACAATATTTTCTCATCCAATACATCTCATATCATGAGCCATGACAATGTAAAAAGAATGTTTAAGTTGGTGGGACGTTTATTACGTACGGATGGAAAATTCTTCCTTTATGGCCCATTTAAAATTGGAGGTAAATTTACCAGTAAGAGTAATGAGGAATTTAATGAGCAATTAAAAATACAGGATTCTTTGATGGGGTTAAGGGACATAGAAGGATTGCATTGTCTGGCGTCAAAGTCTGGTCTAGGAAAATACGAATTTTACGAAATGCCGACAAATAACTATTTATCAGTCTGGATTAAAATTTGAGTAATTGGTTCCTATACTTTTTTTCCGGCTAAAGCCATCCATGTTTCAATAACTGTATCTGGATTTAACGACATGCTTTCGATATTTTTTTCAACTAACCAGGCTGCCAAATCTGGATGATCGGAAGGACCTTGACCGCATATCCCGATATATTTCTTTTGTTTTAAGCATGCGTCTATTGACATTGATAACATTTTTTTAACTGCTTTATCACGTTCGTCAAATATATCAGCAACCAGACTTGAGTCTCTATCAAGACCGAGTGTGAGCTGTGTCATATCATTTGACCCTATCGACATGCCATCAAAATGCTCTAAAAATTCTTCAGCGAGAAGCGAATTTGAGGGCAGTTCTGACATCATAATAATTTTTAAATCTCTATTTCTCTTTAAATTATTTTCCGCGAGTAGATCTATAACTTCTTTTGCTTGTTTAACAGTTCTAATAAAAGGGATCATTAATTGCACATTGTTTAAACCCATATCATTTCGAACTTTCTTTATTGCCATGCATTCGAGGTCAAAACAATCACGAAAATCTTTGGATACATATCGACCGGCACCTCTATATCCAAGCATAGGATTTTCTTCTTTAGGTTCAAAGAATTCTCCTCCTATAAGATTTGCATACTCATTGGATTTAAAATCAGACATTCTAACAATTACTGGTTTTGGTGAGAATGCCGCCGCGATAGTTCCTATGCCTTCTGACAATTTAGTAACAAAAAATTCTACTGGGTCATCGTAACCAGCCATTTGTTTATCAATTATAGATTGAGTATCTTTATCCATATTATCGTATTGAAGTAATGCTTTAGGATGAATGCCAACCATACGATTGATAATAAACTCAAGTCGCGCTAATCCAACGCCATGATTTGGAATGGACGAAAAACTAAATGCGCGATCCGGATTACCCACATTCATCATAATTTTTACTGGAATTTCAGGCAGCGAGTCAACTTCTATGTGTTGTTCTTCGAACTCTAAAATACCTTCGTAAATAAAGCCTTCATCACCTTCTGCACAGCTGACCGTCACTGATTCTCCGTCAGAAATTGATTTAGTAGCATTATTGCAGCCGACAACTGCTGGAATACCAAGCTCTCTTGCAATAATTGCTGCGTGACAAGTTCTACCGCCACGATTAGTAACGATGGCAGATGCTTTTTTCATCACAGGCTCCCAATCTGGATCTGTCATATCTGATATCAAAACATCCCCATCTTGAATGCGATGCATTTCTTTTACATTGTTAACTATTTTAGCTATTCCTGAACCTATTTTCTGACCAATACTTCTTCCTGAAGCCAGAACTGAAGAATGGGCTTTCAAGGTATATCGATTGATGGTATTTCCACTTCTACTCTGAACAGTCTCAGGTCGAGCTTGGAGTATATATATTTTACCGTCAGAGCCATCTTTGCCCCATTCTATATCCATAGGCCTTCCATAATGCTCTTCAATTAATAAGGCAGATCTAGCAAGTTCAATTATGTCATCATCATTTATTGAAAATTGTCTTGAGTCATTTTCGTCTACATCAATTATTTCAACTGTTTTTCCTAGAGAATTACTTTGCCCCAATATCATTTTTACAGATTTATCGCCCAATGTTTTTCTTAGGATAGGGTGCTTATTCTTCTTTAAAGCTTCTTTGTATACATAAAACTCATCAGGGTTAACTGAACCCTGAACTACTGTCTCGCCTAGTCCGTAGGATGAAGTAATAAATATTGCATCTCGAAAACCTGATTCTGTATCTAATGTAAACATTACACCTGATGCACCGATGTCACTTCTTACCATATGCTGAAAGCCAACCGACAAAGCAACAAGTGAATGGTCAAACCCTTGGTGAATTCGGTAAGCTATTGCTCTATCTGTGTATAGAGAGGCGAATACATTATGTAAAGCTTTAATTATATTGTTAAAACCTTTGATATTTAAGTATGTTTCCTGTTGTCCTGCGAAGGATGCATCAGGTAAGTCTTCGGCAGTTGCAGAAGACCTAACAGCTACAGCTACATCCTTATTATTGGACATTTCATTCCATTCTGACTTAATATCAGTCATTAATTTTTCTGGAAGTTCGCTTTCAAGAATCCAGCTTCTTACTTGCTTGCCAGTTTTTGTTAAATCATCGATATTTTCAATATCTAGGTTCTCTAGAGCCTTATTGATCTTGTTTCCTAGATTATTGTGTTGCAAGAAATCCCTGTATGCGTGAGATGTAGTGGCAAAACCACCAGGGACCTTTATGTCTAAGTCAGTTAAATTGCCTATCATCTCCCCTAAGGATGCATTTTTACCTCCAACAAGCTCAATATCTTCTATATTGAGTTCATTTAATTTTTTTACGTATTTTTTTGCCATATTTTTCTTGAGTTAATAAGTTGGTAATTAGACAATTCTATTATTAATTTAAAAGAATAAGGTTGGTTTTTAACGTGCGTTTTATATATTTCCTTTCTGATCAAACTGGCGTAACCGCTGAAACTCTTGGGCACAGTCTAATTACACAGTTTGATGGCGAAGATTTTCAACAAGTGACTTTGCCATTTATAGACAGCGAAGACAAGGCAAAAGAGGTGGTTTTAAAGATTAATTCTGCTATTACTGAGGCTTCTTTAAAGCCTATTATCTTTTCAACCCTTGTAAGAGAAGAATTACGCACGATTGTTAGACAAATTAATGGTCTTCATTTAGATATTTTTGATGTTTTTATTGAGCCGTTAGAGCAAGAACTGAATCAAAAATCTGCAAGTAAGAGTGGGTTAGCGCATGGTATGAGCGATACTAAAAACTATATGGAGAGGATTGAGGCAACTAATTTCGCGTTATCCAATGATGATGGAGGAATAACAAAGCATTATGATAAAGCAGATATTATATTAGTTGGCGTATCTCGCTCAGGAAAAACACCTACCTGTCTTTATTTGGCTATGCAGTATGGCGTTTATGCTGCAAATTTCCCCTTAACTGAACATGAATTGGAAGAAGGATTAATACCTAATTCATTGAATAAGTTTCGCAAAAAACTGTTTGGTTTAACCATAGCGCCAGACAGGCTACGACAGATAAGAAAAGAACGTCGCTCAATCGGTAATTACTCATCTATAAAACAGATAAGTTACGAAGTTCGCGAAGCAGAGAGGTTATTCAAAAAAAACGCGATAAAATTTATCGATACAACCGAACTATCAATTGAGGAGATCTCCGGAAAAATTCTTGAAGAAACGGGTACAAAAAGAAGATTTAGACCATGATTGAAAATTTCGTTTATTTTATAATTGAATTGAACAATAAAGATTTATGATTTATGACCATGAAATAATCCCACAGGCAAGCGCTCAACCGAATTCATTTGTCGGTTTAATGGCTTTATATGAAAGCAATTTCCTGAAATTGATGGAATTGATTCCTGATATTCAAAGCTACAAAAATAACCAAATCATGGAAGCTGCCGGAGAAGATAATATTTATTTGAGTGTTTTCGAAAGAACTAAATATACAATTTCTTTTTCTATGACATACATCTTCGAAAGCCAGAACGGTAATTATCTAGATCCGAATATAAAAGTAAAAGTATATTTTGATGGAAGTCTTGCAGAAGTTCTAAGCATCGATGAGAAACAAAATAAGAATGAATTGATGAAATTAATGGATCAAAACAAAGGAATCATAAATGCTTTATGGAAAAAGAATATTATCCTTAATAAATGGCTTGAACTTATTCTTGATAAGAATTACTTGGTAGTTTAATCCAACTTATTTTGATGTTTATTTGAATCTTTTGGCCACATGCTTGTCCGTAAAATCAATATTTATTAATAACGCAAGGTCTGTAGCGATGGCAGCCGCTTCATTTAAATTTGTATCTCTATCATCATTTTTATCATCGGGGAAAGATGAATCTCTTATTTCTTCTCGTTGTTTTTTTCTCTTTAGGATTTCTTCTCGTTCATTAATCCGTTTCTCAAGATTTAGGGATAATATTGTTCGTGACCTATTTTTTTCTGATTCTTTTACATCCTCCACTAAAAAAATCATATCAGGATCTGCATTTCTGCGTTCTTTATGTTGGTCAATAAGTATAGGAATGAAATCTTCCAATGATTTCTTTTGTTTGAATTTTGAGGATCGAATAGTGTCCCATGGCAATGATGCTTCTCTTGCGCTTTCTCCTGATTCATTTGGATCAATATAGGAAGGTAGGTTTATATCAGGGAAGACGCCTTTATTCTGAGTACTTTCACCAGTAACTCTGTAATATTTTCCAATCGTTAGAGTAAGTTGACCTAACTCTTCTTCGTTATTTCTTCTTACGTATTGATCGAGCACATAAAGATTTTGAACCGTCCCTTTTCCATAAGTTTGTTGGCCTACAACAATTCCTCGATTGTAGTCCTGAATTGCAGCTGCAAAAATTTCTGATGCCGATGCACTATATCGATTGACTAACACAATCAAAGGTCCGTTGTAGGAAGATCGAGGTACTGGATCTGGATCATCTAGTCTGCTAATACGACCATTTGCATTTCTTAATTGCACAATCGGTCCATTATCAATGAATAAACCAGACAATGCGGTTGCTTCAGTAAGGTGTCCGCCACCATTATTTCTTAGATCAATTATTAATCCATTTATATTTTCTTCTTTTAATTCATTTAAAAGTCTCTTTACATCAGTTGTTGTGCTAGTAAACTCTTCATCTCCATTTTTTAGAGCTTTATAATCTCTGTAAAAACTTGGTATATCAATTACTCCAATAGAATACTTTTGACCATTTCTTTCGGTGTTTATAACTTCACTCTTTGCGGCAGATTCCTCAAGTTTTATTTGATCTCTAGTGAGGTCAATAATCTTTTCGGGTTCACCTGGTGTAGATCCTTCAGGGAGTATTTGAAGCCTAACAATTGTATTTTCCGGTCCACGAATTAATTGGACCACATCATCCAATCGCCAACCAATCACATCAGTTAACTCACCTTCATTACCTTGAGCAATTGCCGTGATACGATCTTTTGGCTTAAGTTGACCATCAATTGCCGCTGGTCCACCAGGAATGATATTAACTATTGAAACATAATCATCTTCAATGGAGAGCGAAGCGCCAATACCAAAATAAGATAAGCTCATTTGTATTTGGTATTCTTCTGAATTTCTGGGAGAGAAGTAACTTGAATGAGGGTCAAGTGTATGCACCACAGAATTCATGAATGTTTCGAATATATCATCATTATTAATTTGTTTGAGTTGTTTCAGAAATCTGGTGTATCTTTTTTGTAGCATTTCTTTTGCTTCTGCCCAGTCTTTTTCATTAAGCATTAAGTTGAGCGCATCATTCTTGACTCGTTTTCTCCATAATTCATTCAACTCTTTAATTGAATTTAGCCATGGTCCTTCGGATCGATCGAATTGAAAATTTTCTATTAGTGTGAAATTAGGCTCTTGGTTTAATAACTCAAGTGCATATTCCATTCTTTCCATTGCTATTGTTCTATAGTTATTAAATATCTTAAAAACAGGCTCAAGAGATTCTGCCCCAAGCATATCGTCTACTTCATAACGATAAATTTCGAACTCTTGTATTTCTTTTTTTGTAAAATAAGATCGATTTTCATCTAGGTTATTAATGTAATTACTGAATATCAGAGCGGATAGCTCATCATTTACTCGAGTGTGATTGTAATGAGAGCGTTCAATAAATCTCTCAACTAAAGCTCCAACTTTTTCATGCCTTCGTTCAGGACCCGTTATTGCCTGGTTTTCATTATTATTAATGCTGTCCATTGAGAATGACTGGAGAGACAGGATCAACAGGATAGCTATAGGTGATTTATGATATGAAATATGCTTTTTTCTCAATTATAAATGTCCTAGTTCTTGAAGTAGTCGAAAGCTTGAACTGTTATTCTTGCACAAAGGTATACCAGGTAAGGTGAAAATGAAATAAACCAAGCTGCAATATTACCCCCTTTCATTAGATTAAAGTAGTCATTATAGAAATCTACAAATCCATTACCAGTGTATTTTCCAAAAATAAAATCATTTATTGCAAACAATAACAATGGCAGCACAAACAAACCTATAAGAAAAAATAGAATAAAGATTGTAATTTTCTTGTACATAAAATTAATTATCAATCTATCCAAAAATAAACACTTTCAATTGATCCGAAAGACCCTTACATGCTTTTGTTTGTGTCCTAGCAAATAATGGTATAGGAATGACTATAGCAGGTAAAAAAGATGTGCCGCTGTATTCTGCGCTTATATTTCCTTCATTCTTTACGTCTCTAATATCCCATATAGTAGCTTCATATTTAGAATCATTTTGCCACCAAGCGAAACCAAAACATCCAGCACCTGTTGGCCCCATAGCGCAAGACATGCTTCCACCTCCACCTGCGCTATCGGTATTTCCATCAAGCCATATAATATAACGAATGTTATTGTCAGAGATAATTTCAGCAACTCTGTTTCTTTTTAATAAATTTGCAAGTCCTTTTGTATCAGATGGTGCTGTCCTTGGTTCAAACCATGGAAAGAGCGTGTTTTTGAATGAATTGGTTGGGATAACTCGCATAGAAGAAGGACCCTTACTAATATTTGAACTAACACAACGAACAAAATCGGTTTCGGTATCGTTTCCGAGGTGATAGCTTTTAGCTAGAATAACGACACCTTCACCTTCACTTATTCCGGTATTCCCGAAACGATTATCTTCGATTCTTGCTGTTACGCATGCATTTAGGTTTAAAATTAATAATAGTGTGATTATCGTTGATTTATATTGCTTTATCATTTGTATATTAATTATTTATATTAGTTATAGCGGTTGCTGTCTATTCATACTGCTAATTATATTTGTTATTTTCTTAGATTTCTCTATTTGCAGAATAATCAAAGCAGCAGCATCACGCATGGCCAATACGGCCGCATTAGCAAGATCCTGTTCATCAGCAAAAGTTGAGGTGGATGCTTTACCGTAAGAGCTGATAGGCCAATTAATGATCTCAATACCATTGTTATCGAATATTTTGATGCGGTAACGTATCCAAACTGAGAAAGTTTCATCTTGGCTTTGTTCTGGTACTGAAAATTCGATGGCATCAATACTGGGTTTAATAACTAAGTCAAATTCGAGAGTAGAGGTGCTATCTGCTTCATCTAAGACGGTAATCCCTGAAAAGAAAGATGAGAATATTTTATTAAATAAAAGTTTGTTGGATCGAGTAAAGTCAATTTTCCATGACTTTCTTCCTATAACTTTTTCTTCATGGGTGAAATTTTCAAAGTTTTTCGGGTATATTATTGCAACATGATAGGGCAGTTGGGTTACTAAAAGATTTGGAATACCAGGATCTTTTATGTTTACTTGGGATGAGCAATTTATAATTGAAGTTAAGAAGAATAAACTCAATAGGCAGTAAGTTTTTTTCATTTATTCTTTTTCTAAGATTTTAAATTTCATGCCTGCTTTTGATTCCAATCGAGCAAGTAATTTCTCCCCTAGCGCTGAAGCAGGTGTCCAACTCCCACCTTTGGTATTTATGTTATCACAAGCAAGACAAATGGCGGTTTCAGATAACATTTTACTGGTTGAACCATACCCGGGATCTCGATCGCCAGTAATTTCTAGATTTATCAAGCTATCTTCATCTATTAACCCCACCATTAGGAGCTTAAAAAAACCATTTTCGCGTTGTTTTTTGGTTGGACCTTCACCGGGCTTTGGGAGCATTTTTTTAATTATATATTTTCGTGTCATTCTATTTGAGCTAAGCAGAACAAAAAACCCCAAAACCATAGTTATAATTATAGATTTAAATCTGCCTGTAACATTCTTGCCACAAAGAACAGATTCAGTGTATGAGAAATCTTCAGTATAAGGATAATTCATTAACGCATTGCTTCGTCGAACGATACGGGTGTTTATTGAGCTCATAATAAAGGGCGCTGTCCACAGGTTTAATGTCTTATCTAGAGCAAAAGTATTGTTATCACGTACATCAGGTCCGTTTCTCTTATCTTTAGGGTTAAGTGCGTATGGGTGTGACACCAATCTAGCAATGTCACGATTACCTTTACCTTCCTTGATAATATTTAAAATGCTTGCGATAGTTCCCCCGCTGGCGCCTCCGCGCATCGCTTTTACATACATTTTTATTTTATGAATGGGCTTTTGGAGTTTTTCTTGCGCATGTTTTTGTAAATAAAATACACCCATGTCGGAGGGTATTGCATCAAATCCACATGCATGAATAATACGAGCACCAGTTTTTTGAGCTATCTTTTCATGCGCGTCAATCATTTTACTAATCCATTGTGTTTCCCCGGCGAGATCGCAATAATCTGTGCCGTGTTTAGCACATGCAGCCACAAGTTTTGATCCATATTTTGCATATGGGCCAACAGTTGTCAGAATTACTTTTGTTCTTTTTACTAAATCTTCAAGGGTAGACTGATCATTGCTATTGGCAGTAATGATTGGTATTTTTTGTTGATTGGAATTTTCTATGCTTAATCTTGTTTGAGCTTCGTTTAACTTATTTTTATCTCGTCCTGCAATAGCCCATTTAAAAGAATCACTAGGTGGATAATTTTTCCATAAATATTCAGTCACAAGCTTTCCAGTGAAGCTAGTGGCACCATATACGATAAGGTCGAATTCGTAATCTTCTTTAAATTTAAAGTTTTCCATAGGGTGTAGCTTAAGACAACAATTGATCGCTATCAATAAGTAAGTGATGTATCTTTATAAATGAAAATAGTAAATTTTTTTAATTTATTAGTTTTAAAATAGCCGCATGAAAAAACCGATCAATAATAAGAGTATGCAAATCTATAAGAGATTATGGGGTTATGTTACCCCTTATCGATCTATAGGGTATATAGCAATTCTTGCAATGGCTACAACAGCTTTGGTTGAGATGATGATGGTTGCATTGGTCGAGCCATTAATGGACGAAGCTTTAGTAGCGAAAAATATCGAAACAACACAATGGCTACCATTTGCTTTTATTGCAATATTTGTGATGAGGGGTCTGTCTGGATTTGCGACTGAGGCATCACTAGGATGGATTGGGAGAGGTGTTATAAGCTCTCTTAGAAGAGAAGTTTTTAAGAAATTCTTATATTTGCCTTCGCGTTATTTTGAAGTGAATTCAACTGGATCAATGCTCTCTAGAATGACTTATAACGTTGAAATGGTAGCCGAATCCGTTACAAATGTTGTCACCATCCTCGTGCGTGATTTTTTAACCGTTATTGCAGCTATTGGATTAATGATATACCAGAGTCCACGTCTTTTTGTCACAGTAGCTATTACTTTTCCTGTTATAACAATGTTGATAAAGTTTTTGGGTTCAGTTTTCAGAAGATACAGCGAAAGAATACAAGATTCGGTAGGAGAGGTTACACAAGTTACTCAAGAAGTTTTATCTGGCCAAAGAATTGTTAAGATATTTAATGGTCATGACTACGAAATGGGTCGCTTGGTCGATGCAGATGAAAAAAATCGTATTCAAAATTTAAAACTTATTCGCTCTCGTTCATTGGGCGTAGCGGTAACCCAAGTTGTTTTTGGTATTGGCTTAGCTGGAGTAATCTATTTTGCTGGGATTGAATCTATAAATGGTAAATTAAGTCCAGGCAGTTTTATGTCATTTTTTGGAGCTATGATGCTGATGTTGCAACCGGTTAGGAGAATGACCAATGTTAATGCAATCCTGCAAAGAGGAATTGCAGCTAGTAAAAGTCTTTTTAAAGTTATTGATGAGCCAGAAGAAAAAGATTTAGGGTTAATAGAAAAAGCATACTCAGATGGGGCTCTTAATTTCAATAAAGTGAGTTTTTCATACAGTGAAAAGGATAAAGGAGTGATCTCTAATGTTTCATTCTCTATTAAGAAAGGGCAGTCACTTGCTGTTGTGGGACACTCTGGGAGCGGGAAATCGACTTTAATTAATCTTTTGCCAAGATTTTATGATTATCAGTCAGGAGAAATATCCGTTGATGGTGTTCCGATACAAGATTATTCAATTATAGACTTACGTAACAAAATAAGTATGGTCAGCCAAGATATAATTTTATTTAATGACACAATATTAAATAATTTGGCTTACGGTCAATTAAGGGATAAATCATCTTTAGAAATACAGAAAGCAGTTAAGTCAGCCAGGATTGATGAATTCGCAAATGATCTCGCTGATGGTTTAGATACAATTGTGGGTGATAAAGGTGTCTTATTATCAGGTGGACAAAGACAAAGAGTTGCAATAGGCAGAGCGATACTAAAGGATGCACCAATTTTGATATTGGATGAAGCTACATCTTCATTAGACACTAAATCAGAATTTCAAATTCAGGAGGCACTTAAAGATTTAATGCGTGACAAAACAACCTTGGTTGTGGCTCATCGTTTATCTACTGTCGAGAATGTCGATCAAATTATTGTTCTTGATAAAGGAAAAATAGTTGAACAAGGAACTCATCATGAGCTAATGAAGAATGGAAGCTATTATTCCGATCTTCACCGCCTTCAATTTTCTAGTGAATAATTTATTGAATTGGTGACGCAATAGAATGCAACAGTGGTTGAACGATATTTGGTATAAGGGCTCATGGGGATACATATTCCTCATTCCATTGAGCTGGATATATGCATGTCTAATCTCCCTTAGAAAAAAAATACTTGTGCATTTTTTTTGGCGGCAAGCTACTAATTTATGTCCGATAATTATTGTAGGTAATATTACAGTTGGAGGAACTGGCAAAACTCCTTTGATTATTTGGCTGGCTAATTATCTTTCAACGCAAGGTGTTAATGTGGCAATTTTGAGTCGAGGTTATGGAGGTAAATCTAATTCTCTTCAAATGGTTAATAAGGATTCTGACCCAAATATTGTTGGTGATGAGCCTGTAATGTTGGCTCATAGAACTAAATGTTCAGTTTATGTCCACCCAGAAAGATTTAAGGCAGTCCAATTAATCGCAGAACAAGATACAGATGTATTGCTTTTGGATGATGGGCTTCAGCATTATAAATTACAGAGAGATTTTGAAATAGCGGTAATTGATGGTGAGCGCTTATATGGGAATAATAAATTATTACCGGCTGGACCCTTAAGAGAACCAGTATCTAGACTGGATGAAGTAGATGTATGTTTGACTCAAGTTGGTGTTAATGATGATGCGTTAATTTCCGAGAATTCCATCAAATTTTATTTAAAGGGACAATTTGCTTACAATCTTTGTACTGGTGATTCGAAATCATTGTCATATTTTTGCGGTAAAAAAGTACATGCAATTGCCGGAACGGGTAATCCTGATCGTTTTTTTGATTTACTTGAAAATGAAAGCATAAATGTCTATAAACATTCTTTTGATGATCATGCTCGGTATTCACCAGCTGATGTCACTTTTAATGATAATCTTGATGTTCTAATGACTGAAAAAGATATGGTCAAATGCCGAAAATTCGCCAATAAGAAATTATGGTATGTGCCAGTAGATTTGGTATTTATTGACAAACAACTTGACTGGCTTAAGAGTGTCGATCGGCTTATAGCGACAAGGAAAAAGAATGAATAATTTTAATGTAGTGATTCCAGCAAGATATGATTCGACTAGGTACCCAGGAAAATCTTTAGCCAAGATTAATGGTAAATCTATGATTGAGCATGTATGGATTAACGCAACAAAAAGTAATGCTAATGAGGTTATTATTGCGACAGATGATAAGCGAATATATACAACGGCGGAAAATTTTGGAGCTAACGTGCTAATGACTTCCAATAATCATGCATCTGGAACAGACCGCGTATGTGAGGCTGCCGTTAAATTAAGGTGGTCCGAGAATCAAGTTATCATTAACGTTCAAGGTGACGAACCCATGCTATCTCATGAAACAATCAATGAGTGCGCTGAATTATTCGACGATCCTTTGGTTGATATAGCTACTTTGGCTTCACCTTTACAAAGTATAAAAGATTGGAATGACCCAAATATAGTAAAGGTTTTAATTGATCACAATTTATTTGCAATTTACTTTAGTCGTTCACCATTACCTTATTCCAGGACAGAGATGTCTAATATTGAAGGCAGTGATTTTGTTCTCCATCATCATGGAATCTATGGTTATAAATTAAATGTACTGAAATTTATCAGTGAGCTTGATGTCGCAAAGATTGAGAAGCTTGAAGGTCTAGAACAATTAAGGGTTCTCTGTAATGGGCTAAAGATAAAAGTAGGGCGCACAACAAAACGACCCGGTCCTAGCGTTGATGTTAAGAGTGACGTGATATTAATTGAAAATTTATTAAATTAATCAAATATATCAATTATACATCATACAAACTTAAAAATTCCCTTTAAAACATCTTGAAAAAAATGGAAATGCATCGGTAACCATATAGTAATAAATGCTGCCAGGAAACTCTGGCGTAACTCCGAAACGTCCATTGCATTTATCTAAGTCACCCAATCCTTCAATGTATTCAAAATCTTGAGTGAAAGCACCCATAGGAATAGATTCACCTGTATTTGCATTTGTTTGCGGCCGTCCAGGATCACCTGAATTCTTTATGCGCCAACTTGGCGTTATAATTTTTATATTACTATTGGCATCACCTGCATCT
>PVBE010762133.1_pt1 | contig 26228 bp, 24 predicted proteins | sample 1631181 | NCBI WGS metagenome assembly PVBE01 (sample SAMN08397723, study PRJNA350692) | Marine metagenome, whole genome shotgun sequencing project. | isolation source: water | place: Pacific Ocean | collected 2012-04 | reverse complement strand
GCCTTGACCTGGACGATGATGGCGAAGATCTGGATCTGGGGGGGGACGACCTCGATCTTGGCGATGATGACGATGCCATCAGCCTTGACCTGGATGATGATGGAGAGATCGACCTGGGAGAGATCGACCTCGATCTTGGTGATGATGACGATGATGCCCTCAGCCTTGATCTTGGTGATGACGACGACGATGCCCTCAGCCTTGATCTTGATGATGATGACCTCGATGATCTAAATATCGATGATGATGCCAGCACCAAACTCGACCTGGCACGCGCATATATCGACATGGGCGACATGTATGGCGCCAAATCTCTGCTTCAGGAAGTTATTTCGGAAGGGTTAGAGACTGATATTGACGAAGCCAATGAGCTGATGGGAAAACTCGATTAATGACCTGACCCGAATTGCCCTCGGTGTCTCCTATAACGGTGCTTCTTTTCATGGGTGGCAGTCACAAGCAGCAGGCGTGGCAACGATTCAAGACGCTGTCCAGAACTCGCTTGGCGCGGTCGCGGATCATCAGGTCACACTAACCTGCGCAGGAAGGACAGATGCAGGTGTTCACGCCACCTGTCAGGTCACCAACTTTGACACGCATGCCTCAAGGAGCCTTAAAGCCTGGGTTCTGGGAACTAACGCGCACCTGCCTGACACCATTTCGGTGAATTGGGTGCGAGAAGTGCCCCCCGGATTTGATGCACGTTTTTCGGCCGCGAGTCGTCGTTATGTTTACGTCATTGTTAATAACAGGAACCGGTCAGGTTTGATGTCTGAGATGGTGACGCGAGAGCACCGTCATCTTGATGCCGCCCTGATGAATAAATCCGCACAGGCACTTGTCGGCGAAAACGATTTCTCGTCATTCAGAGCGGCGAGTTGCCAGTCCAGGACTGCTGCGAGAAACATTCACCACATTAGCGTTGAGCGATCTGGTGAGCTCGTTGTGATTGATATAGCAGCAAATGCGTTCTTACACCATATGGTCAGGAATATCGCCGGTGTGATGCTCGATATCGGTGCTGGTGAAAAACCGGCCTCCTGGGCAGGGGAGTTGTTGGCATTACGTGATAGAAACAGGGCAAGTGTAACGGCTCCACCCAATGGCCTGTACCTGATACAGGTCGATTATCCGGATTACGATGAGATGCCCAAAGGTCCGCAGTTGCCCCATTTCCTCGGTAGCCTCCCGATCAGCACCTGATTAGCGTCGAGCTGATTAGAGGCTGCGTACATTCTCATGTTAAACTCTGCGGCCTCCGAGATATAGCCGATATGACACGCACCAGGATCAAAATTTGTGGTATTACGAATAGTCGTGATGCTGAGTTTGCAGTGGCTTGTGAGGCTGATGCCTTAGGCTTTAATCTGTATGAAGATAGCCCGAGATACATTGATGTGATGGCAGCTGACAAGATCATCAGGCAGTTACCGCCATTTGTGATATCCGTCGCGCTGTTTGTTAATCACTCAGATGATGAGGTTCACTTTGCCCTCAAGAAGTCTTCCTTCGATCTCCTGCAATTTAATGGTGATGAGACGAACGACTACTGCCGTTCATTTGGCAAACCCTTCATAAAAGTTTTCAGGGTGGAAGCGCCTTGGGAACTGGAAGAACGAGTGAATGAATTTCCCCATTCCAGAGGTGTGTTACTTGACGCTTTTGTCGAAGGTGAATATGGAGGCACTGGTAAGACAATTGACTGGAAGGGAATACCTGCCATCAATAGGCCAGTTGTATTGGCAGGTGGCTTGAACGCCGACAATGTTGGTCTGGCCATTGAGCAGGTTAGGCCATTTGCGGTAGATGTAAGCAGTGGCGTTGAGTCTGAAAAAGGAATCAAGGATCACGGAAAAATCGCCAGCTTTATAAGGGCGGTTCGCGCAGCTGATAGTGAGGCAAATAATGAGCAATGAAACTGTTCTCGGAAAAAATGGTGTGAATGAACCTATCTCATCTTTTCCAGATGAAGATGGCCATTTTGGGGTCTATGGAGGCCGGTTCGTTTCCGAGATCCTGATGCAGGCACTGGACGAGTTGAATAGTGAGTATGAAAGGTTAAGCCGGGATGATGCTTTTCAGGCCGAACTGAAAAGTGACTTGTCTCATTATGTCGGTCGGGCATCGCCACTTTATTTTGCAGAAAGGCTAACTGATATGGCCGGCGGCGCAAAAATTTATCTGAAGCGTGAAGATCTGAACCATACCGGCGCCCATAAAATAAATAATTGCATAGGGCAGGCCCTGCTCGCCAAATACATGGGTAAGCCCAGGATCATAGCCGAAACCGGTGCCGGCCAGCACGGTGTAGCATCTGCTACTGTTGCGGCGCGTTTTGGTCTTGCATGCAAGGTCTATATGGGAAGCGAAGATATTGAGCGGCAGAGCCTTAACGTCTACAGGATGAAATTACTGGGAGCTGATGTGGTACCGGTAACTTCCGGTTCCAGGACCTTGAAGGATGCCCTGAGCGAGGCGATGCGTGATTGGGTCGCGAATGTGGATGATACACACTATATTATTGGCACGGTTGCAGGGCCGCACCCGTATCCAAAGCTCGTTCGTGATTTTCAGTCCGTTATCGGCAGAGAAACAAAAATGCAGTTCGCTGATATGCACGGTGGATTGCCGGATGCACTCGTCGCCTGTGTTGGTGGTGGATCAAATGCTATGGGCATTTTCTATCCGTTTCTCGAAGATGCATCGGTACGTCTCGTAGGTGTAGAAGCCGCGGGCATGGGATTGGATACGGGACAGCATGCCGCGCCACTAACGGCAGGTAATGTGGGTGTGCTGCACGGAAATCGAACCTATCTCATGCAGGATGCTCATGGTCAGATTATCGATACCCACTCCGTATCCGCTGGTCTGGACTACCCGGGAGTAGGCCCGGAGCATGCATGGCTAAAAGATATCAAGCGGGCTGATTATGTTGCGGTGACGGATGAGCAGGCCCTTGCTGCATTTCGTTCTTTAAACCTGTTGGAAGGCATCCTGCCCGCACTTGAATCAGCCCACGCAGTGGCCCACGGGATTGACCTTGCGAGGAGCATGGACAGGGATAAGGCGATTGTCATTAATCTCTCAGGGCGAGGGGATAAGGACATTCCTACAATGGCAAAAATTGATGGTATCACCATCACCTGAGGGCCCGGCATTGAGCAGATTAACGATCAAAGTAAAAGCAAACCAGGCTGCTGGACGAAAAAGCCTGGTGGCCTATATCGTTGCCGGTGACCCGGTCAAGGACCTGACTGTAAAGTTGATGCATGCAATGGTCGATGCTGGTGTAGACATTATCGAACTCGGTTTCCCGTTCTCTGATCCTGAGGCGGAAGGGCCCGTGATTCAGCTTGCCCACGAAAGAGCGCTAAGACATGATACTTCTCTGCGAGATGTTTTATCGATGGTAGAGCAGTTTCGTCAGGGGGATGCAGACACACCAGTAATCCTGATGGGGTATCTCAATCCAATAGAATTGATGGGCTACGAGGAGTTCTGTGTTTCTGCGTCAGGGGCAGGGGTCGATGGCACCATAATCGTCAACATGCCCCCAGAGGAATCCGGCGTATTTGCAAGTCAACTAGAGAACCATGATATTGAATCTGGATATCTGCTGGCACCGACCACGACGGACAAGCGCGCAGCCTATATTACTGCCCAGAGCAGGGGGTTCGTTTACTATGTCTCACTGAAGGGGACGACCGGCGCGTCTAACCTGGATGTTCGTGACGTTGGTGAGAAACTTTCTCGTTTCAGGGAGATTAGTTCACTGCCTGTTATGGTGGGTTTTGGGATCAAAGATGCCGCTACTGCCGCCGAAGTCGCACAAATCTCAGATGGTGTTGTGGTTGGTTCCGCTATCGTCAGCCTGATGGCGAAGCATGATCAAGATCTGGAAAGGGTGATCACGGATGTCACTGGATTGCTCTGTGGAATACGAAAAAGCCTTGATGAAATATAGTGCACAGGGTGAGCGCATTTGACCCTTGATGAATGGCTGCATCGAATTGAAAACCTGCATCCTGTCAAGTGGGATCTTGGAATTGAGCGGGTTGGAGAGGTGGCGAAAAGGCTGGCCGTCGTCAAACCGGCGCCCATTGTTTTCCTTGTCGCGGGAACGAACGGCAAGGGTTCAACATCTGAATACCTGGAGCGATTTTGTCTGCTACAGGGCAAGCGCGTAGGTAAGGCCACTTCTCCGCACCTGCTGCGCTTCAACGAAAGGATTGTGATCGATGGTAAGCCGTCGTCTGATGAAGAGATATGCTCCGCCTTTGCAGCCATAGACCAGGTGCGAGGCGAGATCTCGCTCACCTACTTTGAGTATGCTGCTCTGGCAGCACTGTTAATCTTCAGGGATCAGCAGGTTGAGGTTGCGGTGCTGGAAGTTGGTTTGGGTGGTCGCCTTGATGCAATGAATCTGGTTGAGCCTGATGTCAGCGTGATTACCCAAATTGCTATGGACCATGAGACTTGGCTTGGCAGCACCCTGGACGAAATAGCCGCTGAAAAAGCCGGCGTAATGCGACGCGGGAAGCCCTGCGTGATCGCGGAACCTACACCCCCTGAATCGATTCTCCTTAGCGCCTCTGAGAAGGAATGTGAGCTATATGTTAATGGAGAGCACTTTACCCTCAGTGCCGATGCTGCCAGGTTCACCTCCCCAGCTGGTGAGAGCCTGCACTTTGATAAGCCTGGCAACGGGCACCTCCCTGCTGATAGTGCTGCCGCCGCGATTCAGGCTCTGATTTGTGCCGGGTTCCTTTTACACGAGACCGACTTGCAGAATGTCATACGCAATACGAGGTTGCCGGGCCGCCTGCAGTGGCTCGAGGGTGAAAGGCATGTATTGCTGGACGTTGCACACAACCCTAATGCAGCCACTTATCTGAGGTCATACCTGCAATCCGTGGAAGACAAAGGTGCCGTGCATGCAGTAGTGGCCATGTATGCCGACAAGGATTGTGAGGGAGTTCTCTCTATTCTCAACGATTGTGTTGAGCACTGGCATCTGGCGAGCATGGATGAAGCGCGGGGCGCTACTGCGGCAGAGCTTTGTACCTGTCTGACTGCATCGTCTGGGTGCGCAGTCAGCACATATGATAAAATAGCAGACGCCTATAGTGGTGCGCTGGCAATGGCGGGTGACGATGACCTGGTACTGGTTTTCGGATCCTTCCCGCTGGTTGCAGCGGTGCTGCAGCTGGCTGATCGGATCACAAAGTAACGTATTGGGAAAGACTTTTGGATGCAAGGCTAAAACAGAGACTGGTTGGGGCGTGCATCTTGACGGCTGTGGCGGTCATTGTACTGCCGATGCTAATGGATGGCTCAGCCGAAGACCGGGCGCGGGTGATGGTCAGTATCCCTGAAGCACCAAATATCGATGTGAAAAAAGTGTCTGTACAGGACCTGCGCCTTCAAATGGAGAGAATGGAGCGTGCCAGCGCTACACAACTACCGCGGGAGGTTGTTGACGAGAATAGCTATACAGCAGATGCGGATTTCACTCTTGATAAAAACAGCCTGCCCGTAAGCTGGAGTCTGCAGCTTGGAAGTTTCAGGGACAGGGAAAATGCGATCAAGTTGCGGGCCAGGTTGAGAGATGCTGAACATCGAAGTTACATACTTTATGCAAAAACCAGTGAAGGTGAAACGTACCGTGTATTCGTCGGACCAATGGTGAAAAAGAGTGCATTACAGGAACTGCAGGGTAAGATTGAGGCAAGTTTGAAGCTAAAGGGTCAGGTTGTGCGATATAGGATCGAGGATGATGCAGGTCAACTGGGCGGTTAATTGAATTTCCTCGCGATGGTCGACTGGCTAATTATTGCCTGCCTGGCAGTTTCCACGCTGATCAGCGTCAAGCGTGGATTCGTGAAGGAGGCTCTTTCTGTGGTGACCTGGATCGCGGCAATTATTATTTCAAGGCTATTTGCAAGCCAGGTGTCGACCCTGCTTGTAGATACCATTGAAATGCCCTCATTACGCATGGGTGCTGCCTATGCAATGCTGTTCGCAGGTACCCTGATTGTCGGCGGGCTGCTGAACACTCTGATTGGTGAAGTCGTCAAAATGACCGGGCTCGGTGGAACCGACAAGTTTCTTGGCATGTTCTTTGGTTTTGCCAGGGGCAGTATCGTTATTCTTGTCGTCGTTGCGGGGTTATACTATCTGGCCCCTGTGCAAGATGATTCTTGGTGGAAAGAATCGGTGTTGATTCCCCATGTCGTTATTACCATTGAATGGCTTGGCCCTATGTTGTGGGAGCAGGGTGAACAACTTATTGAAATGACTCGTTCTTGTCCATTTTCTGACATCGAGCGGGTTAGTTCCTTGGTAAGTGATTGTTTTATATACCCAACGTAATTGTAGCGTTGTACTAAATGCGAGAATTTGCCTGTTTACGGACAGGAACTAACTAGAGTAAAGGTAATCTGAATATGTGCGGTATTGTCGGGATGGTTGGCAAAAAAGATGTAAATTATGACCTCTACGATGCCATTACTGTATTGCAGCACCGGGGCCAGGACGCTGCCGGTATTGTGACCTGTGATGGTGATCACTTGCACCTGCGTAAACACAATGGACTTGTACGGGATGTATTCAGGCAGGGACATATGGATAGCCTGGTTGGCCAGATGGGGATTGCACACGTGCGCTACCCAACCGCTGGGTCTGCAAGCTCGGCGGAAGCACAACCCATGTATGTCAATTCACCATTTGGGATATGCCTGGCTCATAATGGCAATCTCACCAACGACGATGAACTGAATGAAGACCTGTTCCGATCTGACAGGCGGCATATTAATACCGGTTCAGATTCTGAAGTCCTGTTGAACGTTTTTTCTCATGAATTGCAGCACATATCCCGGCTCCGACCAAAACCTGAAGATATTTTTGAAACGATAAAACGAGTCCATGACCGGGTGATTGGCGCCTATGCTGTAGTTGCTCTCATTACGGGGCACGGTATCGTCGGTTTTCGTGATCCCTGCGGAATCAGGCCAATAATATACGGTAAGCGCGAATCAACCGCCGGCACTGAGTACATGATTGCATCGGAAAGTGTGGCGTTAAGCGTCTCCGGGTTTGAAATTATTGATGATATAGCGCCAGGTGAAGCAGTCTATATTCAATCCAATGGCAAGGTACATCGTAGTCAATGCGCTGCGGAAACCGTCTACAGCCCCTGCATATTCGAGCACGTTTATCTTGCCCGTCCGGATTCAGTCATTGATGGGATTTCCGTTTATAAGACTCGCCTGAAGATGGGCGACAAATTGGCAGACAAGATTCTACGGACACGCCCTGATCACGATATCGATGTTGTCATTCCAATCCCTGATACGAGTTGTACGGCGGCCCTGCCACTGGCACACAGACTGGGAGTCAAATACAGGGAAGGTCTGGTCAAGAATCGCTATATTGGCAGGACCTTTATCATGCCTGACCAGGGGGAACGCCATAAGTCAGTGCGTCGAAAATTTAGTACGGTGGAACTTGAATTCCAGGGCAAGAATGTACTTCTTGTGGACGATTCTATTGTTCGCGGCACCACCTCTAGACAAATTGTACAGATGGCAAGGGATGCCGGTGCAAATAAGGTCTATCTGGCATCTGCAGCACCACCGGTGCGGTTCCCGAACGTGTATGGCATCGATATGCCAGATTCAAAAGAGTTTGTGGCCCATGATCAGACAATCGAAGAAATTGCTGACTATATCGGTGTAGACTGGCTGATCTATCAGGATCTAGAAGACCTGGTAGATTGTGCCAGTGGATTTAATTCGAAGATCGATGGATTTGATACCTCCGTTTTTGATGCTAACTATGTTACTGGTGGTGTGGACGATCTCTATCTGGCCCGACTTGAATCCCGTCGAAATGATGACGCGAAGGCCTTGAGAAACGAAGCGAATGTGGAGGTAATTGAACTCCACAACCAGGCTTGAGTTAGAGCTTAAAATGCCAGCTATCATTGAGGAAACAATTGCCCAGGTAGGCTCTGTGTTGCTGGGTAAGGAACATCAGATCAAGCTGGCGTTGACCTGTCTCTTGTTAAGTGGCCACCTGCTCATCGAAGATCTGCCGGGAATGGGTAAAACAACCCTGTCTCATGCGCTCGCCAAGGTATTGAACCTAAGCTATAACCGCATCCAGTTTACAAGTGACCTCTTGCCTGCAGATATACTGGGTGTCTCTGTCTATGAAAAGGACTCCAGCGATTTCAAGTTTCATCCAGGGCCAATTTTCAGCCAACTGGTGTTGGCAGATGAAATCAATCGAACTACTCCGAAGAGTCAGAGTGCGCTGCTTGAAGCGATGGAAGAGCGGCAGGTAACCATTGAAGGCCGGACACGGCCACTGCCGTTACCTTTTTTTGTTATCGCCACGCAAAATCCAAATACCCAGGCAGGAACCTTTCCTTTACCAGAATCACAACTTGATCGTTTTCTGATGAGAATTGAACTGGGGTACCCGGATGCTGTGGCCGAGAGGATTCTGCTCAAGGGGGAAGATCGTCGCGCAGTACTCGAGCGGCTGGTACCCTCGGTGAATGTCCATCAATTGCAGGAATTACAGGTAGAGGCAGAGCAGGTCAAAGTCTCTGAAGCCTTGCTTGATTATATTCAGCGCCTGGTCCTGTACACCCGCCAGGCACCTGAGTTTGCCTACGGCCTTTCCCCCAGGGGAGCGTTGGCTTTATTGAGTTGCTCACGCAGCTGGGCTTTCATCGAAAATCGCAGTCATGTCGTGCCAGAGGATGTCCAGGCGGTGCTGCCATCAGTAGTTGAACACAGGTTGAGAGAGGCGGCCGATTTCTCCGGGCACGGTGGTACAGCACTTGCGCAACGACTGCTAACCAAGGTTGACGTGATAGGTTAAATGACCAGCAGCGCAAATACGCCTGATTCCACCGTTTGGCCATCGACCCGGTTCAGGCGCTGGCTGGACAGGCGGATGCCACCTTCCAGCGCCATCACGCTGGATCAGAGAAAGATATTCATATTACCCACCAAAGAAGGGATTCTCTTCAGTTTCCTGATTGTGTTCATGGTAATCGCTGGCATCAACTACCAGAACAGCCTCATATTTGCGCTCGCTTTTCTGCTGGCGAGCCTGTTTATGGTCAGTATCCTGCATACCTATCGTAATCTCTCCGGACTAACCATCATGGCCGGCGGCACTCTGCCGGCCTTCGCTGGAGAGGATGCAGAGTTTACGGTCGTACTGAGCCGATTTGGCGTCCGTACCTATGAGGCCCTGCTGCTCGGATGGAATATCGATTTGCTGCTGGGGGCGGACCTCCTTGAAGACGAAGAGGTTAAGGTCAAATTATTCGTTGAAACCCGGGTTCGTGGTCTCATGAACCCGGGGCGAATGTTGATCCAGACCTACTATCCCGTCGGACTTTTTCGTGCCTGGTCCTGGCTTGACCTTGATATGAAAACTATCGTATATCCAAGGCCGGTCCCTGCCGGAGCGATTCCGTTTTCCGAGTCAACCAGCAGTGATGGTGAGTTGATACAGCGGGAAGGTGTTGATGATTTCTACGGTCTTCGTGATTACCAGCAGGGTGACCCGCTCAAACACGTCGCATGGAAATCTTATGCGCGAACAGATGAGCTTTTAACCAAGCAATTTGCAGCCTTTGCAGATAGAAGGGTGTGGCTGGAGTGGGACTTCTTCCCCGGTATGGATAAGGAGGCGCGACTAAGTCGGCTTTGCCATTGGGTGTTAAAACTTGATACCGGCAATGATGAATACGGGCTTCGTCTGCCGGGTGTCGAGATAGCACCTGGTCGTGGTCCTGAGCATCGCGAGGAAATGCTGAAAACGCTGGCTCTGTTTGAAGTGGAGCAGGGCTCATGACCGGGTTCCAGATTCCAAGGAATAGCCTGGCCTGGATGCTGGCTGCACAAACAGCCGTTATCCTACCGCATATCTCCCGCATGCCTTACTCCACCATAGCGCTGTGCTTCTTTTGTGTTTTATGGCGAGTGATGGTTTACCAGGGGCGCTGGTCCTATCCGGGGAAGTGGGTGAAGGTGTTGTTTGTTTTCTTTGGCATTGTCGGGCTTGGCATTGGATACGGCACCTTTCTGGGTCTTGACCCCTGGGTCGGTCTACTGATTATGATGTTTGTCCTGAAGCTGCTTGAAATGCACCACAAGAGAGACGGCTATGTGGTTATTCTTCTTGGCTACTTCGTCGCGCTTACTCAATTCCTCTATGAGCAGGGTATACCCTATACCCTGTACATGTTTGTGTGCGTGATCATGATCACTGCCGCCTTGATCGGTTTGAACCAGACTCGCTCCCACCTGCGACCAGTGCAGACATTCAAGAAGGCTTCTGTCCTGCTGTTGCAGTCCGTGCCCCTGATGATTGTTCTGTTTGTACTATTTCCACGGATCTCGCCCCTGTGGACAGTGCCCCTGCAGTCAAGTGTCGCCAGAACGGGCGTGACGGATACTATGACGCCTGGGAATATCGCCTTACTTACTCAGTCAGATGAACTGGCATTTCGTGCGACGTTCGCTGACGAAGTGCCGCCCCTGAGCAAACTGTACTGGCGCGGTTTGGTTCTTTCACGGTTTGATGGGGAGTCCTGGACCCAGGAACTACCGGCTCTGTATGGGCGGTTGTATCGACCAGACCAGCCACCGCCCAGCTGGCGAGACAATATGGAACTGTTAGGAGAGGAAGTAAAATACAGTATCCTGCTGGAACCAACCAGCCAAAACTGGCTTTTCAGCCTAACCATGCCGGAGGGAACAGATAAGGAAGGCATTGGGCTCGTCCGAGACTTCCGCTTCTATTCCTTTCGCGAGATCAGGTCGAAACTCCGCTATGAACTGACATCACACCTGAACTACAGAATTGATCGGGACTTACATGACTTCTGGCGATATCGCTACACCCTGTTGCCGGTGGAAGGGAACCCAAGGTCAAAACGCCTGGCCGAATCTATCTGGGACAGGTCACCGAACAAGCAAGAGTATATTCGCAATGTCCTACGCAGGTTCAACCGGGAAGAATTTGTCTATACCCTCAAACCGCCTGTCCTGGGTGACAATTCCATTGATGAATTCCTCCTGGATAGTAAACGTGGGTTTTGTGAGCATTATGCCGGTAGTTTTGTCTTCCTGATGCGCACAGTTGGCATCCCTGCCCGCGTCGTAGTGGGGTACCAGGGCGGTGAGTACAACCGAATAGGAAACTATGTGGAGGTCAGACAGTTTGATGCCCATGCCTGGACAGAAGTCTGGCAGGAAGGGCAGGGCTGGGTAAGGGTTGATCCTACATCAGCAGTTGCCCCGGAGAGAATCGAGAGTGGTCTTGAATTCGCCGTTGAAGGTGAAGATACGTTCCTCTCCAACCTACCCCTTTCCTGGATGAAGTACCGTCAAACCCTGTGGTTGACTGAAATCCGTTTACAGCTCAGCGCCCTTAGCCACTATTGGGACAGCTGGGTAGTCGGCTATACGCCGAGTGTACAAATGAGTTTGCTCGCCCGGTACTTTGGTGACCTCGACAGAAAGTGGTTGGGTATGGTGATGATGAGTAGCTTCTTTAGCCTGTTGGGGGTAGTGGCGATTTTTATTCTTGGCAAGCGAAGCCACACCCTGCTGCGGCCAATAGACAGGGAGTACCTGAAATTTTGTCAGTTGCTTGCAAAGCAGGGATTGCCTCGATCTGTCGGTGAAGGGCCGCTACATTATGCCGCACGAGTCGTACAAACACGCCCGGACCTTGCGCCGGCGATGAAGCAGGTTACCGATACCTATGTCCGCTTGAACTATGCGGAGGATCAACCGGAAAAAACTGAATCGCTTCGAAAAGCGATCAGAGTTTACCGGTTCAGGAACCTGGTTACTGAGACCTAGTCACTGAGACCTAGTTATTGAGACCTGGCTATTATCTGGTCAGCCGCTTCCCGGAATGATGCTATCTGATCAAAGTTCAGGTATCGATAAAGTTCATCTGCCATCGTATCCAGGTTCTTAGCAAACCCCATGTATTCTTCCGGGCTGGGCAGTTTCCCCAGGATACTCGATATCGCCGCCAATTCCGCTGAAGCAAGGTAAACATCAGCGCCGTCACCCAGGCGGTTTGGAAAGTTTCTGGTTGAAGTGGATACGCAGGTTGATTTGGCCGCTATCCTTGCCTGGTTACCCATACAAAGGGAACAGCCAGGCATCTCTGTCCGCGCACCCGCCTGCGCAAATACGTTATATACACCTTCTTCCATTAACTGCTGTTTATCCATTTTAGTGGGCGGGCAGATCCACAGTCTTGATGATACCGCCTTCGCCTGACCAAGCATGTTTGCAGCGGCACGAAAGTGGCCTATGTTAGTCATGCAGGAACCGATAAATACCTCATCGATTTGAGCGCCACTGACCTCAGATAGAGGTTTAATGTCATCCGGGTCGTTGGGGCAGGCGAGCAATGGTTCTTTAATTTCATTGAGGTCAATTTCAATGACTTCAAAATATTCGGCGTCGGCATCAGGCTCGATTAACACCGGGTCCTTGAGCCACGCTTCCATTGCTACCACACGACGCTCGATAGTCCCGGCGTCTCCGTATCCTTCACTGATCATCCACTTGAGCAATGTCACATTTGACGTGATGTACTCAATGATAGGTGCCTGGTTCAGCCGAATGCTACAGCCGCCGGCAGATCTTTCGGCTGATGCGTCGCTTAGCTCAAAGGCCTGTTCAACCTTGAGGTCCGGCAAACCTTCAATCTCCAGGATTCTGCCGGAAAATACATTTTTCTTCCCTTCCTTGGCGACCGTCAGTAAGCCTCGCTGGATCGCGGCGTAAGGGATCGCATTGACCAGGTCCCTTAGGGTAATACCGGGCTGCATTTCTCCCTTGAAACGCACCAGTACCGATTCAGGCATATCCAGTGGCATCACACCAATAGCGGCGGCGAAGGCAACCAGACCGGAACCAGCAGGAAAACTTATACCCAGGGGAAAACGCGTGTGTGAGTCACCACCAGTCCCCACGGTATCCGGCAGCAACATCCGGTTCAACCAGGAGTGAATGATGCCATCGCCAGGCCTGAGCGCTACACCGCCGCGTGTTTCGATGAAATCCGGCAGGTTGTGCTGGGTGTCTATATCCACAGGCTTTGGATAGGCGGTCGTATGACAGAAAGACTGCATCACCAGGTCCGCTGAGAATCCAAGGCAGGCAAGCTCTTTTAGCTCATCTCGGGTCATGGGTCCTGTCGTATCCTGTGAACCCACTGTTGTCATTCGCGGTTCACAATAGGTGCCAGGGCGGATTCCGCTAACGCCACAAGCCTTGCCGACAATCTTCTGGGCAAGGGTAAAGCCCTTGGTTGATTCTTCGGCAGGGACGGGCAGGCGGAAAATATCAGACGGGCCCAGGTCAAGTGCCTCCCGCGCTCTTTCTGTGAGCCCCCGACCAATTATCAGGGGAATCCTGCCGCCAGCTTGAACCTCATCCAGCAACACCTCTGTTGCCAGTTCAAACTCGGTGAGAGTTTCACCTGTTTCGTCACTGGTGATTTTACCCTCATAGGGGTATATGGAAACCACGTCTCCCATGCTTAGCTTTGAGATGTCGCATTCGATCGGCAGGGCGCCAGCATCTTCCATGGTATTGAAGAAAATTGGCGCTATTTTTCCACCAAGAACAACGCCGCCATCCCGCTTGTTCGGAATATGGGGAATGTCATCGCCCATATGCCACAGCACAGAATTGGTTGCGGATTTCCTGGATGAGCCAGTACCCACCACATCTCCCACGTAGGCAAGCGCGTTACCCTTGTTTTTTAGCTGGTCAATTGTCTGGAGCGGATCATCCATTGTTTTAGCCAGCATTTCCGTAGCATGCAGTGGGATGTCCGGTCGACTCCATGCAGCTCCGGCAGGGGACAGATCATCTGTATTGGTTTCACCTTCCACCATGAAGACTGTCATGGTGATCTTTTCCGCAACTTTCTCACGGTCAGTAAACCACTCAGCATTTGCCCAGGATTCCAACACGGACCTGGCCTGGTCGTTGGTTGCTGACTTCTCCACAACATCATGAAATGCATCGAACATCAGGAGTGTTCCAGATAACGCCTTGGCGGCGGTTTCAGCGACGGCGTCGTCATCGAGAAGTTCGATAAGCGGGTCGATATTGTAGCCACCCAGCATGGTGCCGAGGAGGGCGGTCGCAAGTGTCCTGTCGATCACAGGTGAAGTTTTTTCTCCCTTTGCCACAGCGGTTAGAAAGCCAGCCTTAACACGAGCAGCATCATCAACGCCTGCTGGTACCCGATTAGAGATAAGGTCCAGGATAAAGGCTTCTTCCCCGGCTGGTGGCGCCAGCATTAGTTCGACTAGCGCTTCGACCTGTTGGGCCGATAGGGGCAGGGGGTCAATTCCAATCTTGGCTCTTTCGGCGACATGTTGTCGATATGCTTCAAGCACGCTTAAATCCTCGTATGTACTGTGGTTTCGGCAGGTTTCCCGGCATCGCGAGATACCCTGAAAAGGGGCGCACAGTCTACCCTATCGCACCGGCAAAATAAAGAAATGGAACGGGTGATATGCTCGTAAGGTTATGAATATCAACGATTTTTTAACCTGAGGGATGCGCGAACTGATTTTACAAAGATAAGGAAGCGGCGGACACTGTTATCAACTAGGAACCTATCTCAAATGAGACAAGATCCTGGCTTTTACCGTCAAGTTTCAGATACCAGCCTGACTCGCCCCAGTCTCCAAGTACTATCCGCCTGGCATGGCTGCCCTCTATCAGCAAATCGTGAACCCCGGGCCTGTGGGTGTGCCCATGTATCAGCAGATGGACATCATTTTCAGCCATCACCCGCGTTACTTCATCGGATGTGACATCCATTATATCTGCCGCTGTATCGTGGGTGTGCTCTTTGCTCTGATTGCGTGCATCCCTGGCAATTGCCGCACGTTCATTCAAAGGTTTTGCCAGCAGTTCCTCCTGCACGACAGGTTGCCTGAGACGGTTTCGTGCTCTGATATATTCTTCATCCCGCGTGCAGAGGCTATCTCCATGCATCAGCAGTATCGGTTCTCCGGCATATTCGATTACTGTAGGGTCAGGCAGCAACTCCAGGCCGGATTGATCACAGAATGCCTGTCCAAGCAGGAAATCCCTGTTGCCATGCATAATATATTTTGGAATTTTGATTTCACTTAATACCTGGATGAGTTCTGAATTGAAGGGTGTTATGTCATCGTCCCCGAGCCAGACCTCAAACAGATCGCCCAGAATAAAGAGCTTCTCTGACAAGGATACCTGCTGGCGCAGGAATGATTTGAAGCCCTGGGTGATGCCTTCGCTGTTTGCATCAAGATGCAGGTCAGAAATAAACAGGTAACTCATTTGTATCTCTCAAATTACTATCTTTCAAATTTCCATCGCTCTCTAATTGACTGAATGAACCATGGTTCAGTAGAATGCGCCCCTCTCGACAAACCACGAAGCAGGCATCTAGTCGGGAGAGATGGCGGCACCATTATCTGGTGCTTACATCTGTGTCTGCAACTGTCAATTGAATCGGGGTATAGCGCAGTCTGGTAGCGCGCCTGCTTTGGGAGCAGGATGTCGGGAGTTCAAATCTCTCTACCCCGACCAAGTTTTCATTATCCTAGTATAATCTGAGGGTCTCATTTGCGCCCGTAGCTCAATCGGATAGAGCATCGGCCTTCTAAGCCGAGGGTTACAGGTTCGATTCCTGTCGGGCGTACCAATTAAATCAATGGGTTACGAGTACTTGCTGTATAGATTGTCAGTGGTTGGGTCATTCACTGGGTCATATAATTGCTTTATACAGTAGTTTAATGGCTTGGTGATACTGGAACTGAGTCGTCGTAAAGATCCACCATCGGCGCGAAGGTGGACCCACTCGAATCGCTGACGGTGCTGGCTGGAAGCATTTGCCATTATTTTGTTGGCTTTATCCAGCGAGGTCTGCCCATCCGGCTGGTACTCAGGCGAGATGTCAGACGGATGACTTTGTAACAGTTCATCCATATCCAAGAATCCCAGCATGTCGATTGCAGACTGATTGCACTCGACAAATTTACTGTCCTTGACAATCAGAATAGCGTCTGGGGAATTATCGAACAATGCCTGATAGAGATTTCCATCTGCGGTTTGTGTCGATGATTGGTCTGAGTCTTTTCGAACCAAAATATCCCTCTCCTTGGAATCTGCTCATGATCTCGCCACCTGACTGCAGCAAATATAATGATCCCAGAGAAAAGTAGCACCGGCATATTGAATAGTCAATTTAGTCCGGAGGTGGCCGAAAGTGAGTTTCACGTTAAGGGTGATTTTGTCGGCATATCTGGTCGTAAGCTGTCGCTCTCTTATATCCTCAGTTAACAAAGCTCACAGCTAAACAGATTACTCATCCGATGGCGTGGATTGTTGGCGCCTTGCCATCAGCTCAAGCTGGATCTCTTTGATGCGCTCTCGACTCAACCGGTAACCGAGATAGAACAATAGGTTGATCAAACCAAATATCGAAGTCAAGGGTCCAGCAACAGCGCCGAGCATGAACAAAATATCAGCATCAACTTCGCCAGGTGCAGCACCGCGAGGAAAGGAAATCAGATCCAGCGCCACGCCACCGAGAATGCTAGCCAGTGCTCCTGCCGCTTTGAAGGCGAAGGACCGGGCGGAGAAGATGATACCTTCCTGGCGTTCACCAGTTATCAACTCCTGCTCGTCAGCTATGTCTGCAAACATGGAATTTAGTGTAACCATTACTGCCGGTCCAGCCAGGCCGGCAATGAACGCGAAGCAGAGCAGCAAGGGTAGCAACTCGGGCGTACCGTTGGCTGGCATTAAGTCGGTAAACAGTCGCAGACAGATTGGCACGTTGGTGTTCACGATAATGATCGTAGAGAGCACGATCAGGATTCGTCGCTTCTCGAACCGGGCCGTCAGAATCGGTGCCAAGACAATGGAAATGGGTAGGGCACAGAGTGTGGTAGGGCCGAGCCAGCGCATGCTCTCCGTCGGCAGCTCCCAGAAGTGGATGTACATGTAAACCATGAATGCGGCCTCGATACCCAGCAGTATCACTGCAAACAACAGGCCGCCAAAAAGCATGCGGTAGGAGCGGTTGCGAAACGCGGTGACTACTTCTCGAAACAAACGCTGCGGACGCAGTCGCTCTTCGGCCTTGAACGTTACCTTGGGCAAGTAAGGAATCTCTTTGAAGGTTCCCCACATGAACAGCCCTATCGACACTATGATCCCGCATGCAGCCGACAGTGAAAATGGTAAATATCCGTTGCGATTGAGCAGGCCATGTGACGCCTCATCGGTAGTCGGGAAGATAAAGGTCAGCATCAGGAACGAGAATCCGTAAATACCCAAGGTTCCAAACAACTGGCTGTAGGAATAGACGCGTGTGCGATCGACGTAGTCCTGGGCCATCTCGGCACCGAGCGCCAGGTGTGGGATGTGGTAGAGGGTCAGAAACAGCCGCGAGAGCACAGCGAATACAACCAACCAGCCGAAATAGAAGAGATCCGGCATCCCCGAGGGTGGGTTGAACAGGGCAACCACGCAAACTCCCAGCGGAACTGCTGACAGGGCGATCATGGGGTGGCGCCTCCCCCACCGCGTCTTCAGACGATCAGAGATGGATCCCGCAAGCGGATCCGAAATGGCGTCGAAGAACAATGCGATCCCCAGCGCTAGACCAGTCAGGGCGGCTGAAATCTCAAGTACCTGATTGAAATAGAACAGCGTGAAAGTGCCGAAGACCGCGAAGACAATTCCCTCAGCAGTCTGGCCAACGCCAAACCCAAGCATCGAACTGAACGGTATTACTCGTGACATCGCACCAGCGCGCTTCTCGGACTACAAAAAGAATAGACCACGTTTCGCTCATATTCGTCAAGGATCTCTGGGGTCGGCGTCGGGAACCGGGGTACACAGATCTTCTGGGGTCGAGGTAGGGAACCGGGGCAACAGATCTTGGGGGATATCCTTCGCATAGGCTCAGAATGACGCAGGGTGGCTCAGGGGATCTCTGGGGTCGGGGTAGGGAGATCTCTGGAGCAAAAAGGACGATGATATCAGCAGTGGGCATCACATCATTGCCTAATTCGGCTGACTTGGTAGCTTTAAAGACTTCGAGAGCACCCAGCACGATTTGCCAGGTGTAAAAAAAGCTTGCCTTCCATATCGATCTCGAAGCAACCAAAACCGATGGAGACCATGGCAAATTCACCCTCGTGTTTACCAGTAAGATAGCGTTCAAGAAATTTCAGATACACTTCATGTTTATCAATAGATACAAGGTCGAAGAAAGCCATTGCAACTCTGCCTTTACTACAGGTGGCTTCGAGTTCAAATTCGCGGAGTATGGCAAGGGTTCAGGCGGCGGAAATGGCCTATTGAACCTGGATTGTTAGGGCAGTCAGTGAAGTAACCAAAACAAATCTGCATAGAATTAGTGGGAATGTTAAAAACAACACCATCCTGGAGCTTTGCAGCTCTGGAATCGCAAGTAAGCGTCAAGTTTTCGCCCCGCAACTCGCGCTGACAGTTAAGCGTCAATTGAGTTAAGGTTGGTCACAATGCAAGTTTCAGCTGGCGCAGACTTCGTAGAATCGTGGTTCATAACTGGGGAACTTTATGGCTTCTGAAGAAAAAGACCTGAATCTGGCACTCTTCTGTGATTTCGAAAACGTCGCGCTGGGTGTGCGCGATGCAAAGTACGCCAGGTTTGATATTCAGCTGGTGCTTGAGCGGGTACTGCTAAAAGGTAGTATCAATTACCTTGTAAACACTCATAATTCCTCCAATAAAAACATATGCATTGTGCAGCCAATACCCTCGAAGATTTAAGAATTGCCGAGGTTACTGCCCAGGACTTGAGAATTGATAATGGTAAGGTCGTGGAATTTCGCACCAAGGTTAGCTTGTCATTTAAATTTAGAGACGAGTAACGCCCTGCGGAACCAAAACATTGAACCAGTAATGCACCGGTTGGGACTGAAATGAGTGCACATTTCAAGATTTATCATGCTCGTCGGGTCGTTCTGAGTGTGTCAACCGGTACCGTTACAAGTGACGATCTTCGTGCACAATCTGACGAATTAGTGCAAGAACCAGGCTTTGATCCGACCTATCGTCAACTCTGGGACCCCGAGGCTAGATAGTGTCGCAGTGACTGGCGATAACTTGGGAGCAGGCATCAGCAACACCCCTGGACCAAGGGGACTCGAGGGCATTTTTCAGTGACTCTAGCCCTGCGTTCGGAATAGCGCGAATGGCTCAGATGCTCAAAGAAGAAGAACCCGGTGAGATCCGGGCCAGTACTGCATGGGTTCCCGGCTAGCCCCCAATTTATGGCGCGCGTTGATTTAGGCCCATGGATCATCCAGGCAGGCCAGGTCCAGCGCCATTTGACGGGCCGTGGCCATGTCATAACGCGATCGGGTGACTACACGCTGGGCAAATAGCCCCCCACCCGCCTGAATAACACTAACAGCCTGGTGGCCAGCGTAGGCGCTGGCGGTGAAATCACGCAGCGCATGAAAAAGCCTGGTTCGATAGTTGCCGTCAATGGATTGCTTGGTACCCATGTACTTTCGAACAATCTCACCAATTTCCGGGTTGGCGAGATCCTTCGTTGAAGGCGCGGTAACCACCGAACCACCAGCTATATCCTGGATGTGTTGAATCATTGCGTTTCGATAGGCCGCGCCCTGGAATTTCCCGGTATTGGCATACAACTCGTCTGGTACGACCACACCCTCCGGGCTGATGCTGCTGTTGCCCATGGCGGCTTCGAGGGTTGCCCTGATAAGGGTCGCGTGAATGACCATATCGGCAATCTTGTCCTTAATCTGGTCGACACGTTCCAAGCCATTGGCTTCAGCGACCAGTTGGGCAAAACCCACCATGACGTCAGCTTCATCAGCCATGTTTTTGAGCCCGTTAATGCGAACCCAGAGCCCAAGTGAATGGGCAAAACTGGCGGCGGCCTCGGTCTCACCATTGAGAAAGATACGATCATTTGGTACAAAAACGTCATCAAAGATCACAAATCCCATGGGCGAGTGCGCGTCTGTAGATATGGGGGCATCGCACAGGTCACCAGCCAGGGGATCAGCGGTGACATTGATGATTTTTACCCCCGGTGCATTCACCGGAACAGCGCAGGCAATGGCATACTCCTCTTCACCCGGTTTCATGGCTTTGGTAGGAATAGTCATCAACTCATGGGCTAGGGGAGCCCAGGATATGTGCAGTTTTGCGCCTCGTATGACCACGCCATCCGGCCGTTGTTCAACAACTCTTAGATAGGCATCCCTGTCCTCCTGCTGCCCGGGCCGCTTTGCCCTGTCTCCTTTTGCATCGGTTATACACTCGACTATTCGCAGGTCTTTTTCCTGCATTTGCCTGACGTATTTACGGATCGCAGCGCTGCTCTCCGGGCGAATTTCTTCTATCCTGTCAGCCGAAGTCAACAAGGTCATGAGAGAGGTGTAGGTGCTGCTGATCAGCGGGTCGACTTTCAGGTTGGCATGGTCTCGTAGCTCCTCGATACTGCTTGGTGCGTTCAGGTATGCACTGATGGCATCAGGATTGTCGTCATGATAACGATCATACCCGCCCGCAATGACATCTACCGAACGCCTGAATCGATCAGCGGTTGAAACATCCTCGACTCTTTCTCCGTCACAATAAACAATCCTGCCATCAGCCAGCGATTCGCGATAGTCTTTACCAGTCAGCATTGCACGCTCCTTTAGCCATTCCCAGAAACTTGAAGCTCAAATCTAACCATCGGATTGCCAAAAGGCAAATATTGGCAGGTCATGATAGCGAACGGGTTTAAGCGGCCATCTCCGGACATCACCATTGTGTTGTAATATCACCTCAATCAAATTGAGAGGTGTTCTATGACAATTCAGGATATTGGCGCCATAGGCGAGTTCATAGGAGCATTTCTCATACTGGCGACACTCGTATATCTTGCGATTCAAAACAGACATCAGCAAAAACTGCTCTTATCAACCGTGTCTCAAGCCAGAACGGATGCAATTCGACATGTCCAGCGGGAGATGACGGAGCACGCCGAGGCTTTTGTAAAGGAAGAAAGCAACGAATGCTTATTGGCCATCGACTTATTTCGCCTAAACCTGGTACGCTCATCGGCCCTTAGGAACGCCGAGAACACTATTCTTCAATACAGACTCGGCGTCGTGGAGGAGGAGACTTTTCGGGCGACTCACAATGCGATGAAGAGTATGTTTGCAAGCCAATCAGTTCGCGATCATTGGGTAAGTTCACGTGGAACGCCTGCAGTATATTCGGATTCACTCTGTACATGGATAGAGGATATTATCCAGGAAGTTGAAGGGTCAGCGAGTTGAAGGTGATCGTACGTTTTGCGACCCCAGCCTGAGCAGAAAACGGTTAATCTCATCAAAATACCTGGGCGTCTCGATATAGTTGTGGTTTGTGCCTTCAAGCTTGATAACCGTAAGGGGGCTTTTCCATGCTTTGATCAGTTCATCCGTGTACCTTTCAGGAACGACCTGATCATGCTCCGCTTTAATGACCAGAGTTGATGCTGAGATCGCTGGAATATAGTCAATTGATCTAAAAGGGTTCTTGATCAGCCAACGAACTGGCAGGAAGAAATAGATATCAGCGGCGATCGCCTTGATGCTGTCAAATGGGGATATGAGAATCAGTCCTTTTATTTCACGATTTGCTGCCACATGCGTTGCAACACCGGTACCCAGACTTCTCCCCAAGACGATAGTGTTGTGAAGAGAAATTCTTTTTTCTGCCTCGAGAGCGTCAAGGATGAACAAGGCGTCAGATTTCAGTACCTTCTCCGATGGTCGTCCGCTGCTTCTGCCATATCCCCGGTAATTTATCATTACAAAGTTATAGTCACCTAGGGCTCTGATACTCGCGATACTGGTGGACAGTTCCTGGCCGTTGCCACCGTAAAATGCGATTGTGGGATGGGAGTGCTCCGCTGCGGGAATGAACCATCCATGAAGTACGACCTCTCCCGTTTCAACCGAGATGGCATATTCACGGTAGCGAGCTTCAACTTCCGCATCTGATGGTGAAGGATAGAAGAGCAGACCATCCTGTATAAGATAGACAAAGACTGTGATCAACACATAGATAGCGGCAAGGGTAATCAAAACACTGTGTACGCTATTCATGGCTCATACCATATTGGCGAACTACCCATATCGCCGGTACAGCCCAGACCTTGTCGTCTGACCTGCTGTTGCCAACGAAGCTCCCTGCGGTGCAACTGACTGTCACATGGATTTCCAGTCCCTGGACTGCTCGAAGGCATGGGCTGCCCGGTAAATGCTGGGCTCATCGAAGTGCTTGGCGATCATCATCAAGCCGATGGGCAGACCGTCGCGTAAACCACAGGGAATGCTCATGGACGGATGATGCGTAATGTCGAAGGGCACTGTGTTCGCGAACATTTCCATTGCGCGGCCTATTTTTTCTTCACGGCTTGCATCGGGTCCCGGCAACGGGGTGGCTTTGATCGGCAGGGTCGGCATCAGCAACAAATCATATTCGTCCAGGACGGCGTCATAGGCGGCCCGAAGGCGGCGAGATATATTCACTGATTTACCATAGTGATACATGCCATAGCGCCGGGTGACATAGCTGCCGGATAGGGCAAACAGCTTTGCATTATCGGAGAATTCATTAATACGCGCACGCCAGCCCCGGTGAAAGTGCATCAGACTGGTCACGTAAAGGTCGGACCGACCGCCGCCAAAGCCATCACCCGCCAACATGGTCTGCAGGACGCCATAGGTGAGGATTGGCATCGCAACTGGCTGAGCATCGAGATGCGTGGGAATTGAAACTTCCTCAACACGTGCTCCCAGGGATTGAAAATGCGCGGCGGCCGCACGCACGCAATCATCGACATCATCCTCCGAATTCGCGTGCCCGAATCCTTCTGTAACCACGCCGATCTTTATGCCCTTCACATCTTCGTTCAGCGCTCGAGTGTAGTCCTGGGTTTCAATATAGTTTTGGCGGGGATCATAACCATCGGGGCCAGCGATTACCTCGAGTAGCAGGGCGTTGTCTGCGACATTGTTGGTCATTGGACCAACATGGTCTACGGTGACTTCAAGCGGCATGACGCCCGTGTAAGGCACCAGGCCATAAGTCGGTTTCATCCCGTAAACACCACAAAAGGAAGCAGGGATACGGATTGAGCCGCCCTGATCACCGCCGACCGCCATGTCGACCGAACCACTGCTGACGAGAGCAGCGCTTCCTGAGGATGAACCTCCGGCCGAAAAACCGTGTCGGTACGGATTATGGGTGGGACCGGTAGAATTGGTGTGGCTGCCGCCTGACAGGCAAAAGAACTCGCAGCTGGATTTTCCGGCGATCTCACCACCGGCATCGAGAATGCGCTCTACCAGCGTTGCATCCACCTCAGGCACATAGCCCTCAAGCGTGGCAGATCCATTCATCATGGGTACGCCGGCGAGCATGATATTATCCTTGAGCGCAACGCTTCTGCCACTGAGCTTGCCGTCATCCGCGCCCTTGATGCTTGTCTTGTAATACCAGCCGTTTAGCGGATTGTCCTCCGGTTCGGGCCTATATCCGGGCTCACGAGGATACTTTACCAGTGGCAGTTCATCAGGCATGTCATCGACCTGATTGAACGCTTCAATATTCGGCCCCATGAGGCCACGAAACGTTTCAACGTCCTCATCGTCGAGGTTCAGACCAAGCTGATCGGCAACTTCTTTTAACTGTTGCGGTGTGGGTAATTCGATGGTCATCAAATACTCCCGTCTAAGATGAAAAATGGTGTCGGCGTAGAGCGCCTAAGTAAACCTGGCGAACTCAGTTTCTCGATGCTTCCGAAATGACCTCGTTTGCAAAGAGGCGCACTGTATCCTCGAGCAAACCCTGTTCACGACTGTCCCCGCCTCCGAGGAACATCAATTCAAGCTCATCAAAACCCACGGTATCATGCCACCGATTAATCTGCTCTATGCAAAAGCCAGGTGTTCCGGCAATACAGCGGTCCAGTGCCAATTCCTCCTGGCTGACCTTTTCTCCTGCTGCGACCCGTTGCAGTACAGGGTCGTTTTCATCTCCCTTTGTACCAGCTTCCCAGTAATAACGATGAAACTTGAGTGCATGTTCAAGCCAGTTGTCTTCAACCAGCTTTTTGGTCGGTGCCACCCAGGCTTCCCTCATCAGGCATATATAAGGTTTCGTGCCCGCCAGGGCGCACTCACTGCGATAGTAGTCGGCCAGCTCCGCGACGACTGACATGGTTTCCATGGGCAGGGTTAGCCAACCATCACCGAGCCTTGCGGCACGCCGAATGGCGGCCCTGGATGTGCCGCCGATCAGGATCGGTGGACGGGGCTTCTGAACTGCTAAAGGAAATACTGGCAGATCCGGAATACTGAAGTGCTTCCCTGAATGCTGGTATCGGCCGGTGCCCCATGCGTTACGCAATACTTCGATGATTTCGTCGAGCCTGCTGCCCCGTTGTTCGTAAGCCAGACCGAAACCCTCGAATTCGTAGAGTCGGTAGCCGACCGCAAGACCTAGTACGCAACGACCACCAGAGACCTGATCAAGGGTCGAGGCTTGCTCACAGATGCTGATCGGGTGGTGCAGTGCGCCAAGGTAAATGCTGGTTCCGAGGCGAATCTTTTCAGTCCGAGCCGCGATAGCAGCGAGAAAAGTAAAGGGAGCAGATGGGTCTCCGGTTTCGGGGGTGAATGAGTGATGGCCGACATATCCCGTGTGATAGCCAAGGCTTTCGACCAGCTGGGCGTATTCATAGGAGTGTCTCAGTGGTACTGGGTCGGATTGATCGTAGAAACGGGGTAGGGTAAGGCTGAATTTCATCATTCTAGTAGGATAATCCGAAGTGCGACTTGGCGCCAGTTACGCAAAAAGCCCGTTTGCCTGACTGTTTTCGGGGGTCACCTTAGTCAATATTCAAACTTACCGCTGGTCGTATCGTAATTTCTGAAAGATTCAGCGCTATCGGGCGTTCCAGGACATAACGAACAACATTGGCCACCTCCTGGGGGTCGCCCATGAGCTTCGCTGCATCGGGCCCCGCTGGATTGATCCCCAGTTTCCCGACAGCCTCTGCCATCTGCTCCTGGGTTTCGGGCAGTAAGCCTCTGCCCAGATTGGTGGTGAAGCCACCCGGAATGATGTTTGTTGCCCGAATGTCATCTCTTTCAAGCTCCCTGCGAAGAACCTGGCCTAAACGGTCGATGCCCGCCTTGGAAACACTGTAGGCACCATAGGCATCATGTTGGCCTGCCAGTGAACTGATATTAATGAGATGTCCCGGATTACCGTGTTTACGCATCTGCTGTACCGCTGCACGACAGCTTTCCATGGGTGTCAGCAGATTGATGGCCATCAAAGCGTACATTCTATCGATGTCAGATTCGACCAATGGTTCAGGATACATAACCGCTGCATTGTTGATGAGGGCGAATAAATAAGGATGGGTCGTCCCAACTTCTGCGACCAAATCAGCTAAAACTCCTCGCTGGGAAAGTTCCATGGGTGCACAGTGGGCTTTAGGCCCGTCACTTTCTTCGATCAATATAGCGGTTGCGTCAAGTTCGGTCTCTGATCGACCCACCAGCCAGGTCTCCATTCCTGCCTTTGCAAGTTCAATCGCAATCAAGCGCCCAATGCCACTTGATGCGCCTGTTACTATCGCGGCCCGTCCGGCAAACAAATCTCCCATCTCAATCCTCCGTTGTCTTTGACGCTTCATGAGTCAGTCGCATGGCGCACTCAAATATGTTTTCGATCCAAATATGAACAGCATAAGAGTCTGTTAGATGGTATCAAACAGATGAAGTCAGTCATATCTAATCAAGTCCACTCGATGCGTTTGTCGGCCTGGAAAAACATGGCTGTCGCATAACGCGAAATCATCTAGACTTGAGACCATTGCCAATATCGGCAATGAAGTGCGCTGCCCCTGGAGGTTACGGTGAAGTTCATAGCGACAGATATCGAAGATTGCCCCGCCAAGCTCGATTTAAATGTGGTGTCCCAATTGGAGAAACCTGGCATCGCCATGGCATCTTACTTTTATCGATCCCATTTGACCTATGAACGGGAACTGGATCGTCTATTTTTCAAAAGCTG
>PVBE011366192.1_pt1 | contig 26232 bp, 24 predicted proteins | sample 1631181 | NCBI WGS metagenome assembly PVBE01 (sample SAMN08397723, study PRJNA350692) | Marine metagenome, whole genome shotgun sequencing project. | isolation source: water | place: Pacific Ocean | collected 2012-04 | reverse complement strand
GTCATTTTTCGACGCCGATGGTGGGTCAATTTTCAATGCCGCTTTACAATCTAGGTTCGAACCGTAGCAGACTGCCCCGGCGTCGCTCTATCGCGATGGCTGTGCAATATGCAGGTTAACGATCCCACAATCGCGGCTGCCATTTGACGGAGCGCCCCAGGGCATCGGCTCATCCCTAACACAAACCGCCGCCGATGCAGTAAACTAGGCTCACCTGCGGGCGGGAGGTTTGCGATGCTTGAAATAATGGATATCAACTGCGACATGGGCGAAAGTTTCGGTAATTGGAACATGGGCGACGACGGGGGAATGATGCCGCGGATCACCACGGCGAACGTCGCCTGCGGATTCCACGCCGGCGATCCGGTAACCATGATCGAAACGGTGAAGCTAGCAAAGCGGTACAACGTTGCGGTGGGTGCCCACCCCGGATTGCCGGACCTGCTCGGGTTTGGGCGCCGCGCGATGAACATTACGGCGGAAGATGCCTACGCCTATGTTATCTGCCAAGTGGGTGCACTGCAGGCCGCACTGGCGACACAAGGCATGCAGTTACACCATGTCAAACCGCACGGTGCGTTCTACTCGGTATTGAAGACGGACGAAGAGCTCGCGGCGGCCGTGGCCGACGCGATTCAGGAGCTGTCCGATGACCCGATCCTTTACTGGCCGGCGCCGACCACGGCGGCGATGCCGATGGCGGCAAAACGACTTGGGATCCGTGTCGTCGGCGAAATCTATCCCGATCTCATCTACGCACCGGACGGATCGTTGATCATTCAACGCGAAAAACACGAGACCGACGTCCGATTTGCAGCCTCTCAGGTGCGCCGCTACGTCGAAACCGGCATGGTGGAAGCCAACGACGGAACGCTAGTGGAACTCGACGCGGAGAGCCTCTGCATCCATGGCGACGGCCCCAACTCGGTAGCGGTCGCGGACGCGGTCCGTACAACTTTAGGGGAGATCGGTTGTGCGATCGATCCGGTAATGCTCGGCACTTTGCACTAGGAGGCCACACCATATGAAATTTGGACTTGTCTTCACCTTCCAGCTTCCGCCCGGCTGCGGCATACCCTGGAACGAACCCTATCAAAACATGCTCGACTGCCTGCCCCGCGCCGAAGCACTCGGTTATGAGTCGACGTTCATAGCAACCCACCACGTGAAGACCGACGGCCTGTGCCCGAGTCCGCTCATCGCTTGCGCCGGCGCCGCCGCGGTGACCAAGACCATGCGTATTGGTACGGCAGTGTTGCTGGTACCGATGTACGCGCCGCTGAAACTCGCGGAGGATATCGCCGTACTCGACAACCTGTCGCAGGGCCGCTTCGTCTTCGGCGTCGCCCCGGGTTATGTGGCCGAGGAGTTCGCCGCGCACGGGATCCCGCGTAAGGAGCGGGTTGGCCGTTTCGAAGAGTCGCTGGACTTAATGATCACGGCCTGGACCGAGGACGAGTTCGAATTCAAGGGCAAGTATTATCAAGTGCCTCCGACCGTAATGACGCCCAAGCCAATGCAGCAGCCCCATCCGCCTTTGTGGTATGGCGTGTCGGCGACAAAATCGCTGCAGCGGGCAGCTAAGCGCCACGCGATTCAGATCATGTCGCCCCGCCACGGCGTCGATGAGTTGATGCACCACTATGCTCCTTACGAGGCGGCCGCCGCGGAAATCGGCTGGGACATCCCCGAACGACCGATCATCCGGCAGGTGTTCGTCGCCAAGACAACCGCAGAGGCTGAGGCGATTGCCGCGCCGGCAGTGAATCACCTCTACCGCGAAGTCTACGGCAAGGCGTCGGCGGCCGGCGATCGGGTGTTGCGCGCCGACGACGGCAGCGTGATCACGGACCACGATCAAGTCGGCTTCGAGAATTTCAAAGACCGCTACATCATTGGCGATCCGGATTTCGCGATCGAATCGATCAAGCGCTATGAGAGCGCCTGCAACCCGAGCGAGATGGCCTGCTGGATGCACATGCCGGGAGTCCGCGGCGACGAAGCGATGGGATCGGTCGAGCTATTTGCGCAGGAGGTAATGCCGCATTTCCGATAAACCGGCGCATGAAGAGGCGCTCGCGGGATCGCAGTACGCGAAAGCCGGAGAGCCATGATCGAAAAAGTCTCCACCTCTGAAATCCGGGAGATCACTGCAGCTACGGTTAAGGGAATGTCGGGACACGACCGCGACGAGATGGCGATCCCGTCGTATCTGCACGCAAATCCGTTGATCCGCTGGCTGATGTGGCACCGTTACGAAACGATAACCGGATTCCTCGGCGATACGCCCGGGCAAACAGCCCTCGAATTCGGTTGCGGCATGGGTTTGTTCCTGCCGGAGCTGAGTCGTCGTTTTGCTCGCGTTTTCGCCGTCGACCTGTTCCCGGATTACGCGAAAGCGCTGGACACGCGCCGACGACTCGGCACTGACTTCGTCTCGGCAATCGACGAAATTCCGGAAACCTCGGTGGACGTGATCGTCGCCGCCGACGTTTTGGAGCATGTCGAAGATCTTCCCGCATACCTTGCTGAATTCTCCGCGAAACTGAAAGCGGGCGGCAGATTGCTGGTCTCGGGACCGACCGAAAACTTGATCTACAAACTTGGTCGCCTTTGCGCCGGTTTTGGCGACAAAGGCGACTATCATCATACGAATATCGATCGCCTGATCGACGACATTACCGCGCACGGTTTCCAGCAAACACGGTTCGCGCGCCTGCCGTTTGCCGTCCCGCCGACTCTATTCAAAGTTTGCGAATTCACGAAAAGTTAGGGAACCTCTGACTAATTCTTGGACAGGCGGGTATTTGTCTCACTGGATTCCCGCCTTCGCGGGAATGACGGTTTTTGGCCGCTACGGTTCGAACACGGGTGCGTCGTCGAATTCGCCCGCCGCGATCAATGACTAATTCCGGGACAGGCGGGTATTTGTCTCACTGGATTCCCGCCTTCGCGGGAATGACGGTTTTTTGGCCGCTACGGTTCGAACACGGGTGCGTCGTCGAATTCGCCCGCCGCGATCAAAGCGGCGAACGAGCGCGCCTTGGGTGCACCTTCACTAGAGGGGAAAACCGCATCCAGTTTCTCGAACGTCTTCTTGCGATTGAACCACAAGAGGATACTGACCGGAAGGGACGTCCCCTTGATATGGAAAAAACGCTCCCGGTGATCAAAATCGTGCGGGTGACAGTAGGCCCAGTAGCATTGCCCCGCCCCGCCTCGGGCGAGAAACCGGCGGATCAAGGAGCGCGGTAGGTAGCGCAGGTAGAAACCGCCCAAAAAAGGAATGACGGCCGGGCCAATACGCGCAATCGGTGCAGGGATCTCGAGTAGACCGTTAGGCCAGCGAAACGGGCGCGCCGGTGCTCCGGGAAAACCAAAAATTGGATTTTTCGCCGGCAACAAGCTGGATGAGTAGGAGAATTCGAGCTCGCCGAGCACCTCGACCGCCCACACGCTGTCTCGGGTTAGCGAAAACGCAGGCGCCCGGTAGCCGACCACGGCTCGTCCGCTCAAATCCTCCAGACGTTTCTTGCTGTCCGACGTCTCGGCTCGGAATCGCGCCGGTGACTCCTGCGGCAAATGTACGTGCGAGAATGAATGAAACGCGATTTCGTGGCCGCGGCCCGCGATTTCCCTAACCAGCGCGGGCTCATCGAGCGCGAGTCTTCCTAGTACGAAAACGGTCGCTTCGATGTCGCGCGCGTCCAGAAAATCGAGAATTTCACGGGTTATTTGAGGGTATCGTTTCGGATAAGACTCGTCGGGCCGATGGTCCTCCAGATCGAGCGTGAAGATGAGTCGTTGGGGACGCAACGCTTCGCGCCTACTCAGGCTTCTCGAGCACACAAATGTTCGATGCGCCGATAACCCGCGCCAACCAGGAATCGACCGCTTCGCTGCGCCACGCGATCGGCGGAAACGACACCGACTCCAGCGCAACGCGGAGACCGGCCGCGCCGGCATAGGTGCGGATCTGCGCCAATGAATGGTTCTCGTAGGGAAACCGCGGCAAGCCGCGCAGTCGATCGAGAAACCCGAAATACGACAGCGCGACGCGATGTACCATCGCACGGCCGTTCCGCCAAACCAGGATCGATCGCCCGCCGGGACGCAGAACCCGGGCGCTCTCTGTCACGAACTGGCGTACCGCCTCTGGGCGTTGTTGATTGAAGAATTGACACGTAACCACTTCATCTACGGAGTCGCTGCCGAGCGGCAGGCCGAACGCGTCGCCACGAACCACCGACAAACCGTTGGCACGCGCCGCGCGGCAGGCGTCGAGATTGAAATCGACGCCAATCACCTTTTCTCGGCGAGAAATCAGGGGCGCAACCATCAAGCCGGAACCACATCCGACGTCGACGAGAATACGCGCCTCAGTATTGAGTAAGGAAAACAAAATGCGCTGCTCGCGCCGAAAATACCCTTCGTAGAGGTAGCCATTGGCGCGCGAGTTCTGCGCGCCGTAGCGCCCACGCATACTCGCGTACAGATTATCGACGTGACGGTCGGCGCTTACGTCCTTTTTGGTCATGAAATCTCTTTGCCCGAAGATCGTCGCGCCCGCGAAGCCGTAGCTGCCATAACAAGGAACCAGAACAAAATCGGTCCAGTGATCAGCGCGAGACGTATCGCGATCGCTATCGGAGCGCCGACGTCGAGTGAGTAGCCGAGCCAGCTGAAACTGCCCAGCAACGCGGCCTCGCTGATACCGAAGCCGCCAACCGTCTGGATCGGGATCACGGCAGAAAGATTGTAGACGATCCCAACACCGAGAGCCGTTAGGGGCGACAATGTCGGTACCACGGCAACGACGACACAAGCTATCGCCGTGAGGTTGGCCACCCATTTCAACACGGTGTAAGCGCCGAGTTTCAACGTGCGGTCTCGGTCCATATGGTGGCGCCGAACCATTCGTGCCTGCAGGGCTATGCGCAGGAACCACCGATGCCACTTGTCGCGACGCCGCCCGAGCAGTCGCCGAGCCGCGAAAGCGAGCAAATGCTCGAGATAGAGCATCAGCGCGATCAGAATCGCGACGCCGGACACTATCAGCACCAGGATCGGTAGCGTTTTCGCGCCCGCAAACGCCAATACGCAAACAACCGCCAGCAACAACGCAAGCACGATCATGTCGAACAGGCGTTGGAACAGGAGGCTCGCGGCGGCCGTTCCGGCGCGTTGGTGCATGTAGCGAATCATGAGTCCGATACCGGCGACCTCCCCCAACCGTGCGGGCAGTCCGATCAGCAACAGAACGTACCACGCGGTCGCCTGCAGACAATCGCCGAAGCTGGCGGGCGATCTGACCAGGAGATGAAAACGCGACGCGGTAACGAGGCCTTCGATCAGCAGCAGCGCAAAGCCCGCGGCGACCCAACGATAATCGATCCCCGCCGCTATCGTTCGGGCGGCGCTCCAGTCGACCTGCGCGACAACCAACCCCAACAAAATAACGCTTGATGCGATCGAACTCAGCCACAAAGTTCGCCGGCGCCAAGCCATCAGAACCGGTTCCGGCAGCCGTCGCGCGGTGAGCCGCGTCGACTATCAACCATGGGATTGATCGCTAGCGTCTCGCGTTGGCCGATCAGGTGCCAATGTGGAGCAAAGATCTCCGGGCGCCTCCGGAGACGAAACGCACTACCGTACGCTACTCGGTGCCACATTTTCGCGTACACTGCCGCGCCATGCGGTCGAACGAACAGCAGGACCTGCCACGACGCGAAGCCATCGTATTCCTGTTCGTTGCTACGGTTATGGTTGCGCTCCTGCAGGGTCTGTTCTATCAAATGCCGAAGCCCGCGCTGGACGCGCTGCGCTATATCGACTACGCGCTCAATATACACGACCATGCCGTGTTCGGATTGTCGGGTACTCGTCGCGACGCGATACCCGCTCCCGGCTACGCGAACAGTCCGATGTACCCGGCGCTAGTCGCGGTCGCGGCGTCGCTCGATACGGGCCTCGAGGCGTCACTGAGATGCGCCGTCACCGACAAACACCTAGCAGGCGCCGAGTGCCCTGGCCAATTCGGGGTCCTGGTCGTAATACAGAACGGTCTGATTATCATCGGGCTGTTTTGCCTTTGGGCGACGGCGAGGCTCCTTTTTCGACGGTCGCTCGTTGCTTGGCTGGCCTGCGCCTTGGCCTTAGCTTCGACCAAGCCACTTTTTTTTGCCAATAATCTGGTAACGGAGATCCTAGTTCTGGCGCTGTTCCCGTTGCTCATGCTCGGCCTTGTCCTGGCATCAAAGCGCGGCTGCCGATGGTGGCCGATCACTGGGATCGTACTCGGCTTGATGACTTTGACGCGGCCCGAATATCTTTATCTTGCGTACGCTTTCGCGTTGGTCGGTGTTTGCATGTGGGTCTGGGGCAGACGGAGACAAACGGGTACCGCCTTGCTCCTTTCCCTACTGGCGTTTTTCGCGGTGGTGGGGCCGTGGATGGCGCGGAACAATCATCACTTCGGCCACTTCGCCGTCACCGGCGGCTACGGCGACGTCATCTTCGCCTACCGTAGCGCGTACAATCGGATGTCTGTCGCGGAATGGGCGGCGGCATTCGTTTACTGGCTCCCCGGACATGGCGAGACATTGGCCGCGAAAATGCTTCCGCAAACCAGCTATGCCAAGCTCGGCACCGATCCGGCCTCGTACCTTTATACCGACGGTTCCGAAGTCTTCGAGCGCGGCCTTGCCGCGGTGAACGGAGATCGCGACCGCCTTTTCGCTTACCTGATCCGAACGGAAGTCCTCGCCCACCCGGTTAAACACGCCCTGGTGAGCGTCCCATTGGCGTGGCGCGGGATCCTCGCCGGCAAATACCTCGCCGTTCCGGGTGTGCCGTGCTTGGCGATCCTCCTGATCGTCGCCGCACGACGAGGCGAATGGCGTTTTCCGGCGCTGGTGCTGCCGGCCATGATCATGGTCGCTCTATACGCCGCGGTCTCCGTAAGCATCCCACGGTACAACGTCTACCTCATTTATTACTATGCCATCGCCACAGCATGGGCGATGGTTAGCTTGCTGGAGCGCCGGCGCTTCGGCTTGTGAATCTGCCCGGCAGAGTTCAATCGCCGGTCTCTTCGCGCACACCCAGGCGTTTCGACAGCAACCTGTGGAGCGGGATTGTCGGTACCGCCTTGACGTCGAAATCGATGGCGGCAAGCACGAACTGCAATCCGATGATGACGGGCAACGCGGCGAGCATTACCGTACCGGCGGTCGCCGAGGTTTCTGCAGCCCCGGTGGCGACCCAATGGTAAAGCCCGAAAAAAGTGCCGAAAAAGAATAATAAGGGGCCCAGTATCCACTGGATCGACGCGACGCTGAAGCTTCGCAGGAAGTAACTGTAGAAAATACGTTTGACGAAATTTGCGACGTGCTTGCCCGCGAAAACCGGTAGCGTCCTGCCGAGTCGCAAATGGTTCTCCTCTTCTCCGTACTTGGCCACCATTGGAATATCCACGACCACGGCGCGCAAAGTATTCAAACGGAACAGCATATCGGACTCGAAAAAATAGCCGTCGCTGACCTTGGATAAGGGCACCAATCGAAGCACGCCGCCATGGATCGCGGTGAATCCGTTATTCGGATCAAACACCTGCCAGTAACCGGTCGAAAACTTACTCACGAACGACATCGCGATGTTGCCGATTATTCGGTGCCGCGGCATCGAAGCCGTATTCTCAAGACTGAAGAACCGATTTCCCTTCGTATAGTCGGCGTGGCCGTCGAGCAACGGGGCGATGAGTCCGGGGATCAGATCCGGGTCCATCTGGCCGTCGCCGTCGAGCTTGACGACGATGTCGGCATCGGCCTCCAGCGCCGCGAGATAGCCTCGCTTCATCGCCCCACCGACGCCTTCGTTGCGCTCGCTGACGATCACAGTGACGCGCGGGTCGTCGTTCTTCTCTTCGATATAGGCACCGGTTCGGTCGGGGCAACCATCATCGATGCAAAGGATCCGGGTGACGCCGGCGGGCATGCGTGAGAGCACATCCAGTATGTGGGCGCGTTCACGATAGCAGGGGATCACGACCACGACTTTAGGCTTGGCACCGGTGCGTTCAGCCATCCTGCCGTCCAGCTGCTGAATCAACTTCTGCGTTTCGATCGCCACGGTTTATGGTTTGCCGGCGACACGCCGATTGCTACGAATGCACGATAACGCCGCGAGCGTTGACGCCTTTTTCCAAATCGTCGAAAGCTTCCATCGCTTCCTCGAGACCGTAGGTTTTTGACACCAGCGCATCCAGTTCGAGCTTGCCCTTGCGATAGAGATCGAGGTACATGGGGAAATCGGTCTTGAAGTTGACCCCGCCATACATCGACCCCATGAGCGTCTTGGCGGTAAAAACCATGATCGGCTGGCGGATCGAGTATTTGTCGTCCAACCGCCCGACCCCGACGATGACGATGTTCCCACCCTTACGCGACGCCTTCACGCATTGCTCGACGAGCTTACCGCTCCCGACCACTTCGAAAGCGTAATCGACTCCCATTCCGCCGGTCATCTCGAAGATCTGCTTAACCGCATCCGCGTTAGGATCGATGGTATCGGTGGCGCCGAATTGCGTTGCCATTCCCATCTTGTCGGCAGACAGATCGACCGCGATGATCTTCGACGCCCCTGCCAGGCGCGCGCCCTGTATGACGTTGAGGCCTACGCCACCGCAACCGAATACCGCAACCGTCGCGCCCGGCGGAACCTTGGCGGTCTTGATCACGGCGCCCACCCCGGTACTGACGCCGCAGCCGACCAGCGCCGCGGCTTTCATGTCCAGGTCCTTATCGATCGCGATCACACACGCCGACGGCACAACCGCGTATTCGGCCATCAATCCGCAGAACGACATGACGAAGATGTCTTTACCATTCTGGTGGACCCGCGTCGTGCCATCGAAGAGGTTGCCGTCTTGAGGCGCAACACTGCACAGGTAGGACTCCCGGCGCAGGCAGTGAAAACATTCGCCGCAGCTCGGAATGAACGAGATGGCCACATGGTCGCCGACGGCCACGTTCGTTACGCCCTCGCCGACCTGCTCGACGACACCGGCTCCTTCGTGGCCGAGTACGACCGGCAGGGGGCTGGGGATCGTTCCATTGGCGATCGATAAATCCGAATGGCATACCCCGGTGGCCTTCATTTTGACCAGGACCTCGCCGGCCTTCGGCGGATCGAGCTCGACGTCTGTTACCTCAAAGTCATCGATTTTGTTTACGACCACTGCCTTCATGCGGATAGCCTCCTCATCGCATCATTGCTTGAAATTGGTTCTTGAAGCGGTCCCGACGGCATTGACAAGCATCGAGGGCGCCTCGCGGAAACTCTTGTCGGATGAATATCATAACCCGTTCTGACCGGCCGCGGGCGATATTTGCGGCGGTAGCAGCGACGCCCGGCGGACTTATCTTTCAGTCGGCCGTACCCTCGAATGTCGGCAACTCGATCAGTGCTCGGACCGGAGTACCCCGAGTCAGCGCCTCAATCTTGGCGACGCGCTCGTCGGTCACCGGGTGGGTGCTGAAAAAGGCCGGCGGCTCTACACCGGACCCGGCCCGCAGGATTTCAAAAAGCTCCCCGGCGCCGTGGACGTGCCCGTAGATCCGGCCGAGCGCCGCGTCGTCGGCCGCTTCCTCCTGGGTGCGATTGAACTTGAGGGCCGTGATCACGCCAGCTTGGTTGAGGACGCCCTCCAACAGCGAGCTATCGGTCAAGCCGGCCAATGTCGCAAGCGCCACCGAAATCGTCAGGCCTCGTCCCAGCGCAACAATCGGATCGCGATGCTTGACGTGCGCGATCTCATGGGCAACGACCATCGCGAGAGCGTTTTCGTTTGGCAGCCGGGCGACCAACCCGCTAAGAATAAAAATGTGCCCGCCGAGCGTCGCGAAAGCGTTAATCGTTTCATCTTCGACGTAGTGGACAGTGATCGCCATCTCCTCCGGCAAACCCTCTGCTTTGGCGATTCGGGTCGCCAGATCGTCGAGATACTGTTGGATGTCAGCCGCTCCTGCTACGAACCCTTCGTTCCGGTCGAGCGCAACGGCGACTTTCTCCGCTAAGGCCTGCTCGACGCGAAACGGGATGAATTGAGCGAGATATTGGGCACTCCAGGCGAGCAGCGCGACCAGCAACACGACTGCGGCTAACGCTCCGACTGCGAGCAAGAAGAATTCTTTCAGCGGGTGTTCGTCACCGACGTTGATCCCTTCGGGGAGTTCGGGGTTTTCGTATTTCACCGGCCGGGCTGAACGACTACCCCGGTGCCGTAGGCGTAGACTTCCACGCAACCAACCTGTTCCTTCGCGCCTTTCGTAATCGAGGCGGTCTCGAGCTTGACGTTGAAAATCTGCGATGCCCCTTGACGGATCGCATCCTCCTTCATCCGCAGGATGGCCTCACGGCGGGCACGCTCGACCAAGGACTCATAAGCCGTCACCCTGCCGCCGAATAGCATGCGCAGGCCGGCCGCGGTGCGTTTAAAATAATCAACCGATACCACCGTGTTACCAACCACCAGGGATGCCGTAACGGGACCGTCGTAGTTCGGCAGATGGCGGGTGCTAAAGGCCGTGATCTTCGAGTACTCCTTTTCGCGACGACGGATCGAGGTGAAATGACGGCGCTCGGCGATGCTGCCGTAGACATACCCCACGGCGAGCAGGACAAGGAACAGAATGATCTCATACATGGGGCGCGCTCCCGTCTATTCGACGACGACGGCGGTACCGTACGCGAACAATTCGGCGGCGCCCGCAGTAACCGACGACGTGGAAAAACGTACGTTGACTACGGCATTCGCGCCTACGGCCTTGGCCTGCTTCAGCATGCGAGCCACGGCTTCTTCCCGCGCTTCCTGCAAGAGTTCGGTATAGCCGGTGAGTTCGCCGCCGACGATGTTCTTGAGCCCGGCGAGAAAATCCCGACCGACGTGCTTGGCCCGCACGGTGTTACCTTGAACCATGCCCAGGTGCTTAACGATAGTCTTATCCGGGATGGTTTCGATATTGGTGACGATCATCTCGTTCTCCTTGTGCTCGACGGGGCGCCGGTTCCGCGGAAGTGGCCATTGTATTCTGCGTACACGCTAAACCGCCATCACGAAAGTGCGCTGGCTGCCGCCGATCATCGGAAGGACGCGGTCACCTCGCGCGAACCGGTACCCATCGACAAACAAGTTTGGGTCGCCGTCGCGGCGGGTGCTAAGATCGAAACCCTCCGGGGCGCGCGGGGTGGTCCGCACCGGATACGAGATCCCGCGCCGTTACGGATAACCGGAGGGCGGTTCCAACCCAATCCAACGACCCGTTTAAACGCGATATAAGCGGAAGCGCCTCCTACGCTGTCAAAAACCAAAATTGATAACAACGATGACAACTACTAACCATACGAACGGTCTGCAGAACATCAACGTCGAGGCAGTGTCACCGCTGCCCTCACCGCGGGACATCCGAGATGAAATCCCCATGTCGCCGGACGCCCACGATACGGTCGCCGAAGGCAGAAAAGATATCATCGAGATCATCGACAGGCGCGATCCCCGCCTACTGGTTGTGGTTGGCCCCTGCTCCATACACGACCTCGATGCCGGCCTCGCATACGCCGACCGGTTGGCGGCACTCAAGAACGAAGTCGACGAAAAGCTTCTATTGGTGATGCGCATCTATTTCGAGAAACCGCGGACGACGGTCGGTTGGAAGGGTTTCATCAACGATCCCCACCTGAACGATTCGTTCGGACTCGAAGATGGAGTGCGGGAGGCGCGCCGCTTTCTGATCCGGATCGCCGAACTCGGGATCCCCGCCGCTACGGAAGCGCTCGATCCGATCATCCCTCAGTACCTGGGCGATCTGATCAGCTGGTATGCGATCGGCGCTCGGACCACCGAGTCGCAGACGCACCGGGAGATGGCGAGCGGCCTATCGGCGCCGTGCGGATTCAAGAACGCCACCGACGGTAATGTCGACGTCGCCGTCAACGCGATCAAGTCGGCGAATCAGCCGCACCATTTTCTCGGGATAACGGAACTGGGAAAGACGGCGGTTATTCGAACCCGCGGCAATACGCACGCGCACCTGATCCTGCGTGGCGGCGCGCAACCGAATTACGACGCCGTTACTGTCAATGCAGCCGTCGAACTCCTTAAATCGAAGGGCTTGCCGCCCGCCATCATGGTCGACTGCAGCCACGGAAACTCCAGTAAGGACCCGGCGAAACAACCGCTCGTTGCACGGGAGTGCGCGAGGCAACGCAGCGGCGGACAACGCGCGCTCGTCGGTCTGATGATCGAGAGCCATATCCACTTCGGCAAACAAGCACTTTCGGCGAATCGAGACGACTTGAAATACGGCGTCTCGATCACAGACGCCTGTATCGATTGGGAGACGACGGCGTCCCTGCTGCGCGAATTGGACGCGGGCCTTTAGGATAGTCGGGACAATTGGGGTAAATACATGACGACTCTCGATACCGGCACCGATCAGCTTCTCTGCAGCGTAGACGACGCGGTCGCGACGATTACCCTCAACCGACCGGAGAAACGCAATGCGCTGTCGGACGTCCTCACGCCGGCGTTGCGCCAGATCCTGCTGACGCTGGAGAGCGATCGGAATGTCCGCTGTGTGGTCCTCACGGGAGCCGGTTCGGCGTTCTGCGCGGGCGGCGACGTCTCCGGTATGGGCGCCGGATATTCGGAGACGCCTGAGCGCCGATCCCATGAAGACGCCGTGCGCGATCTGATCCGGCGCGAAGAGACGCTCACGTTGCGACTCCACGAACTCGCGAAACCGACCATCGCCGCACTGCCCGGCGCGGCTGCCGGCGCGGGTTTCTCGATCGCGCTCGCATGCGACTTGAGGATCGGTACCGAAAGCGCTTTCGTAAAGCCGGCGTTCGCAAACATCGGTCTGTCCGGGGACTACGGCGGTAGTTGGTTCCTGACGCAACTGGTCGGGCCGGCCAAGGCGAAGGAATTGTATTTTACGAGTCCGAGGATCGGCGCGGCCGAATGCCTCGCGCTCGGGATCTTCAATGAAGTCGTGCCTGACGACCAATTTCGTGCTCGCGTCGCCGAGGTCGCACGCACGATTGCCACGGGCCCACCGATCGCACTCACTTATATGAAGAACAACATCAACGCGGCGCTTACCGGAGATCTTAGAAGCTGCCTTGCGGCTGAGGCAGAGGGCACCGTACGCTGCATGCGAACCGACGACCACGGCGAAGCCGTCAAGGCGTTTTTCGACAAGCGCACACCACGATTCAAAGGGCGTTGAGCGATCGACGTGGCAAACAAAATGGCACTATTCGCCGGTAGCCATAAGCCGCAATGAGTCTCGCCTTCCAGCTTTACATGGCCGGGTGGCTAAGCGCATGTGTCATCGCCGCTTTTGTGATCTATTTTCGCCGACACGAAATCGAGTTGTTCGATCGCATCTATTGGCGAATGCTTTTCCAGCGTTGGAAATTCGTCACGTTTTTGATTGCTTCAGCGACGATGACCGCGATGGCGCCCTACACCGGCGATCCAACTTGGGATTATGTTGATGCAGGCTTCATGTCGATCCTCGCCTACGCGACCGCACCCTGGGTGGTCGGGATCCTGTTTCGAACATTTCGTCGACAACGACACTGGTCGTTGCTTTATGCCGCGATTTGCGTCTGGATGTTTTCGGCGAGCTGGTCCTACGACGGATACCTCGTACTTCGTGACGGAAGTTACCCGTTCACCTGGCTGCCGAACATTTTTGCCTCCTCGGTGCTATACCTCAGCGCCGGTCTGTTCTGGAGCTTGGAGTGGAACGAGGGCCGCGGCGTCCATTTCGGATTTACCGAAACGGGTTGGCCGCAGCCTTCGTATACGGCGAACTTCAACAGGATCCTCTGGTACGCACTGCCATTTATGCTGCTGGTAGCGGCGATGATCATCCCTTTCCTGCTCTAAATATGCGTTCCAAAAGACGCTTCGCTTTCGTGCTTATACTCGCGCCCGTCACCCCGGACTCGATCCGGGGCCGGTATGACGGTGACGACGCACGGTTTCTACGGACGGTAGGAGGAACAGCCACCTGATTTTGGTATTCTGTCACCCGGTATCCAGACCAAAAGCAGTGAAATGAACAAAAAATACCGTCTGAACAATACGCTCATCACGCGCGGCGCGGCCGTGGCCATCTTTCTCGCCTCGGCAAACCTGCAGGCGGCGACGGACGAAGCGGGGCCCGACGACGGGGGGCCGGAAATTCGTGCCTGCGTCGATCGCGCGCTGCCCGAGCTTTCCATGAAGCAAAACCTGACGGTCCACGTCGTCGGGAGATCCGGGCGCACCCGGGAGACGACGCGAACTTTACATTGGAAACGTTTCGAGGACGGTTTCTCGAAAGCGCTGATCCGGATCATCGCGCCGGTGAACGAAGCGGGCCTGGCCGTTTTGTTGTTGGAACGCGAAGGAATCGAGCCCAACATCTTCATGTTTACCCCGGAACTCCAGCGTTCGCGCCGCGTCGCCGGCGGCGCGATCACCGGCTCGATCATGGGCACGGATATCAGCTATGAAGACTTCACCCATTTCATGAAGATCATCAAATCGAGCCAGTACGAATACCTGGAAGACACCGAGTTCGATGGCCACCCGGCGTATGTACTGGAGACGGTACCGGAGGACGATCGCTCCGCCTACTCGCGGATCCGTACGTATATGGACAAGGAGTTGTGCCTGCCGATGAAATCGGAGTTTTATGGGATCAACGGGTCGCTCGACAAAGAACTCTGGATCGAACGGGACGCCGTGAAACCGGTGGGGAATCGACAGATCCCCTTCCGTACCGTCATGACCAATCACAAGAATGGTACGCACAGCGAATTCATCGTCGAGGAAGCCCAGGTCGATCCGGACTTGCGCGACAGCACGTTTACGCGGAGCGAGTTGAAGAGGGGTTATCGGGGGCGCTGATCGAGGAGCCGCGGACAGTTTGGGCGCGACCTTTCGCCGTGCGTACGGTCACTCCGTGGTTGATCGTACTCGGCGTCATGGTACTGACCGTCCCTGCCTTGGACCGGATTGTCGATTTCGAAACCCTAACGCCGAAGTTCACCGTCGACCCGTCGATCAAAGCGCTGCTGCCGCGCGACGGTGAAGCGCTCAAGGTATTCGAGGAAACGCGCGACCGCTACGCCACGGACGACTACCTGCTCGTAGCATGGATCGCGGACGACCTGTACCGCCCGCAACGGCTGGCCAACCTCAAACGCTTGACGAGACGCATCGAGCGTCTGCCCGGCGTCGACAAAGTCGAAAGTCTGGCTTCCGCTTACAACCTTCAGGCGCGCGGAGACATCACGCGAATCGACGAGTTCTTAGACGAGCTCCCGAAAGATCGAGCCGGAGCCCTGCGGGTTCGCGACGAGGCGCTGGCGAACCCCCTATATGTGGGCCATCTCCTGTCCAGAGACGGTCGGGGCCTGCTGCTGGCCATCCATTTCGATCCGGCGCTGTCCTCGCCAACCCTGATCGAATTGGTCGACCGAATAGCCGCCGCTTCCGAACAGGAAGCGAACGGCGTAGAACAATTCCTCTCGGGCCCCCTGTTCGTGCGCCTGGAAGTCAGCCGGGTGATGTTGCGCGATCTCTATCGAACCATGCCGATCGCGGTCGCGGCAACGCTCTTGATCGCCGCCGTCGGCTTCCGCAGCGTTCGTGGGGTCCTGCTGCCGCTGCTCTCTAATACGGTTGCCCTGATCCTGGCGCTCGCCTGGTTCGTCGAAGCCGGACACACGATGAACTTCGTTACCGTGATCCTGCCTCCGGTCATTTACGTCGTCGGGTTCGCCTACGCGATACATATTGTTAGCGACTTCGACCGGCACCTCGATAAAGGGCTCGCTCGTGTAACAGCGACGAAGGCGGCGCTCGGCGATGTGTTCATGCCCTTGACCTTGACGGCGTTTACCACCGCAGCGGGTTTCCTGTCGCTGGCCGTCAGCGATATCGACTCGATCCGGTTGTTCGGTCTGTACGCGGCGCTCGGCACGATCTTGGCGTGGGCAAGTGCGCTGGTGGTGGTCCCGGCGGGACTGATGATTCTTCCGGTCCAAACCGGCGCCCGCGTACGCCGAAGACTGCTGTCGCGGCTCGCACCGAAGCTGGCGGATTTCGACCTCCGGCACGCGCGCGGCTTGCTGGCCGTGGGCGCCGTGTTGGCCGGGTTATCGGTGGCGGCGGCAAGCCAAATCGAAGTCGACACCGATTACCTGCGCAACTTTTCCGAGGCGAGTCCAATCCGGCGGAATTTTCACGCAATCGGGCGCGTGTTTACGGGTGCAGTACCGCTTCAGATCCTCATCGAAACCGACATACCGGAGACATTCAAGGAGCCGGCCGACCTGCGCACGATCGTCGAACTAAAGCGTTGGTTGGAAGCACAGCCGGAAATCGGCGGCGTCTATACGCTGGCCGACTATGTCGCGGTAGTCCACCGCGCGCTCGCCCCCGACGTCCCCACCGACGACGGCGTCCCCCGCTCGGCCTCAATGACCAACCACCTGTTATTGCTCGGCGGCGCCGACGATATCTATCGGTTTACCGATTTCGACTATCAATCGACGCTCCTGCACGTGCGGTCGACTGCGGTGTCGACCCACGGCCTCCTGGCCCTCGGTGCCCGTATTGAAGAACGGCTCCGAGCGCTGCCGCCGCACATGCGGGGCCGGGTCACGGGCAGCTCCTATCTGGTCGCACGCACCATAGAAGACGTGACTCGCGGACAAGTGGTCAGTCTTGCCCTGGCGCTGGGGGTCATTTATCTCCTATTGGTCGTGCTGTTCGGGTCGTTTCGCGCCGGGACGCTGGCACTCATTCCGAATGCGCTGCCGATCGTCGCCTATTTCGGGATCCTCGGTGCCAGTTCCATTACGCTGAATTTGACGACCAGTCTGGTCGCCTCGGCGGTGCTGGGGATCGCGGTCGACGACAGCATTCATTTTCTCACCCGGTTCGGCGTCGAAGCGCGCCGCGCGGATGACGAGAAACAGGGCGTGGTCGCCGCGCTGGCCGCTGTCATTCGGCCGGTGAGTTTCACCACGGCGGCACTGTGTATTGGTTTTTTCACGCTCACCACGGGCGAGCTCAAGAGCCAGATCGAATTCGGCCTGCTCGCCGCGGCGACCCTGTTCATTGCCTGGTTGTTAGACCTGACGTTCACTCCCGCACTATGCGGCCGCATGCGCTTTGTGACCTTGTGGGAATTGCTAACCCTCCGGATCGGGCGCGCACCGCATAAAACGATCCCGGTGTTCGCCGGTTTGACCAACCGCGAAGCCCGGATCGCGGCGTTAATCGGGGAGATCGCGACGTTCGAGGAAGTTGAGAATTCGCACGATTCCCGGGCATTAGAGGGCGCCGTCGTCGTCGGGCTAGACGAGCAGATCGTCGAGACCCCTCGGCCGCCCCGTGTGCTGGTACTGAGTGCGGATTCGCTGCGGCAGATTCGACGACGTTATCCCCGTATCGGTAAACAAATCGATCGAAACCTCGCGTCCGCGGACGAATATAAGAACCTCGGGGAGCTTCACTGAGCTATCGAATTCCGACTTGATGAGACCGCTTCTATTGAGACTTGTAGTAAGACTGAACACACGTGCTCTGTAGGTTGGGTTAGGCGCGGAAGGGCCGTAACCCAACAATTCGGCGATCATGTTGGGTTACGCCCCTCGGGCTAACCCAACCTACAATGTTCACGAATTATGAAAGCCTCGATAGTGCCGGATGCCAGCCTTCGCCGGCGTGCGGGTATCGAAATGCAACTCTCAAACCCGAATCGGAATCCGCACGACAATTTGGAGGGGCGCCTGGAGGAGAAAATCTGTATCGACGTTCGCGAGAACACAATAGCGTGCCCTAACAGTCGAGCAAACCGGCAAGATGCGATATGGTTCGCCTGTCACAATAACGCCTTTGGACCGGAGACATGAACCAGGCAAGACCATCGCTTATTAGAACGACCTGCGCGTTATTGTTCGTGCTGATGCACGGTATCGCCTTCGCCGAGGATGAAGCGGGCACAGCGGCGCCGCCAGAGCCGCCGCCGATCCCCGATACACTGAAATCACCGCGCGCGACCATGGAAACCTTCCTCGCGGCGATGAAAGCGACCCGCGAAGGCAACGACCAGCAGATCGAACAGGCGATCACGACGCTGGATCTATCGGAGGTGAACCCGCTGGTCCGGGCGGAGAAAGGCCGTGATCTCGCGTGGACACTGCAGGAGGTGATCGACCGCACGCGAATACCGGACACCGAACGTTTCTCCACTCGAACGGAAGGTAAACCGTTCACTTTCCACACCTACGAGAGCGGGAAAGTCGAGATCGTATTCAAAGAGCACGAAGGTTGGCGCTTCAGCACCACGACCGTCGCCGCGCTGCCGACCGTTCTCGACGAGATATCGGAAAAGGAGAAAGTCGAAGGGGCCGACCAGGCCGAAACGGCTCGCCTGCCTATTCACTTGCGGGTGCGCGGCATGATCCCGGCCCAATGGAAAGAGCAGAGTTTCGTTCTCGAACACTGGCAGTGGCTCGGCATCTTCGCCATCATCCTCGCCGGCATCGTCCTCGATAAGCTCGTCTCGTTACTGCTCAGCGTATTCGTCAGGATTTGGCGCACGCGCTTCGCCAAGGGCTCGTTTCGTGAGATATCGGATTCGATCCTGCGGCCGTTCGGCCTGATGGCCATGGCCTTCGCCTGGTGGGCGGGTTTGAACATGCTCGGCCTCCCCGCCGAGGTACTGGTGATCCTGCTGGTGTCGGTCAAGTTCCTCGCCTGCTTATCGACCGTCTGGGGCGCCTACCGGCTTGTCGACCTTATCGCCGCGTTTCTCAAAGATGCAGCGGCGAAGACATCGAGCAAACTCGACGACGCGCTGGTGCCCTTGGTCACCAAGACGATGAAGGTCTTCGTCACGGTGATGGGGATCGTGTTTATCGCCGATAATCTCGACATCGACGTGACCAGTCTGCTGGCGGGACTGGGCCTCGGCGGCCTCGCGTTCGCGCTCGCGGCGAAAGACGTCGCCGCCAATTTGTTCGGCTCGGTTACGGTGTTGCTCGATCAGACGTTTCACGTCGGCGACTGGGTCATCGTCGGCGACGTCGAGGGCTCGGTCGAGCACATCGGTTTTCGCAGTACGCGGATCCGCACGTTCTACGATTCGCAGGTCTCGGTACCGAATTCCACGTTGATCACCGCGAGCGTGGACAACATGGGGAAACGTAGCTACCGCCGTTTGAGCTGCAAGCTATCGATCGCCTACGACACGCCGCCCGACCGGATCGAGGCATTCTGCGAGGGGATCCGCGAGTTGGTGCGCCAGCATCCCTACATGCGCAAAGACTACTACCACGTCTATCTCAATGAATTCAGCGCCTCGGCGCTCGAGATCCTGGTCTACGTTTTCTGGAAAACACCGGAATGGGCTACCGAACTCCGTGAACGGCATCGTTTTCTGATCGACTGCCTGCGCCTTGCCCAGCGCCTCGGCGTGGAATACGCCTACCCGACGCAAACGCTCTACATGAAACAGGCGGAATCCGGACTACTGGCGCCGGAAGCAGGGGAATTCACGCCGCCGAAGTCTCAGCAAGAGGCGTTCGCCCTCGGCCGCGAACAAGCGCAGTCGATCGTTGCGGCGACGACCGGGCTCGGGGTGGTGCCACCCCCGGTTGAAGCAGGCGGGGCCGGCAGCTCCGCGGATGGCGAGTAAGGTAGCAATGTGAAAGCGTCGTCGAGCGGGCCGGCGACACCAAGCGCGGCCGGCTCGCCTGAGAAACCATCAAGCACCCGGCGCCAACGCCGCTAACGCATCCCAATCTGGACCAGGCTGGCCGTCGGCGCGGATCGCCTGGATCACGACCTGATCGGCGCCCTCAGCGAAATATTGTTCCAATTTCGCCCGGATCTCGTCTGCTTCGCCCCAAAGAACCATCGCGTCCATCAAACGATCGCTGCCGCCGTCTTTGACGTCGTCTTCGGTAAAACCCAAGCGAAGCCAATTCTTGAAGTAGTTCGGCAACGGCATATAGGGCTCGAGTGCGGCTCGAGCTATCGCCCGCGCCTGCTCGGCATCGGTACACAAGCACACCTTCTGCTCGCAGATCACGGCGGCCTCGGCATTCATGTTGCTGCGCGAAATGCGGGCTTGGGCCGGGTTGATGTTATAAGGAAAGGCACCTAGGGTACGCTCGGCCGATAGCTTCGACATGTTCGGTCCGAGCGCGGCGAGCACGACCTTTTTCTCATCGGGAGCGCCGCCCATCACTTCCCAGGCCTTGTCCATGGCGTCGAGATAGGCACGCATGGTCGCCACCGGTTTCTTGTATTCGTGACCGCGCACATCGGACACGAGCGGCGCGTGAGAAACTCCGAGGCCGAGAACGAAGCGGCCGCCGTATAGTGCATTGAGCGAGTTGTGACCCATCACCGAAGCCGCCGGATCGCGGGCGTAAATGTTGGCGATGCCGCTCCCGACAACGAGTTTTTCACTGTGGCCGAGTAGATAACCGCCGATCGCAAACGGCTCGTAATTGAATGCTTCTGGGTACCACAGCGTTGAATACCCGAGTTCTTCCACGCGCCCGGCCAGCTCCGCGAGCTGAGCCGCGTCCATCACATCGGTAAAGCTGAAGACACCGTATTTTCCGAATTTCACTAGACGCCCTCCCGTTGGTTTTCGAGGGCGGTAGGATAACCCGCGACCGGTGTTCGCGGTAGGCCGCACCCGGACTTTGTTTTCCCGAGCGCCGGGACTGGCGCGATTTCCTCAGGTAACGGGTGAAAACGGCGCCGCGAGGACGATTTTGTTCATCTGCCCTTGCAATGTTTCTTTGCGTCCCCGCGGCGGCCAGAACCCTTTCGCTACCGCCTCGGCCCGCACCGCGGCCCGGTGATCGAGACTTTCGAAGGCCCAGATATGCACGAATTTGAACAGCGCGCCGACGTCCGTGTGCATCGCCATTACCAGCGGCGACAACGCCAACCGTTTCGGCAGCGCTTTTTCCCAGTTTCGATATACCTCGTCGATCATGCCCGGCAGGATCCGGTACTCACGCCATTCGAAAACCGGCCCGAGGGCGCCCGAGGCCATCGTCGGCGAGAACGGTGCGGGAATGAAAATCTCCGCCTTCATCTGCTCGACCAGGTGCTTCACCTTCGGCGGCCAGGCATACTTTTTCTCGCTGGCGGCGCGCGCGCGCTTTTTGACGCGCTCGTTTGGATCTTTAAACGGCCAGATGTGGATCACTTCGTTCAACGGCCCGATATCGGTGTAGAAAAAACCGGCGAGTCTGGATAGCGCCCGGCGCTTCTCGTACGCCTTGCCGAACAGGTCGACAAACTCGGGGACGCCGCGCGGTTTCAATTGATACGTGCGAACTTCGTAGATCATGTTGATTTCCTGTTAGGGTTCCTTCGGCTATTCTCAAGACTGTCGCTACCGCGAGCTGCCTCATCATAACGAAACCCCAATACCGGTCCAACGCCGCGGTCTCACGGGAATCGCTCGATCCTTGCAATAGCGTGCGCAAGCTGTTGCCATAGGCGCCCTCGCGAATACCGAACCGCTTCGATACGCTGATCTAAAGAGGTGCCAATTGCTTTCTAAAGAACACCGCGGCGACGCAATCGCCGCGAAGCCCACGCTCGCGCGCACACGCCGGATCGCCGATATTCTGTTTGTCGTGCAAATAAGCTGCGCGGTCGGTTTCGGTGTCGCCCAAGGAGTGTTGATGATGACCACCACCGAGGGTGTCAGCATTTCCTGGCTGTCTTTCTGGGGCATATTCCTCTTGATCAACCTGTCGCTGTCGTACCGCGCGCACCGCATACAGCCGAGCAGAGTCACCCTTCAAACCGTGATTACCTATGCGACCTGGACTACGGCCATGTTGCTGGATACGGCGATCTACCTCTGGCGGGACGCCATGATCTGGACACAGATCGACACCTGGACCGCGATCTTTGCGTTCGCGGGTATCTCCGTGACGCTGTTTGTCGGTTACCGGCATAAACTCACCATCACCGATCCGCTGGTGCGCGGCTACCTCGCGGTATTTTTCAAGGGCGTTCCGCAACTGACTCTTGCCTACAACATTCTCATGGTCGGCGGCGCCGGCGTCTCGATCTTCGGGATCCTCACCGGACACATCACAATCTGCAGCCGTCTCGGTCAGGTCCTGATGTCGCTACGCGAAGCCGGTTGGGACCGCAACCGGCAGGGCTCCGCGATCAGCGAAATCGCCAACGAAGGCAGTTGGATCGTGACGACGATTGCCTGGTTTATGGTGGTTTAGCCCGCAGTTCGATGCGGACGATCTTTGGCACCGCGTCCGGCATCGAAGAATACGTCGTCCATACGTCACCACTCGACCCGTCGATCGCGATATGCCGGGGATAGGCGGGCTCTGTCGGCAACGGATAACGATCCCAGACGGCGGTCGCGGGGTCAAAACGCAGAAGCATGCTGCCCAACGCCGCCGTCACCCACACGTGGCCGGAATTCTGATCGACCGCAACGTCGTACGGACCGAGGCTGGGGAGCCCCAGCGAATGGCGAGTAAACGCTTTGGTCTCGGGCGCGAACCGGGTCAGCGTGCCGGTATTGAACTCCGGGATCCAAACCGTACCGTCGGGACCGATCCCGAGCCGGCGCGGGCCGGAGTTGACGTGCGGCATTTCGAATAATCGCGCGCCGCCGCCGCGACTGTCGAAGCGGAAAAGCTTGTTCGCCGCGAGCATCGTGCCCCAGACAATATCGTCGCGATCGACCTGCAGACCGTACAATAAGGGCAAACCCTCCTGCGGCGTCAGCCCCGCGGTGGGGATCTGATACAGCGTAACTTTTCCGGTCGCGGGATCGATGCTGCCGATGCGCTCGGTGGCGGAGAAGTAGTCGTTGAACCAGAGCTTGCCGGCGGAATCTACCTCGATGCTGTGGGGATACAGTCCGACGTGAAAAGTTTCTATCGCACCGTCGGTTGGGTTCAATCTGACCACCGACTCCGTACCGCCGAGGAGCACCCATAACATGCCGTCACGATCGAAGGTGAGCGCGCGGACCTGCCCCATGCGCTCCGGACTTTCGTTGACCGCGTAGGACTGCGTTTCACCGCTACCCGGAACGATCGCCCAGACAACGTTATTGTAGAAAGCGGTGATCCACACACGCCCGTCAGGACCGATGGCGATATCGTGTGGCAACGACGGGGTTTCGGGTACGGGGTACTCGGTGATCCGCGCCGCGAGCACCGCGCCTTTCGCCGCGGTCCCCGGGCGCAACTCAGCAATGTGCCGCGCGTCCAGATGCTCTGCCAACCACGCTGCATAGCGCTCGTCGTCAAAGTCCGGGGGCGTCAAACCGTAGACGTCGATCGAGCGCATCAGCGTGATGGCGTCGAGCCAGCCGGCCGACGTCCGCGGGACCTCGTCGGGCATTACGCGGCCATACGAGATCTCGTGGCAGCTGGTACAGTTGAGCAGGAATTCGCGCTTCATCTCACCGTCCGGCAACAGACTCAACCAGTGCGCGCTCGACAGCCGGCGCCGGTAATCGCTCGCCGGGACCGCCTGGAAATCCGCGCGCGCGATCTCTCCGCCGCCGATCGCCAGCGTTCGCCTCGGTGCCGATCGTCCCGGTATCTTGGCCTCGACCTCATAGGTTCCCGGGTCCAGCGAACCCAAGTAGTAAGCCCCATCGTCGCCGCTGAATACGGTGGTTTCGATCCCGCTCGCCACCGCCCTGGCCGTTACCATCGCGCCGTCGAGGGCTTCGCCATCGGTCCGGACGTGACCGCTTATCCGGCCGTCCATGGCCGCGGCGGAGCCGGCGAGGGCCATACAGAAAAGTCCCGGCACGAGGCGACGCAAGGGTGAGATCCGAATACCCTCGGCCGTAGTCCCCTTGGACCCAAGGGCGCGGCGCAATTGACAAAAAAGCAATGCGCTCACCGATCGGTAATCGATGGATAGTCTTGCCGGTCGCCGCACGGTGCCGCCCCGGCCTTGACCACGGCCAAATCAAGCACGAACCGCAATAAGCGCATATTCGGATCCGCGTCGGCTATTATCGGTTTTCCGTTCGAGGTGAAAGTGCTCATCTGCGCATCCGCCTATGATCGAAGCAATCGTGAAAGGGGCCAACCCGCCGGCGCCAGCCCGACGGTTCGAAGTGCTATCGTCGGGTATTATACTGTGCGTCATATGAAGGAACCTCTGATCAATTCTGGGACGCTCGCCCGGACCGGGGAGCATGGGGACAAAAAGATGAAACTTTCGATAGATCGGTATAGAGCATTGCGAACGGCCGCTGGCGCTTTGCCAGACGTTCCACCGTGCCTACTGACAGAACCGCGCGCCACCGATGTCTAAGGAAGCGCGATCTGACGGCATCCGACTCTCGCATCGAGGACAGCGGCTGGTCGACTCGCCGAAGATTCCCGCCTACATTGCCGAGCACTTTGCACGTGCCGGTCAAGCTTGGGACCCGCAACTGCGGCCCGACGGCTACGTCAGCCTGTGCATTGCCGAGAATAAGCTGCACAACGACGACCTGATCGCGCGGCTGGCTGATTATGAAGTGCCGGCGCCAGCGCTGGGCTACGACGCGATGACCGGGAACCCCGAATTCCGGCGGCGCCTCGCGTCCTTTATGGGACGCAGCTTCCTCGGCAGAACATTCGATGCAGACCAAATCGCGGTGCTCGCGGGTGCCGGCTCGGTCCTGGAGATACTCTGCTACGCGATCTGCGACACTGGTGACGGCGTGCTGATCCCTACTCCCAGCTACGCGGGGTTTTGGCCCGATCTAGAAATGCGAGACGAGCTGAACATCGTGCGCGTGGACTGCACGAGCGAGGACGATTTTCAACTCACGCCGGAACGTCTCGATGCGGCCATGGACTCGGCCGAGTGTCCTGTTACGGCGCTTCTTTTTACCACCCCCAACAATCCACTAGGACGGGTGTACACGGCCGATGAATTGCGCGAGGTCGTCGCGTGGACGGAACGGCGCGGCATTCATCTCATCGTCGACGAAATCTACGCCTTGTCGGTTTTCGGGGAGCGCGAATTCGTGAGTGTCGCGTCCCTGCGACCCCATTTGGGCGACGGGGTGCATGTCGTCTGGGCTTTCTCCAAGGATTTCGGGGCCAGTGGTTTGCGCTGCGGCGTATTGGTGAGCGAGAACCGAGCCGTGATCGAAGCGGTAGGGGGCCTGGCATACTGGTCGGCCTGCTCGGGCCACACCCAGCATCTGCTCTCGGAACTGGTCGCCGATGAGGCGGCCGTAGACGCGCACGTTGCGGGCATGCAGCACAAGCTCGGGCAGGCGTATCGAAGGGCAACGGGAGCGCTCGATGCGGTCGGTGTCGCCTACCTTCCGGCGGAGGCGGCACTGTTCCTGATCTGCGACCTTCGCGCCTACCTCGACGCCCCGACCTGGGAAGCCGAGCGGGCGCTGTGGCGACGGATCCTGGAGGAAGCAAACGTCAATCTCACGCCCGGCGAAGCATGCAGGATCAGCGAACCGGGCTTTTTCCGCCTCTGCTACGCCTCGGAAAGCAGCGAAGCGGTCCAAAACGCTATTGAGAGGCTCGGGCGGGTGCTGACGTCGGCTATGATGTAAGCGCCGCGCACTGCGGTGCAGCCCCCGAAATGGACGTTTTCGGGACCAAAGTTGGAAAAAAAGCATTTCTACCCGCCGCTATCGGAATTTCGTTACCCGGCGCAGGATCCGGTATCATTGTTAAATTCCGTTACAAGGACCTCGAAAACCGAATGGCCTGGAAGTTCAGGATAAAGGACCACGATTCCGGCTCCATTTCCGAGCAGACGCTGGACCAGCAGGCCGTGCATATCGGACGTGATTCGAACAGCGACGTCAGGCTCCAGCACGACCGCGTATCGCGTCGACATCTCGAAATAAAAAAAAGCGAATCCGGCGGTATCTCGGCGACGGACTCCAGCAGTAACGGCAGCTTCGTACACCAGGATGGCCAGTGGGTTCGTATCGAAGGCACGGTCGAGCTGCCGCTACTGTCGATCCTGCGCGTCGCGAACTGGACTATTCAAGTCGATGAGGTCACAGCCGAACCGGTCGAAGTGGAGGCCGAGCAAACGTGGGACCAATCGGTGATGATCCCGGTCGCTAATCTGGGCCAGCGAACCGAAGCCAT
>PVBE011129082.1_pt1 | contig 26232 bp, 23 predicted proteins | sample 1631181 | NCBI WGS metagenome assembly PVBE01 (sample SAMN08397723, study PRJNA350692) | Marine metagenome, whole genome shotgun sequencing project. | isolation source: water | place: Pacific Ocean | collected 2012-04 | reverse complement strand
GAGAACAGTCATCGATAGAGCAACGGGCAAGCAGGTCAACGATCCGAAAACAGGCAAGCGGAACTGGATAATAAAGGGTCCGACGGATCAGTTCGTGGCCTCAATGGTCTACGCCGACGACGTGTTCTGCATCACCGGCGGATTTCCGACGCTGCACACGCTGGGCATAAGCCCGAAGGGCAAGGTGCTGTGGCACAAGACCAAAGAGACCAGCTACGTACCGTCACCCATCGCGGCGGGGAAATACTTCTTCGTCGTGGGCGATAAGGGATACGCAAGCTGTCTGGCGGCGAAGACGGGCAAGGTCATGTGGACCAAAAAGCTCGGCCGCCATCACAGCGCCAGCCCGGTGTCAGCCGACGGTAGACTCTACTTCCTCGACGACAACGGCGTGATGCACATCATTAAAGCGGCGCCCAAATTCCGCCTGATAACGAAAAACGCCCTGGGTGAACCCTGCCGCGCATCACCTGCAATATCGAACGGAAAGATCTTCATCCGCGGAACAAAAAACCTCTACTGCATCGGGAAGTAGCGGACCGGCCGGCGGCGGGCGCCTTAGTCTTCCATATCGCGGGTAAAGTCCTCGTACACCAGGTACTCGGTGTCGCGGTCGCCGAGGAGTTCGATAAGCAGCGGTTTCACTTCGTCTTTCCAGGACAACTTGCCAAGTCCGGCGCCGATTTTCGGCAGGTGAATTCTGTCTAAACCGTTCGAATCGGCCCACCGGGACATCTTTCTTAACGCTTTCCTGAGGTATGACAGCTTCGCGTGATACATGTCCGGTTGCGTGGCCAGGTATACAAAGCCCGGCCGATCGTCTGCGGGCTGGTGCGTCCAGATTGACCCGCCCCTGAATGCGCCAGAGCGGCAGTGCTTCTTGAACGCGGACTGCACGTCGGGCCATTTCTTCGATATCTTCAACGCCAGTCCGGTCCCCAGGCCCTCTTGATTGCCCTCGGCGACACCTTGTGCGATGTATCCGTCAGCCGCCTTCAGAATGTCGCCCGATACGAATTTGATCATGTCATGTCCAGAACAGAGCCTTAAATCCGACACGCGCTTCACGCGCCGGTCTTGTGCATTGTAACAACTTTTCCGTCATCCACTATTATCACGAGCTTTCGGCCGGCGGACTTGCCGCAGATCCTACCGCTAAAACGCACCCGACCGTCCAGGGGCGAATAGTGATCCCAGTCGAGGCTTTCGCAATCACGGTCATGGACCAGCGCCGTGTCGTCAGGGGCGGGACAGCAATAGACGCTGTGCAGAACCACGCGGCGGTCAACTACTTTGAATTCAAACGCCATCCCCCTGTAACAAGCCGTGCAGTGGGTATGTTTTTCCAGCTTAATCGCCCCGGCGTTATATATCCGCTTGAACCACGGGCGCGTTATCTGAAACTCAACGCCGTCGACCTCTATCGTATCTCTAATCTGGCGTGTCATGATTACCGCTCTGATTGCAATTCAGTGAACCACATAGCCCCTTGTCATACCGCTGGAGGGTCGAGTGCTTCAATTCTGGACAGGTCCTGGTCGCCCGCGCCGTCGGTTAGGCATTCCTGGTATATGTACAATGACTCGGCCAATTCGCTCATTCTATCCGGTTTTGTGTTCGTTGTCGGCTTCTCGCTGATCGTCTGGTCTATCTTCCAACGGCTCACTGGCCATGAGTTCTTCCCACCTTGCTACAACCATATCGGTGTAGTTCTTCTGATCGATATCGTAGGCGCCCACCGAGAAACCGTCGTTCATCTCGACAAGAGCGGTCCGCCCGGACGACAGAACGCCAAAATCGATCGCGTATCCGGCGTGGGATTCGCCGCTGGCGTCGAGCGCGGCTACGGCTTGTGCAACGATATCCTCGTCAAGTTCCACGTCCCTGTCGCCCTGGTAGAAGTCTATCGCCAGTATCTTTGAATTTGCGACGTAGACTCTGTATTCGCTTCGCCATGAAACTACTTCCGAGCAGAACACGGTCTCGTTTCTGGACACCTGTATCCGGTAAAAGTCCGGCTCGCTTTGGGCTACCAAGCCGGTAAAGCACTTCTTCCTGCCCGAAGGCTTCACAAACACCGCCGAATGGGCGCCGCAGGTGAAAGATTGCTCGACTTGGCCGAAGCTGCTGGTCCAGATTCTCCTGTGGAGCAGGTGCTCCAGCGCTTTGGGGTAGTCGTTGTTCGGCGGGATTGGAATCCCCAACTGCTTCAACGCGCCGAAGGTGCAGTCCATATCGCCTACAACCAGGGTCTGCCTATCGAGGGGCAGTTGGCGACGGCGTATCTTCTTGATCGTGAAGGTCTGAAACTCAACGCCCCGTTCGGCCAGTTCAGCAGCAACCAACGCCGACTCATGTCGGAGCCTGCCGCCGCCGCTTTCTTCAATGAATGCTCTTTTTATCACTCTGCCTGGCCCAATTGCTGAACGTGCGCAACAACCCCGTCGGGTCATTTATAGAGGAGTGTTTTCTGCATGACAAGTGATTTCCATCACTCCGCAACCCAGCCGGCGTCGCGGTCAGTCCACCGCAAGCGGATGTGCTTTGTCGTAGACTTCTTTCAGGCGCTTGGTGGTAAGGTGGGTGTAGACTTGCGTGGTCGACAGGCTCGAATGCCCCAGCAGTTCCTGGACGCTCCTGAGATCCGCTCCAGCGTTTAGCATGTGGGTTGCGAAGCTGTGCCGAAGCGTGTGCGGGCTCACTCCCGGGTCGATCCCCGCCTCGAGCAGGTATTTGTCGAGTTTGCGGCGGACGCTACGGTCGGATATTCGCGAACCGTGCTTGTTTACGAACAACGGGCCGGTCCGCGATGAGCTGCGCATCTTCAGATACTGCCCTATCGCGGCGATCGCCATGGACCCCAGCGGGCAGAGGCGTTCCTTTTTGCCCTTGCCAGCGATCCTGACAACCTCGGAGAACTCGTCGAGGTCTTCGATGTCCAACCCGACCAGTTCGCTGACACGCAGCCCGGCCGCGTAGATCGTCTCAATTATCGCCCGATCGCGAGCCCCAAGCAGCGATGCGGTGTCCGGTGCGGCTAGTAACGCTTCTATCTGCTGAATATCAAGGCACTTAGGCAGTCGCTTGTCCTGTCTGGGTGTGCGAACTACCGAAACCGGTGAGGCGGTCAGCTTGTCGATCTTGACCAGGAATCGATAGAAACTCCGTATTGCAGCGAGTTTACGTGCAATTGTAGACTTCGACAGACCGCTGTTCCGCAGCACCGCGAGCATTGCGCGGACCTCAAGCGGACCGGCGGACAGTATACGGGCGTTCATTTCGCCTTGCGGCGGGAAGTCGTCAGGCAGAGGCAGGTCGTCAGCCGACATTTCACTGGTCGAACCGTCGGCCGCGAGAAAACGACAGTAACCAATCAGATCGCTCCTGTAACTCTTGACGGTATGTGCCGAGAAATTGCGTTCGCTGTCGAGGTATTCGATAAACTGCGAAATGAGTTTTAGTTCAGCCATCAGCCTTCCCTGGCAATATTATGTCATTTTCTCCGCCGGGTCCGTGGCGATTATGACAATCGTTGTTCTCTATTTCTGCTTGATCGAAGGTACGGGAACACCGCTGTCGCCGGTAGCCGCGTTTTGGGCTATCCGGAAGCTCATGGTCGCCGCATCCAGCCAGTCAATATTGTACTCGTCGCTCTGGGCCAGACCCATTATGTGATCGATCGTCTCGTGCTGCATATCGCGTCTGTAGCGAAAGATATAGTGATGTCCATCTTTCGCGAAGTTAATGGTGTTGGTCGTCATGTCTGTTGTCCTGTCTGCTGGTTTTGAGTCTGCGGCGGTCCTGCAATGCTATTATCGGACTTATGCGGGTTTAACTGCAGTTACGCGCCCAGGTGATTTCACATTTATTGCAAAAGCGTCTTTTGCGGGTCAATTACCAGAGTTGTCGACTGTATTTTCGCGGTCCGAGTGTGTAAGATGTCGTGTCGATGGTTAGTACACCGATCATCCCGCTTGGTTTCCTGGCCATTGCCCCCGAACATTCCGAAATACTGTTATGGGGCTCGCTAGGCGTTGTCGCCGTCCTGTTTCTGGGATTCGCACTGCTGTGGCTTCGCAGGAAGTATCACCCGGTCAACATGACGGACCAGACGCCTTCGATGAGTTTTTCGATGCAGAGCGTCGAGAAAATGCGGGATGACGGAGTAATAGACGATGAAGAATTCCGACGTCTGCGGGCCTTGGCGCTGGGACTGGCGCCGCCTGACGGCGATAGCGAGAATTCTACCTTAAGTAGCCCCTCCGATGTTGACGATGGCACAGAAGAGCTCGATTCAGATAACGAGCAGCAAGATTAGAAGGAAAGTATATGAGTTCATCCCGTTCAGGTTCAGGTTCAGGCCCTAAAGGCGTCGGAGGCGACGACGGCGGTCGACGCGGGCACAAATGCAGCTTCTGTCACCGCAACACCGACGAAGTAGGTCCGATAGTCGAAGGCCCCGACGGCGTCTATATCTGCGCCAACTGCGTGGACCTCTGCCAGAATATTATCCGCCAGGAGCAGCGCCGGACGACCGAATCGACCCCGATGTTCACTTCGATACCCACGCCCAGGCAGATTCACGAATTCCTGGAACAGTACGTTATCGGCCAGGACCACGCAAAGAAGGTGCTCGCAGTCGCCGTACATAACCACTACAAGCGATTGACGCACGCTGATCTCGAAGACGCCGGCGATATCGAGATCGAAAAATCTAACATACTCATAATCGGACCCACAGGATGCGGAAAAACGCTGCTGGCCAGGACCCTGGCGCGAGTGCTTAACGTTCCGTTCGCCATCGGTGACGCGACCACGCTCACCGAGGCCGGGTACGTGGGCGAGGACGTCGAGAACATTCTGCTGAAGCTCCTGCAGGCCGCCGACTATGACCTGGAAGCCGCAGAACGCGGAATCATCTACATCGACGAGATCGACAAGATCGGAAAGACCTCTCAGAACGTCTCGATCACTCGGGACGTCAGCGGCGAGGGCGTTCAGCAGTCACTGCTGAAACTGCTGGAAGGCACCACGGCGAACATCCCGCCCCAGGGCGGACGAAAACATCCCGAACAGCAGTACATCCAGCTCGACACCAGGCAGATTCTGTTCATCTGCGGCGGTACGTTCGACGGGCTGGAGGACATTATCAAGAAACGCCTGGGACGACAGCTCATCGGTTTCGAATCAGAAGAACTCGGCGACGATACGCTGGCCCAGCAGACAAACCTGCTGGCCCAGACCGTGCCCGAAGACCTGGTGCACTACGGTATGATCCCCGAACTTATCGGTCGCCTGCCGTGCATCACCACCCTGGGCGGCCTGGACGAAGACGCGATGATCAACATCATGACCCAGCCGCGAAACGCGCTGGTTAAACAGTATCAGCGCCTGTTCGAGATGGAAGACGCCGGCCTGGAGTTCACCGACGAGGCGATGAAGGAGCTGGTGAAACTCGCCCTGGAGCGAAAGGTCGGAGCCCGCGCGCTGAGAAGCGTGATGGAATCACTCATGCTCGACCTTATGTACGACCTGCCCGAGACCAAGAAGAAGAACGATACGTTCGTTATCACGGGCGACATGGTCGCCGGACGCGTGGAAGCGACCCTTGCATCAGCGAAAAAGAAGACCAGGAAGTCGAAAAAAGAAAGCGCGTAAAAACGGCGCGGCGATTGGCGACATATCAAAGCCGCCCGGAGGCGGGCCGGGGGCTTCATGAGCGGCATGATGAACGACAAACAGATTAAGCGATGGGAGAAGATCAGGCGATCGGGGCGATTGTCATTCATCTGGATCAGGTGCGCGACGGTCTGGGGATTACTCACGGCGATACTCTGGTCAGCCATGATGCAAGTAGGATATCCGCAAGGGAATATCTGGCGGAGATTCCTGTTGGCCTGCGCGGGGTTTGTGTTGGGAGGATACTTCCTGGGCGTGATCCTGTGGCGGGCCAACGAGAAGAGATACAAAGCCTTCCAGGACCAGAGCCCCCGCGAACAAGCCCGCAAACCCGACGCCCTGGAAAGCTGACCGGCCGGCGACAACGACACTTGCCAAACGAGAATCCGTTTGCCCTGATCAATCTTGCGACATAGTTGACACGGCCTGTCGCGGCGCGGGATACTGACCGCATGGCCGGATGGTCCAGTCAGGCGACTGATCCGAAGCATTAGGCAGGGGACGGAATCATGCATAAATCGCCGTGGTTCAGTGTTGCGTTTGTAATGTTCATGTCGGCTGGGGCGATCGGTGCAGCCGAACCGCTTGCCAAGGACCTCTCGGGGCGCGACCTTATGCATTCAAACTACGCCGGATGCGATCTGCGCAATGCGAAGATTCGGAATGCTGTTCTGTCGCACACAAATTTCTCCAACGCCGATCTCCGCGGGGCGGATCTTACAGGCTCGGACCTGGCGATGGCTGATTTCTCCGGTGTTGACTTGCGCGGGGCGAATCTGACCGATGCGAGACTGGATCGCATGAATCTTGACGGCGCAGACTTGCGGAGTGTGATCGGTTGGGCCACGGTGGATCTCGGTTTTGGGGAAGGCATCAGCGTAAAAGGCGTCAACTTCTCCGGGTTGGATCTGCGTAACGGAAGAATCTGGGGCTGCTCTTTTGAAAAGGCGAACTTCTCCGGAGCGGACCTGCGTGAGGCGATGATCGCAAGCCGCTCTTTTGAGAAAGCCAACTTCACCAATGCGAATCTGACCGGGGCCACACTGGTCGGACCGTTTCAAGGCGCCTTGTTCGACGGCGCCAAGGTAAACGGCGCCCTGATGCTCTCGACCAGCGGCCTGGAACCGTTGAGCGAGGACCTTAGTAAACGCGGGGCGATCGTCACAGGCAAAGACTTCGCCGATGCGGTCAGATCCGGCCGCGACTTCAGCGGAGCGCACCTTGAGGATGCAAACTTACAAGATCTTGACCTTAGCGATGCGAAGCTCAGAGGAGCCAGTCTACGCCGGGCGCACCTCGATCGCACCCGGCTGGACCGGGCGGATCTTCGTCAAGCGCTTCTTCCATACGCCAGCATCATCCACACGCGATTCAATGGCGCCGATATATCGGGAGCCTATTTCGCCTGCGCCTCGGCCGCAGGGGCGAGTTTTGAAGATGCGAAACTCGTTGGCGCCAGGATCAGCAGTGCATATTTCACCGGCGTCAATCTGCGTAATGCGGATCTCACCAAAGCCAGCCTGGCGTACGCCGATTTGACAGGATCCGATCTGACCGGGGCGATCCTTGACGATATTGACGTCCAGGCCGCGATACTCGACGGTGTGAAAGGCCTGGATCCTGAAAAGCGGCGAGAGCTGCACAAACAGGCTGGCCGCTGGTCCTACGAGTTTCACAGGGATCTCGATCGGTTCCTGGAGACCTGCTCGCTGCCGCTGCACATATTGTTAACGCTCATAACAATAGTGTTGACGTGTATCGGATTACGCACCGGTTTCGCACGCCCGGGCTACATAGCCTTACTCGCAGTTAACATCGTCGCCGCTAGCGCCATACCGGGCGGCCTGATGTTGGCCGGGAGCGGGTTTGCGGGGATCTTCCTGTTGCTGGGTATGATTCAGTTCCTGGGCGTTGTGTTCCTCGGGGCGATAATCGTCGGCGCGTTCCACATCATCAGATACGTGATAATACCCCCTCGCAACAAGCCTGGTCTGGCCGCAAGCGCCGCGTTGCTTACGATTGCGAATGGCTTTTTCGTATTCCACATATCACGAATGATAGTCGAGGCGCTCTGATTCCAACACACGCCGCATGTGCGGGATAAATAAGAAGAGCCCCAACCCGTCGCCGGGTTGGGGCTCTTTTATTGTCGCGACGGGATTTCTATTCCATCGTCGGTTTTACTACTTCGCCCTTTACCTGGGCTTCGATGTTGTCGTACGAACCGAAGAAGTCGGAGTTCGCGTCTAGCCAGAGCGTTATGCGGTGCATGTCTTCATCCGGCAGTTTCAGCTTGTTGTGACCCTTGGCGAGCATCTGGTAGAGCTTGGAGGCTCTGGCGCCGAACTGGCCCGGGATGGTCCGCGGCGTGGTGAATACGTGGTTGTTGAAGAAGAACGCGTACTTGCGCAGGCTGTTGTAGGAGTTGAAGAATCTCGGGCCTACTTTGCCCCTGGTCAGGTCCGGGCACTTCTTGCCCTTGGCCTTCTGCTCGGTATGGCACTTGATGCAGTGCTTCTCGAGAATCGGCTGGACGAGGATCGGATAGCTGAACGGTTTTGTGCCGGCTACTTCCGGCTTGATGTCGACCGCAGGTTTACGCATCGCCATCGGGAACTTGCTCATCGGACCGCGGGCCTTGCCGCGAGGTTCGTGGCAGCCCTGGCAGATGAGCCTTTCGCCCGGCTGGATGTACGTCGCCGAACGCATTGACTGGACAGCCAGGCCTTTGTCGTCGATCGCCTGGAAGTAGACCGGGATGTTGACTGGCAGGTTGAAGTATGCGCTGCCGTCTTCAGCGACCGGGGCGGTTCCGAGAATCGCTCTAGCCGACTTCTGGCTGCCGAAACCGATCGCCGGACGATGGGCGTACGGCGTGGTCTTGGGCAGAAGTTGGATGATGCGGATGTGCTTGATCTTCACGCCTTCGGGGAACGGCTTGAGGCTTTCGTAAACATTGATCAGGCCGACTTGACCGGTCTTGGGGATGAGTTTGGGATCGACGGGCTTGAACTTCTCGCCCGGCGCCAGCGGTTTGGCCAGGAAGGTCTGGTGCGGGACGATTCGCGGCATCTTGCGGGCCCGGAAGGGGATCGGATCGAGGCACGAGATGTCCGGATCGCGGTAGATCAGCTCCTTGTTGCCGAACGCGTCCAGCAGGTAGATGCCGTAGTTGTTGGCCACGCCTGCGTTCGAGCGCGAGTCTTTGTCGTATACGCAGAGGTAGAAGTATTCGCTCAGCGGCCAGGTTCCGGCGTAGTTGGCCGGCGGGCCGTGCGTTCCGATCTCGGATTCCGGGAACAACTGGTCCGGCGTGATTCGCTTCAGCGGCGCCATCGCGTCGTCGTCGGGCACCTTCGGATCGATCAGCACCAGCGAACCGTAGGCCTGTCCGTGATGGCAGGCGGCGGTGGCGGTAAGCTTGTGCGAACCGGGTATCGAACGGATCGTGATTTCAAAGTGAGGACGAACTCGCGCCGACTTTGCGAAGTTGCCGTGGATGGCGCGAGCGTCGCGCCCGTCAGGGGTTGTGGTCCACGGGTGGTGCGCCTGGTTGAATCCGCGGTCCACGTAGTCCCAGCGTGTGTAGACGACCATGCCGTTGTTGTCGATGCTGGGCTGCCATTCATTGGTCTCGTGGTGCGAGAGGCGTACGATGTCGCTTCCGTCGCCGTTCATCGAGTGGAGGGTGAAGCTCGGGACGGGACGTCCATGGCAGCGACCGTATCCGCCGCGGCGTTCTGAGATGAAGATGACCCGGCCGTTGGGCATGAAGCACGGGTCGAAATCGTTTACGTTCCCGTCGGTAAGCTGCTTGAGGTCCGTGCCGTCGGAGTTCACGCGGAATATCTTCCACGTATTGTTTTCAGTCCACTGCCTGTAACGCAGGCGGTCTTTTTCCTCAGCCGCGATTTCGGTGAAGGCGAACAGGATTTCCTTGCCGTCATAAGACAGGTCCGGCGAGAGGAATCCGCCGTCGCTGGTGAGCTTCTTGCCTTTGAAACGCCCGTTGCCGCAGACCGATTTCTCGAGAATGTTAACCGCTTTAGGCGCGTCGGAAAACGCGTTTTCCAGGACGAACATCCCGCCGCCGCGAATCGCGTTGAACCCGAAGTACTGATCGCACATGTGGTTGCCGGTCTTCTCGGAGTTCGGATTAAAGTGGCGCTTGATGAACAATATCTTGTTGAAGTCCAGCAGCGGGTTGGAGAACGCCACTTTGCGACGAAGTTTCAGCGCCAACTTCATCAGGGACTCGCGCCCTTCGGCGTCGGTGATCTCCACCTTCTTGGCCGAGGCGGTTAATCTTTCCAGAACAGCTTTCTCGGCGGTAAGTTGCGGGGCCTTGTCCATCTTGGAGATGTATTCCAGCAGTGCGCCGGTGCGCCTGATCACCGCGTCGAGTTCGTCTTTGTCGGTCTCGGCCGGCAGCGAATGGATGTTCAGCACCTGGTCCGCTGAAGGCCACCTGTGGGCTTGTTTGCTTCGTCGCGTGCCGCCTTTGGCCCGTACGGCCCCGGGCGCCCTGACGGCCTTGGGCTTGGCTCCGAGCACTTTGAACTTCGCATCGGCCCAGTCGGTGTGATCGTGTCCGAAGTTATCGCCGCCGATGGTGACCACGAGGTCCAGTATCTTCACTCCGGTCAAGTTCGCTTCGATCAGTTTGGCGGCCTGGCCGCCTTTCATGATCCCGCTCTTGGCGACGACCTTCTTGTTGACGACGATCTGGAACTCGGCGGTGCCTTTCGTGCCGACTTCGTCATCGAGGCCGACCATCGCGCTGAACTTGGTGGTCTTTCCGTCCAGCAGAATGCGGATAACTCCCGGGGGGTGTGTGCCAACGCCGCGTTTGAACGCCTTGCCGGCGATCTTTATCGGATTGCGGTCAACGGATCTGTTCTTCTGCGAACTTCCCCATCCGGTGCTCGAAAGTTTCACGTTCAGCTCGTCGAGGTAGACGATCTTGGCCTTCGGAGCCGCCTGGAGCGGCGTGGCTGCAAAGGCGACAAGAATTGCGGCCAGTACGGTAACGGCGATAACGTTTTTGTTCATTATTCGGTTCCTGTTACTGAGTCGGCTATTTCGGTTACTTCCGATACGAGCGCCTGGGCGTCTTCGATCGACGGCGCCTCGGACATTATTCGCATGATAGGTTCAGTGTTCGACGCTCGGACCGAGACCCAGGCGTCTTCAAAATCGATCCGCAGACCGTCGGTGTCGTTCACCCTGGCTTCGAGCTGATACGAAAACACCTCCCGGGTAGCATCGATTATCTTTTCGATCGCTCCTTCAGGACACGGCTGCTTGGTCTTCAACATAACGTAGGACGGGATCTTAGCAACGAGCCCACTGAGACTAATGCCTGTTTCGGCCATATATTGCAGTACATACGCCATTGCTGTGAAGCTGTCTCGCACCGGCACGACCGAGGGCTCGATCATCCCGCCCCCGCCTTCGCCGGCGAGAATGCAGTTTCCTTCGAACATAGCGGAGATAACGTTAGCCTCTCCCGTGGGCGCTCGCAAAACTTTGCACCCGGCGGCCGCTGCGATATCGTCGACCATGCGCGAGGTCGACAGGTTCGTGGCGATATCACCCTTCCGCTTGGACAGCACAAACGCCGCCGCCAGCGCCAGGGTGTACTCCTCGCCGATGAACCGCCCGTTTTCGTCGACTATCGCCAGGCGATCGGCGTCTGCATCCTGTGCGAACCCGACCGCCGCGCCGTTTTGGCGCACAGCATCGCAGAGCTCGCCGAGGTTCTCTTCGATCGGTTCGGGATTGTGGGCGAAATCGCCGGTGGGCTCGGCGTTAAGGTGCACCAGCTCGCACCCGAGCTTTTCCATCAGATCGGCCGAGGCGATGCATCCGGCGCCGTTTATGCTGTCGAGCACGACTTTGAACCGCCCGGCCGCTATCGCTTCGACATCGACTATCGCCAGAACATCTTCGATATGCCGCTGCTCGGCGGTGTCGTCCTGCGACTGGCTCCCGCGGGCGTCCGGGCCGACCATGGCGAACTCGCCGGACTCCCAGATCGCCTTGAGCTTCATTGCATCTTCAGCCGTAAGACCCGTTCCGATCGGCTGGAGGAATTTTATGCCGTTGTACTGGATCGGGTTATGGCTGGCGGTAACCACCACGCCCCCGTCGGCGGACAGCTTGCTGGTCATAATCGCACCGCCCGGAGTCGAAACGATCCCCAGCGACGTTACGTTTACGCCGGTGTCGAGCAGGCCTTCGGTTATCGCCTGCTGCAGCTCGGGTCCGGACTGGCGGGAGTCCCTGCCGATAACAACACTCTTGCCCGCCCCCAGCATAGTCCCGAACGCACAACCGAACTGGCGCGCGATCTGCGGTGTCAGAGAAGAACCGACAATACCGCGAACGCCCGATACGGTGACCATTAATCTATCCATTACCGCAACTCCTGAACTCAAAAAATAGGACTGCACATTGTACAGGATTTGGAGCGAATTGGGAAAACTGTTCGTATATGTTATGCTATGGGCGATGGAGCGTCGGATAATACATGCTGACATGGACGAGTTTTTCGCGGCCGTCGAGAAGCTCGACAACCCTGCGCTGCGGGGCAAACCGCTGCTGGTCGGCGGCGACCCGACCGGGCGAGGAGTGGTCGCGACCGCAAGCTACGAAGCCAGAGCGTTCGGATGCCATTCAGCCATGCCAATGGCCCGGGCGCTCCGCATGTGTCCCGATGCGATCGTAATCCAGCCCCGCGGGTCAAGGTATCACCATGTCAGCGAAGAGATATTCGAAGTAATGGGCGAGTTCACGCCGCTGATCGAGCGATTGAGCATTGATGAAGCATTTCTGGACATCACCGGCTGCGAACGTTTGCTGGGCCCGGCGGACCGCGTGGCCGCCGACATTAAGACGCGAGTCAAATCGCGTACGGGCCTTACCGTAAGCGTGGGCCTGGCGCCGAACAAATTTCTGGCCAAGCTCGCCAGCGACCTGGAGAAGCCCGACGGGCTTACGATAATAGAGCCCGACAAGATCTGCGAAGTACTCGATCCGCTGCCCATACGCAAGCTCTGGGGCGTGGGTCCGGCGTCGGCCAGGCAGTTGGAGAAACTGAACATTCGCACGATAGGCCAGTTGCGAATCGCTCCGCATGACATGATCCGCACGTATCTTGGCGATGTCGGCGAGCATTTGCAGCGACTTGCCGCCGGGCTGGACGATCGCCCTGTTACGCCCGACTCCCAGGCCAAGAGCATCGGACAGGAACAGACGTTCCGCGTCGACATAGACGACATGGACGAGTTGACCCGTATACTGCTGGACCAGACCCAGCAAGTCGCCCGTCGACTCAGGCGAAGCGGTCTCAAAGCCCGAACCGTAACCCTGAAACTGCGATACGCCGATTTTACAACGCTGACCCGCTCGAACACTTCCGACCAGCCGACAGACGTAACCGAGCTGCTGTGGCGCCGGAGCCGCCAACTTCTGGAAACATGGTCCCGGGCGCACCATCGCCCGCTTAGACTGCTGGGCATGACCGCCTCAGGCCTGACAGGCCCGGGCGGAGTGCAAGGCTCACTGTTCAGCGACCCGTCGAACGACAAGCAGCAGCGTATAGACCAGGCCCTTGACGAAATCGCCAACCGCTTCGGCGACAACGCAATAAACCGCGGTGGCCCGAAATAAAACTTCTTCAACCTTACGCCGCAAAGCCGCCCCAGAGGGCGTCTATATCGCCTCGGCGCGTTTCATCAATTGCAGTGGAACGCCCCAGGGGTCGCGGAGCATCGCCATTTCGTCGCCCGAGTCGGCGACCTCGTAGTCGCTTACGATCTCGGCGCCGGCGGCGGCGAGATTCGCGACCGCGGTCGGTATGTCCGAAACGTAAAACGCCAGGTGCATGGTCGCCGGAGCCATCTGCGTGTAGTCGGGTATCCCGGCGTCCGGGTTCGTGTAGAACTCGAAGACCAACCGCCCGGTCGAGTCGGCCAGGTACCGCACCGACTCGCCGCTCCGCAGGACCTGCATGCCGAGGTTGTCGCAATACCACCGCCCCGCAGCATCTACCTCGGGTATGTTCAAGGCGGTGTGTTCGTGGCCGAATTCCGGGAGCTTGTCCATGTTACTTGCTCGGTTTGGTTGTCGCCGACGGTTTGCTGGTGGTCGTTGCGGCCGACATGTTCAGCTTGACCAGGCGGTTCTTGGTCATTCGCAGGACTGACAGTCGCAGTTCGGTCTTGCCCTTGATCGCCTTTTCAAACGCCGTAACGCTGCTGACGGCCTGGTCGTTTACGTGCGTGATGATCTCGTAGGGGCGTACGCCTCCGACGCCGGCTTTCGAGCCCGGCTCCACCGCCGAGACGATCACGCCGGGGTCCTTGGCGGTCTTCAGGAAGTAGCGGCGGACCTCATAGGTCATCTGCCGCACCGTCAACCCGACCTTGGTCGACTTGAACTTGGCGGCGGTGTGGTAGTGGGTCGGGCTGGCCACGACGGTGAACTTCTTCTTGATCTGCTTGCCGTCGGCGAAGAATGTGGCGGTGAACTTCTTGCCGAATCCCATGTCGGTGAGTTTTCGCGTCAGAAACGTCTCGGTCGGCTGCCACGGCGAGGGGAACTTTCCGTCCCAGTAGCGGGCCGGCAGGCTGTCCCATCTGGCCCAGGGATAGTTGGCGCCCGGTGCGTATTCGCGGGCCTTTATGTCGATCGGCTTTGAGTCGCCTTCGACCTGTATGTTCAGCATGACCCACGACATTTTCACGCCCGCCTTGGCGGCAGGCGAATCAGCGTAGACATACGAGACCACAGCGCCTATACGTCCGTCGCGCGTCAGATCTGAAACGTTGTTGGCCCGGGCCAGATCCCTGTTGAGCGGCTGGAGCACAACGCCCAGCCACGCCAGGCGATTCTCGTCCGACTCGGCCAGCGGAACGTTATTGGGGTCCACGTTTGCAGGCAGGTTCGCCAGCACCGGGTTGATCAGCGAAGTCGACGTGGCCAGCACGTTTCCGCTGCCGCTGTATCGATCTTCGGCCGACACTTTCGGCCGCCTGGCCAGCGGGAAGATCACCAGTGCTCCGTCGTCGTCGAACAGGAACGTGCTGGCCGCCTTCCCTTCAACGCTGGGGTAGATGTTCCGCTTCCATCCCAGCGCGAAACTGTTTATGCGATTGTGGGCGTAGTAGACCACCCGCTTTTCGCCCTGCAGCGTCACTTCGGCGGCCATCATGAGCTGATTGCGCAACGACCTGACATCCTTTTTCGAGAACTTAAGCGCCCCGTCCAGCGGCTTGGCCAGTTTGGCGATCAGGCACCCGTAGTCTTTGAGCGTGTGGCTGAACTTCGCTTCGATCGGCTTTGCGGCGTTGGGCGGATAGACGGTGATAGTCGCCAGGCGAGCGGTTACTTTGGGCTTGTAGTAGCCCAGCACCAGCACGGTGTCCTTGTCGACCAGCAGGCCTACGGCGTTCTTCTCGGTGCCCCGATCGCTGCTGCCGGAGTACTGCGACGAGGTGAAATCCTTCTTGGGGCTCCTGAAGTTAAGCGCAACGCGGAAGATTCCGGCGTCGGTGATCTTTTCGGTGTCCTTTAACTTCTTGTCCATCTCGGACGAGGTGTACTTGGCCCAGTCCAGCGGAGAGCCCTTCCATTCGGCGTTGATCCCGACTCGCGACAGAGTCGATACGCCGACCGGCCGCCCCTTCGAATCGACCACAAAACGCGGAACAACCCTGAACTTGTCGCCTGAATCGGTTACCGAAACGCTCCCGGTGGTCGAACTGTTGTAGACTGTGGTGGTCCACTGGGTCGAGGCGAGGCTGTGCCTTACGCTGAGGTACGGGCCCGGCAGCGATGCGTCGAACTTCGCCGGCCTGGCGCCTTTCAAGGGCTTATCGAGCTGGAGGTACATTACCTTCTGTCTGGCGGCGAAACCAGAAACTTTCGCCGCGGTGCGGTCGCCCTCGTGGACCACCGCAATGGACTTCATGAAACGCGGGTGCATCATCAGGTCGTCGACGATAACGGTTTTGTCGTCGATCAGCACGCCGGTGGTCTCCATCGGCCGCTCCTGCTGAATGTACTGCTCGAAACTGCCCCACGAACCGCCGCGGGGAGCCTGGCCCTTGTCGAACTTCATTGAGTATTCAACATGAACGAAGCTCGGTCGGATAGCTTCGATAACGTCGAGCTTGGCCTGGGTCGCCGCTGGTCCCTGGGGGGCGGCGCATCCGGCGGCGAGCATCGAAGCGACCAGTAATGCCAGTATAATCGTGCGTTTCATTATCAATCCTTTTTCTCTTTTCGGGCTTCCCCGTTCGGGTTTGCGCGTATCGGCGTTGATTGGCGCCGGAAGTCTATTCTCGTTCGTAGTCACGCGAGAAGTCCAGCAGCACCTGCCGCATAAGTCCGCCTCGCAGCACCACCACCAGCACCTTGTGATTCTTCTTTATGTTGTCGATGGCGGATTTGTGAACTTTCTTCAGGTCATCCAGCGTTACGATCTCGTCCTTGCCGATCTTGATTATTATGTCTTTGACGCGCAGCCCGGCGGTGCTGGCGTTGCCCGGGTACTTCGTGGCGAACACGTAGACGCCCTTCTTGCGATGGAAGTACAGTTGCGGATTGTCGAACTGGTTGATCGACTTGACCGACATGTCCCAACGCGGGCAGCCCAGTTCGTCGCCCTCGACCTTGCCCTTTTCGCGCGGGGTCATCTCCAGCGTGATGATCTTGTCGTCGCGTTTGATCTCGAGCTTGGCCGGTTTGCCCTTGGCCAGCAGGCCCACGAGCTTGCGGACCGCGGGGAGATCCTCCTCCCACATCGCGGCGACCGGCTCGCCGTTGATCTTCAGGATGCGGTCCTTGAGCTTCACGCCCGCCCGACGCGCGGGAGATTCCGGGTCGGTGCCCGCGACGATCACGCCGTCTTTGCCTTTGAAGTATATGTTGCGGTTGAAGTCGCGCAGCGGTTGGAGCTGCAGACCGGTCCAGCTCCAGTCGACCTTGCCGTTTTTGCGGAGCTGGTCGGCGATGAACTGGACAGTTTTCGCCGGCACGGAGAAGCCCAGATTCGTCCCGCCGCCGCGAGTGTTAATGCCCACGACCTGGCCGGCGGTGTTCACCAGCGGACCGCCGGAGTTGCCCGGGTTTATCGCCGCGTCAGTCTGAAGCCACGAGCTGTACTCGCTGTTCTTCTCGAGGTAGCGCGTGGTGCACGAGATGATCCCGATAGAGACCGACCGGTTCAGGCCCCAGGGGGCGCCCATCGCCATGACGAAATCGCCTTCGACCAGTTTGTCCGAATCGCCGAAACCCGCGAATACCTGCGGCTTGGCGCCGTTGGGCAGTTTCATCTGCAGCAGCGCCAGGTCGGTGTCCTTGTCCATCCCTACGACCTTGGCGTCCATCGCCTTGCCCTCGAACGTCAGGCAGCGGACCTCGGTCGACTTGTCGACCACGTGCCAGTTGGTCATGACCTCGCCCTTGGCCGATATGATCACGCCGCTTCCGGACACTTCCTGAGTGATCTTCTTGCCCGAGTCGTGGCTCTCGCGCAGGCAGCGAACGTAGACGACCGCGGGGAACACCTTGGCCTTGGCCTTGCGGACCACCGCCCGAAAGTCCATCCCTTTGACCTTGTCGAAGACCGGCTTGACCTCCTGGGCCGAAACAAACCCGGCCGGGAGCATCATTAAAACCGCCGCCAGAAACATCGCAATCCGTTTTCTCGTCATTATTTTTCTCTCTGTTGGTTGTTTCGCTGCACGTCAACAGCTCAAGTTCCGGGAATTCTAACCTAAAACCCGGCTCCGAACACCCGAAACCTGCCGCCCCGGCGGGCTTTCAGCGTTTAAGGCATCTGTCAATCCTGTCGGCTGAGGCGAGTTCGTCGGCGCGCTGCTGCACGCGGTCCATCTCGCCCTGCGCTTTTTTTCGGTACTCTTCTATTCCGTCGCGGTCGAGCCGGTCGGGCACTGCTATCGGCGCCGCGGCGACCGCGACAGCCCTGCGGAACGGGCGCGGCAGGGCCATCTTGTCCCAACTGCCCACGCGCCAGCATCCGTCGAACGCGAACCCCGCCGGCACGAGCGGCATGCCGGTGCGGCTGGCGAGGTATATCGCCCCGTCCTGCATCACCCGCCGCGGTCCGCGCGGTCCGTCAGGCGTAATGCCCAGGTGCTTTGAAGGCCGGTTCCGCATCATCTCCAGCAGCCCCCGCGCCGCACCGCGCGATGTCGATCCGCGCACTGTCTTCCCTTGGAACATACGCATAACTTGGGTGATAAGTTCTCCGTCCCTATGCCGGGAGACCAGAATCGAAAAATCCGGCCCGCAGTGCGTGATCAGCGGGAACAGCATCGACTCGTGCCAGAACAGGTAGATATTGCCCTGCCTGGCCAGCTTCGGGTCAGACTGCGGATCTTCAATGCAGAACCAGTAGTCTTCAGTATTCAACCACAACCGAAGGATCCACGAGCCCAGCAGCGATGCGGTTTTAATAGCTATTGGATGCGATATTTTCATAACTGTTCCACAGTTATAACCATCGGCGCCGCATTTGGGAATCGCGATTTGAAACCCGTCCGCTTAATCAGCGTCGATTGAGCAATCATCAGCAATCAGCCGCCAAATCCCGACCCCCAACCGCCGCCGCCCATCTGCGAGCAATCTCCGTGCCTGAACGTGTTTTCAGCCCCTTTTTAAGCACTTTTTCCACCTCTTTTTTCACCCGAAATTTTTCTCGAAAAAAAATCTGTTTGCTCTGGAAAAGTTGTAAAGGAAATAGTATTTTTCCTCCCGATATATTCAATGCCGTAGCTAATGTGTCTACCTATAATGTCGATGATATGAAACATATACCGGCGGCGGCAATAACGCCGACGACCGAGAATGAGGACACTGCCATGGACTTGTATGCTTGCGATCAATGTGGGTATTACTACGACCCGGAATATGGCGACGAGGAGAACCACATTTACGCCGGAACAGGGTTTGAAAGGCTGCCCGGCGACTGGGTCTGCCCCGAGTGCGGCGCGTCAAAGGACGAGTTCGCCAAACTCGAACACGAAGAAGATCTCAACGTATACGAAGACTTCGACCTGGTCTACGACGACTACCTCGAATAGTCAACGCCGGCGTCTATCGGCCGGCGACATGACAACTCACGCCTGGAAGCTGCTTCACACAGCAGTAGAAGTCGGTTCACCATTAAATATGGTGTCTGCGTAATTCAATTCGCGTACCATTAGCCGTTGGCGTAATAAGGAAAATGGCGATGGCGCGCAATACCAGACGAGAGTTCTTGAAGGCGTCGATCGCGGCCGCGGGTGCTGTCGGGGGATTTCTGACCGCCTCGCGCAGCAGCGCCGGGCCGGAAGGCCAACCCGCCGCAACCAAGCCGAACATCGTGGTGATTCTCGCCGACGATCTGGGTATCGAATGCTTGTCGACATATGGCGGCTCGGGCCACAAAACGCCAAATCTGGACAAGCTCGCCGCCCAGGGGATGAAGTTCACGCGGGTGTTTTCCAATCCGTACTGCTCCCCGTCACGAGCGAGCTTGCTTGCCGGACGCTATCCGTTCGCCCACGGACTGGATGTGGTTATCTACGATCAAAACAGGCATGCGAACACCTATATGAAAACCGATCAGCCGAGCTTCGCCAGGCAACTCAAACGCGCCGGATACGCCACGGCGATCGCCGGCAAGTGGCAGCTCTCGTTTCTCCATCAGCGAAATACGATCCGCGACTTCGGGTTCGACGAATACCAGTGCTGGCAGATATTCAAAGATTCCGGAGCAAAGACGCGGCGATTCCATAATCCATACTTCAACAGGAACGGAAACGTCATAGCCGACAAGATCAAACACCGATACGGTCCGGACGTTAACGTTGAGTTCCTGATCGATTTCATTAAATCCAACGCCAGGAAACGCCGCCCGTTCATGGCGTACTACACCTGCCTGCTGCCCCACTTTCCCTGGGTCCCGACGCCCGACAGCAAAGACCAAACCGACCCGGTCAAGAAAGCAACCGACCAGGGCGATCCGAAGTTCTTCCCGGACATGGTCAAATATCTCGATAAAAACGTCGGCCGGCTCATGCAGACCCTCGACACGCTCGGCCTGGCCGAAAACACCGTTTTCATGTTCCTGGCCGACAACGGGACCGACAGGCGGCTGAAAAACAGCTGGGGCGACGACAAGACGATCCGCGGCGGCAAGGGAACCATGACCGACAGGGGCACTCACGTTCCGCTGATTGTGCGCTGGCCCGGGCGGATCAAAAAGAACTCGACCAACGACGATCTCATCGATTTTTCCGACTTGTTTCCCACACTCTGCGACCTGGCGGGCGCAGCGCCGGGCAAAGACTACATCCACGGCCGGAGCTTCGCACCACAACTCCTCGGCCGCCGGGGCGCCCCGAGAAGCTGGGTTCACGTCCAGAAGGCCAAAAAGCGCCATCTGCGAAACAGCCGATACATCCTGAACAATGATAACCAACTCCGCCCGGTCGTAGAAATATGGGAGCCGCCGGCCAAGGCAAATCAGAACAAGCGTCCCAAAGAAGAACAGATCGCCCGCAAGACACTCCAGGCAATATTCGACAAGCTCAACAAATGACCCGCTGGCCTTGAATCAAACCGGAGCCGACGAGCGGTCGATAGAAGCGCTTACAATCTCCCCGACCGGAGTTACGCTGAGCGATGTACATTTCGATTTCGACAGCATGGTTCGCCGCCAGGTTCCAGGCGGCGCAGAATGGCTAAACTGGACAGCAAGAAATGCCCAACCTGCCTGCTGGCCGTCAAGGCCGCTTCTGGGCGAACAGCCATTTCCATAGTTCCGGATCGTTATAGGCTTTTTGCCATGCCGCAACGTGGCCGGCGTCTTTGTACGGGGTGAGCTTCACCTTCTTGCTTCCAGCGTCTTTCAGGATCTTGACCAGCATTTCGGTCTCTTTTATCGGCACTGAGCGGTCTTTTGTTCCGTGGAACGCCCAGGTCAGCAGGTCTTTGGCCCGCTTCAAACCTTCGGGGTCGAACTCGTTCTTGATCCCCTTTTTCTTACCCGGCCGATTGGACGGCAGGGCGAACGGGTCGCCGCCTCCGCAGATCGGAACAGCAGCGGCGAAGTAGTCCGGATAACGCGAAATGAAGCTCCATGTCCCGTAGCCGCCCATGCTCAGACCGGTAACGTACAGGCGTTTGGTGTCGATATCGCCGCGATCGGCGATCACTTCGTCTACGAGCGCCTTGAGCGCTTCGGTCCGCCACCAACTGTTTTTCGGGCACTGCGGCGATACGATCACGCAGCCCCTCAACGCGGCGATCTTCTCGATCAGTTTCGGCGGCCCGTGCTTCTTGACTTTCTTGATATCGTCGCCGCACTCGCCGTAGCCGTGCAGGAACAGCATCAGCGGCCAGCCATCGCACGGTTTTGGCCCCCCGGGCGTATGCAGGATGTAGTTGAGCTTGTGATCGCCGACTTTCTTGCCCATTTCGCAGACCGATTCGTCGACCGGCGCCATCGGCTCATCGGCCGGCGATTCGATCTTCCATTCCAGAATGCCCGCGCTGAGTTTCGGTTTGAGTTGTGCTTCTATTCGCAATGCTCTGGTCTCCAGCGGCGTGAATGTAACCTTGTTGTACCTGTCGATCTCCGTCCCGTAGACCGACGCGCCCGGGACTTCTTTCCACTCCTTGCCGGCCAGGTAGAGCAGCCGCCACGATTTGGGTGTCTGGATCCCGCGGTTGGCGTACCAGTAGACGCTCGTCGACGAAACCCTCCGCGGCTTGTCGAACGTATGCTGGACCCACTCCTTCGTGCCGAGATGATTCCACCAGGAAAAACGAGACATGCCCTGGTCCAGCGAACTGCCCGGCTCGAGCCCGTCGCATACGGCGCCCAACGGGTAAGACCGATTCGTGTGCGACGCGGTGATCGGGGTCTTCTTCTCGACCGGCTTAGCGGCCGACAGCCCGAACGATACGCCAACGCCAAGCAACAGCGATCCGAGCAAGAGGCATATCGAAAGTTGTTTCATTGCATTCACGTTTTATCTCCCGGCTCAGCCAAAGCGATGTCATCCATATAAACGCCGATGCGCGTCTAGTTCTTGCGACGTTGCCGAGCCGTTATCGTACGACATCGACGCGGCCTGAAGCATTCTGATCTCGAAGTCGGCGGTGTTACCGTACTATAATGTACGCGATAATCCCAGGAGCGAAACATGACCAAACATTGGACAGTAACCGCCCTGCTGGCGGCCGCGGCGTTCACACTGCTCAGCGGCTGCGGCCGCGGGGCCTCTCTGGCGCCCGACGCCAATGACCGATCTCGTCCGCTGATCGGCATCAGCAGCATGCACATACCCAAGGGGCAATACGACAGAGTCGGCTCGGCCTACAGTCAGGCCGTCCGAGACGCTGGCGGCACGCCGCTGATCCTGCCGGTTATCGCAGATGAGGCCCTGGCCGCCCGGTACGCAGGGATCCTCGACGGGCTCCTCCTGACCGGCGGCGACGACGTTCCGCCCGGCGCCTATGGCCAGCAACCCGTAAAGCAAACTCAAACCCTGTCGCCAAAGCGCCACGCGTTTGAAAAAATGATGCTCGAAGCCTGGCTGCCCACCGGCCGGCCGATACTGGGGATATGCAGAGGCCTCCAGCAGACCAACGTAGTCTGCGGCGGAACGCTGGTCCAGGACATACCGACTCAAATCGCCGGCAAGGTAACCCACAGGGCGCCCGGCGCCACGACCCACAAGATCACACTTCAGCCCGGCACAAAGCTGCGGGCCATGCTTGCCGCGTCGACAGTACAGGTAAACACCAACCACCACCAGGCGGCCGCGAAAGTAGGCAAGAACCTCAAAGTAGCAGCAAGAAGCAACGACGGCCTGATAGAAGCCCTCGAATTCACAGACCGCAAATTTGGCCTGCTAGTACAATGGCACCCAGAAAGAATCTCCGACCCCAAACACCGCAAAGCAATCTTCGGAGCGTTCATTCAAGCCTGCCGAACCAGCAAGACCGCCAAACCCTGAGAGATCAGTGACGTCTCAGGGCTTGGTTTTATTTTTTCCGGCGCTGGTCCAGCATCAGCATTCCAATCCGTGAGAGGTAACCAATCGCCGAGCCGAGGGCCATCGCCAGCAGGCCGCCGACAGCGAAAATGGCTCCGCAAAGGGCGTTGAGGTCGCGACCGACAAAGAACATCATCGTGCCGACGATCACGACTATGAAGCCGAAGACCGAGAATCCGCCCCCGATCCCGGAGGCCCGATCATCAGCAGGTAACTATACTGCAGTCTCCAGGATCGCATCATCTATTCTTCTACAAATCCATCCCATTGATCGGTAACGCGATCAAGTTTTTCTGCTGGTTTAAATCGTGATTTGTAATCCATTTTTGCATGATTGGGGATGTAATATCCTAGATTAACATGCTCAAAGCCCTGCCCGCGGGCCCAACCAATAGACCAAAGGATATTGAAAGTCCCCAAACTACGCCGTTGATGCTCTGGATCAAAGACAAAATAGACCAGCGATGTCGTAGTAACTGCAATATCCATCGTACCAAAACCAACGAGAGTTTCACCGATTCGCATCTGGACTTCACGAGTTGTTCCTGGATTAGTATACATCTGGCAATTCATTGTCTCCAAGGCTTCAGACGGGCTGAACTCCTTGGAATTAGCGGACTTGGAAAACGGCGGTCTCAAATAATGTTGCGAATGCTGGTATCGGATATAGATATCTTCCTTCTCGCTTGTGCAGTCAGGAACGACAACCGTGCAGGAAACATCTCGATTTCGGCGCAGGATCTTCTTTTGATTATTACTGAGAGCGAACTTATCGACATTGACACGATAGCTGATGCACATGTCGCAATTGGGACAAGACGCACGATACCATAGGTCTCCACAGCGACGGAAGCCCATATTGATGGCGATATCCTGGACTCCTGCGTCGATTTCATCGTCGGCCATAAAGCCGGCGGAACTGCTCGAGCGATCTGTAAAATAAGGACATTCTATCTCGGAACTCTTGGGGAGAGCTATGAGTACTTGCCGCAATTCGCCAGGAGTGATAGTTTGTTTATTCTCTGTCATAGTCAAAATAGCCACGCGGCAGCAGCAGGTCGGCCCCAATTGCGGATGACGATGCCGCAAATGCCGGACCACCGCCAACCCGATCAACCGCGCAGGGTCTCGAGTTCTTCCCACCGCACCAGCGCGTCGGCCAGGTCCTGCTCAAGCCGCCTGAGTTCGGCGCTCAATCGCCTGATCTCGGCCGGGGTGGTGTTCTTATAGAAGTCTACCGCAGACATCGTTTCGTGCAGGCGCCGCTCCCTGGCCTCCAGCTTCTCGATCTGGGTGGGCAGCGCATCCAACTCGCGATCCTCCTTGAACGTAAGCTTCTTCTTGACGGAGGCGACAACCACGTCCCTGGCGACAACCTTCTTCTTCTTTGGTGCGGGTTCTTCGCTTTCCTGCTGCCTGGCCTGGCGGGCCTGATCCTGCCGCAGCCAATCGTCGTAGCCGCCGACGTATTCACCGATCTTACCCTCGCCTTCCAGAACCAGCACGCTGGTGACGACATTGTTGAGGAACGCCCGGTCATGACTGACCATCAGCACCGTGCCGGGATACTCAACCAGCAAATCCTCAAGCAGTTCCAGCGTTTCGGCATCCAGATCGTTGGTCGGTTCGTCCAGCACGAGCAGATTGGAGGGTTTGGTCATCAGCTTGGCCAGTAGCAGGCGGTTGCGTTCTCCGCCGGACAGGTCGCTGATCGCGCTGCGCGCACGTTCTTTTGTGAACAGGAAGTCCCGCATGTAGCCAAGTACGTGGCGGGGCTTGCCGTTGACGGTGATCATCTGCTGCTCGCCGGCGATGTTCTGCTGAACCGTGAGCGTCTCATCCAACTCTGCGTGAAGTTGGTCGAAGTAAGCGATCTCCAGTCGTGTGCCCTGGCGGACCAGGCCATGCTGGGCCACCAATTCGCCAAGCAGCACCTTCAGCAGCGTGCTCTTGCCCGAGCCGTTAGGACCGATAATACCGATCTTGTCGCCTCGCATAATCTCCGCGGTGAAATCATCAATGATCACATTATCGCCGTAAGCGAAGCGGGCCTCCTTGGCCTCTATCACCAGCCTGCCCGATGCCGGAGTTCCCTGCAGCTGCATCTTGGCAGTGCCGACAACATCCTTGCGGCCGCGACGCTGCAAACGCATTTCCTCCAGCGCTCGCCGCCGGCCTTCGTTGCGGGCGCGCCGCCCCTGGACGCCCCGCCTGACCCAGGCCTCCTCCTGCTTCAGCCTCTTGTCGAAGACGTGATTCTCATGCGCCTGGGCGGCCAGCAGGCCGGCCTTTCGCTGTACGAACGTGTTGTAATCGCACACCCAACTCGACAGACCCCCGCGGTCGATCTCCACAATACGGGTGCTGATTCGCTGCAAGAAGGCCCGGTCGTGTGTTACAAACAGCAGCGCGCCAGGGTACTGCAGCAGGAACTCCTCCAGCCACAGGATGGCCTGCAGATCGAAGTGATTGGTCGGTTCATCCAGCAGCAGCAGGTCCGGCCGACTGACCAGGGCCCTGGCCAGCAGCACGCGTCGCTTCATACCGGCTGAAAGGTGCTCGAACAAGTCGTCTGCCGGCAGACTCATCTTTGACAGCATGGTGACGATTTCCTGGTCCATCGACCAGGCGGAGTTCACCTCAAGGGCGTGCTGCAAGTCGTTAAGTTCATCCTGGTGGTGTGGCTCGTCGTGAAGCTCGCTCTGGCTGCATAGTTGGTGATACCGGGCCAGGGAGGTTCCCACCTCGCCCAGGCCGGCGGCCACCGTGCTGTAGATGCTGCCGGAAAGCTCGTGGGGGACATCCTGGGTCAGGCTATTGGTGCGCAGGCCGCCGGTGCGGGTAACCTCGCCAAGTTCGTGATCAATCCGGCCGGCGAGGAACTTCGGCAGCGTGCTCTTGCCAGACCCGTTGCGCCCTACCAGCGCGATCCGCTCGCCAGGTTCGATCTGAAAGTCGACGCCTGCGAGCACCGGATCGCCGCCGTAGCTGATACTGATGTCGCTAAGAGTTACTAATGCCATGTCTCACTTCACAATCCGGCTTAATGCCGAATTGGCTATTGTATCGCACACCCCCCGCCGACGCGACGCCTTTGCGGCAATAATCGGCGTGTCTACTGATCGCGTCGCAGACCCGCCGAAGGAGGGCTCAGGAATTACTGCCGAAAGACTACGCGGAGGCGAGAACACCTGCAACCTGCAACGTCTACCAGAGGCCAAGCTCCCTTGCCGCTGATTCAGCAGCGTCGCACATCGCGGACGGCGACATGTCGGCCGATCGATTATGAATTCGGTTGGGGTTTGAGGCCCAACGGGCCGTTGCGAACTTAGCCGGGTCCGGGAGGGCGTGTTGCCCAAATCCGGGGGTTGACACGTATGGTATGATACACGGGTTCTGGCAGGGAGGCCACGATATGATGGGACCGAAACAGCAGGCCGAGCCGAAACTCTTCTACACCGGCATTGTTCTG
>PVBE012719240.1_pt1 | contig 26239 bp, 43 predicted proteins | sample 1631181 | NCBI WGS metagenome assembly PVBE01 (sample SAMN08397723, study PRJNA350692) | Marine metagenome, whole genome shotgun sequencing project. | isolation source: water | place: Pacific Ocean | collected 2012-04 | reverse complement strand
CCGGAATTTCTCATTTCAAACCCGGACAGACCCGTACCGACCACTCGTTGTTGTTAAGCCCGATTAGACCCCTCTCTACCGGACCTGTCAACTCCATGTATGGGTTAGTGATGTACCGTTTTGTGTGTAGAAAGGGGAACCAATTGCGGTCAGTTCTTGACTTTGCATTTCCCAATCAATTAACCTTCGTTGTAAGTAAGGGTTTTGGTTTCCACTACGCAATGGATGTTTGAAATTCGGGAAGGAAACACGCTGAAAAACGCGTCCACGCGCCACGGCGAATAGACGACTGGGTCAGTCCCTAAATCGGAACCACCCGCCTGGAAGCCGTCGGTGAGGAGAATGGAAGATGTTGCTTCACCCTCCACGTCCCGTAGCCTCCTCAGAAAACCAGAACTTAATCGCGAATGAGCGGTCAAATCCTGTAAGCTGTAATAGCATTCCCTTCTACGAAAGGGCCGTGAGAGATGAAATTGCGCACTGGGGGAAGCCGCTCAAGGGTGATTGGGCGAACCGCCGCATTGATGGTCGCCGCGATTTGGCTGAGTCCCATCGGTGCGCCCGATGCCACCGCTCAATCCTGTCGCTCGCTTTTACAGCTTGAGAGAAGACACCCGAAATTTTCCGTCAAGCGGACGCTGAGACGGGGCCGGTACGTCATCGCCATTCGCCACGGGGACAAGGGCGCGCGGGGGGGCGGCGTTCCCGAGATCCCCGGGTGTCCCCAGCCCGGGCAATCCTTGACGAATCGTGGAAAAGAGCAGGCCGGGCAGATCGGCGCCGGCCTCAGGGGCTTGGTTCGCAAGGTCAAGGCCAGCCCCTATTGCCGGACGATGCAGACGGCGATCGTCGCCTTCGGCCGCAAGAAGGTCAAATCGGACGCGAGGCTGGCGGGCGGGTCCGACAAGAACCTGAAAGATCTGATCCTGGAACAACTCAGAAAGAAAGAGCGGTTGCAACCCCTCGCGCGCAAGCGGCGGCCGGTCCGTAAGCCGATCGTCAGAAGAAAACCGGACAGGCGGCCGCCCGTTCGCAAGCGGAAAGTGAACCCGAACCTGTTGAAAAAGCGGGCGCTTGCCAGAGCCGCCGCCCGAAGACGGAACGTCGTCCTCGTCACGCACAGCAACCTGCTGGCCGAGGTCGAGGTTGGGGGCGGATTTCCGCTTCAGGACGCCTATGAACCGGAAAACCTCGGCCGGGCGGCGATTTTCAACCTGCCGAAGCGCAAAAAGCGAAACCGGATATTCCTGGTCGGATGCGTCCTGCCCCAGGATTGGAGCCGCCTGAGGTAACGCCCCTTCGTCCAGGCCCCCCGGTTCTCACTTCCCCGGCGACCAGACGCCGGTGGCGCTTGGCTCGTTCCGGGTGCTGAGGAGCAGCCTTCCCTCCGGCCCTTCGTGCAGCGAGGCGAATCCTCTCGCCCGATCGCTGTCGAAGAAGATCCGGCCTTCCCGGATGCTTAACGTCCCCGCGGCCCTCCACCAGGGCGTGACGATCTCGTATGTCCCGTCCTCCCGGATGATCCACGCGGCCCCGACGTTCGTTGTGCCGTATTGCGCCCGCTGACAAGAGAGACTCCCGTCCCACCGTCCGGCGATGGTCCGGATGTCCCGGATGGGCATGGCGGACATCGTCGCGCCGCAACCCGCCGCGCCAAATCCGGCCGCAAACAAAAGCGAGATCGCCATCCAGGTCCGGGCGATATTGCGCATTCTTCGAGTCATGGGAGGCCCCCCCTCTCAAACCGGTTTTGAACTCAGGCGGCGATCGCACAGCCGTTTCGCCCGTGTATCCATCCAAACAAGACGCGAGGCCGGTTATTCCGCCCCCCTCCCCCCTCCGTCCCACCGGAGGAAGCACGGCCCGGGCGGCGCTGGAGAGCGTCCACGGCCGGACGCGCCGGGATTCGGAGAATCTCAGCCCGCGTCACCTTCGCCGTCCGGGTTCTGTATAATCCAAGGGTTCTGTTTTCTTGAATACACCGAAAACATAAGCGCCGAATCGGGCGAAGGAACGAGCGGTCCAATCGGGGGAGGACATCAGGCATGGAGAAAGTAGACGGAATCGTCATCGGCGCGGGCCACAACGGCCTCATCACCGCCGCGTATCTGGCCAGGGCCGGCCTGCGGATGCTGGTGATCGAGCGCAACCCCGAGATCGGCGGCGGCGCCACCACCGATGAGGTCACCCTGCCGGGTTTCCGGTCCAACCTGCATGCCAACTTCCACTTCGGATGCGTGGACTCCCCCTGGTTCCGGGACCTCGAGCTCCAGCGCTACGGCTTCTCCTACATCCTGCCCCAAGCCATGATCGCCATGACGTATCCGGACGGGACCTGCATGACGCTCCATCAGGACCCGGAGAAGACCGCCGCGTCCATCGCGCGGATCTCCAAGGTCGACGCCGAAAGCTTCCGGGAGCTGCACGAGATGTTTTCGGTCAAGATGCGGCCCTTCATCCTGTCCGCCGCTTTCTCTTCCCAACACGACTTGGAGGAGGCCCTGAACCGCATGGAGGGGCCGCACGCCGACGCGCTCCTGTCCTTCAACAAGCTCTCCGTCAACGGGGCCATCGAAAAGGCCTTCGAGCACGACAAGGTCCGGAATTGGCTCAGGCTCATCATCCACGCGCGGACGGTGGACTTCGACACCACCGGGTCCGGCGGATTCCTGCCCGCCATCTTCTCCGGCCTGCACCGGACCGGGCTTGCCATGGGCGGATCGCTTCAGCTCCCCCGCGCCCTGGTCCGCATCATTGAAGAGAGGGGCGGCGCCGTCGTGACGAACGCCACCGTGAGGGAGATCGTTCTGAAATCAGGCGAGGCCCGGGAGGTGGTCCTGGAGGACGGAACGCGGTACGAGGCCGGCCGATGCGTCATCAGCGCCATCGACGCGCCCCAGACGATCCGGCTGGTCGGGGAGGAGGCCTTCGAGGACGACGTGGTCCAAAAGCTCCGGAACTGGAAGTGGGGGGACCATACCCTCCTGACGATCCACCTCGCCCTGAACGAGCCTCCCCGGTACGCCTCGGCCGATTTCGACCCGGACATCAACCGTACGTTCAACGTCTTCATGGGGCCGGAAACCTCTGAAGGATTCCATGAAAACACGGCGGAGCTCAACCGGAATGAGCTGCCGACGCGGCCCATGGGCAACGGCGCGTGCAACTCTCTCATCGACCCGACCTACGCCCCCGAAGGGAAACACGTCGCCTTCTGGTGGCCCTTCACCCGGTTCGATTTGAACGGAGACGCCGCCAATTGGGACAACGTCCGGGAGGAGGGCACGCAGCACCTCATCAAATCCTGGCAGGGCTACGCACCCAACGTGAACGAAGACAACATCCTCGCCAGCCACCTTTTCACACCCCTCGACATCTCGCGTCGGAACATCAACATGGGTCGCGGCGCCGTGCAATCGGGCGCTTACGACCTGGACCAGTCCGGAGTCCATCGGCCCCACATCTCGATGTCGAACTCGCGGACGCCGATTCCGGGGCTTTATCTCTGCGGCTCAACCACAGGCGCGGGCGGCGGCTTGAGCGGCGCGCCGGGCTACAACGCGGCCAACGTCATCGCCGAGGACCTCCAGATCAAGCCGTGGTGGGAGCGGGTCTCTCCCCCCAAACGGCCCATGTAACCCGAGGCCCCGCCAAGCGCGATACCATCCATTTCCACCGAGAAGAGGAAGGACGACATGAAAACCACCGTCATCCAGTCGGACGCCCCGCGTCCCCTGGTCAACTATTCCGAGTGCGTCGTCGCCGGCCCGTTCGTCTTCGCCGCCGGCCAGATCGCCAGCGACTACAAAACCGGCATTCCCCCCGAAGCGCGGACCGACCCCGCATTCCCCTATTACGGATCGGACATCAAGCGCCAAACGGACTACATCCTGGGCAACCTCTCCAAGACCTTCGAGGCGGCCGGGGCCTCCCTGGATGGCGTCATCAAGGCCCAGGTTTTCTTGAGGGACCTGGACGAGTTCTTCGCCTTCGACGAGGTCTGGAAGACCTACTTCAAGACGCCGCCCCCGCGCACGACCGTCGGGACGACCAGCCTCCTCGTGCCGGGATGCAAGGTGGAGGTTGACCTTATCGGTCTCATGCCGGACTCCGGGATGGAAAAGACCCTCATCCGCTCGGACGCCCCGTCGCCCATGGCCAACTATTCGGAAGGTTATCGGGCCGGGGACTTCGTCTTCGCCGCCGGCCAGATCGCCAGCGACTACAAGACCGGCATTCCCCCCGAAGCGCGGACCGATCCCGCCTTCCCCTATTACGGGTCGGACATCAAACGCCAAACGGACTACATCCTCGGCAACCTCTCCAGGACCTTCGAACCCGCCGGCGCCTCCCTAGACCACGTCGTCAAAGCCCAGGTCTTCATGACCGACCTGAACGAGTTCTTCGCCTTCGACGAGGTCTGGAAGACCTACTTCAAGACGCCGCCCCCTCGGACGACCGTCGGGACGACCGGCCTCCTCGTGCCGGGATGCAAGGTGGAGATCGACCTCATCGGCGTGGCCGGCTGAGCGGAGACCCCGGCGCGCACGCGCGGGGATCCGAACCTAAATCTGAAAGCGACGTTTGTTCCAGGCCCCCGGGAAAGGAGACGCACATGTCAAGGACCGTTGTCACTCCGGACGGAATCGGAGATCCCGTCACGCCCTATTCGCATGGAATCCTGACCGATTCCAAAGAGATCCTCTTCCTCGCGGGACAGGTCCCGATCGACAAGGACGGTAACATCGTCGGAAGCGGAGACATCGAGGCCCAGGCCCGGTGCGTTTACGACAACCTGGAAGCCGTCCTCAAAAAAGCGGGGATGGGCTGGGCCAACGTCGTCAAGTTCAACATCTATCTGAAGCGGAAGGAAGACCGGGACCGGTTCACCGCCCTGCGCGAGAACGACCTGTTCGGGAAATTCTACCCCGGCGGGGACTATCCCCCGAGCACGTTGGTCTTCGTGGATCTCTACAAGGAGGAATTTCTCATCGAGATTGAGGCCTACGCCGCCCGGTAGACCGGAACCCCGCGGATGGCGGCGCCGTCCTCAGCGCGCTTGGCCCGGATTCCGCGGCGCCGCCCGGGCGAGGACGGAACGCGCCTTGCGGATCATGGCCCGGTCGATCATCTTGCCCCGGAAGGAGATGGCCCCGGCGCCCGCGGCCTCGGCTTCCTCGAAGGCGGCGATCATGTCGGTGTAATGCGCCACCTCCCGCTCCGAGGGGGAGAAAACCCGGTTCACCGGCTCCACCTGTCGGGGATGAATGACCGTCTTGCCGCGATAGCCCAAGCGCTTGGCGTTTTCCGCGTCCCGCACCAGCCCCTTTTCGTCGTCGAGACCCGGAAACACCCCGTCGAGGGGATGGTCGATCCCGGCCGCCCGCGCCTCGAGGAGGACCTTGGAGCGGGCGTAGAACAGCTCCGTGCCTTCAGGGGACCATCCACAGCCGAGGTCGGTCATCAGGTCTCCGTCCTCGGCGCTCCCGAAACAGACCGAAGCCACCCTGGGCGAGGCCGTCAAGACGGCGTAAGCGAAGAGAACCCCTCGGGCGGACTCGATGAAGGGGATGATCTCGACGCCGCCGGGGTCGATCCCCGCTACGGACTCCAGCCGGTCGAGCTCGGCCTCCAGCGCCTGAATCTCCTCGGCCGACTCGGCTTTGGGCAGAACAACCCCCGAAAGGCCGGGCCGCACCACGGCCTCCAGGTCCGCCCGGACCATCGGGGCGCCCCCTTCGTCTTCAAAACCGTTGACCCGAACGTATCGGGGCGGACCCTCGCGGGTTTGGAGCATCTCTCCCGCCCGCTCTCTGGCGGCCGGCTTCTCGGCGGCGGGGACGGAATCCTCCAGATCCAGGAGCAGCCCGTCGGCGCCGGCGCCGGGGGCCTTTTCCAGAAGACGCTCCCGGTGGGCGGGGACGAAAAGAAGCGACCGAAAGGGCTCCACCGCGCTACATCCTCCACCTCGGGAGAGACGCGTCCGCGTCGCCCCGGATCACGACTTCCCCCCGCTGGTTCACGGCCGAGAATTCGCACTCGACCCGGCCTTTCGGGCCCTCTTCGCACTTCCGGGAGACCCGGGCCGAGCACGTGAGAACGTCGTCCGGCCACGCGCGGGAGACAAACCGCAATCGGAGCCGCCTGAGCGCGCCGTCGCCGAGCCAGTCGGTCAGCAGCCGCGCACAGTCGCCGCCCGGAAGCATGCCCATGGCGAAGACCGACGGGTTTCCGTTCGCCCGGGCGTAAACCTCGTCATGATGGTTGGGATTGAAGTCCCGCGAGGCGCCCGCGTACCGGACGAACCGGGTCCGCGTCAGCGGGGGGAGCACAAGCGGCTCGGGGGCGTCCCCGACTTCAACGTCTTCAAAACAATGTGGTTTCGGCATTCGACTCACTCGCGCTTCGCGCCGGGCCCGCCGGCGGCGTCCTGAATTCGTTCGCCGGTCTCGATAAGAGTCCGCCGCGCCACCTGGACCTTCTCGCCCCGCTGGTTGTGAAAGATCGTCTCGATGACGGCGAAGGTCAGCGTCCCGCCCCGGCGGCTCTCCTTCCGGAAGACCTTGAGAATCTTCTCCCGGCCCGTCAGGACGTCTCCGGCCAGGACGGGGGCGATGTATTCGAACTCCTGCTCGCCGTGGACGATGTAGCTCCAGTCCTCGATTTTGAGGGAATCCACCGAATCCCGGGTCTCGAACAGGAACGTCCGCAGAAAGGTCGGCGGGGCCGGGATGCCCCCCAAGGGCGTGGACGCCGCGTACTCCGGATCGCGGTAAATGGGGTTCGGGTCCTCCAGGGCGTCGGCGAACTCGCGGATCTTCCCCCGCTCGATGAGGAATTCGTAGGGCGGAAAGGTCCGGCCCTGCGCGTTTTCGTCCATGGCGGCCTCCTCTCGTCTCAATCCCCCCCCCCTTGCGGCGTCCGGAGGTCCACCACCCGCCGGACCTTGATGGAGCGCTCGGGGTCGTAAATCTCCCCGCGGGGGACAAACTCGACCCGCGGCCGAATCGAGACCGCCTCCCGGACGCGGCGGACGATTTCCTCCCGGAGCCTCTCCGCCCCGCTCTCGCTGTCCGCCTCCACCCGGATGACCGCCTCGTCCATCGCCCCGGGCCGATCGGACCGGCGGAAAACCACCTGGAGCTCCCCAACTCCCTTCATGTCCGAGAGGGTCTCGACGATGACGTCCGGGTTGACCAACATTCCCCGGCATTTCACGAGCCCGCCCGTCCGCCGCGGCGGCGTCACGACCCGCTCTCCCTCTTTTCCGCAGACGGGACACGCCTCCCGCGAGAGAGCGGCGATGTCGCCAGCGGCATACCGCAAAAGGACCGTCCCGCGCCGGTGGAGATGGGTGATGACTACGAGGCCGCTCTCGCCGTCCGGAAGCCTGCGCCCGGATTCGGGGTCGGCCGCCTCGAAGGCGTAGAGGTCCGGGGCCCGGTTCTGGGGCGCGGCGTCCTCGTCGCACTGGACGAACCCGCCGGACATCTCGGTGAATGCGTAGCGCGCCAGGACACGTGGGTCTTCCGCGCCCATGGCCCGCAGGCCTTCTTTGATCTCCGCGCGCAGCGGGGCCGAGACAGGCTCCCCCGACGTGATGACCCGGCGGACGGCGGAGAAATCAGCGGAGCCCCGCCGGGCCTCGTACAGAAACCGCCGAAGAAAACCGGGCACCCCCCACAGGACGGTGGGCCGGAACCGCTCGACGATGTCCAGGGCCTCCGCCACGGAGTTCCGAACGCGGAATTCCGAATTCGCCGAGCCGGTCAGACCCGAAATCACGGGGGCGCCGCGGATCATCCCCGACCGGATCACGCTCGAAAAGGCCCCGGTGGGAAATCCCGCCATCGGGTAGAGGTTGGCAATCCGGTCCTCGGGGCCGACCCCCTCGGCCTCGCTGCACCGCCGGGCCTGGTCCAGCACGCCATAAATGTCGTGGGTGGTGTTGGAAAAGGGCGTGGGCCTGCCGCCGGTGGTCCCGGTGGTGTACACCACGTCCCAGAGGACGGCCTCTTCGGGCGATGCGCCGGGAGGAAGGTCCTCGGGCCGCAGCCGAAAAGCGTCCGGCTCGGCCATATAGTCGGCCTTGAACGTGAGCGGGAGCCGGGCCAGGTCGTCCAGGGTCCGGAGGTCTCCGGGCTCCAAGCCCCACTCGGCGAACTTCCGCCGATAGTAAGGATGGGCCCGGGCGCAAAGCGCCACAGTTCGCCGAAGACGCTTCTCCTGAAGCGCGAGGAGAGCGGTCCCCAATCGTAAAGCTCCTCCTGTGACCGGCGGTGACCGGAATCCCGGCCGACCGGGGGGCGCGCGGGGCCCGGCCCGGCCGCTCCCGGTGACGGCGGCTTCCCTTTTCGCTCAGTCCAGGACCGCGACGGCCTCGATCTCGAGCAGCCAGTCCGGGTGAACCAGCCGCTGGACCTGGACACAGGTGTTGGCGACGGGCTCATGGGGAAAGTAGTCGTTTCTGATCTGCGCGACGGGGCCGAGGTGGGCGTCGATGTCGGTGGAGTAGATGTTCAGCTTCACCACGTGTTCGTAAGCGCACCCGGCGGCCTCGAGGCATTTTCCGATATTCTCGAACACCTGCCGCGCCTGGACCTCGATATCGCCTTTCCCCACCAACTGTCCATGGGCGTCCACCGGGGTCTGGCCGGCCACGTAGACCGTGTCGCCGATCTTCACAACCTGCGCGAACCGGCCGTTCCCGTTTTGGAGTCCCGTCCCGGCGCTGTGTCCTTTCGCGTCCCGGGCGTCCCAAATCCCCTCCGGCTGAATCACTTCCCTGGGCATGATTCCTCCTTCACACTTTCTCGGACGGTTTCGGGAGCGCCGCCGGGGCGCCCCGCCCAATTTCCTTGAAGTCCGCGTGCGCCTTCCTACAGGAGGTCATCCAGCGGACAGAATTGCGCGGCGGCGGCCTCGGCCACGGCCTGGAAGACAACCTCGCCCCGGTAGACGTTGATCCCCTGGCGAAGGGCCGGATCGGCCGCCGCCCCGGATATCCCGCCATCGGCCAGGGCGACGGCGTAGGGCAGCGTGGCATGGGTGAGGGCGAAGGTCGAGGTGCGCGAAACCGCCCCCGGCATGTTGGCGACGCAGTAATGGATCACGCCGCCCACTTCGAAGGTCGGATTCCGGTGATGGGTGGGGCGGGTGGTCTCGACGCAGCCGCCCTGATCCACCGCCACGTCCACAATGACCGATCCGGGCTTCATCCGGTGGACCCACTCGGCGGAAACCAGCTTCGGCGCCCGGGCTCCGGCCAAGTACACCCCCCCCACCAGCAGGTCCGCCTGGGTGACGGCCCTGCGGATGTTGTAGGCGTTAGAGGCCAGGGTCTTGAGCCGCCCGCCGAAGACGTCGTCCAGGTAGGAGAGCTGGCGGTGGTCGATGTCGAGCAGGATGACGTTGGCCCCCATCCCGACGGCCACCTTGGCGGCGTTCTTGCCGACCGATCCGCCCCCGAGGATCACGACCGTCCCCGCCTCCACGCCGGGCACGCCGGCCAAGAGCACGCCGCGGCCTCCTTCGGGGACCTCCAGGTATTTGGCGCCCTCCTGAATGGCCATGCGGCCGGCGATCTCGCTCATCGGCGCGAGGAGCGGAAACGTGCCGTCGGGCAGCCGGATGGTCTCGTAGGCGACGGCGTCCACGCGCGCCCGCGCAAGGGTCTCCACCAAATCGGGATTCGCCGCCAGGTGAAGAAACGTGAAGAGCAGGAGGCCATCGCGGAAATGGTGGAATTCCTCGGGCAGGGGCTCTTTGACCTTCAACACCATGCCGGCGCGAGACCAGACGGTTTCGGCCTCCTCGACGATCTCCGCCCCGACGGCCTGGTACTCTTCGTCGGTAATCCCGCTTCCCGCGCCCGCTCCCCGCTGGATGAGGATCTCGTGCCCCGCCGAGCGGAAGGCCTCCACCCCGGACGGCGCGGCGGCAACGCGGTATTCGTCCTGCTTGACTTCCTTCGGAACGCCGATGATCACCGATTCCACCCCCTCCATCCCTTCGCGCGAGGGGCCCTCCGGGGCCTGAAAAACGCCGCGGGCGGTCTAAGCGCTCCGGCCACCGTCCTCGACGATTCTGTACGCGCCTGACGCCTCGGCCGCCACTTCGCCCGAGTCTATCATGGCCTTGGATTGCAGGCGGGCAAGCGGGCCTTTGCGGTCCACCAGCCAGGATTCAAACCGAAGGCTCTCACCAATGGGGACGGGCGAGCGGTACCGAACCTCCATCCTCCCCGTGACGGCTTTCACCCCGCGCAGGAAGTACCAATTGGCCATCACGTCGTCAAGGATCGCGCCCAGGATGCCCCCGTGAAGCCAGCCGTCATACCCCTGGTGGCGCTCGTCGGGGACAAACGCGGCGCGGCAGATTTTTTCGTCTTCTTCCAGGCGGAACGTCAGACGGAGACCGAAGGCGTTATGGGGACCGCAGACGAAGCAGTGGGTGTTGGGGCGTACGGAGGACGCGAGCGGCGCTTGTTCCGTCGGGGGTTCAGCCATGATAAGGAGTCCCGAAAAAACCGGCCGCCGAGAGGCAGGCAGGCGCATCGTTCAGGGCGGGACGGCGGCGGGCGCGTTTCGGACGAACTCACTCCGGCGACGGAGGATCTCCAGGCGGAACACCGATTCTCAGGATTTCTCCCCGTCCTCGGAAGCGGGCCCTTCCTCCGCCTCGGCCGGGGCGTCCTCGGACTTCTTCGCCCGCCCTCTCACCCGGTCGGCAAGCCTCTTGGCCCGGCCCGACTTCTCTTCCCCCGTGGACGCGGAGGGCCGCGCGCCGCGATCCTTCCCCTCGCGATCGACGAGCTCCAGGAACGCCATGTCGGCGTTGTCTCCGGCCCTGGGCGAAAGGTGGAGGATGCGGGTGTAACCGCCGGGTCGGTCGGCGTACCTTTTTCCCAGGGTGTCGAAGAGCTTATGAACGACGGCCTTATCCCGGATGAAGGAGAGCGCCTGGCGGCGCGCGTGGAGGTCGCCCCGCTTCCCGAGGGTGATCATCCGATCGGCGATGCGCCGGGCCTCCTTCGCCTTCTGACAGGTGGTCCGGACCCGCTCCTTGTCCAGAAGGGAGGTGACCAGATTGCGGAACATCGCCTTTCGATGGGAAGACGTCCGGCCCAGCTTCCGGCCGGCGATCTGGTGGCGCATCGGAAAAACTCCTTTTCGGTCCGGTCCCGGGCCGATGAAATCCAAACGTTACAAACTGACGGCCACAGGGTCCATGTCTTCGAGCTTCATCCCCAGAGAGAGACCCATCTCGTCCAGGATCTCCTTGATCTCGTTCAGGGATTTCCGGCCGAAGTTGCGCGTCTTCAGCATCTCGGGCTCGGTCTTCTGAACCAGCTCGTACAACGTCCCGATGTTGGCGTTTTTCAGGCAGTTGTATGACCGGACCGAGAGCTCCAGCTCGTCCACGCTCTTTCGCAGGTGGTCGATCAGCTCTTTCTTGTGCTCGTCCTCGGCTGGCTCTTCGATTTCCGGCTCCTCTTCAAAGGTGATGAAGATCTGGAGGTGGTCCTTGAGGAACTTGGCGGCATAGGAGACGCAGTCCTCCGGGTTGGTGCTCCCGTCGGTCCATAGCTCGAGGATGAGCTTATCGTAATCGCTCGATCGGCCGACCCGGGTGTTCTCGACCTGGAAGTTCACGCGGCGGATCGGAGAGAACATGGCGTCCATGGGGATGAATTGCGTCCCGAGGGACTCTTCGACGTTTCGTTCCGCCGGGACGTATCCCCGCCCCTTCTTCACGATCATCTCGGCCGCCAGCTTGCCGTCCTTCTGAAGCTCGGCCAGATGATGTTTGGGATTCAGGATGGTGACGTTGCCGTCCGTTTCCAGGTCGCCGGCCGTTACGGTCTTCGACCCCTTGACGTTGAACCGCATCCTCCGGGGCTCTTCCCCCTCCATGCGGAGGCGAACTTCCTTGAGGTTCAGGATGATATCGGACACGTCTTCCACAACGCCCGCCAGGACGGAGAACTCGTGGTAGACGCCTTCGATCTCCACGGCGGTGATCGCCGCGCCCCGGACCGAGGACAACAACACGCGCCGCAAGGCGTTGCCGATCGTGATTCCGAAACCCCGCTCGAAAGGTTCAGCGACGAATCGGCCGTACGTATCAGTCAGCGTGTTTCGATCCACTTCGACCCACTTCGGTTTTTGAAAATCGGTCCACATTGCCTTCATTCACCGGTTTCCTTTGAGGCCGTCAAGCCTAGTGACTGAATATGACTCCCCGGAACGCTCGCGGGGCCTTATTTGGAATAGAACTCGACGATGAGCTGCTCTTCGAACGGGATGGCCAGGTCCGCCCGCCTGGGCAACTCCTGGACCGTGGCTTTCACCTGGTCGGTCTCCAACGCCAACCAGGACGGAATGCCCCGCTGCTCGGCCCGGGAGACGGCCTCCTGAACGGGGACGATCTGTTTGCTCTTCTGCTTGATCTCCACAATGTCGCCCGCCCGGACGAGATAAGACGGGATGTTGACGCGCTTGCCGTTGACCAAAACGTGATTGTGGCGCACCAGTTGGCGGGCCTGGTCCCGGGAGTTCGCGAAGCTGGCCCGGTGGACGACGTTGTCCAACCGCCGCTCGAGGACCTCGATCAGTGCGTCTCCGGTGACCCCGCGGCTCCGGTCGGCCATTTTGAAGTACCGGCGGAACTGCCGCTCCAGGACGCCGTAAGTCCGCCTGACTTTCTGTTTCTCCCGAAGGTGAAGGGCGTAGTCGGACGTTTTCCCCCGCCGCATCCCGTGCACGCCGGGGGCGTAGTTCCGCTTTCGGTCTCCCCCCTCAAAGGGACATTTTCGGCCGACGCATCGCTCCCCTTTGAGGTACAGCTTCATGCCCTCGCGCCGGCACAAGCGGCATCGGGGTCCCAAATATCTGGCCACGTTGTATCCTCTCTCAGACCCTGCGGCGTTTTCGCGCGCGACATCCGTTGTGGGGAATCGGCGTGACGTCCCGGATCAGGCTGACTTCAAGGCCCGTGGCTTGAAGCGATCGGATGGCCGCTTCCCGGCCCGAGCCCGGCCCCTTGATGTACACCTCGACTGTTTTCACGCCGAATTCCATGGCCCTGCGGGCGGCGGTCTCGGCGGCGGAGGTCGCCGCGAAGGGCGTGCCCTTCCGCGAGCCCTTGAACCCGAGGGAGCCGCAACTGGACCAGGCCACCGTGTTGCCGGAGACATCGGTGATCGTGATGATGGTGTTGTTGAAAGTGGACTGGATGTGGGCGATGCCCTTGCCAATCGCCTTTCGCTCTTTACGCCGCCGGCCGGCGCTCCGCTCTCCTCGCTTGGCCATTCTCGGCTCCTCTTATTTCTTCTTTCCGCCGATCGCCCGCCTTGGGCCCTTCTTCGTCCGCGCGTTGGTGTGGGTGCGCTGGCCCCGCGCGGGCAGGCCCTTGCGGTGACGCAGCCCCCGGTAGCAGCCGATATCCATCAACCGCTTGACGTTCTGCGAATGCTCCCGCCGGAGGTCGCCCTCGGTCCGGTAGGTGCGATCGATGATCTCGCGCAGATTGCTGAGCTCGGCCTCGGTCAGGTTGCGGACCCGCGTGTTGGGGTCCATCCTGGCTTCGGCCAGAATCTTCGCCGAGGTCGCCGACCCGACCCCGTAGATGTACGTCAGGGCCACTTCCACGCGCCTCTCGTTCGGAATCTCGACACCGCCTACGCGAGCCATTCTTCCTCCCCTTCGATGGGTCCGTCCGGTGTTCGCCGGACGTCACCCCTGACGCTGCTTATGCTTCGGGTTCTCACAGATGATGCGCACGACGCCTTTGCGCCGCACCACCTTGCACTTCGGACACATCTTTTTCACCGAGGCGCGCACTTTCATGACTTCGCTCCTTGGGTCGCCGGGTCTTACTTGTACCGGTACGTGATCCGGCCCCGGGTGAGGTCGTAGGGCGAAAGCTCCATCTTGACCTTGTCTCCGGGCAGGATCCGGATGAAGTGCATCCGCATCTTGCCGGACACGTGGGCCAGGACCTTGTGGCCGTTCTCCAACTCCACCCGGAACATGGCGTTGGGCAACGGCTCCACGATTGTCCCTTCCACCTCGATCGGCGCTTCCTTGGCCATGCTACCCCTCTTTGGAATCGAGCCCCCGCGTCAGGACCTCGGTGCCGCTCTCGGTGATCGCGACGACGTGCTCGAAATGGGCCGAAAGGCTCCCGTCGGAGGTCTCGACCGTCCAGCGGTCGTCCTTCTCACGCACGTCGGGCTCCCCCACGTTCAACATCGGCTCGATGGCCAACACCATGCCATCCTGAAGTCTCGGCCCCCATCCCGCCGAACCGAAGTTCGGAACCTGGGGCTCCTCATGCAGGTTCCGTCCGATTCCGTGGCCGGTGTACTGGCGGACGACGGAGTAACGGCGGCCCTCGGCGAACGTCTGGACGGCGTGGGAGATGTCCCGGAGACGCCCGCCCGAAGCCGCATGTTCGATGCCCTTTTCCAGCGCCGCGCGCGTTGCCTCCAAAAGCCGCTCGGCCTCCTCTGACACCCGGCCGACCGCCACGGTGGCCGCACAATCTCCGTAATATCCACCCACCCGGACGCCCACGTCCAGGCTGATGATGTCCCCCTCCAGCAGGGTCCGCTTGGAGGGAATCCCGTGGACGACTTCTTCATTCACCGACGTGCAAAGGCACGCCGGAAAGGGGTTCGACGGGTTTGGGTACCCCTTGAAGGCCGGCTCGGCGCCGGCGTCCCGGATCAGCGATTCGGCCAGATCGTCCAGTTCTTTCGTCGTCACCCCGGGGACGACCGCTTCCATGACCCGGCGAAGCACACGGGCGACGAGTTGATTGCTGACGCGCAGCTTATCAATCTCTCGGGGCGACTTGAGCTCGATCCGGCGCTCAGTCACATCACTCGATCCGGGCGTCCGAGATCTTCTCCCGCGCCACCGACGCGTCCGTCTCCGTTACGTCCGCCACGGCGGAGCGGATCCGCTCTGTTATATCTTCCGCCCGGCCCACTCCGTCAATCTCGATCAGCTTTCCACGCTCCCGGAAATATCGGACCAGGGGCTCCGTTTCCCGGCGATAGACGTCAAGCCGGTTTCGGATGACGGCTTCGCTGTCATCGTCCCTGCCGCGATCCGCCATGCGCCGGACCAATTCCTCTTCTTCCACCCGAAGGCTCGCCACGGCATCGATCCCATCGCCCCGGTCCCGGAGGACCGCCTCCAGGGCCTCGGCCTGGGCGATGGTCCTCGGAAACCCGTCCAGGACGAACCCGGCGGCGCAGTCCTTTTGCAAAAGCCGCTCTTCGACGATCCGGGTCATGAGGCCATCGGGGACGAGATCCCCCCGATCCATGAAATCGCGGGCCTGCATCCCCGTGGGGCTCCCGATGCGGATGGCTTCACGGAGGATGTCCCCCGTGGATATCTGCGGGAGGCCCCACTCCCCGCAAAGCGACTCCGCCTGGGTCCCCTTTCCCGAGCCCGGCGGGCCGAACAGAATGATTCGCACCGTGTCTATCCGTCCTTCAGCTTCGTCTCCCTCGCAGGCGGCCTTTCTTGATGAACCCTTCATAGTGCCGCATCACAAGGTGAGACTCGATCTGCTGCATGGTGTCCATCGCCACCCCCACCACAATCAACAGCGCCGTTCCGCCGAAAAAGAACGGGACGTTCAAAAACCGGATGAGGTAGGTGGGCAGGATCACCACGAAGGATAAATAAATCGCCCCGACAAACGTGAGCCGCGTCAGCAGCCGCTCGATGTACTCCGACGTCCGCTTTCCGGGCCGGATGCCGGGAACGTATCCCCCGTACTTCTTCATGTTGTCCGCCACGTCCACCGGGTTGAAGATGATGGAGGTGTAGAAGTAACAGAAGAAAAAGATCAGGACCACCGTCACCAGGCTGTAAAGAATGGTGCCGGGGGACAGGTTCTGCGAAATGGCCCGCATCCACGGGTGGTCCACAAACTGCGTAATTGTCGTCGGAAAGACGATCAACGAAGAGGCGAAGATCGGGGGAATCACGCCGGAGGTGTTGATCTTCAGGGGCAGGTGGGTGGTCTGCCCGCCCATCATCTTCCGGCCGACGACGCGCTTGGCGTACTGGACGGGGATCCGGCGCTGCCCGGCCTCCATAAAGACGATGCCCGCGATCACCACGATCATCATGACCAGAACGAACAGCATCACCAGGGGCTGAAGCTCGCGCTGGCCGACCAGCCGGAAGGTGTTCATGGCGGCCGACGGGATGGAGGCGACAATCCCGGAGAAGATGATGAGGGAGATCCCGTTGCCGATGCCGCGCTCGGTGATCTGTTCGCCCAGCCACATCAGGAACGCCGTCCCGCTGGTCAGGGTCAGAACGGTGAGGATCCGAAACCCCCAGCCTGTGATGGGAACGATGGCCGCGCCCGCCGGGCTCTGCATGCTCTCCAGACCGACGCTGATGCCGAGGCCCTGAATGATGCTCAGGACGACCGTGCCGTACCGGGTGTATTGGGTGATCTTCTTGCGTCCGGCTTCGCCCTCTTTTTTCAGCTTGGCCAGGTGAGGGACAACGACCGTCATCAGCTCCAGGATGATCGAGGCGCTGATGTAGGGCATGATGCCCAGGGCGAAGATCGCCATCTGGCTGAGCGCCCCGCCGGAGAACAGGTCGAAAAACGTCAGGAGCGAGCTGGCCTGGGACTGGAAAAAATCCGACAGCGCGCGGCCGTCCACCCCCGGCGTCGGGATGTGGACGCCAATCCGGTAGACCGCAAGCAGACCCACGGTGTAGAGGATCCGCTGCTTGAGCTCCGGAACCTTGGCGATGTTTTGAAAGCTGCCGATCACGCGCCCGTCACCACCACTTGTCCGCCGGCCGACTCAATCTTGGACCGGGCCGTTTCGCTGAACTTCTCCGCTTCCACCGTGAGGGCCACGCTCAACTCTCCCCGGCCGAGGATTTTCACCCCGTCCAGCCGCCGGTTCAACAGCCCCAGATCGCGCAGAAGCTTCTCATCCACCCGCGTGTTCGCAGGCAACGCCGCCAGCGTCCCCACGTTCACAAGGACGTAGCGCTTTTTGAAGATGTTCGTGAACCCCCGCTTGGGCAGCCGCCGCTGAAGGGGCATCTGTCCCCCTTCAAACCAGGGACGAACGCCCGAGCCCGAGCGCGACTTTTGGCCCTTGTGCCCGCGCCCCGCGGTCTTGCCCCTTCCCGAACCGGGCCCCCGGCCCACGCGGCGGGGGTTTCGCTTGGACCCCTTCGGGGGTTTCAGGTTTTCCAGACCCATCAGGCCGCCTCTTCCACTTTGACCAGGTGACTCACCTTGGCCACCATGCCGCGGATGGCCGGCGTGTCCTCCCGGACCACCGACCGCCCGAGCTTCCTCAGCCCCAACCCACGGAGCACCTTGTGCTGCTTTTCCTGCCGGCCGATGGAGCTGCCGGTCAGGGTGATCTTGATCTTCTTCGTTGTCTTGCCCGTTCCCTCGGCCAAATCCGATCTCCCGCTCAGTTCATGCGCTCCTGAAGCTCTTCGCGCGTGAGGCCCCGGCTCTTGCACACCTCGGCGGGATCCCGGAGATCGAGGAGCCCCTGGAGCGTGGCCTTGGCCACGTTGTGGGGACTGTCGGAACCCAAAGATTTTGTGAGGACATCTTTGATGCCGGCCACCTCCAGGATGGCCCGGACCGGGCCGCCCGCGATGACGCCCGTCCCCTTGGAGGCGGGCTTCAACAGGACCCGCCCCTTTCCGTACCGTCCCTTCACCTCGTGGGGGATCGTCGTGCCGGCAAGGGGGATGGTCACCATCACGCGCTTGGCTTTTTCGATGGCCTTGGAGATGGCGTCCGGCACCAGGTTGGCTTTGCCCATCGCCACGCCCACGCGCCCCTGCCGGTCGCCGACAGTCACCAGCGCGCTGAAGCTGAACCGTCTTCCGCCTTTCACCACTTTCGCGACGCGGTTGAGAAAGATGATCTTGTCGACGATCTCCTTGTCGGCGCCCTTTTCCCGCTCCGATCCTCGATGATTCAAAACCGGACTCCTTGTTTTCGGACGGCGTCGGCCAAGGCGGCGACCCGGCCGTGGTATTGATGACCGTTCCGGTCGAAGGCGACGGCCTCGACGCCCAGGTTCTTGACGGCCTCGCCCACAAGCTCGCCCACCAGCCGCGCGGACTCCACGTCGCCGCCGCCTTGGCCGCCCCGCTCATGAAAGGCGGCGCTCAGCGTCGAGGCGGAAGCCAGCGTGCGTCCCTCAAGGTCGTCGATGACCTGCGCGTAGATGTGCCGGGCGCTCTTGAAGACGGACAGACGGGGCCTCTCCGGCGAGCCGAAGATCTTCTTCCGGATCCGGCCGGCGCGACGTTTTCTGGTCTGATTGCGGCTCGTGGAGCCCATTTTATTTCACCGCCGCCTTTCCGGCCTTGCGCCGGACGACCTCGCCCACGTAGCGCACGCCCTTGCCCTTGTACGGCTCCGGTTTGCGGAACCGGCGGATATCGGCCGCGACCTGGCCGACCCGCTGCTTGTCGATTCCACGGACGATGATGATGTTCTTGTTCTTGTCATCCAGCGTGACCTCGACGCCTTCCTCGGCCCGGTAATCGATCGGGTGGGAAAAGCCCAGGTTCAGCGTCAGCGTTTCTCCATTCACGGCCGCGCGGTACCCCAGCCCGACCAGCTCGAGGCGCTTCTCGAACCCCTCGGTCACGCCCTCAACCATGTTGGCCACCAAGGACCGGGTCAGGCCGTGAAGCGACCGCGCCTGCCGGCTGTCGTCCGACCGCTCGACGCGAAGGATCCCGTCCTCCTGGACGAGCGCGATCGCGGGGTGGACCTCTCTTGCAAGGGTCCCTTTCGGGCCTTGGACTTCAACCCGGCGCCCCTGAATCTTGACCTCGACTCCGGAGGGGCAGGGGATGGGCATTTGACCGACACGTGACATGTCTTCTCACAGAATCTCGCAGAGGACCTCGCCGCCGACGCCGAGCGCGCGGGCCTCCCGATCGGTGACCACGCCCTTGGACGTGGACAGGATGTAGATGCCGAGGCCGTTGGCGACCTTTCCGATCTCGTCATGGGCCACATAGACCCGCCGCCCCGGCTTGCTGACGCGCTTGAGCATCCGCGGGACCGGCCCCTTCTCCCCAACCGGACGCAGGTCCATCTCCAGCGTGCCCTGCTTGTCGTCGTCGGTCCACCGATGCCCGAGGATGTACCCCTCGCGCTGAAGGATCTCGGCGACGGCCCGCTTCAGCTTCGAGCCGGGAATCCGCACTTGCGGGTGCCGGGCCAGGAGGCCGTTGCGAATCCGCGTGAGCAAATCGGCGATGGGGTCGGTCATGGTCATGGATGATTTTCTCCGTCCCTACCAGCTCGATTTGGTCACGCCGGGGATCTCGCCCCGCAACGCAAGCATTCGGAAACAGATTCGGCACATGGCGAATCTTCTCATGTACGCCCGCGGCCGCCCGCACAGCCTGCACCGGTTATACCCCCGGACCTTGAACTTCGGCTTGCGCTTGGCCTTGGCGATCAGCGACTTCTTGGCCACAATTCTCTCCCGCGGAGGGGCTCCCTAATCCCGGAACGGCATGCCCAGGTGCTTCAGCAGGGCCTTGCCCTCTTCGTCGGTCCTGGCGGTGGTGACGACGCTCACCCCCAGGCCCCGGATCTTGTCCACCTTGTCGTAATCGATCTCCGGAAAGATGACCTGCTCCCGGATGCCGAGGGCGAAATTTCCACGGCCATCGAAAGATTTACCCGAAATCCCCCGGAAATCCCGGACGCGGGGCAGGGCGACATTCATCAGCCGGTCGAGAAACTCGTACATGCGGTCGCCGCGAAGCGTCACCCGCGCGCCGATGGACATTCCCTCCCGCAGCTTGAAGGCGGCGATGGACTTGCGCGCCTTGGTGATCACGGGCTTCTGGCCGGTGAGAAGGCCGAGCTCCTCGACGCCGGATTCCAGCACCTTGCCGTCCTGGATGGCGTCGCCCAGTCCCATGTTGACTATCACTTTCGACAGCCTGGGGACCTGAACCGGGTTCTTGTAATTGAACTCCTTGCGCAACTGGGGGGCGATTTCCTCCAGGTAGCGCGCCCTGAGCCGGGAGGGCTCTGCGCGGGGCGGCGTTCCCTTCAGCTTGCTTCCCTTTTGGGCACCCGATTCCGCTTTGCCTTCGCCGTCCGCCTCGGGCGCGGCCCCTTCCGGAGCTGCGGCCCCCTTCTTTTTCTTCGCCACGGACTCTCGCTCCCTACGCCTCGTCCAACATTTCGCCGCTCTTTTTCAGGAAGCGGACCTTGCGGCCGTCCTCCAGGACTTTCCAACCCGCCCTCGAGGGCTGACTTGTCTTGGGGCAAACGAGCATGACGTTGGAAATGGCGAGCTTGGCTTCCTTCTCGACGATGCCGCCTTTCTGCTTCTGGTCGGGCCGGGTGTGCCGCTTCACCATATTGACTTTCTCGATGATGATCCGCCCTTCCTGGGCGAAAACGCGCAGCACCCGGCCGCGCTTGCCCCTGTCCTTGCCGGCCCGAACCTCCACGATGTCGTCCTTGCGGATGATCGACTTGGACGTCTCGCTTTGCGTCTTGCGCTTCACTGCGGCCATCGATGAATCCTTCGCTTCACCCCGGGGACGTCCCCCTCCGCGGCCGGTCTCAAAGCACCTCGGGGGCCAGGGAGATGATCCTCATAAATTGTCTTCGCCGGAGCTCTCGGGCCACCGGACCGAAGATGCGGGTTCCAAGGGGCTCCCGGTTTTCGTTGAGCAGGACGATGGCGTTATTGTCGAATCGGATGTAAGAGCCGTCGGGCCGGCCGAACTCCTTCCGCGTGCGCACGACGACCCCCCGGCGGACGTCGCCCTTTTTGACCGGGGCGTTGGGCGTTGCCTCCTTGACGGCGACGACGATCATATCCCCCACCCGGGCGTAGCGCCTTTTCGATCCACCCAACACCTTGATACACATGGCTTTGCGGCCTCCGGAATTGTCGGCCACCTCCACCATGGTCTGTTCCTGAATCATCTTCGCCTCCCGCTCAGCGGGCCTTTTCGATCACTTCCAGGAGCCGCCACCGCTTGGTCTTGCTGAGGGGGCGGGTCTCCATGATGCGCACCAAGTCGCCGACCGAAAGCTCGTTGTTCTCATCGTGCACGTGCAACTGGGTCCGCCGCCGCATGATGCGCTTCAGCATCGGGTGTTGAACCAGCCGGTCCACCCGAACGGTCGCCGTCTTGTCCATCCGATTGCCGATCACGCGGCCCACGCGGGTCTTTCGGCGGCTACGGGTGTTGGTCTCCATCTACGCGCCCTTCCGGGCAAGCTTGCGCTCACCCGCCGTTGTCCGGGCCCGGGCGATGTCCCGCCGGACCTGCCGGATCCGCATGGGGTTCTCCACCTGGCCGGTCGTCCGCTGGAAGCGCAGGTTGAACAACTCCTCCCGCAACTCGCGCTCCTTGGCAACCAACTCTTCCTCCGTCATGTCACGAAACTCCTGAGGCTTCATCCGTCCACCGATCCTCTCATGCGCCCCTTCACGACGAATCGGGTCTTCATAGGGAGCTTTCGGCCCGCGAGGCGCATCGCTTCCTTCGCCAACGGCTCGGGCACACCGTCCATCTCATACAGAATCCGGCCCGGCCGGATGACGGCCACCCACTGCTCGGGGGGTCCCTTTCCTTTGCCCATGCGGACTTCAGCCGGCTTCTTGGTGATGGGCTTGTCGGGAAACACCCGTATCCAGACCTTGGCGTGGCGCTTGACGTGCCGGGTCATGGCAATCCGGGCGGCCTCGATCTGCCGGTCCGTCATCCAAGCGCACTCGAGCGCTTGGAGCCCGAACTCGCCGAACTCCAGGCTCGACCCCGTATAGGCCTTTCCCCGTCTTCGCCCCCGCTGAATCTTGCGGTGCTTGACCTTCTTGGGCATCAACATGGGCGGTACCCGTCTCCGTTATCCTTCCCGCTCGCTGAACGGCGAGTAGGATTCTCCCTTATAAACCCAGACCTTGACGCCGATCACCCCGTAGGTGGTCCGGGCCTCGGCGAATCCGTAATCGATGTCCGCCCGCAGGGTGTGCAGGGGAATCTGGCCCTCGCGGACCCATTCGCTTCGGGACATCTCGGAACCCCCCAGCCGCCCGGAAACGGCCACCTTGATCCCCCGGACGCCGAACCGAAGCGCGGAGGTCACCGCCCGCTTCATGGCCCGGCGGAAACCGACGCGCCGTATGAGCTGGAGGGCGATATTCTCGGCCACCAACTGGGAGTCGGCCTCCGCCTTGCGAACCTCTTTGATGTTGATGTGGACCTGCTTGCCCGTGCGTTTTTGCAAATCGGACCGAAGCTTGTCCACCTCGGAGCCGCGCTTTCCGATGATGATCCCGGGCCGCGCGGCCCAGATGTCAATCCGGCACCGCTGCGAGGCGCGCTCGATGGTGATCTTCGAAACCCCGGCGTGATACAGGGTCTTCTTGATGTACTGCCGGAGCAACAAATCCTCGTGCAACAGGTCGGCGAACTCGCGCCGCGCGAACCAGTTGGAGGACCACGTCTTGTTGAACCCCAGCCGAAATCCCGTTGGATGAACCTTTTGGCCCACCTTTAGTCCTCCCCGTTGTCCGGCGTGCCCAGGACGACTGTGATGTGACTCATGGGCTTGAGAATCTTCGTCGCCCGCCCGCGGGCGCGCGGCCTGAACCGCTTGAGCCGGGGGCCGCCGTCCACCATGAGGCGCTTGATATACAGACGCTCCACATCGTCCGACGTGCCCTTGGCCTCCGCGTTCGCCAGGGCCGAGCAGACCACCTTCCGGAGGATCTTGGCCGCCCCCTGGGGCGCCAGGTCCAGCGTCTGGAGGGCCTTCTCCACCGGTTTTCCGCGGACAAGATCGGCCACCCCCCTGAGCTTCTGGGGCGAACGTCTCGCAAACTTAAGTACGGCCCGGGCTTCCATAAGGCGTCACTTCAGCGCGGCCGAACGCTTCAGCACCCGGCCCGAGTGGGCCCGGAAGGTGCGCGTCGGCGAGAATTCTCCGAGCTTATGCCCGACCATGTTCTCCGTCACGTAGACCGGAATGAACTTCTTCCCATTGTGAACGGCGAAGGTGAAGCCGACGAATTCGGGCGGGATCGTGGACCGCCGCGCCCATGTCTTGATCACCTGCTTGTCGCCCGAGGCCTCCATCATCTGCACCTTCCGCATCAGGCCTTCTTCCACATAGGGCCCTTTTTTCAGCGACCGGCTCATCCCGCGTCCCTCCGAATCTTCACGACTTCCGCCTCCGGACGATGTAGCGGTCCGAGGGCTTTCCCTTTTTCCGCGTCTTGTAACCCTTGGTGGGCTTCCCCCACGGAGTCGTCGGGTTGCGTCCGCCGGACGATTTTCCCTCGCCCCCGCCCATGGGATGGTCGATGGGATTCATGGCGACCCCGCGGACTTTGGGGCGTCGGCCCAGCCAGCGGGACCGGCCCGCCTTGCCCAGGGAGATGTTTTCATGGTCCAGGTTGCCCAACTGCCCGATGGTCGCGCGGCAGGCGAGGGGGACCATTCGAACCTCGCTGGAGGGGAGACGCACCTGGGCGTAGCTCCCTTCCTTCGCCATGAGCTGCGCCTGGGCGCCCGCGCTTCGGGCCAATTGCCCGCCCCTTCCGGGCTTCAACTCGACGTTGTGGATAATGGTTCCCAGCGGGATGGCGGACAGGGACAAGGTGTTCCCCGGCCGAATCTCGGCCCCTTCGCCCGCCATGACCACGTGTCCGACCTGTGTTTTCATTGGCGTCAGGATGTACCGCTTGTCTCCGTCGGCATACTTGACCAGAGAAACCCGCGCCGAGCGGTTCGGGTCATATTCCACCGTCCCCACGACGCCGGGCACCCCGTCCTTGTCACGCCGGAAATCCACCTGGCGGTAGCGCCGCTTGTGACCGCCCCCGCGCCGGCGCATCGTCATGCGACCCCGGGCGTTCCTTCCTCCCGATCTTGGGGAGGGCGACAGAAGCCGCTTCTCGGGACTGTCCTCGGTGATGTCGGCGAAATCCGACGCCGTCTGGAACCGGCGGCCGGGCGACGTCGGATTGAATTTCTTGATGCCCATCGGGTCAGACTCTCCCTGCGAACGACCTAGACCCCTTCGAACAGGTCGATCCGGTCTCCCTCGCGGAGGCTCACAACGGCTTTTTTCCAGTCGGGCTTCCGGCCCTGGCGCGCCCCGACGCGTTTCTTCTTGCCGCGGTTGTTCAGGGTGCGGACTTCCAGGACGTTCACGCCGAACACCTCTTCAACCGCCCGCTTGATCTCGATCTTGTTGGCGTCTTTGCGCACAACGAACGTGACCTTGTTCGTCTCTTCGTTCGCCCGCGTGCTCTTCTCGGTCACCAGCGGGCGGCGGATGATTTCGCGGACGTCTTTTTTCAAGACCCGTCCTCCGGCGCGGCGGCGGCCTCTCCGCCATTCCCGGCGCCCGAGTCTTCATCGCCCGGCGCCGAAACCGCCGCGCCCTTGCCGGACGCGCCCCGCAACCTTTGCTGGACGGCCTCGATCCCCTCCTGAGAGCACAGGAGAACGTTCGCGTGTTCGACATCGTACACATTCAGCCCGAGGGCCGGCAGGCTCTTCACCTTCGGGACGTTCCAACTCGCCCGCCTCAAGCCGGCGTCGAGCTCGGCCGTCACGCAGAGCACCTTCCCTTCGGCATTCAAACGATCCAGCAGCTTCACGATTTCGCTGCTTTTGCCATCGGGCAACACGAAGGTGTCCAGCACCTTCAGGTTTCCATCGGCGAGCTTCCGGTTCAGGGCCGATATCAGCGCCGCCCGCCGGACCTTTTTGGGCGGCCGGAATTCGTAGCTTCGGGGCTGGGGGGGAAAGATCACCCCGCCGTGCCTCCACAGGGGAGAGCGCCTGCGGCCGGCGCGGGCGCGTCCCGTCCCTTTCTGCCGCCACGGCTTGGCGGTGGTGCCCTTGACCTCGCTCCGCGTCTTCGCCGAAGCGGACCCGGATCGCCGGGCGGCCAGCTGCATCACGACCACCTCGTGGATGAGATGCTCCCTCACCCGGCCGTCGAAGATCCCGTCATCGAGGCGGATTTCCCCGACGCGCTCGTTCTTATGGTTCATCACCTCTAGGACGGGCAAGCGTTATTCCCCCTCCGCCTCGGCAACCGCGATCACCGGCCCGCGCGCGACGCGTTTGATCTCCAACACCCCGTGCTTCGGTCCGGGAACGGCGCCTTTCAGCAGAATCAGGTTCCGCTCGGCCATGACGCGGACGACGCTCAGGTGCCGGATGGTGACGCGTTTATTGCCCATCTGCCCCGGCAGGCGGTGGCCCGGGAAAACGCGCGAAGGCTGGGCGGAGTTGCCGATGGAGCCGGGAGACCGGTGGAACATCGACCCGTGGGAGGCCCGGCCGCCCTTCCATCCGTGACGCTTCATGCCGCCCTGAAACCCCTTGCCTTTGCTCGTCGCGACGACGTTGACCACGTCTCCCCTGCCGAAAATCCCGACATTCACGACATGACCCGCCTGGAGGTCTTCCGATTCGTCTTTCTCGGGCAGGGGGAATTCCCGGAGAATGCGCGTGGGCGCAACCCCGGCGGCGTCAAAATGACCCTTCCGGGGGCGCGTCGTCCGCTTCTCGCGTTGCGGCTGGAAACCCAACTGAACCGCGGCGTAACCGTCCCGCTCCGTCGTTTTCAACTGGACGACGGGACAGGGTCCGGCCTCGATCACCGTGACGGGAATCTTGTTGCCCGTCTCATCGAAGACCTGGGTCATCCCCAGCTTTCTGCCCAAAATACAAGCCGCCATCCCGGCCTCTCTCAGAGCTTGATCTCGACGTCCACGCCCGCCGCCAACTCCAGTTTCATCAGCGCGTCCACGGTCTCCGGCGTCGGTTCCAAGATGTCCACCAGCCGTTTGTGGGTGCGGACCTCGAATTGCTCGCGGGATTTCTTGTCGACGTGGGGGGAACGGAGAACCGTCATTTTGTTGATCGTCGTCGGGAGCGGCACGGGGCCCGAGATGCGCGCGCCGGTGCGCCGTGCCGTGCCGACGATTTCCTCGACCGACTGGTCGAGGATCCGGTGATCGTAAGCCTTCAAACGAATTCTGATCTTTTGGCTTTGCACTGCCCGTCCATCCGTTTCCGGCGGGGCCGGAGGATTATTCGTTGATGTCCGTGATGACGCCCGCGCCCACTGTCCGGCCACCCTCGCGGATCGCGAAGCGAAGCTCCTTCTCCATCGCGATCGGCGT